>WNFC01004419.1_pt1 | contig 23486 bp, 16 predicted proteins | sample 5400541 | NCBI WGS metagenome assembly WNFC01 (sample SAMN13153342, study PRJNA577476) | soil metagenome | isolation source: 120 cm saprolite under Douglas fir tree site 2 hole 2 replicate 1 | place: USA:California | collected 2015-04-18
CCCGATGCCGCACTCTGAATGTCCGATGGCTCGTGTGTTGCGCGGCGAGAATCTTGGGGAAAAAGAACTCGAAATCCTTGTGGAGCGCGGGACGGGCGAGCGCCGCAATGTGGCGGTCAGTCCAACGGCGCTACGAAACGAGCGCGGAAAAATTGTTGGTGCGATCAATTGTCTTTTCGACATCACCAAGCGCAAACAAACGGAGCAGTCGCTCTCTGATGCAGCGAGGCAACGAGACGCGCTCTATCAATTCGCGCTGCGCCGGCAGGAAGCGAAATCGCTCAAGGACATCTACAACGCCGCGCTCGATGCCATTTTCGGGGCTCTTGCCTGCGATCGGGCGGCGATCCTTCTTTTCGACGATAAAGGCGTGATGCGCTTTGTGACCTCGCGCGGTTTATCCGAGCGCTATCGCAAGGCGGCGGAAGGACATTCTCCGTGGCGCGGCAAAAAAAGGCCGCAGCTCTTCTGCGTGGAAGACGTCGCTCGTGCCGACATGGCGAACTCGTTGAAGTCCGCCCTGAAAGCGGAAGGGATTGGGGCGCTCGCCTTCATTCCGTTGTTCGCAGAGGGGAAATTGATCGGTAAGTTCATGATTTACTACGACGCACCGCATGTTTTCAGCCGCAAGGAAATCGATTTGTCGCTCAATGTTGCCGTTCAACTGGCGCTGGGATTAGAGCGCAAAAGAGCGGAGCAAGCATTGCGCGAATCCGAAGAACTGCATCGCGCGTTCGTGAGTCAGACCGCCGTTGGAATGGCGCGAAGTGATCTGAAGGGCCGGCTGGTTTTTGTGAACAAAAAATTCTGTGATCTGGTCGGTTACAAAGAATCGGAACTGATCGGCAAGAAAATTGCCGATCTCACTTTTCACGAAGATCGAGCCAGGAGCGGGCGACGATTCCGAAGGCTGGTGCGTGGCGGGACGCCGTTCCATTTGGAAAAACGGTACGTCCGCAAAAATGGCTCGCTCGTGTGGGTGAACGTGAGCGCGTCACCGATGCGCGATGTGGATGGTAAAACGCAAGCAGTCGTCGCGATCATTCGCGATATCAGCGAGCGCAAGCAGGGGCAGTTGAAGTTGGAAAGTGCAAAACAACTTCTTGAAACCCGCGTTCAGGAAAGAACCGCTGAACTGGTGTCGGCCAACGAGCAATTGCAAAATCAGATTTCGATGCGCAAACAGCTCGAAGGCGAGATTCTTGAAATCAGCGACCGTGAGCAGCGCCGGCTCGGCCAGGATTTGCACGATAGCCTTTGCCAGCATCTCACCGCGACCGCATTCATGACTCGTGCGCTCGGCGAACGGATGCGTCTGGGAAAAAATGTCGATGCCAAGGAGTTCGATAAGATTTGCGACCTGATCAATGCCGGTGTCACGGAAGCGCGCACCGTCGCGCGCGGTCTGCATCCGGTGGACATGGATGCCGCCGGGATGGCGGTTGCGTTGCATTCGCTGCTGCATCGGCAATCGAAATTGCCCTATCAGCTCGACGTCGATGAGGAGATCACAATTTCCGATCCGACCGTCGCGCTGCACTTGTACCGGATCGCGCGTGAAGCGGTAATAAATGCAAACAAACATGCGCGCGCGCGCGAAATCTTTGTGCGAATGCGACGGTCACCCAAACAGATCGAGCTCAGCGTGACCGACAATGGCATCGGCATGGGCAAGAACACCGCCGATGGCACGGGGATGGGTTTTCATATCATGAATTATCGTGCGCGCTCGATCGGCGCCCGCCTTGAAGTTACAAACATAAAGCCTCATGGCACTCGCGTAGCTTGCTATTTGCCACGCAAATGAAGTCGATGACGGCCGTTGGCCGGGAAGCAAAGAAACGCGCAAAAAAAGCTTCGGGACAACCCAAGCCGCTCCCCTCCAAACCAGTTGCACCGGATGCGCTTTCCGGCGGCGTGGTCGACAATCCAAAATGTGAATTGCCGGAAGCGATTCGCATCGTTGTAGTGGACGATCATCCGCTGTTTCGTCACGGATTAGTGCAGTTGCTCAAATCCGACGACGGCTTTGCTGTTTGCGGTGAAGCGAGCAGCGCGCCAGAAGCGTTGACCCTGATCCGCAAACTGAAGCCGCAGATGGTGATTGTCGATCTCGGTTTGAAGGGACCGGGCGGTCTGGAATTGACAAAATCGATCCGCGCTGAGTTCCCGAAGATGCCAGTGCTCATTCTCTCGATGCACGATGAACCGACCTATGCCGTGCGTGCGTTGCGTGCGGGCGCGAATGGCTATGTCACCAAACAAGATGCACTCGGCAGCGTAATTATTGCCGTGCGCGAAGTCATTGACGGTCGCGTTTATCTTAGTCCATCCATGGCAAGTGAAGTCATTACCAATGTAGTGATGAGCAAGGCTGCGCCAGGCGCCAATCTGACCGATTCACTGACCGACCGGGAATTGGAAATCCTGGAGCACATCGGCAAAGGGGAAGAAGTAAGATCGATCGCGAGGGAACTGCACATCAGCCCGAAGACAGTGGAAGCGCACCGCGCGCGAATCAAAGAAAAGCTCAAGCTGAGCAACGCCCGGCAGGTTGCGCGCTTTGCTGTGCAATGGGTGAGCGCCCGCGCGGCTTAGCCCCGGGGTGATTGAGCGAACGTTCTGACGTCCGATCCTTTGTGCCTTCGAGTTTCTTCACCATCTCGAGATGACGCTTCATGACCGGCAGCGTGTCGTCGATGAATTTCTTCAGGTCAGCGTCTTTCACTTCACCACTCGCCTTTTCAAATTCGGCGATATCTTTTTCATGGTCCTTCACCATCTCCTTCACATACGCGGTGTTATCCATACAGATAACGTGAGCGCTCCTCGTGTCGGACGGGAATTTCGCACGATCGCGCCTTGCGAACGATAGCGTCGATTATGAACTCGGACGATTTAAGCGCTTATCTGAATGATCATCTCGCCGGCGCGGCCGGCGCGCTGGAGTTGGTCGAGCACTTGCTGAAAACGCATGGCGGCAAACCGCTGGAACAATTTTTTCGCCAACTGCACGACGACATCAAAGCCGATGAAGCGACGCTCCGCGAGTTCATGCAGATGTGCGATGTGAAGGAAAGCGTGACGCGTAAAGCCGGCGCATGGCTCGCGGAAAAATTCGGCTGCGCGAAATTTTCCGTCGGCGGCAAGGAGAGCGGCGAGTTCGGATTGCTGCAGGCGCTGGAAGCTCTCGTCCTAGGCATTACCGGCAAGCAACTTCTCTGGCGCGCGATGATGGAAAGCGCAGCGCTTCGTGAGAAAATGGATTTTGCTGCGCTGGAAAAGCGCGCACAGGAACAACGCGACCGCCTCGAGTCAAAGCGTTTGCAAACCGCGCAGCAAGTTTTCCGGCTGGAATAATTCCCCTGTTCGACGATCGCGCTTGCCCGCTCGTTGCACTGGCCAGAGGCGGATGTTAGCGTCGCGCGCCCGCGATGAGCCAGAATTACAAAGAGACGCTCAACCTGCCGAAGACGGATTTTCCGATGAAGGCAAACCTCGCGACACGCGAGCCGGAATTCCTGAAGATGTGGGAAGAGACACGGCTCTACGAACAAATTCAGAAGGCGCGCGGGGACGGCGAATTGTTCGTGCTCCACGACGGACCGCCGTTTGCCAATGGCGACGTTCACATGGGCACGGCGCTCAACAAGATTCTCAAAGACCTCGTCGTGAAATCGAAAACCATGGCCGGTTTTCGCGCGCCCTACGTACCCGGTTGGGACTGTCATGGCCTGCCCATCGAATATAAAGTCGTCAAGGAATCGAGAGAACTTTCGCCGCTCGAAGTCCGCAAAAAATCGGAAGCGTTCGCGCGCAAGTTCATCGACATCCAGCGCGAGCAATTCAAGCGGCTCGGCGTGCTCGGGGACTGGCAGCATCCGTATCTCACGATGGACCCAAAGTACGAAGCGGAAATCTTGCGCGCTTTCGCCGTTTTCGCGGAGAAAGGGCTCGTCTACGAAAGCCTCAAACCGGTTTTCTGGAGCACTGGCGCGCAAACTGCGCTCGCCGAAGCTGAGGTTGAATATCAGGACCGTGAAGACACGGTCGTTTGGGTAAAGTTTCCGATTGTTACTGGTCAGCTCGCGGGCAAAGCGAGCCTTGTTATCTGGACGACCACGCCGTGGACGCTGCCGGCGAATCTCGCCATCGCGGTCCATCCGAAAGAGCTTTATGTCGTACAGGAATTCCGGCGCAACGATGTTTCAGAAGTTCTCGTCCTCGCCGACAAGCTCGTTCCGCAATTTTGCGCAGCGACGAAGTTTGAGCCGACCGGCGAACCGATGCAGTCGTTTCCCGGCAACAAGCTGGAAGGCATTGGCGCCCAGCATCCGTTTCTCCCGCGCACGGCAATCGTGCTGCCCGCCGATTTTGTTACGATGGATACCGGCACTGGCGCGGTACACATAGCTCCCGGTCACGGTGAAGATGATTACTCGTTAGGCAAAACGAATGGTCTGCCGATTCTGTCGCCGGTCGATGATCACGGCCGCTATACCGAAGAAGTTGGCCTTCCGGAGCTCACCGGCAAATATGTCTTCGATGCAAACGCGGACATTGTTGGAATTCTGCGCGACCGCCGCATGCTGCTCGGCGAACAAGTTTATCAGCATTCCTATCCGTATTGCTGGCGCTCAAAGACGCCGATCATCTTTCGCGCGGTCAAACAATTTTTCATTCGCATCGATGATTTGCGGGCCAAGGCGCTCGCTGCAATCACCAAAGTGGATTGGCTGCCGGCCTGGGGCGAGAACCGCATTGCCGGTACGGTGGAATCGCGACCCGACTGGGTGATTTCGCGGCAGCGCAGCTGGGGCGTGCCGCTGCCGGTTTTTTATTCGCCGCGAGGCGAAGCGCTGCTCAATCCCGAATGGATTCGTAAGCTGGCCGATCTCGTCGCGAAGCGCGGATCAAATATTTGGTTTGAACTCGATGATGCCGCGCTCTCGCGCGAGCTCGGCCTGCCGGAGGGCACCACCCATCGCAACGACACGATCGATGTCTGGATCGACAGCGGCGTTTCGCATCAAGCAGTTTGTGCCACGCATCCGGAGCTGCGCGACCCGGCTGACATGTACCTCGAAGCGACCGATCAGCATCGCGGCTGGTTCCAATCATCGCTCATGACGAGCGTGGCGTTGCACGATCGCGCACCTTATAAAATCTGTGTCACCCACGGTTTCGTGGTCGATCTCGATGGCAAGAAAATTTCAAAGTCGAACGCGTACAACAAACCGGTGGACGCCGGCCATTTCGTCGGCCGGCACGGTGCCGATCTCGTTAGGCTGTGGGTGAGCAGCATCAACTACACGGATGATGTTCCATTCTCGGAAGAAATGTTTACGCGATTAGGCGACACCTACCGCCGCATTCGGAACACGCTTCGGATTTTGTTAGGCAATTTGTCCGACTTTGATTTGCAAAGTAATGCTGCGCCTAACGAGCAATTTACGCTGGTTGATCGTTGGATCATGGACCGCTTACAAAACGTCATTGCCGATTGTCGCGCGGCGTATGCGGCCTATGAATTCCACAAGGTTTATCACACGCTGAATCAATTTTGCGCGGTCGATCTGAGCAGTCTTTACGTCGATATCACGAAAGATCGGCTGTATTGCGACGCGTCTGATTCGCTGCGCCGGCGCGCAACGCAAACTGCAATGCATCGAATTTTCGACGCGCTCTGCCGTCTCCTCGCGCCGATTGTCGTCTTCACCGCTGAAGAAGCATGGGGATACTTCGGCCTAGGCGGCTCCGTCCATTTGCAAATGTTCCCCGACGTGGATCAAACGTTTCGCGATGCCGCCGTCCGTGCGCGCATGGATGAGTTGCTTAAACTTCGCGGCGTCATCGGTCAGGCGATTGAACGTGCGCGGCAGGAGAAGTTGATTGGCAACGCGCTTGAGGCGGCGGTTGTTTTGCATTGTGATAAAAAGTCGGTCGCCGGAAATTCGCGCGAAGAGATGGAAGAATTTTTTATCCTGAGTGACCTGGTAATTGAACCGGCTAACGAGCCGAGTGCATCGGTCTTGAAGACATCGCACGCGAAATGCGCGCGCTGTTGGCGACATCGTTCAACGGTCGGAGTGAGCGCCGATTATCCCGATTTGTGCGATCGCTGCACGAGCGTGGTCAGCGCGGCCCGCAACACGGCGACATTAAAATGAAATACATTCTGTTTCTTTCCTTGCCGCTTTACATTCTCGATCGGCTAACGAAATGGTGGGTGGTTCATTCCATCAACCCGGACGAACCACGCGTCATCGTCCCGGATTTTTTCCATCTTGTTTATGTCACCAATAGCGGCGCCGCCTTCGGCTCTTTCAAAAACAACAATCTGTTTTTTATCGCGCTCTCCTGCGCTGCACTAATCTTTGTGTCGTCGCTTCTGTTGCGACGGCACAGGCCGGACGGCTGGCGGGATGTTTCCCTCGCCTTGCTTCTCGCAGGTGTCCTCGGAAACGTGACGGATCGTTTTCTGCATGGCCATGTGATCGATTTTCTCCTCTTCGATCTGCACATTCCATTCGCGCATCCATGGCCGGCGTTCAATGTTGCGGACTCCTGCATTTGCGTCGCCGTCGTGTGTTTCATCATCCACTCGCTGAAACAACACAAAGACACTGTTGTCGCGGCGGAACGCTAGATTTTCTACCGGGCGGTGTGCGCGGCCGGCAGATAGAAAAATAAAATTCCCAGGATCAGGTAGAGGGAAAGCAACTGCACGCCTTCCAGCCAGTTCGTTTCTCCATCGCCGCTGATTTGAAAAAGAATGTAGACGGAGACGACCACGGCCACGATTTCGGAGAGCGAAAATTCCAGGTCCATGGGACGGCCAAAGGCGTAGGAAACAAAAACGAGAATGGGAGCGACAAAGAGCGCGATCTGGAGACTCGAACCGACTGCGATGCCAACGCTCAGATCCATTTTATTTTTGAGCGCCATCGTGATCGCGGTCGAATGTTCCGCGGCGTTGCCGACGATCGCGACGACGATTACCCCGATAAAGATCTCGGTTAGGCCAAGTGAGGCACGCACACTTTCGATCGTGCCGACGAGAAATTCCGAAAGGAGCGCGACCAGCGCAGTAGCGAACAAAAGAATAATCACCGCTTTTTTCCGTGTCCACGCGGGGCCGTTTTCTTCCGCGCCACTGCCGGCAAAATGTTGCTTGTGCGTTTTCAAAGTGAAACCGAGCACGCAGCCGTAAGTGACGAAGAGAACCGCGGCGATGCCTAACGAGAGGCGTTGTCCGAAAACAGGACTCCAGCCTGCGGGTCGATCGCGCGCCGCGGCGTGAAACACGCTTGGGATAATGAGCGCAATCGATGCGAGAGAGAGCGAGACCGTGGAAGTGCGCGCGGCCATTCTGTTGAAATGTTGCTCGCGGTATTTCGTGCCGCCAAGCAAGATGGAGAGACCGAGGACGAGCAAAACGTTTCCGATGATCGAGCCGGTGATGGAGGCCTTCACCACGCTCGTTAGGCCATTGGAGAGGGCGATCAGCGCAATGATCAATTCGGCCGCGTTCCCAAACGTAGCATTTAATAATCCGCCGATCCCGGCCCCGGCGCGCGCCGCAAGAGCTTCCGTCGCGCAACCGATCTGTCCCGCCAGCGGAATGATGCCGAGGCCGGCGCAAATGAAAGCTGCGGTCGGATTACCGCCACTTGGCCAGAAGCGAATCGCAATCGCAACTGGAACAAAGATGAGGAGCCAGTTGAGCGACGGTTTAAGACTCACAACACGATGGTCGCGCGTGTAATTGATGTGCGAGGGTCACAGACCGCCGCTACAATAGAATCGCAATGCGAGCAACGAATATAGAGCAATCGCCGATGGAAAAAAAGGCGCGGGAGATCGTCGCGCGATTGCGCGAGCATCGCTCTGTCGCCTACTTCGCGGGCGGTTGTGTGCGCGACCTGGTTCGCGGTGAGGCGCCGAAGGACATCGATATCGCGACCGATGCGCGGCCCGAAAAAGTACAGAAAATTTTTCCACGCACCTACGCGGTCGGCGCGCACTTTGGCGTGATTGTTGTGCTCGAAGACAACTTTCAGTTCGAAGTGGCAACGTTTCGTTCTGATGGCGCTTATCTGGACGGCCGACACCCAACCGAAGTTCATTTTTCTTCTCCACAGGAGGACGCCGCTCGGCGCGACTTCACAATCAACGGAATGTTTTTCGATCCGATCGCAACCGAGGTGATCGATTTTGTCGGAGGTCGCGCCGATCTGGAGGCGCGCATCATTCGGGCGACCAGGATCAACGAGATCAGCGCGGAACGAATTCGTGAAGAACTCGTGCGCATTTTTTTGTCGCCGAATAGAACGCGCGGCTGGGACCTACTGGATGAGAGCGGATTGTTGCGTGCGATCCTGCCTGAAATCGAAGCGATGAAAGGCTGCAAACAACCCGAGCAATTTCATCCGGAAGGGGACGTCTTTCAGCACACCCGTCTGATGTTAAAATTGTTGCCAGAAAAAGTTTCAGTTCCACTCGTTTTCAGCGTGCTTTTCCACGACATCGGAAAACCGCCGACCGCGTCCGTCGATGAAAATGGCCGCATCCGATTCAATGGTCACGATCGTGTGGGCGCGGAAATGGCGGAAGAAATCATGCAGCGTCTGCGTTTTTCGCGCGCCGAAATTGACGCGACCGTGGAAATGGTGCGGCAACACATGGTGTTCAAAGACGTGCCGCGGATGCGGATTGCGAAGCTGAAACGTTTCATGGCGCGGCCCACATTTGAAGATGAGCTGGAACTTCATCGCATTGATTGCGCGAGCAGTCATCGCATGATGGAAAATTACGATTTTCTCCTGCGTAAACGCGAAGAGTTCGCGAACGAGCCGATCATCCCGCCACCTCTGGTGCGCGGCGACGATCTCATTGCGCTCGGCCTTGAACCTGGCCCGAAGTTCGGCGAAATTTTGGAAGCGGTCGAGACGCGGCAGTTGGAGGGCGCGCTGCGGACACGCGAGGAAGCGTTGGATTGGGTGAAGCGGGAATACTCGTTAGGCCAAAAGTAGCCGCAGCAAATCTTTTTCTCTTCTCACCCACGCGAAAATCCTTCTTCTTCTTCGCGCGAGAAACGATTTAGCTTTCAGCCGGCATGAGAATCCTGATGATCAGCAGTGAAGGCCCGCCGCTCACGCGCGCCACCGCACTCGTCGACGTACTTGAGGCGTTGCCGCGGGAACTACGAGTGCGCGGCCACGAGGTTGGATGTGCGCTGCCTTTTTATCGCGAGATTCGAGAGAATTCGGCGGTAGCAATCAAAAACACCGGCATCACCGTGGATGTCCGGGTCGGCGCGAGAAACTATGTGGCCGAATATCTCGAAGGCCGCAGCGCGAGCGGCGTGCAGATTTTCTTTATTCGCTGCGATGAATTTTTTGATCGCGACGGAATTTACGGAGAACATGGCGAACCGTATGAAGACAACGCCGCTCGCTTTATTTTCTTTAGCAAAGCGGCCCTTGAACTGGCGCGGCGGCTCGCGCCTGTGCCGCAAATTCTCCACCTGCATGATTGGGCGGCCGCGCTCGTCCCCGTCCTCGTGCGCGAGCAGCAATTGCCCTTCGCCACCGTTCTGACGATTCATCATCTCGCGGAACAGGGAAGTTTTTGGGGACTCGATTTCGGCCTAACGAATCTGCCGGAAAAATATTTCACTCTGCGCGGTCTCGAATTTTTTGGCCGCATGAATTTGCTCAAGGGCGGCGTCCTCTTCGCAGATAAAATCACCACCGTCAGCGAGCGTTATCGTCAGGAAATGCAAAGCCCGGATTTCGGTTGTGGCCTGCACGATGTCATCCGGGAGAACGCGCATAAGGTCGTCGCGATTTTAAATGGAGCGGATTACGAACGCTGGGATCCGGCGACAGATCCGTGGCTGCCGATGCGCTATAATGCTGACACGCTGGAAGGGAAGCAGGTGTCCCGCAACGAATTGTTGCAGGCTTTGGACCTGGCGATCTTTCCGCGCGGCCCCGTTTTCGGAATGGTCGCTCGCCTCGTGTCGGAGAAAGGATTCGACGTCGTCATGCCGGTCCTGGATCGACTCCTTTCCGATGATGTGCGCCTCATCATTCTCGGCGAAGGCGATCCGGCCTACGAAATCGCACTCGCCGTCGCCGCCAGAAAATATCCAACGAAGTTTGCCTACCGCAAAACATACGACGAAAAACTTGCGCACCTGATCGAGGCCGGAAGCGACATCACCTTGATCCCGTCGCGCTTCGAACCGAGCGGGCTGAGCGCGATGTATAGCTTGCGATACGGCGCATTACCCGTTGCGCGGGCCACCGGCGGCATTCATGAAATCATTGAAGATCATGATCCGTGGAACGACAGCGGATACGGTTTTCTTTACTACGATCCTTCGGCGGAGGCGTTTTGGGATTCGATCAAGCGAGCGCGTGAAATTTTCCATGAGTCGGCGGTCTGGACGAAATTGATCGAGCGGGCGCTGGCGCAAAATTTTTCCTGGGAGAAAGCGGCGGAACGTTACGAAGAAGTCTACGCTCAGCTCGCGAGCAGCATGCCCGAGACGAGGCAATCGGCGCCAAAAAGATTTGTCGCCCCCCTGGAACTGATTACCCATCGAGGCGTCTGGCGACGGTAGGCATCGAGCGCGGTGGATCGGCCGCTTCGCGGGCGATGGCGAAAACAGAGTGCGCTTGGCCGCTATATTTTTGACATTTGATTGGGAACGTGCGGAAGCACGTCCCTCCGGTCATCGAGCAAGGACTGCTCGATCCACCTTCAGTCCAGCTCACCCGATTCGGCACCGAACGGCGCGAGGTTTGTGAATGCATTCATCGCTACGCGGAATCACACCGGGCCGGAACTGCCGTGAGGCCGCTCGTCTTGCCTAACAACTCAACGAATAAATACAAAATGGCACCGTCCAAATTAGCCCGAACCAAGAGACCGCGTCCAATGCAACAGACAAATGCGATTTGAAACTGCAACCCGCCTGCCATTGTGGACAAATCTTGCAATCCAAAAGGGTTTCGTATTTCCTCTTCGCTCCTGATTGATACGACATGAAGCGCGCCGCCCTCCAATGCCTCCTCGCCGGACTCGTGCTCACAGCGGCGCAAGTTGCGATCGCGGTTTGTGTGGTCGCGCCCGAGTGGCCGCTCTCCGATCGCTACGGCTCGCTTATCCAGCACGACAGCTACTGGTTCGCTAACATCGTAAATCGCGGTTACGGAACCACCGTCCCGCCGGCCGATCACAAGGTGATGGAGGTCTCGAACGTCGCTTTCTTCCCCGCCTATCCAATCCTCGTCACGCTCGTCCGTTCCCTCTTTCACCTCGGCACCTACAACGCATTGGTTCTGACCGCCCAATTAGCGACCTGGGGATTTTGGACCTATTTCTTTCTCTTTTGCGAACGATGGAAACTCTCACCGACACTGCGCTTTTTCGGCGCGATCGCGATTGTTGCCCATCCGGCTGCATTTTATCTCATCGCCGGTTATTCCGAGTCGCTCTTCCTCATGATGTTGGTTGGTTTTATTTATTGGAGCAGCGCAGAAGGATGGCTCGCGAAAGTTCTCGCCGCTTTGCACGGCATTGTCATGTCGGCGACGCGGATCGTCGGTGTGCCGTGCGCCGCTTATCCCGTCGTGCGCTCCATTTTTCAAAATGGCTGGCGCGGAATACGGGACGTACGCACGTGGCCGCGGCGATACGGACCGGCGCTGGCGCTCACTGCAGTCGCAATGCTCGGCGCAGTCTCCTTTTTCATTTACTGCCAACTGCGCTGGAGCCGCTGGGACATTTACATGCTCACGCAGGAAGCCGGCTGGGCAATCAAGCCGGATTATCTCGCGGTGTTTAAACTCTCGAATTATCGCTGGCCGCTCCCGCCGCTCGATGATCCCTCACTTGCGAGCCAGCTGACGAGCTCGCTGGCGGTCGTTCTTTTCGCTGTGATCGCGCTTTGCGAGTTCCTGCCCGCCATTCGCCGGCGCACCGCCTGGACAACGCGGGTCGGAATCTATTTTTGCGCAGCCGTCATTTTTTACATCTCACTCGCGGGCGTGGCTTCCGTTCAGATGGAAAGCATGCTCCGCTACGATTTTTGTGTGCATGCGTTAATCGTGCTGGCGCTTTTGCATTATTTGCATCAGTTTCGCATGCCGGTCCTGGCACGGGCGTTCGGCATGGTGGCGGTCGCGCTTCTCGGCGCGGCGGGGCTCAGCTTGCAGGGTTGGTACGCCTGGAACTTTACGCGGGGGAATTGGGTTGCTTAGGAATAAATGAAAACAACCGTAGCTGTCATCGGTGCCGGTCCCGCTGGTTTAACGGCAGCCTACGTTCTTGCCAAGAAAGGCGTGGACGTCACCGTCTTGGAAGCGGACCCGGTTTATGTCGGCGGTATTTCGCGCACCGCCACCTACAAAGGCTTTCATTTCGACATCGGCGGTCATCGCTTCTTCTCCAAAGCAAAGGCGGTCGAAGATCTCTGGTCGGAGATTTTGCCTAACGACATGTTGGAGCGCCCGCGCTCCTCACGGATTTTTTACGGCCGGAAATTTTTTGCCTATCCGCTGAAACCTTTCGAGGCGCTGATGAAGCTCGGCGTTTTGAAATCGATTCTTTGCGTCCTTTCCTGGCTCAAGGCCCAACTGCTGCCGGTGCGAAGTCCGCGCAACTTCGAAGACTGGGTGAGCAACCAGTTTGGCAAACGCCTCTTCAACACCTTCTTCAAAAGCTACACGGAAAAAGTGTGGGGCATGAGCTGCAAAGAGATTTCGGCCGATTGGGCGGCGCAACGAATTAAGGGTTTGTCGTTAGGCAGCGCGATCAAGAACGCGCTCTTCCCGCAACGTGAGCCGAAAGACAAAACCAAAGTCATTAAGACGCTGATCAACTCTTTCAAATATCCGCGCCGCGGTCCCGGCATGATGTGGGAAGCTTGCGCGCAAAAAATTCAGGAGATGGATGGCGATATTGAGATGGGCTGTAAAGTCACGGCCTGCGCCTACGATGAGCTCACCCACAAATGGACGGTGCAGTTCCGCGATCGCGCCGGGCGCGATCAAACTATAGAAGCCGAACACGTCATTTCATCAGCGCCGATGCGTGAGCTGGTGCGCGGACTTTCGCCTCCAGTTTCCGAGCGCACCTTGCGCGCCGCGCAGAGTCTCAAGTATCGCGATTTCCTCACCGTCATGTTGATTCTTAAGGATCGAAAGATGTTCGATGACAATTGGATCTACATCCACGATCCGAGCGTCAAAGTCGGCCGGATCCAGAACTTTCGTTCCTGGTCGCCTGAGATGGTCCCCGATCCGGACAAAGCTTGCTATGGTCTGGAATATTTTTGCTTCGAACACGATGGACTTTGGGATTCGACCGACGAAGAATTAATCCGTCTCGCGCAACGCGAGCTGCTCCAGATCGGCCTCGCCAAAGAGGGCGATGTGCTCGACGGCTGCGTCGTGCGCCAGAAAAAAGCTTATCCGGTTTACGACGACGATTACGCGCGGCACGTTGACACGATTCGCGAAGAACTTGAAGAGCGTTTCCCGACCTTGCATTTGGTCGGTCGCAACGGCATGCACAAGTACAACAATCAGGATCACGCCATGATGACCGCGATGTTGTGCGTGGAAAATATTCTGGCCGAAGAAAAGATCTACGATCTCTGGCAGGTGAATGGGGACGCCGAATATCATGAAGCGGGTTCTGCTCCCGCTGAAGAAACGCATGGCACCGCGATTCGTCTTGTGCCGATGCGCGTCGAGCCAGCGCCATCCGCGACCCTCGCGTCCGAGTAGCACGGGCATGTTGCCCGTGTGTTTCGACCTTGCGCCGAAACAATTAATCGATGCGGTGGACGGGACGGCCGCCGCGACGCGCGTTCTACCCAGAATTTATCGATTCCGCGAAATCTTCTATCGGCGGGCAGGTGCAGAAAAGATTGCGGTCGCCGTAAACGTTGTCGATTCGCGCCACTGCCGGCCAGAATTTGTTTTCGTGCGTCCATGGCGCAGGGAAGGCGGCTTGTTCGCGTGAGTATGGCCGCTCCCATTTCTCGACAGCGATTTGCCGCGCGGTATGCGGCGCATTTTTCAGAAGATTGTTTCGTCGATCAGCTTTACCCTCGGCGATCGCTTTGATCTCGGCGTGAATGGAAATCATCGCGTCGCAAAAACGATCGAGCTCAGCCTTCGATTCGCTTTCCGTCGGTTCTACCATCATCGTGCCGGCGACCGGCCAGGAGACAGTCGGCGCGTGAAATCCGTAATCCATCAAACGCTTCGCCACATCTTCCACTTCCACGCCCGCGCGCTTCCACTGCCGCAGATCGAGAATGCATTCGTGCGCAACGAGCTCGCGGCGGCCTTTGAAGAGGACCGGGAAAAACGGATCGAGTCTCTTGGCGATGTAATTCGCGTTCAGAATTGCGGCCTTGGTTGCATTCGTTAGGCCGTCAGGCCCCATCATGCGGATGTACATCCACGAAATCGTAAGAATGCTCGCGCTCCCGAGCGGCGCCGCAGAAACATTTCCACCGGCACCGCCGCCGTGCCGATAATTCGAGCCGATATCAGCGGCTGGTGGACGCTTCCCTTTTTCACCTTCGCCAAAGATGATGCGCCCGGTTTCAGGATCGAGAATGAATTGTCGCGGCAGAAACGGTGCGAGATGTTGCGCGACGCCGATCGGTCCCACTCCGGGGCCGCCGCCACCGTGCGGAATACAAAATGTCTTGTGCAAATTGAGATGGCAAACATCCGCGCCAAAATCACCGGGACGACAAAGACCGACCTGCGCGTTCATATTTGCGCCATCCATGTAAACTTGGCCGCCATGTGAATGAACGATTTCGCAAATCTCGCGGATTGTTGTTTCGAAAACTCCGTGGGTGGAAGGATAAGTGACCATTAGCGCGGCGAGATCATTCCGGTGCGTTTCCGTTTTCGCGCGCAGATCGGCCAGATCGATATCGCCATCCTTCAAACATGCGACCGGCACGACGCGGAATCCGGCCATGACCGCGCTCGCCGGATTCGTTCCGTGGGCCGAAACGGGAATCAGACAGATGTTGCGATGCGCTTCGCCGCGCGAGGCGTGATATTCGCGGATCGCAAGCAAGCCCGCGTATTCACCTTGCGAACCGGCATTTGGTTGCAATGAGATCGCCGCGAACCCGGTCATCTCGGCGAGCCAATCTTCCAATTGCCAGCACATCTCGCGATAGCCAGTCGTCTGCTCGTTAGGCGCGAACGGATGCAGTCTGGCAAATTCCGGCCAGGAAATGGGAAACATCTCGGCGGTCGCATTTAACTTCATCGTGCAGGAGCCGAGCGGAATCATCGAGGTAGTGAGCGACAGATCGCGCGACTCGAGTTTTCGCAGGTAACGCAACATCTCCGTTTCGGTGTGATGGGTGTTGAAAACCGGATGGGTGAGAAATTCGGATTTGCGATTTGCGATTTGCGATTTGCGATTTGCGGCGTTCTCGATCTCTGCACCGAAGATTTCGCAAAGATTTTTCAGATCGTCCTCGGTCGTCGTTTCATCCAGAGAAATACTGACTGCGTCGTTCTCGAGCTTGCGCAGGTTGATGCCTGCTTCAACTGCGCGCGACAAAATCTGGTCTGCTGTTCCTTGGGAAAGCTCGACTCGCAGGGTGTCAAAGAAATTTTCGTGCGCGATTTTGGTATTGCCGTTTTCAAGGGCAGCAGCCAACCGACTCGTTAGGCGGTGAACGCGCTCGGCAATAGCACGCAGGCCCTGCGGACCGTGATAGACGGCATACATCGATGCGATGACGGCGAGAAGAACTTGCGCGGTGCAGATGTTGCTCGTCGCTTTGTCACGCCGGATGTGTTGCTCGCGCGTTTGCAAGGCAAGCCGATAACCCGGTCTTCCTTCCGCATCGTGCGAAACACCGACGAGCCGACCAGGCATGTGACGTTTGTATTGGTCGCGCGTCGCAAAATAGGCGGCGTGCGGCCCACCGAAACCGAGGGGAACACCAAACCGCTGCGTGCTGCCGACGGCAACATCGGCGCCGAATTCGCCCGGCGGCTGTAACAATGTGAGCGCGAGAATGTCCGCGGCAACAACCACCAGCGCCCCGGTATCGTGCGCTTGCCTAACGAATTGACGGTAATCGTAAATCGCTCCGTCCGTCGCGGGATATTGAAGAAGCGCGCCAAAAAAAGAATCGTCGAATTCAAACTCAGCGAAATCGCCCAGAACGACTTCGATCCCGAGCGGTTTGGCGCGGGTTCGGACGACCGCAATCGTTTGCGGGTGACAGTTGTGCGCGACAAAAAATTTCTTCCGATCGGCAACGACTGCGTGACAAAGAGTCATCGCTTCAGCGGCGGCGGTTGCATCATCGAGCAATGAAGCATTCGCGATATCGAGCGCAGTCAGATCGGTGATCATCGTCTGAAAATTCAAGAGCGCTTCGAGACGGCCCTGCGCGAGCTCTGCCTGATAGGGCGTGTAGGCGGTATACCAACCCGGATTCTCAAGGATATTTCGCTGAATGACCGGCGGCGTGATGCAATCGGAGTAACCGGCTCCGATGAAGGAGCGCGCGACTTTATTTTTGCTCGCGATCGCGCGCAGTTCCGCGATCGCGTCGTTTTCCGACTTCGCTTTTGGTAAGTGGAGCTCGCGATTCAGCCGAATGTTTTTCGGAATCGTTGCCTCGATGAGAGCGTCGAGATTCGAGTAACCGATAACGTCCAGCATCTCGTCTATCTGCCGCGAGTTCGGTCCGATATGCCGTCGCGAAAACGAATCCAGTCGGGCGTTTTCTCGATCTGAAAACGAACGGTTTTGCGCGCCGGAAGAGGGTGATTTTTCCATCAATTCGGTTTCGCCCGAATGCATGCGAGAGCCTACGGAGCGAGGAAAACAGCGCAAGCCGCTGCCAATGTGGGAGGGACCTCTGTGTCCCGACTGAGAGCAGCACTGGAAGAGTCGCTCCCACGTTATTTGGAATCGAAGGTTTGGACGCCGCGGCTTTTCAGAAGCTCACGCAGTTCAATCAAGTGCTGCTGATTACGCGTCTCGACTGTGCAAAGCACGTGCACAGCTGAAACATCGGAACCGGCAAAAGCGCGATCGTGCACCACCTGCTTGATGCTCGCGCCAGTTGAAGCGATTTGCGTTGCGAGATCGGCAAGGCCACCGGGCCGATCGCTGATCAAAGCAGTGAAACGCGAGAGCCGGCCATCGGCGACCAGACCGCTTTCGATCACGCGGCTGAGGACATTGGGATCGATGTTGCCACCGCAAAGCAGGAGCACAACGCGTTTGCCAGTGAGATCGGAGAGTTGACCGGAAAGGCAGGCAGCGAGCGGTGTCGCCGCAGCTCCTTCGACGACGCCTTTTTCCAATTCGACGATGCGCAAAATCGCCAGCGCGATTTGTTCTTCCGTCACGGTGATCGCGCGATCGATGCGTTTGTGTGCGACTTCAAATGCATTGCTGCCAACTTGCGGAATCGCGAGGCCGTCAGCGAGCGTGGGCTGCAAGGTAATGCAGGTCGGTTTTCCCTCGCGTAACGCTGCGGAAAAACTGGCAACGTGATTTGCTTCCACTGCGATGATCGTGGTCTGCGGCTTGAGAGTTTTTACCGCGAGCGCGACACCCGCGAGCAACCCGCCGCCGCCGACAGGAACAATCACTGCATCAACATCAGGGACCTGTTCGACGATCTCGAGTCCCATGGTTCCCTGGCCGGCGATGATCGCTGGATCGTCGTAGCCATCGATATAGGCGAGACCTTTTTCCTCGGCGATTTCGTGGGCGCGCGTTTTTGCTTCGCCGAAATCCTTTCCGTGCAGGACAACGTTAGCACCAAGTTTCTGACAATTGTTGACTTTAATAAGCGGCGCGAATTTCGGCATGACAACCGTCGCGGGCACACCAAGCAGTTTGCCTTGATAGGCGAGTGCTTGCGCATGATTGCCGGCTGATGCGGCAATGACGCCGCGCTTTTGTTGTTCCGAAGAAAGCTGAGCCAGAGCGTTTCGCGCACCGCGTTCCTTAAAGCTGCCGGTGCGCTGGAGATTGTCGAGCTTGCAGAAAATCTCAATGTCGGTGATCTCGCTAAGCGGAATGGAGGGCGGACAAGGCGAGAAGTAAACCGCGCCTTTGATTCGATCGCGCGCTTGCTCGATGTCCGTGAACGTGATCACGCGCTTTGAATATACCGCGCCATTGGTAGCGGCAATCTTTTCTGCCGCGGAGAGGGCGGCAGCTACAATTGGCGGCAGTTACAGTAGCGGTCGCTGCAGTTGGCGGTTGCTACAACCTAACGAGTGGCGCTTGATCCAGCACTTCGCGCACTTTGGTGGCGAGCTGTTCGGAATTGAAAGGCTTGGGCAGAAAAAACATTTCCGGATCACGACGCTCGCCGGGTGGCAACGATTCCTCGAGATATCCGGAAACAAAAATCACGCGGGTCTCGGGACTGGTGGTGCGGAGCCAATCTGCGAAATGCCGCCCGCTCATTTGCGGCATGACCATGTCTGTAAGGAGAAGATGAATTTTGCAGCTGACTTGTTGCGCGATGAGGCGCTGCGCATCATCGCAATTCGCCGCCTCAATGACTTCATATCCGAGGCGACGCAGCACCCGCACCGACATCTGCCGGACACTGACGTCATCCTCTAAGACAAGGATTGTTTCGGTGCCGGCGGGCATTTTTCCGTTTGGTTTTCGATAAGTCTGTGCCGGCGGGTCAACTTTTGGCAGATAAATCTTAACCGTCGTTCCCTTGTCGAGTTCGCTTTCGATTTGGATGGAACCGCCGCTTTGCCGAATGATTCCGTAACTTGTCGCCAGACCTAACCCGGAACCTGCATCCTTTGTGCTAAAAAATGGTTCGAAGAGGTGTGCTTTTGTTTCTTCATCCATGCCCGTGCCATTATCGGTCACACTAATGAGTACGTAATTGCCTCGCTTAGGTTGCTCCAAAGCAATCTTTGTTTCCGCCTCCGGCTCAATGGTCACGCTTGAAGTTTCCAGTGTTAGCTGGCCGGCGCCACGCATGGCATCGCGTGCGTTCACCGCGAGATTGAGAAGCACCTGTGTTAGCTGACCAGGATCGGCGCGGATGTGTGCGCCCTGCTCGTCGCGATGCAGATGGCAAACCACCGAAACATTTTCCCCGAGAAGTCGAAGGAGCGAGCGTTCGAGATTTAAAATGACGGAGTTCACCTCCACGACACGCGGTTCGAGCGGATGTTTGCGGCTGAAGGCGAGAAGTTGGCTGGTCAGCATCGAAGCGCGACCTGCGGCTTCGCGGATTTCCATGATGTGGCTGGCGGCTTTGCTTTTCGCGCCCAGCGTGTCGAGCGCGAGATCGCTGTAGCCAAAAATCGTAGTCAAAAAATTGTTGAAGTCGTGCGCGACGCCACCGGCGAGTTGGCCAAAGGCCTCCATTTTTTGCGAACGGAGAAGTTGATCCTGCAATTGCTTGCGCGCCGTGATGTCCATCAATGAGCCGGCGAACTGTTGAGCCATCCCTGTGGAATCACGAACGATCAACGCTCGTTCCAAGAGATGCGCGTAAGTTCCATCAGCGCGACGAAAGCGATATTCGCCTGACCAATGTTCGCCGCCGCCGCGCAACGCTTCGGCAATGCTGCTCGCGGCGCGTGCGCGATCTTCGGGATGAATTTTTTCCTCCCAAAAACTGATGTTCTCGGCAGGCGAGGCTCTATAACCGAGTAAGTTTTCCAGACCCTGGGGCCAGGAAAGCGCGCCCGTTTTTACATTCCAAATCCGAACCGCATCATTCGTAGCCCGCGCGGCCAGCGCAAAATGTTGAGCGCTTTGTGACGGGAGAATCTCATTTGGATGCCGGCAATTTTCATCGATCAAACCCTCCGCTGAATCTGTCTTCGACTTCGCGCTGAAGTTTGCTCCCGTCGGCTCGTCTGCCCCCTTGAATTCCGTTGCCGATCGCATGCGTTCATGTGGCGCGAAGCCGCAAAAAGAAAGAGCTAGTTCCGTGCCCTCACGTAGCGCGAAAAAATTCAAAACTGCTCACATCGGCACACTTAGAAGACAAGCGCGTGAAGATAATTTATAAACGCCACGATCTTGTTCGATCTGGCCAAAACGTCTCAATAATCAGAAGGCGCTCGTTAAGGGCGCTAGTGAAGCCATCGCAGCAAAAACTGATGTGAAGTTGAAGTTCAGTCCCGTTCGCTCAAACAAGAAAAGCGTTCCGCACGACCGAACATCTCGCGGATTTCCGAACGTCGCGATAAACTTCGAGTGCTTTGTTAAAGACCGACCGCCGCGATCTGTTCTTCCTTTTGCACATGGAAGGAAAGCTTCACGTATTTCGCGTCCACTCCCACCAGTGACAAGTTGAAGAGCCGTTTGTGCACGAACGCGATCTCGCCGTTGACTGGATTCCATTTCGGATCGCTTGCCGGCAAAGGAGCATTCGAGACCGCGATCTTCAGTGCGCCGCGCGCTGCAGTGTTCTCATTCACAAAAATGAATTGGTCGAGCAAGGACGCTTTCGGCACGCAGATGATCAGGGTGGTGTCGCCTTCCTGCAGCGAATAGCGCAGTGGTTTTTCCTCCAGCACGAGCGGAGCGGCGCTTTGTGCAGAGATTATGCGGAAGCCGGGCGCGAAAAGCATGAGGACACTGAGGACGATCGCGAAGGTGCGACAACCCTTTTGGAACTGGATTGGTTCCATATACCATTGAGTGAAAGCTTAGATTGGGCCAGCTCCGGTTCAATTTTGCGCTGGAATGGGCGATTTGTGGCGGCTGATTTCGCTTGCGGACTTTGCAGCCAGTCGAGTACACATTGCGTATCAAGGACCAGAACAAGTTTGAATTACCACAAATCTCCGCAAAAAACCTGATGCAAAACTCCATGCGGCACGGATACGCGACCGGCAAATATAGGCGGTCGAGCATTCTCGCCGTCTGGTACTCCACGTGCTAACCTTAACCCGATTGGCCTCGCCCTATGACCAGTGACTCCAATTCGCGCCGCGAATTTTTTTCCAGCAAAAGAATTCTCCTTCTCTACTTAACACCGCTACTTTTCATCGCGCCGATTTCGAAGGCGCAGGACGCGGTCCGCCCCTCACTGGCTGGCGAGCAAGCGGCTGAAGCGCGCAATCAATCAATTGAGAACATCCCCTACAACCTTCTTGCGGGTCCGATCAGGTTTCGGTTGAGCAGCTCGCTGGGCATTGAATACAACGACAACATCAACCTCGCGGAAACAAACGAACAGGACGACGTGATCATTCGTCCTCAGGTCAACGTCAACGCGATCTGGCCGATCACTCAACTGAATACCCTGAAGCTTAATCTCGGGATTGGCTACGCCTTCTATCTCGATCATTCCAATGCCGACACTAATGCCGTTCTTATCTCGCCCGATTCGGCCTTGTCCTTCGATGTATTCGTCGGGGATTTCCGGATTAATTTTCACGATCGCTTTTCGCTGCAACAAGATCCGATCTCTCAAATCGCGCTTAGCAACGTGGTTAATTACGGCCGGTTCGAAAATAGCGCCGGCGTGCTGGTATTATGGGATTTGAACCAGGCGATCGCGACTCTGGGATACGACCACTATACGTATGTCTCGACCACTTCCAGGTTTGATTATTTGAATCGAAATGCGGAGGAGGTGACCGGCACTATCGACTTCACCGTAACTTCCACGACCGGCGTTGGGGTTGAAGCCGCCTTCGTTGATACTTACTACGATCAACATGTTCTGAACGACTCGAGGACCTATAGCGTCGGTGGTTTCCTGGAGACGCAGGTAACGAACTATCTGAAAGTGCGCATCGCCGGTGGCTACCAACGTATCGATTTCGACCAAGGCGGCGCGATCCTCGACGCGAAGGATTTAAACGATTTCTACGCGAATATTTTGATCTCCCATCGTTTGAATGCCCTGATCACGCAATCACTGGCGGCCGGGCACGAGACCCAGCTCGGGCTGAACTCAAATTTCATCCGGCTCAATTACATCCGGCACACAGTCAGTTGGAATATCATCCGCAACACCCTGCTCTCGACGGAGTTTTTCTACGAAGATGCGGACGATTCCGGCGGCATATTTTCGGAACACGCGCATCGTTACGGCGGCGCATTAACGATCGGCTATCAGCTTACGCGGCACGTCACCCTCGGCGCTCGTTATCAATATACACAGAAAGATTCCGATCAGCCCTTGCGCGATTACGTGCAGAACCGCGTCTCAGTAGATGCAACCTACAGTTTCTAAAAAGGAGCCATTTGCAATTTGATGAAAATTCCCGCGCTCATCTTGCTCGCTGTCGCGTCCCTCGCGACATCGTCCATCGCTGCAGCGCAGGAGAGCAGCCCGCTGCCCTCGGTTCCCAAAGCGGTGCCCGCCGACGCACCGCCGCCTTCCACCAGCACCGTCATGCGAACCAATTCCATGAGCGTGCTGGACGACAAGAAGCGGCTTGGCTCTAACGATTACGTCAGCTTCCGCGTCGTCGAAGATCGTGACGACGAATCGCAGCATCTGCGCGTCAACGATAACGGCGAATTGGAAGTTCCTTACATCGGCCTCGTTCCGGCTCAAGGCAAAACCTGCAAGGAGCTGGCTTACACAATCAAGGGCGCCCTCGAAAAAGAATATTACTATCACGCCACGGTCATTCTCGCGGTTGATCGGGTGAGCGAAAAATCACGTGGCCGAGTCTACGTTTACGGATCCGTCAAAGGTCAGGGACCGCAGGAAATTCCGCCGGACGAAACTTACACGGTAAGCAAGGCGGTGATTCACGCCGGCGGCTTTGGCGATTTCGCCAATAAGCGCAAAGTGCGATTGACCCGCAAGAACGGGCAGGATTTCACAATTGATCTGAAGCGCGTCATCGAGGAAGGCCACACCGACGAAGACGTGGTCGTGCAACCCGATGATCAGATTTACGTGCCGCAGCGTTTGATCAACATGTAACCATGCAACTGCCTGCCGCCATCGAACGCTCCGGACCGGGTTCCTGGTCCACCGCGCTCATCACCCGGATGCGCCGTTACAAAGCGCTCCTTCTGCGTCGCTGGTGGATTCTTGTTCTTACCACCTGCATCGGTCTTTTCATAGCCGCTTGGATGATCTATCAAACGCCGCCCTCGTTTCTCTCCACGAGCAAGATGATGCTGGCCGGTAAACTGAACATCAGCCAGGGCGCGGTCTACAGCGAAGACAGCGTCAACTTTTACGGCACGCAGATCCAATTGATGCAGAGCTCCGAGGTGCAGCGCAGCGCCGAAGCGGTCGTCCGTTCCACTCATCCAGAGATGCAGCCTGTTCTGGTCGAAATTGCCGTTGTGCAAAGGCCGCGCACCTCGATCTTCGAGCTCTCCGCGATCGGGCGTACGCCCGATTACACGCAGGCGTACCTCAATGCGGTCATGCAGAAGTATCTCGATTTTAAGAAAGGAATGCGCGAGGACCAAGG
>WNFC01007599.1_pt1 | contig 23482 bp, 24 predicted proteins | sample 5400541 | NCBI WGS metagenome assembly WNFC01 (sample SAMN13153342, study PRJNA577476) | soil metagenome | isolation source: 120 cm saprolite under Douglas fir tree site 2 hole 2 replicate 1 | place: USA:California | collected 2015-04-18
GTGGTCGATGCTCGGGGCTGGTTTGACGTCGAACTCCGCGAGACGTGGCCGCCGTGGACTGTACAGCGCTACCTCGGCCAGCGTGTAGGATCAATCAGTTCGCGCCAGGAGCGCGACCAGCGGCTGGCCCGCGCCGAGATCATCCTCGGCGGCTTTCCGTTTCCGCTGGATCTCCGGGCCCGGGCGCCGCGCCTGCGCTGGTTCCACCAACTCCCGGCGGGGGCGAGCAACCTGTTACGCGGGGATCTCTGGGGCAGCGATGTCATCGTCACCACCTCGCGCGGCTATGGGAATACCCGCCCCATGGCTGAGTATGTACTGGCCAGCCTCCTCCACTTCGCCAGGGGACTCCACCACGCAGCTCGCGATCGGCAGCGGCATCGTTTCGACCATCGCACCTACCGTCCCCTGCCGCTACAGGGTAAAACGGTGTGCGTCGTGGGCGCCGGTGGCATCGGCCAGGAGGTGGGGCGCTTGTGCGCCAATGCCGGCATGCGGGTGATCGGCACGCGGCGCCGGGTGACACCCGATACCGTACTACCAGCCGGATTCAGCCGCCTGGAAAGCCCCGAGCGTCTCTATGCTCTCCTCGAAGAGAGCGATGGCGTGGTGGTCTGTTGTCAGTGGACACCGGAGACGACCAAGCTGATCGGTCCGGAGGCGTTTGCCGCCATGAAGCCAGGCGCTATCCTGGTGAACGTCGCCCGGGGTGAAATCATCGACGAAGAGGCGTTGATCGCTGCCCTCGCGGCGGGAAAGCTGCGGGGGGCGGCCCTGGACGTCTACGTGGGTGAGTTTGAACGTGAACCCGATCGTCGCCTCTGGGACGATGAGCGCGTCCTCATCACCCCGCATATCTCTGGCGGCAATGACATGCGTCAGCATCGGGGGATCACCCTCTTCTGCGACAATCTGCACGCCTATCTGGACGGGCGGCCCCTGACCAACGTCGTCGATTGGGCACATGGTTATTGACCAATGGCCGGCGGCGGCGGCTGAGGGCCTGACGACGGACACTCTCCGCCGAGGCGCTTACCCAGCTCACCCTGAGCATCGCCGCGGCCAACTTTCACCAACGGATTCAGCGAGGCGCTCGGCACCGAGCTCGAGGCCTGGAGGAGACCGACCACGGCGGACACGATTCAACGCGTGGAGTACTTCTAGAGGACGCGCTCGTGGCCGCCCTCGCCGAGGGTGCGAAGAAGGCCGAGGCGGAGTTGAGAGAGCGGATGAAGGAAGTGATCGCGCTCGTCGAGCGACTGTCCGAGCGGGCGGCGAAGCTCTAGTGCCGCCCCCGCTCGTGATGGAGTTCTCGATGATGCTGGGGCTGTGACAAGGCAGGTCCCGAGGGAGGACCCTCGGGCGAGGCAGGCCATGACTGAGAATGCGAATTCCATCGCCGCGACGGCGAGCAGGCAGGGCAGCGCGACGACGGCGACGCGTGGGGCGCGCAGGAAGGCGCTCATGTCAGCAGGACACTCCGGATCTCGCCACTCTCCAGGACGTCGATCTCCCGCTCGTCGCGATGGAGCCTCTGGGCAAGGTTCCTCTGCCGGAGCCACGTCACCGCGTCAAGGGGACTTTCTCTCTTCTGGAGCCACCCGTACGCCAGGCTCAGGAATCGGAAGTGCTTGTGGTGGGTGGCCGGGATGGCGGGGATGGCCGCACGGATCGTGTGGAACTCCGGTCGAATCTGAACCTCGGGAGGGTCCTCCACGTCCGCCAGTCCCCAGATCACCAGGTCGGACTTGACGGCGTTGATCTTGGCCCGCGTCGCGGAGTCCATCGCGCGTCTTGGCGCCCTTCGGTGCTACCTGATGTAGCGAGGCACGGACGGCGGAAACAACGGGAACACCCTGCCGGAGGGCCGGGTCGGTCCCGATCCCGTGGAGCCTGGGACGATCTGCTGCCACGAGGAGTCCCGGTCCCACCCGTAGAGCGCCGGGCAGGGTACGGCCAACTCGCAGAAGAGGTAGCAGCAGGAGAACCCTGAGCGCGCGAGGCGCTCGTGCGTGAGGGCGGTGAGCCGAGCGAGGTCGAGGAAGGGGGGAAAGATGAAGGTCGACCTGGGCGCGGACGGCGATCCCCCGAGCAGTAGGAGCCACAGGTCGTCGCCGTCGACGCTGTAGCGCCTGCCGCACTTGCTCTCAATCGCCTGGATGATGCCAGGGATCGGGTCAGTCTCGGCCCAACCCCCGCTCACGACTCCCGCTCGGATCGCCGCCTCCTCATCTCGTCGCGTCGGGCTTCCGCCCCTGGTGCCGACCCCCCAGTGGACCTCGGTCGCCTCGACGGCAATGCGGCCGGAGGATGTCGTCACGCGAACGTCCGGGTAGGGGGGCGGCATCGGCTCGATCGCCTCGTAGGGGTACTTGAGGAGGTCGAGCATGCGGCGCACCTGCTCGGCGGAGACCTCCTCGGGCGTCGGCGTCGGAGCGCTCACGGGACCATGGTATCAGTCCCCGGAAGCCCGGCACGCGGTAGAGCGGACGCAGCGACGGGTCTGATAGACTCCCGGCGGTTCGACTCGACCAGGTACGGGAGGGGATTCGCGATGTCCGGCGCCCCGGAACCGAAACCACTGACACCAGTGGAGCGGGTGCTTCACGAGTACGTCGAAGTGGCCCGCGAGTTCCGCCTCATCGGGGACGCGGCGCGTATGCACCGCGACCGGATGCTTACCTGGGTCATCGCTCTCATGGGGGGCGGTCTGTTCGCGGCGATCAACCTTCGGTCCGCTGGCGTGTGTCCTATTGCCGGTGTCCGCGCGCTGATTTGGGCGGCGAGTCCCTGGGTACTCGGAGTCATCCTCGCCGTCTGCGCTCGAATCGTGGGTGAGTGGGACCGGGCACTCTCGGACCGCTTCGCCGTGCTCTCGACCGGCGAGGCGTACCTGATCCGGTTGGAGATGGCGCGCGGGCTCGACGCCGCCGCCGCCGAGCGGTTGATGCAGCGTCTCGGGGCTGCCGATCCCTCCCGTGCTCAACACTGGAAACTCGCGCTCCTGGCAACTGACCTGCTCTACTCTGCGGCTCTCGTGGCGCTCGTGGCCGGGATGGTGTCCGTCTTCTGGAGGGTAGTCACATGCTAGTCGCGCGCATCGCGGTCGCCGCGCTTTGCCTGCTCGCCGTCGCCGCGTCGGCCTCCGCTGAGTGTGCGTGGGTGCTGTGGTCAGCGTCCGGCATTGTCCCTCGGCCGGGCACGTGGGATCCGAAGGTTGCCTATCCGACGGTTTATGGCTGCATAGAGCACCTTGACAGGTTGGAGCGAGACAACAAGCGGCTTAGCCCAGACCTCGTCTGGGTGGCCACGCGGCACGCTCCCACTGACCTCTCCCTGACGTCGCGTACCTCGTCGGATAGCGTCACTTTCCAGTGTTTCCCCGACACCGTGGACCCGCGCGGGCCGAAGGGAAAGTAACCATGACGCGTGGGCGACTGCTCGTCCTTCTCGGCGGACTGTTGCTCCTGGTGGGCCTTATCTGTTCACTCGGTAGCACCTACTACCAGGTCAGGGCTATGGGAGAGGCCCGTCAAGGAGTGGCTGTGCTGGCCCCGCCAAAGGGTTCACCTGAAATGCTGGAGAAGGAGCGGCACGTCCACCGCTCCGACTGGTTCTTTGGTTTAGGACTTGTTCTCACGGCGGCGGGGATAATCCTGCAAACGTGTGGAGCGATATTCCCGGCCCCAGCCGCCGCTCTGCCTGCTGCTGCACCGGCCGCACCAGTAAACCCGGAGGTGCTCTGGAATGCCTACGAGTTGGAGGTTGGTCTGTACAGGGATTACCTGGGACTTATTCTCAAGGGGAACGCGTTTTACTATCTCGGAGTCGGAGCCATCCTTTCCTACTACGCTACTAAACCGGAGAGGCCGCTCGTTTGGATGCCCCTGCTGTTCCTCCTCTTACTCGGTCTCGCGCTCGCTGTCATCTGTTTTGAAGCCGGTCGCCGAAGCATCGTGACCCGGCAGCACATCATCCACCTCGCAGGGCAACTGGGACTGCAAGCGTGGCCTGATGCCGGGATATTGACCGCGTTACTCTACATCTCGACGGTCCTGTTTGTTCTTGCCGTCTTGGGCATAGGGGCAATCCTTTGGAGCATCACGTTCTACTGATCTTTGACTTACACGCCTTCCCGACACTGGATCGATCCACGTTGGCCGAAGGGGACGTGAGACACTGATGATCGAGATCGCGCGGCTGGTGGACTAAATGTCGTTCGACATCGATGCGCTTCTATCCCTTACGGAATGCGTCAAGCCCCGCAAACCTAAGGAGTTGCGGGAGTGGGTCTTGGTGAAGTGTGATGCTTTCGCGCAGATCCCCGAACTTCGCGAACCGGTGCTCCTCCATGAGGGACTCTTCAAGTGGTTCCACGAGGAAATCTATCCGCTCAGCGTGTTTGCCCTTCGCCGATACGGCGACCGCGACGGCATTCTCTGTGTGCCGAAGCGAGATCCGACCCATGATGTTGACGCTGAGATTCGTGAGCCAATGAGAACGATCAACGTCGAGATCACTGGAGCCCGCGACCCGAGCGAGCATCTGCGGATGGAGTACTTAGTAGAGCACGGCCGCGTAAGCCTCACGGGCGGCCTGAAGGCTCAAGGAACCAAGAGAACGGGCCATCAAATTGAAAATGAGCTGGCGTTCGTCGACCACCGGAAGACTCGGGCACGTCATCTCAATTGGATCAAGACTGCCGCCGAAGGCAAGGCCGGCAGGGGCCGATACGGGAAAGGCTACGAGCTTCTAATTGCGGTCGAGGATTGGTGGTTTGACGCTGATGATGCCCCGGAGGTCACCAACTTTATCGAGCGGGAGGTTCTCAGACTTCGACTGGAGTTCGATGTCGTGCATGTAGTTGGCCTAACCGAGCGCCTCTTCCTCTCCTTTCCGTCAAACTGAGACGGGCCCGCTCGGTCTTGCTGACAGCGCTATGGGGGAGGGTCTCTGACGCCGCTGGTGCAAATCACGGGCCCGCAATCGCCGAAATCGACCCGCCTCACCTTCGAGGCGGATGTCGTGTGAATCGCGAAGCGGTCTCATCTTGTCCGTGAGCCCCCCATTAACGCCAATGCACGGGAAGGTCTCGCTGAAGTAATATCTCGCAAGCTCTGCGGGTTGGATTGATCGTAAGACAGGTTGGTCGGCTATCCGAAGCTGTCGAGCAGCGTCTTTGCGGCCCGGAGATCGGCGGTGCCAAAGCCCTCGGTGAAGCGGCCGTAGAGCGGCGCGAGGAGCTCACGCGCCGGCTGGGTCCGACCCTGTGCATGCCACAAGCGGGCGAGGCCGGTGGCGCAGCGCAGCTCCATGGACAAAATCCCTTGCCGGCGCGTCCAGTGCAGCGCGTGCTGGAAGAGCTCCTCAGCCCCGGAGGCGGCGCCCGGGCCTCCCGCCAGCAGGACCAACTCGCCCTTGATGCGCAGGAGTTCCGCGATGCACCAATGCTCCTCGTCACGCTCGGATCTGGCGAGCGCCTCGTCGATGGTCGCGAGTCCCTGGGCGATCTCCCCACTTCCGGCCAGCCCCAGCGCAAGGGTGCCCAGCAGGGCGGTGTGGTGCGGGACGAAGCCGGTCTCGCCGAGCTCATCGAGGGCATCGCGGAGAAGCGGGAGTCCGCCGCCGACCTCGCCGCGCTTGATGAGCAGGACGCCATTCAAGCAGCGACCCCGCGCGTGCCAGACGGTGAGCGCGTGCCGAGCCGAATGGTCGAGCAGCATCGCCACGAAGCGTTCGGCGGCCGGCAGATCGCCGATCCAGAGCGGGACCAGGCAAGCCGCCTCCAGCGCGTAACACAGCGAGAGCGCATGGTCGATCGCCCGCGCGTCCTTGACGTTCTCCTGGGCAGTCCGCAGGGCCTGATCGGGGAATCCCTGCAGCCAGAGGATCCGCGCCAGGATCATGCGGCTCGCCACCTGCTGGTCGTATTGAAAGCGGACGGTGTGCGACCGGTGAGCCGGGGCGACGTAGCGGCTGAGCATGCGCTCGAGGTGACGCCGTGCGTTCGTCTGGTCTCCCAGGTAGTGCAGGGAGACGCCGACCATCCGCTCGCCGACGAGCAGCTCGGCCAGATTGTCGTTGCCGGCGACCCGGCCGCAGAAGCTTTCCGCCAGCGCCAGTGCGGCGCGACACTCGCCGCGGCTGACGCGGAAATGCCACAGGCCCCAGAGCGCCCGCAGCTGATACTCGGTGTCGTGGACGCGCTCGGCGATCTCGAGCGCCGTCGTCCAGGCTGCGGTGGTGTCGGGCGCGGGGCCCTTCGTCTGCATGAGCGACACGCCGAGAGCAGCGAAGAGCTGCATCTCACGGCGCCCGCCTCGACCCGAGCGGGGTTCGAGACTGGCGAGGGCGCGCTCGACGCGGCCGCGACACTCGACCATCAGTGAGTACTGAAACCAGAGGGGCACCGATGCGGCGGTGAGTGCTGCCCCGATCGACGCGTCGCCGCTCGGCGAAAACGCCCAGTCCAGCGCCGCCCGCACGTTGTCGATCTGGCGGCCGTACGCCGCGACCCACTCGACGGTGGCCCGCGTCTCCCATTCGGCCTCGGCCTGCTCGAAGAGGTCACGGTAGTATTCGGCGTGGCGTCGGGCGACCTGCTCGAGCTCGCCGCTGGCGGTGAGCTTCTCGAGGGCGTAGGCCCGGGTCGTCTCGAGCAGCCGGTATCGCGTGACGGCGCCCGTGGCTTCCACGGCCACGAGTGACTTCGCCGCCAGGTTCGTGACGCTGTCCACGACCTCGGGTGCGCCGATGTCGGCGGCCGTCACGACGGCACTCGCGGCCTCCAGCGTGAAGCCGCCGACGAAGATGGCCAGGCGACGCAGGAGGGTGCGCTCGATCGCGGAGAGCAGCTCGTAACTCCAGTCGAGCGTTGCGCGCAGCGTCTGGTGCCGCGGGAGCGCCGTGCGATGGCCGCCCGTGAGCAGCCGGAACCGATCGTCGAGACGGGCGGCGAGCTCTTCCAGCCCGAGCGTGGCGGTCCGGGCCGCCGCCAGCTCGATGGCGAGCGGGATGCCGTCGAGGCGCCGACAGATCGCGCCCGTGAGCGCCGCGCTGCGGGCGTCCGGCGAGAAGTGCAGGTCCACCGCTCGCGCCCGCGCCACAAACAGCTTGACGGCGGCGGCGTCCAGGAGATCCTCGCGATCCTGGGTTCTTTCCGCCGGCACCTCGAGCGAGAGCACGCGATAGACGTACTCCCCCGGCGCGCGCAGCGGCTCGCGGCTGGTAGACATCACGCGGGCGTGCGGATTGGCGCGCAGCAATGCCTCGGCCATGCGGGCGGCCGCCTCGATCACGTGCTCGCAATTGTCCAGCACGAGCAGGAAGCGCTTCGCGGCAAGCGCCGCCGCCACCCGCTCGGGTGACCCTGCGCCGGCGGGGAGCGTGAGCCCGAGCGCGACCGCGACGGTGACTGGCACCAGCCCGGGATCCGACAGTGGCGCGAGCTCGGCGACCCACACCCCGTCGGCGAAGCCCGCCAACAGCTGCCGCGCGACCTCCAGGCCCAGCCGAGTCTTGCCGATGCCCCCGGCGCCGATCAGCGTGACGAGCCGGTGGGCCCCCAGCAGCTCCGTCATCTCCACGAGCGCAGCCGCTCGGCCGATCAGCTCCGAGGTCGGCGCCGGGAGATTCGTTGGCGAGGGCGCCTCTGGCTGTGCGGCCGCCGACGCGGACAGGAGATCGGTGATCGGGCCCGGCACGGGGTCCCCGCTGGCGGGGCCGGACACCTCGGCACGACGAGTCGACCGCGAGCGCAGGATCTCCTGGTGCAGCTGGGTGGTTTCCGCCTCGGGCTGCGCGCTGAGCTCCCGCTTCAGCGCGTCCACGCAGAGCTGGTACTGGCGTAGCGCGGCCTCTCTGCGCCCGAGCCGCGCATAGAGCCGCATGACCGCGCGGTGGACAGGTTCCTGCAGCGGGTCCAGCGCGAGGAGGCGGAGGCCGGTCTGGATGGCTGGCTCTGTGGCGCCGGCCTTCTGCTGGTGGGCGAGCAGACGGCCCAGGCCCTGGATGGCCAGCTCGTGCAGACGCTCCCGCTCGGACGTGAGCCACTCCTCGAAAGGACGCTCGGCCAGCGCCAGCCCGGCCAGCAGGTCGCCGCGGTAGAGGCCGGCGATCTGCTCGAGCGCCTCGGGGCGGCCATCGGCGACCAGCCGCTCGAACCGCGCCACGTCCACCTCGACGACCGCAGGATCCAGGGCCACGCTTGGGCCGTCGAGGACCAGGCCGGGCCGGACGCTCCGGGGCAGGGCCTTCCGGATTCTTGAGAGGGCGTAACGCAGGTTGCCCCGGGCCTGGGCATCCTGCATGTCTCCCCACAGAAGGGTCGCGAGCTTCTCGCGCGGGTGGGCCTGGCCGAGCGGGACAGCCAGGTAGGCCAGGAGGGCCTGGGCCTTCCTGGTGGGGAGGACGAGCGCGGAGCCAGCTTCGAGTTGTGCTTGAAATCCCCCCAGAAGCGTAAGTTTCAGGCGCACCGCGGGCTTCAATGCTCCTCCAGTACTCCCGGCAAGAAGCGTTGCCGAGTATGCCATAGACCCCACTGCCCTCCACCTGGCCCCCGCCCGCTCACGCCATTTTTCACGCTGCCGGCCACGATTCGCACACGGAGGCCCGTGTACAACGGCCACAAGAGAACAGGCATGGGTCACGACCAAGGGAGCGGGGCCATGGAGCCGACAGAGCATCTTGGCGAGTACACGACGCTCATCGTTCGCATCCGACAAGACGACGCCGGACGGCTGAGCGGCGTGGTGGAGCGGGTGAGGACGGGAGAGAAGGTCCGGTTCCACGGCCTGGAGACCCTGAGCCGCGCCGTAGCATCGCTGCTTTCGACCACCGCTGAAGGGAGCTGACGATGATGACGACACTGGGAACGAGTGCGGACGGCCACGCCCTGCCGGGATGCAGACTCCGGCGCGTGACCGAGTACATCCAGCAGAACCTCGACAAAGACCTCACGCTCGCCGAGCTCGCGGCCGCGGTCTACATGAGTCCCTACCACTTCGCGCGTCTCTTCAAGGGCAGCACCGGGGTGCCGCCCCACCGGTTCGTGGTTCGGCAACGGATCGCCCGCGCCCGCGGCGTCCTGGCCACGCCGGAGCTGTCGATCGCGGAGATCTCGCGGCTGGTCGGATTCCGAACCCCGAGTCACTTCACCACGGTGTTCCGGCACGTCCTGGGCATCACGCCAGGAGCCTACAGAACGGCGGCACTGCGAGAAGACCGGCCCGGCCGGGAAGGAGGGTGAGATGGATTTCACTGAGACCGTGGTGGAACGGACCTATCAGGAGCCCGGGGTGGACGAGGGACGTCCGATCTACCCTCGACAGGCCATCGATCCGGACGCCGCGCTCGTGGCGCAGCTGCGCCGAGGGGAGGCGGGGGCGGCGGAGGCCCTCGTGGCCGCCTACGGGGATCGGGTGTATCGCCTGGCCCTGCGCATCACGGGCAACGCCTCAGACGCGGAGGAGGTCGTGCAGGACGCGCTGTGGACGGCCGGCCGCAAGATTGACACCTTCCGGGGGGCGGCCGCCTTCGGCTCCTGGGTGTACCGGATCACCGCCAACGCGGCCTACCAGAAGCTGCGGGGGCGGCGGAGCCAGCGGCACGAGGTGTCGTGGGAAGACCTCGCCCCGACGTTCGATGCCCAGGGTCAGCATGCGGAGGAGGCGGTCGACTGGTCGAGAAGACTGAAGGACCCCGCGATCGAGGGGGAGCTCAAGTCGGTGCTCTCTGGCGCCATCGACGAGCTGCCGCTGGACTACCGCACGGCCTTTCTCCTGCACGATGTGGAAGGGCTCTCGAACCCCGAGATCGCCCAGACGCTGCAGGTCAGGCTGGGCACGGTCAAGTCGCGCGTGCACCGGGCGCGGCTGTTCCTGCGGCGGCGCTTGGCCGACTACATGGGCGCGAGTCTCGATGCCGCTCGATGGCAGGCGCCGTCCACTTCAGCAGGGCTGCGATGGTCATCGTGTTGATGACCTCCTGCCGGATCTGCCTCTCGCAATCTTGTAGGAAGAATGCTCGTGCACCCTCCTGGCCGGAGACGACATCCTAACGAGGAGACAGAAGGAGCGATAGCGGCGGCACGGAGCCGAGGCGGCGTGCCCGACTTCTGGAGGTTGCCGCTGGTTGAGAAAGGGCGCCCATGATGGTGGACCACGCGGAATGGTTTCTGTTTGCCTGGGTCTTCGGCAATCAGGCCGGGGTTCCTCTGCCCGTGGTCCCCGCCTTGCTCGGTGCGGGTGTGCTGGCAGGAAGCGGTTACCTGAGCGTGACGGCGATCATTGGCATCGCGGTCGGCGCGTCACTCGCGGCGGACGTGACGTGGTACGGCTTGGGCCGGTGGCGCGGCACGCGGGTGCTGAAGATGCTCGGGCGATTCGCGCCGAACGCTGGAGTCTTTGTCAGTCGCGCTCGGAATGCCTTCGCCGCCCACGGGGGGGCATTTCAGCTCGGCGCCAGGTTTCTGCCCGAGCTGAACGCGATCGCGGCGGGCCTGGCCGGTGCGACAAAGGTGAGCATGACGCGGTTTGTCTGCTACGGCGCTGTGAGCGCCTTGACATGGGCCGTGGGATGGATCGGGCTCGGATATATCCTGAGCGATGCGGTCACGGACACAGCGGCTCACCTGGGCATCCGTCTGATCGTTTTCTTCCTCGCCGCCTTCGCGCTCTATCTCCTGTTCCACCGAGTTCGCCGCCATCGCTTGATTCGCGTGTTCCGCAAGGCCCGCCTCAGCCCGGACCACCTCGAGACGCGCGTGGAGAACGGCGCCCGCGTGGCCACCCCGCTTCAACGGTGAAGACGTAGGTGATCCGACTATTCTGCTCGGCATAGCCCGTGAGTTCGGTGTCACAGTGATCTCGCGCCTAGAAGATTTGGATAGTCCCACCCTCGCAAGCGAAAGACCGCTTCAGCTGGTTTTCGGGGGAGTCCTCAAGTTTCGCTTCAAGGCACAACCGTTGCCAACGGTGCCCAGAAAGAAGAGCTGCTCGCGGACTCCATACGGCAGATTCTGGGAACCACTGGCCACTGCGGGAACAGCGTTTGCACGCTTTGACGGAGAGTCTTGAATGAGGCGCGCTACAATCGTTGGCGGATCCCTCACGGGTTTGGCTGCAGGGATACTGCTTCGCCGAATCGGTTGGGAGGTGAACATCTTCGAACGGAGTTCGCAGAGGCTCTCTGATCGCGGTGCCGGTATAGTGATGCAGCAGGAGACCCTTGAAATGCTGGGTCTCTGCGGGGCGAAATCTGACGGCGATGTTGGTGTCAGACTGACGACCAGGCAGTATATGGCGGCAGACGGCTCCGTCGTCTCGTCTCAGCGGATGCCTCAACTCATGACGTCCTGGGGACTCCTTTACTCGTGGTTCAAAAAGAGTTTCCCGGAGCAGAAGTATCATCTCGGCCAGCAGTTTGAGAATCTTGAGCAAAATGAATCGTCAGTCACCTCGTATTTCAAAGGCGGGACTCACGACTCAGCCGATCTCTTGATTGGTGCGGACGGCTTCAGGTCCAGCATTCGTGCGTTGCTCCTGCCCGAGATTCAGCCCAAGTATGCCGGCTATGTTGCGTGGCGCGGAGTTGTTCCTGAAGCTGACCTTCCGGAAGACATTTTGAACGTGTTCGCCAATCATTTCACCTTCTTCCAAATGCCGAGCAGCCACATTCTTTGCTATCTGATTCCGAGTGAAACGGGCAATACCGAAGCTGGGCAGCGGCGGCTCAATTGGGTGTGGTACTGGAACATGTCGGGAAAAGAGCTGGTACCTTTGCTGACTGACACCGAAGGGATCCGTCGGGCCTATGCCATTCCACCCGGGGCCCTCCACCCTGAGCAGGAACACAAGCAGCGTGCCATCGCAGAATCGCTTCTGCCGCCTGCTTTCAAGGCGCTGCTGCGGGCAACAACAAAGGAGCCCTTTGTGCAGGCGATCATGGACCTCGCGTGTCCACGGTTGGTATTTGACCGGACGATCCTGGCTGGGGATGCTTCCTTCGTCATCCGTCCCCACACAGCATCGAGCACTTCGAAAGGGATCGCGAATGCCTTTGCCTTGAGTAGAGAACTCGTGGAGGGGCAAACGCTGTCAGAGTCTTTGGAGAACTGGCAAATATCCGAGCTGGACCGGGGCCGCAGTTTGATGAGCTATGGTCAGGGGCTCGGCGGTCGCTCACAAGGCCGTTGAAGTTTCGGAGAACAGGAAAACGCCCGATGACGCGTGTCCTATTCCCAGCATGAGCGGGTGACCGCCAGAGCGGAACTCGACTGTCCCTGAGCAGGGGTTCCAGTCGGGCGTGTCCGGGTTGGTTTATGGTCTCCCATGACCGACGATTTGATTGGACCGCTCCCCCCTCGGCGATCAGGCGATCGTCGACGATCGGATAGGACGTCATGCGCCCCGTGCGCGAATGGATGATTGGTGGACGGCTCTCGGGGGACGCGAGCTCCAACGAGGGCATCACTCTGTCGCCGCTCCGGAGTGACTGAGAGAGGAGGTCGAAGTCACAAGCTCCTTGACGCCAAGTACGTTCTCATGGATGAACCGACGAGACCTCAGTCCTTGAACGTTCGGCTCTCGCCGCGCCGCGCCCAGGGGTTGCTGACAATCTGGAGGGCAACCTCTCCGTGGCGGTAGAGTCGCGAGCCTCAAGCGTGAACGGCCCCCTTAGGACACTTCCTTTGTGTTCATAACCGTCCGGTTGCGAACGATGCCCAGAAGGGTCGAGGGGCCGAAAGGGCGGTCACTACGGGCTAAAGATCACGCGAACTGCTGAGGCTCTGGAGGTGGCTTGAGGCTGAGCCGTCGGCCGGGGTCCGCACGACCTCGGCGAGGCTGGCACCTTGCCCTGGGGTCGGCACGCGAGCCTCGTATGTGCCTCGAGACCAAGAGGAAGTCGGGTGGTCGCGCCTTATCGGCCTCTCGTCGACGACCGCGGCGGCGTAAGCCACGGCGCCCATTGGGGTGCGATCATGAGGGAGGCTTGGACGAGAGCGCGTCGCACTGGGCCCGGCACTGAGTCCCACGGCAGCGCCCCGGGAGCAGCCTCAAGCAACAAGCCTGAAGGCTAGACACTGGTAATTCCGTGATGTAGACTTCTACCAAGATCTCTATGAACACTCCAGCGCCCAAGAGTCTCTTCCCTGACATTGAGAATCTGAACGAGGCCGCAGCAGAACTGCGAGCGCATGACCTCCTCGATCAGTACATCGCCAGAACACTGCGGAGTATGCCGAGACGCGTGGATCGATCCGGAGTCCCGCGAGGTACACCGCTGCCATTTCCGGCGAAAAAGACTCGAGCGGCGCTGCTCCATTTGCGACTAGGTGGTGATCTGGCTGACCTCCATGCGCTCGCACGGGAGGCGAGGGTCTCCTATAGCCTTCTCGGCAAGTGGCGAACGGAAGCCCGATTCAGAGAGTTGATCGAGCAGTCGACCAAAGAATTCGGCGGATGGGTCTTAGCCTGGATATATGAGTGGGTGAACGACAACTTTCTTCCTCCTGCGACTCTGGATATTCCGAACGCGCTGGAGGTGTTATCTCACTTAGGCACCATCGAACGTTGGTCACCCCACCTTCGGAACTTCATTGGTTTTGCGCTCCTTGCAGCACCCCCCTTTCAAAAGGATCAGCATCTCAGCATCCGGATCGTAAGAGGCCTCGTTGGGTGGAGAATCGTCAAGGACCTGCTAGATCCAGCGAAGGGTCGCGAGCACTTCGGGGCCCTCCGCGAGCAAGTAAGAAAGATGGTCGAAGCGGCACTCGCCCGGATGCAGGAGGCCCTCAGGGGGCCGAACGTGAACCTGGCTCTTCTCGAAGACCATGTGACGATGCTTGCGGCACTGCTGAAGCTAGTGCTTGATCAGGAATATTGGCCCCTCTAGTTTTTTTGCTCAACCATGGTAATGTAATGTCATTAGACATTACCATGGTAGTCGATCCGATTGGGGCCACCCCCCGCGCTTCCATGCAGGGATCTGGAAGGCCTTCGCGGTCGCTCATCGGGGGCGCGTGACTAGTCGAGTCTGCGCGTGCTGGAGACCGCGTGGGAGCTATGAACGAACTTGGAGATCCAGGAGGAGTCGAGGCAATGAAAGAACGAGACCAAGAAGAGTGTGCAACGCCCGTTGCACTATCACCAGAATCGGCACAGGCAAGGGTGCGCGAACTACGCGAGCTAATGAGGGAGATGACGACTCGGTACCTCGCACTGGCGCAGGCCCTCCATGAAGCACATGAGACCGAGTTGTGGACTAAGGCGCGGACTCATGAAGGCGGGCGCTACGAGAGCGAGGAGGCCTTCTGGGAAGACGCCATCGGCGTCAAGCGCCGGACGGCATATCAGCTGATCGCTGTAGGCGAGGTGCTCGCGAAGTCGGACGATCAGGCGGAGGCCTCGAAGGCGCTCAGCGGGATCGGCTTGCACAGGCTAGACATCCTCATGCCGGTGTTGAAGAAGGAGCCCACGACCGCCACGGTGCAGCACTGGGCGGATCGAGCCAAGGCGCTCACCCGAGAGGCCCTGCGGGAGGAGGTGGGCAAGGCTCTCGGTCGTCCAGAGAAGGTCGTGCAAGGGCCGGGACAGAGATTTCGCGCCTACGTTATCAATCAGATGCCGGACAAGAACACGAAGGAGCTCGCCGAGGAGTTTTTCACGGTCGGCGCCCGGTACACGAACAGCGAGAACGCCGTCGGGGTTCTGATCGCGGCGTTTCAGGAGGCCCTCGGGACCTGGGCGGCACATCTCCCAGCACCTCGATAAGTCAGAACATGGAACGATCTCCGGTCAGCTTGCCTGTGCGCGAAGCGGAAGTCCGCCAGGCCCTCACGACCCTCTTCGAGCTCGAGGCGGTCGTCGAGCTGCGTGTACTGGAGACCGAGCGCGGGGTGGTGAGCGGGTACTTCGGTAACCCCGAGAAGCTGGTGGAGTCGGCTGCGATGTGGAGCGGCCAGGGGTCTGGCGTCTACGTCACCCTGAACGTGGTGAACCCGGAGCTGCTTGCCCGGGCGGCGAATCGGACGAGGGAGTTCGTGAAGAAGACGACGGGCGACGCGGAGATCCTGCGTCGGCGCTGGCTTCTCGTCGATCTCGATCCCCAGCGTCCGAGTGGGATCTGCGCTACCGAGAAGGAGCACGAGGCCGCGGTGGAGCGAGCCCACTCGGTGAATACCTGGCTGACAGAGCAGAGCTGGCCCGAGCCGCTGATCATCGACTCCGGCAACGGCGCCTATCTTCTATATCGTATCGATCTGCCGAACGACAATATAGCCACAACTCTGGTCAAAGGCTGCCTCAGTGCATTGGACCTACTCTTTACGGATGAGCAGGTCCTCATCGACACAGCGGTGAACAAGCCTGCCCAGCTGATCCGCGTTCCCGGCACCCTGAACTCGAAGGGCGACAACGTCGCGGAACGTCCCCATCGGATCGCGCGAGTCCTGCAGGCGCCCGGTTCATTGAAGGTTGTTGGCCGGGACCTACTGGAGCGACTCGCGGAGCCGGTACCCGCGGCTCCACGGACGCCGCCCAAGGGCCTCCCTGAGCCTGGCTTTGACTTCGACAACTGGATCCGGGAGCACGGTCTGCCCGTGACCAAGACGAAGCCCTGGAATGACGGCACCGTTTACGAGCTAGAGAAATGCCTCTGGAACGCGGCCCACGTCAGGACCGCCTGGATCGTCCGCTTCGCCAGCGGTGCCCTCAGCGCTGGCTGCTTCCATAGCAGCTGCCAGGGTAAAGGCTGGCATGACCTCCGCGATGTCGTCGAACCCGGCTGGCGGGATGATCACCAGCAAGCTGTGGCCGGGAAGAAGGCGACGAGCGGCGGACCGAAGCCCTCTCAGGCCCAGCTCCTTGTGGCGCTTGCCGAAGCTGACGAGTTGTTTCATACCGAGCAGGGTGACGTCGGATACGCGACCATCTCCGTGAACGAGCACTATGAGACGTGGCCGATTCGCTCTACGGGATATCGCCGACGGCTCACTGGTCGCTTCTTTAAGACCTACGGAAAGCCCCCAGGGACTCAGGCTCTCGAAGATGCTCTACGATGCTTGGAGTCCAAAGCCCAGTTCGATGGACCTCAGTTGTCCGTCGGGCTTCGGATCGGCGGAGATGGCGACACAGCCGTCTACCTCGATCTCGCAAACGACAAGTGGGAAGCCGTCGAGATCACCGCCGAGGGATGGCGCGTAGTTGGGAACCCTCCGGTCAAGTTCCGGCGCTCACGGGGTATGCTCGCCCTTCCACACCCCGTCGCGGGCGGCTCGCTCGACCTCCTTCGGCCCTATGTCAACGTCGATGAGGACGCCCAGTTCCGCCTGTTCGTCTCCTGGCTCGTAGGCGCGATCCGACCGAAAGGGCCTTACGCAGTGCTCACCGTCTACGGAGGGCATGGCTCGGCCAAGAGTAGCCTGTCCCGAATTGCCCGTGACCTCGTGGATCCAAGCAGTGCGCCGCTTCGATCAGAACCCCGTGACGTCCGAGATGTGATGATCGCGGCCAGGAACGGATGGATGCTCGCGTTCGACAACCTTTCGTATCTCCCCTCGTGGCTCTCCGATGCGCTCTGCCGGTTGGCCACGGGCGGTGGTCTATCGACACGCGAGCTCTACACCGACGCGGACGAAACCATCTTCTTCGCCCAGCGGCCGATCCTCCTGAACGGGATCGAAGAGGTGGTGACGCGCCCGGACTTGATGGACCGCGCCTTGATCCAGCACCTGCCGGCCATCGACCCCTCCAAGCGCCGGGCCGAGAAAGAGTTCTGGCGGGACTTCGAGGCTGTACGGTCGCAGATCCTCGGCGCCCTCTGCGATGCGGTCAGTATGGCTCTCAGGATGCAGTCGAGCGTGCAGCTTCAGGCCCTCCCGCGGCTAGCCGACTTTGCCCAGTGGGTATGCGCGGCAGAACCCGCCCTAGGGTGGCCTTCAGGAACATTCATCCAGGACTACACCACGAACGGCGCTACGGCCCACGCGCTAGCCCTGGAGGCATCGCTGGTGGCTCAGCCCGTGTTGGATCTCGCCCAGACCGGTGACCAAGAGGGGACCGCGTCGGAGCTCCTAGCCAAGTTGAACGAGCTGGTCCCCGAGCAGGTCCGGCGCCAGAAGACGTGGCCCGGCAGCCCACAGGCCCTCAGCAATGCCCTCCGGCGGCTCGCCCCGCCCCTTATGGTAGAAGGCGTCGAGGTCTCCTGGCTGCCGCGGACTTCGGGCCGCCGTGTCATCATGATCCGGAAGGTCACCGTCTCGGGCGTCATACCCGTCACCCCCGTCACCGGCTCCAATGAATTGCCGCTATTCGGGCATGACGCCGCAGCGAAGTCATCGTCATCGATGCCGTCACCTGCAAGTGCCTGCGATTCAGCCATAGTTGACGACCATGACGGCCATGACGACGTTTCCCGGGACCTGTCTGATGAAGACGAGATCGGGCGCGCGCAGGGGCCGTCAAGCACACCGCGACAACCCGCCCGCCCCGCAACGGTGAACCCTGACGACCCGCTCAACGACCGAGACCCAGGGCTCGAGGACATGCTGTGACGGCCATCGACGCCCTCTGCGTGATCCTGGATTCGGGCGGCAAGATGATGCCTGGTCCCGAGCGCCCGAGATTGCTGGCCCCCCAGAGGATGCGCCCCCTCGTGGACGCCCATCGCGAGGAGCTGCGCGCGTTGGTGGACGCCTATGGCAACTGCACCGCTGATGTCTTCCGGCGTGCCCAGGCTTTCAAGCAGCAGATCGACGAATGGACGGCATCGAAACGTCCGGGTGTACCGCTGTTGGTGCGGCCCGGAAGCCCTGCGCCGGTGCCCGGCCACTGTATCTCCTGTGGCATCATCATCGAGGCCGGGTGGCGCTGCGGGGTGTGCTTGAGGGCGGTTCACGTGGCGCTGGAAGTGGCCGACGCGGAGCCCGAAGAGCCCACGGCCGGCCCTTCCGCTACGTGCACCAAGCACCCCATCACGCGCCGGGCTGACATCTGCGCCTCTTGCCGCTCCATCGGCAAGCCCGAGGATGCGTAGGTGGCCACGCCCGCCCCACAGCTTGCAGACGGCGCCGACCCAGCTTACCTTGCGCCCGTGGTCACCGTCGTAGAACATCCCGACGGGGATGGCGTGCGGTGGCTGGCCGCGGTGACGCTGCTGATCGAGGCGGGGCGCACGGCGGAGGACGAGGAGCGGGGATGACTAGGGCTGCGCTGTACGCCAGGGTCTCGACTGACGAGCAGGTCCAGAAGTACGGGCTCGGCTCTCAGGTCCATGAGCTACGCACGCTCGCGGGGCAAAAGGGCTATGTGGTCGTCGAGGGCGGAGAGTTCCTCGATGACGGCTATAGCGGCGTATCGCTGGATCGCCCAGGGTTGAGCAAGCTCCGGACTGCCACCCAGGCGACCGCCTTCGACGTGGTGCTGATCCACGATCCTGACCGCCTCTCCCGAAAGCTCGCCCACCAGCTCGTACTCCTTGATGAGTTCGACAAGGCCGGCGTCCGCGTGGAGTTCCTGTCCATGCCGCTCGAGCACACAGCCGAGGGCCAATTGCTTTTGAACATCCGGGGAGCCATCAGCGAGTTCGAGCGGCTGAAGATCAGGGAGCGGACGTCACGGGGTAAGCGCGAGAAGGCACGCAAAGGTCTCCTGCCGCACGGCCGTGCCCCGTTCGGCTACCGGCCTTCCCTTACCGAGCCTGGCAAGCTCGTCGTCCATGAGGATGAGGCGCGTGTCATCAGGCTGCTGTTCGCCTTGCTACTCGATGAGCAGCGGTCGCTTTGGCAGATCACCCAGGTCCTTGACCGCGAGGGTCATCCCGCGCCACAGGGTAGCCGCTGGGTGCCTTCGACGGTCAAGCGGCTGGTAACGAGCGAGGTCTACATCGGCCGGATGGTCTGGAACCGGTGGGCCTGGTCAGGGAATACCCGCCGGGAGCGGCCGGAGTCGGAGTGGATCCTCATCTCGGTCCCCGCCATCGTTCAGTCGTGGCAGGTAGAGCGCGCCAAAGCTCAGCTCCAAAGGAACAAGGTGCTCTGGTCAGGTCGGCCGACGCCCCGGTTCTACCTGCTTCGCGGCCTGCTCGTCTGTGGTGCCTGCGGCCGCCCGTGGCATGGCGCGGCGTTCCATGGCCGCCGGCGGTATCACTGCGCCAGCCGAAACCGCGCCTACTATGCCGACTTCTGCGGAACCCCGAGCTGGACGGCCAATCGCCTAGAGGCGATCATCTGGGAGACGATCACGAGCATCCTACGGGATCCGGACTTGCTGGAGTCGAAGATCGAGACCTACCGGACGACGGTTGGCGTACGGGATATCGAGATCCGGTCAGCCGCGGCCCACGTGGCCCGCCAGATCGTCGCCTTGGACCGGCAGGAACAGAAGCTCCTCGACCTGTACCTTGGGGAAGAGCTCGAGGACTCGTCGGTTGTGCGCGCCAAGGTGGCAGAGATTGCCGCGCGCCGGCAGGCCCTCAAGGCCCGAGCGGACGGGCTCCGTGTCCGCATCACCCAGGACGAGGCCGCTGCATCCCGGCGCGCTTCCGTGAAAGCCTACTGCGAGGCAGTGGTCAAGGGGCTCGAAGCCCTGACGCCACAAGGCCGCCGCCAGCTCCTCATGGCCCTGGTCGACCGCGTGGTCATTAGCCCCGGTCGGTTGGAGCTTCACGGGGTTCTGCCGGGTACCGCAACTCTGTCGGATACTGTTGCACGCATCAGCATGACGGGCGTGACGGCGAGCTGAGCGCCCAGGCTGACGGCCACCGCGGAGGCGAGCCAGTGTGGCCACCCGCGCGTGCCGAGCCAGGCGCCCAGGGGCGCGGCCAGCCAGATGATGCCGGCCGTGGCCGCAAAGGAGAGCTGGAAGCCGGGCTCCCAGAGATCGCCGGGGCGCCAGGCCAGGAGCAGGAGCACGGCCAGGGCGAGCGCGTTCGGCAGCTGTGACTCCCGCTCGAGGAGCAGCGCGAGCAGGAGCATGAGCCCCATCACGGTGGCGCGCAGCACCGAGGGCTGACCGCCGACGACGAGGGCGAAGCCCACGAGGGAGAATGCGGCCGCCACCGCCGTGGGACGGCGCGGGATCCCGAGGCTGGCGAGCACGAAGAAGACGAAGGAAGCGAGAAGCGCCACGTTGAAGCCGGAGACGGCCAGGATGTGATAGACGCCGGCGCGGCGAAACGCCTCATCGGCCTCGGGCGGCAGGCCGGTCTTCTCGCCCAGGATGAGGCCCGAGAGGAGCGCGGCCGAGGCTTCCGGCAAGTGCGCGGCGATCGTCGCCACCGCCCAGCGCTTCATGCGCACGGGCCAGGGAGGCTCGTCCGGGGTCAGCGGGACGAGGGCGTCGGCCTTGCCGCTGCCCACGAGAAGAATCCCTTCGCGGCGGAGTACCGCCGGATAGTCGAAGCCGCCCGGGTTTCGGAATCCCAGCGGCCGGTGCAGCTTCAGCTCGGCGGCGACACGCTGACCCTCGCCCACCTCCGGCGGCTCTCCGTAGAGGGTGAACTGGATGCGTCCCGTCGTCGGTCGGCGCTCTTCGCCATCGACGAGGCTCTCCACCTCGAGCACGAGCCGCGTGCGATCGGGGGCCCAGCGCGTCGGCTCCTCGGCCAGCCGGCCCTCCACGGTCGCCGATGGGCCCAGGGACACCCGCGCGATGTGATCAGGCGGAAGGGGCGGCGTCGCCCCGCGAAGCATGCCCAGAAGACCGGTGAGCCCGATGAGCGCCACCGTCGCCGCGCGCTCGCGACGCCAGACGAGCGCGCCCGTCCCCGCGATGAGGAGGCCGGCGCCCACCATCAAGAGCCATCCCGTCGGAGGCGCGATCCAGGCGCGCGCCCAGATTCCCGCGGCCAGGGCGGCCGCGAGCGGCGCCAGCGGCGCGGCCGGCCAGACCAACCTACTCGCCCACGGTGACGAGCTCGCGCAGCGCGGCCAGCTTCCTCGGCCCGAGCCCCAGCACGCTCCGGAGCCCATCGGGCGAGTCGAAGCGGCCCCGCCGCTCGCGCTCCTCGATGATGCGACGGGCGAGGCCCGGCCCTACCCCGGGAAGCCGCGCGATCTCGTCTACGCTGGCGTGATTCAGGTCGAGCGGGCGGGGATCCGTCACCGGCTCGGGCTCGACGGCGGCTGCGCGCGTCCGTCGCGGCTGGGCCACCCGCGGTGGCGCCGGCGCCTCGGGCCGCGCCGCGGCGACCCAGCGAGGCGCCGCCCGCGGGCGCGGCTGAGGCGGAATGGGCGGCGGCGCGTCTTCTCGATCGAAGCGCTCCAGGCGCTCTGCCAGCTCCGGAAACCCCGCGCGCCATTCGCGCACGCCGAGCCCCACGAGCAAGATCCCCGCGAGGAGGAAGAGCAGCCGGAGCTGAGGGCGCGGATACGTCATCTCGTCTTCAGCCTGCCACCGGCGCCGCGCTGCTTCTAGAGTGCTAGAACAGATACATCGGGGTCAAAAGCGTCGGAATCGCTGGCGACCGGCTCGCCGGAGTGGACCTCGGTTGCGCGGGGGTTGCGGATGGTTGCCTCCGGGTTGGGGTCATCGAGGCGGTCCACCGCCCGGCGATCGCCTCGGGGCAGCAGGTGGCCATAGATGGCCAGGGTAAAGGCCGGGGAGTGATGGCCGAGCTGCTGCTGGATGTAAGTGAGCGGTTCACCGGCCTCAATTAGCAGGCTCGCGAAGGAGTGGCGCAGGGCATGAGGCTTCCGGTAGCGCAGGGTCGCCCGGCGGAGGATGCGGGCCCAAACATCGCGGCGGAACGCGTCGTCGCGGATCGGCTCGCCCGCGGCCGTCGCGAAGACGCGATCGGGCAGGGGTGTCCCGGCGAGCGCCGCCTCGGCCTCCCGCAGCGACTTGTGGGCCCACAGGCTGGCAGCGAGCTGACGGCTCAGATCCACCCGGCGGCCTTTCCCGCTCTTGGGGGCGCTCAGCCGCCGCTGGCGGTGGTTGACGGATCGACGCACGATGAGCACCCGCTGATCGAAGTCCACGTCCCGCCACTCCAGCCCTACCGCTTCGCCAAGCCGGAGCCCCGCACGCGCCAGCGTGAGGAGAAACGGATGCCACTCGGACCAGTCCTGCTCCGCCGTGGTCAGGAGCCGTGCGAGCTCCTCGCGCGTGAAGATCTCGACCTCCGCGGCCTCTGTGGCGGTGGTGGAGCGGATGTCTCGCCCGAGGCCGGCGGCAGGGTTTCGCTGAAGCAGCCCATCCTCGACGGCGCGGGCCAAGATGGCGTGCAACACGCTCAGGGTGACCTTGAGCGTACTTCGGGCGAGCGGTCGTTGCTTCGTCGTCCGCTGGTTGCCGATCCTGGCCAGCTCGGCGATGCAGGTGCGCACGCGCTCTCGCGTGATGGCGGTCAGCGGCAGCGCGCCGATGAGCGGCAGCAGCCTGACGCGGAGCCGAGTCCGATAGTCGGCGGCCGTCGCCTCACGGACCCGAGTGGACCCGATCGACGCCAGCCACTGCTCGGCGTATTCGGCAAATGTGGACACGGCCAGTGGGCGGGGGGCCAGGATCTCCGTCTGACCCACCTTGAGCGCGGCGTCGATCTTATCCGCTGCCAGTTCGGCGGCCTTCTTGCTCGCGCACCGCTTGGCCTTGCGGCGACCCTGGTGATTGATGAACACCCACCACGCACCCTTCCACGACTTCACCCTGACGCCCATGGTCTACCTCCTCTAACGGTTTGGGACGAGAGCCACGCGTACCGTGATCCCGAGGGCCCGGGCCAATCGGGCGAGCGTGTCCCACGAGGGCATCCGCTCGCCGGCCTCGACCTTCGCAATGAAGATGGGCGACACCTGAGCCCGCTTGGCGAGAGCGGCCTGGGTGAGGCGGTATTGTGTCCGCAGCCGCTTCAGCTGCTGCCCAAGCTCCCGTGGGTCGAACATATACATAAAGTATATACCCACCCCGCAGCCCGTCAAGGGCGAAGACGCGGAGGTCGGAGTTATTGGAGGCTACTCAGGACATCCGAGACGACACGATCCACGTCAGCTCGGCCCACCCGTCGGTACTGGGCAACCCAGACGTCGAAGTCCGAGCGACGAACGAGAATCTTGCCACCGGGCAGCCGGTAGCAGGAGAGAGGGTGGGTGGGGTCGGCGAGGCGATCGCGAAGCCAGCGCACGGAGCACCCGCTGTAGGACGCGAGCGCGCGCAGGCCGAGGTAGGGGTTCAGGTGAGTAGTAATGGCCAGCTCGTCCATGACGACGAGCCGCGCGCGCCCCTCCCCCATCGCCCCCTTCGCTGGCATGGTTTACTGTCTCCCGCCATCCTCCGGGAAGACGTCTGACAGGCCGGAGCGCAGCGACCGCCAGACCGCTTCCGTCACCACGATCAGCCGCGGCGTCGGCCTGCCTATGCCGGCCCGCCGCTTGACCACGAGAACGCCGACCTTGCCTCGCGTCCGCCCTAGGCCCGCCGCCTCCACGGCCAGCGTCTCCAGGGCCGCGAGGCTCAGGACGCGGCGGTGCTTCACCTGCGCCAGCACG
>WNFC01011579.1_pt1 | contig 23461 bp, 20 predicted proteins | sample 5400541 | NCBI WGS metagenome assembly WNFC01 (sample SAMN13153342, study PRJNA577476) | soil metagenome | isolation source: 120 cm saprolite under Douglas fir tree site 2 hole 2 replicate 1 | place: USA:California | collected 2015-04-18
AGGAACCGCGGCTCGAAGCGGATCTCCTGGACAGCACCTCGCGGCCGCGGCAGATCGATGTCATAGACCGCCTTGACCGTGCCCGGCCCGACGGTCATGACCACCACCCGATCGGCCAGGGCGATCGCCTCCTCCAGATCGTGGGTGACGAAGATGACGGACGGCCGCGTCTGGTCCCACAGGCCCAGCAACTCGTTGGACATGATCGCTTTTGTCTGCACGTCCAGCGCGCCGAATGGCTCGTCCATGAGAAGGATCGAAGGTTCGTTGATCAGCGCGGCAGCCAGGCTCACGCGCTTGCGCATGCCTCCGGAGAGCTGATGCGGGTGATGGTCCTCGAAGCCAGCCAGGCCCACTACGCGGAGCCATTCCCGCGCGTCGGCCTGAGCGGCCCTCTTGGGGGCACCGTGAAAAATCGGCCCCATGGCCACGTTCGCGAGCACGGTCTTCCAGGGCAGCAGGGCATCCGCCTGGAACACGAAGCCCGTACCGCCGGTAATCCCATCAACCACCTGCCCGCCGACGCGCACAGCGCCGGCGCTCGGCCGGTCAAGCCCGGCCACCAGCGTCAGGGTGGTGGACTTGCCGCAGCCTGTCGGCCCCACCACGGCACAGAACTGTCCCGGCTCGACGGCCAGGTCCACGTCACGCAGTGCCGTGAAGGCCGTTCCGGCCGGTGTCAGAAAGCGCTTGGTGACCCTGGCCAGCTCGATGCCAGCGTGCTCCCGCCCGGACCGGTGCACGCCCGGATCTGGGTGCCCGCTTTCCGCCGGTACGGCGCGCGACCGACTCCCAGCTACCCTGGAGAAATAGGCGCGCCAATCACGAGAATCGCCATGAGAAAGAGTGTTGGTTTGCACAATAGCGAAAGCTAGCCGCCGTCTGGCCAGGCGTCACGATTTCGCTCGATACCCTCGTAAAGCACGCTGTGCTCCTTACGCCCGATCTTCGCGTTAAGCACGCTGTGCGCGTTTTGCTCATTCTGCTCAGCGTCACGGGTACTGCCCTGGCTTGCGCAGTCCTGTTACACTGCCGAAATCCGCCGATAACGCCCCCTGGCCGGGCAGCACGAGGAGCCAAATGCGGCTGGTGTCGTGGCAGCGCTTGTCCACCCAAGTCGTGATCACGCAGGTTGCGATCCTGGTGGTCACGATGGCGGCCGGGTTCGCCATCGTGCAGTGGAACCTCAAGCGGCAACTCTACGGGCAGTACGAGAACCGCTCCCTGGTCCTCGCCCAGACCCTCGCCTCCCAGCCCAGCGTCGTAGACGCGGTGATCCATGGGCGTCCCGGCGGGCAGGCGCAGCGCCTGGCCACGGCGGCCACGGACAAGACGCGCGCGATGTTCGTCGTCATCACCAACGCCCAGGGAATCCGGTTCTCGCACCCGAATGCGAGGCTTATCGGCAAGCCGGTGCAGGACGACCCGGAACCGCCCGCCAGCGAGTCTTTCCGCACCGGAAAGCCTTGGATGGGGATTCAGAAGGGAACGCTCGGCCTGGTTGCCGCCGGAAAGGCGCCCCTGTGGTATCGGGGCAAGCTGAGCGGCGAGGTCTCAGTCGGCTTCTCGGTGGGCCGGGTCTCCCAGCAGTTCGGTGACACGTGGCCATCCCTCGCCGCCTACTTGCTTGGCGTCCTGGCGGTCGGCGTGCTCGCGGCGCTTGGCCTGGCTCGGCGGCTCAAGCGCCAGACGTTCGGCCTGGAACTCGGCGAAATCGCGGGCCTGCTCCAGGAGCGGGAGGCGATGCTGCACGGCATCCGGGAGGCCGTGCTCGGTTATGACCGCAGCGAGCGCGTGATCTTCGCCAACGACGCGGCCCGGCGGCTGCTCAAGCTCCCGCCCAGCTTCCTGGGCCGGCCGCTACGGGAACTCCTTCCACCCGGCCGGCTCGGGGACATCGCGCGCGGCGAGATCAGCGGCAGTGACCTGCTCGTGCTGGCCAACGACCGGGTGCTGGTGGCGAACCGGATGCCGATCAAGATCAATCACCGCCGCCATCTTGGCTGGGTGGTCACCTTCCACGACCAGACCGAGTCCGAGAGCCTCAAACGTGAGCTCGACGAGGCTATCGGTCTCACCGAGGCGCTGCGAGCGCAGTCGCACGAGTTCGCCAACCGGATGCACACGCTGGTTGGGCTGGTCGAACTCGGACAGTACGACGAGGCTATCCGTTTTGTCACTGATGTCTCGCAGGCCAGGGACGCGCTCACGGAACAGCTGAAGACGGCTATCCGCGACCCGAAACTGGTGGCCCTGACGCTGGCCAAGTCCTCGCTGGCCGACGAGCGCGGCGTCCAGCTCCGTGTCGCCGCCGACTGCCGGGTGGACGCCGATATCACCGACATCACCCCGGTGCTGACCGTGGCCGGGAACCTCATCGACAACGCCATCGAGGCCACGGCCGCCGAACCCGGGCCGCGATGGGTAGATCTGACCATTGTGTCGGCCGGCGCCAACCTGCTGATCCGGGTCCGCGACTCCGGTCCCGGGGTGCCCGACGACATGCGGGAAGCGATCTTCACCGATGGTTTCACGAGCAAGTCATCACCGACGGGCGCACGGCGTGGGCTCGGCCTGGCCCTGGTCCGGCAGATTACCGAGCGGCGGGGCGGGATGGTCAGTGTTGGCCAGGACGGCGGCGCCGTGTTCACCGCGGTTCTGCCCGGCTGCCTCGATGTGCCCGCCGAGAACGGTGCCACAGAAGGCGCAGAGTCCCCGGCGCAGTCGGCGGGGCTGGTCGCGTCATGATCCGCACTGTGGTGGTGGACGACGACTACCGGGTGGCCTCGATCCATGCGGCCTATGTCGGCAAGGTCGAGGGCTTCGAGGTGATCGGCCAGGCGCACAGCGCTGCCGCCGCCGTCGAAGCGGTGGTCCGGCTCCGGCCCGATCTGCTGCTGCTCGACCTGTACCTCCCCGACGAGCACGGGCTTGATCTGGTCGCGCGGCTGCGCCGGGAGGATCACCCGCCTGTTGACGTCATCGTCGTCACCGCGGCCAAGGATGCTGACAGCGTGCGCGCCGCGATGCAGCACGGCGCCCTGCACTACCTGCTGAAGCCGTTCAGCTTTCCCGCCCTGCGGGACAAGCTGCTGTCGTACGCGCAGATGAGGTCCCGGCTGGACACCCTCCGCACCGCTGACCAGCGGAGCGTGGACCGGGTATTCGGGGCGCTGCGCGCGCCCAACCAGCTCGCCGGGAGCAAGGGCAGGTCGGACTACACCCTGGAGACGGTCGAAGTCCTGCTGGCGGGAACGGATGAGGACCTGTCAGCCACCGAGGTGGCCGAGCGGACCGGCATGAGCCGGGCCACCGCCCAGCGCTACCTCACTCACCTCCATGACCTGGGCCGGGTCGCGGTCCGCCTCCGCTACGGGGTGAGCGGCCGGCCGGAACATGGTTACCGCTGGGCCCGCCCCACGGCCTGCAGCCCTCAATGAGCCCGGTGCGGTCCCGGCCTTCCATCTCGGCGTTGCAAAAACTGCAATGGCGTTGACATCCGATGGAATACGTCATTGATTCGGAGCATGCAAAAGAACGATGATCTAGGCCGCAATGGCTCTACCCGCCGCGCGTTCCTGTCTGCCTCGGCCGTTACCGCGGTCGCAGCGCCCCTCCTGACCGGTACGGCCCTGGCCGGCACCAGTCCCGCGCTCACTCGGCAAGAACCCGACCAGGGACTGCGAGATCTAGTGCGTCACGTAGACGCCGACCGGATCCAGGCTACGGTGCTGCGGCTGACCCAGTTCGGCACCCGGCACACCGCATCCAGCCAGACCGATCCAGCCCGCGGCATCGGCGCGGCCACGGCCTGGGTGTTCCAGCAGATGCAGGCCATCGCGGCCACCTCATCAGGCCGGATGACGGTGCAGCAGCAGACGTTCGTGCAACCCGTCTCCAACCGGATCCCGGTGCCGACCACGATCACCAACGTCATCGCGACCCTGAAGGGAAACGCGTCGCCCGAACGTTTCTATGTCGTCACTGGCCACCTGGACTCCCGGGTGACCGACGTGCTGGACTTCACCAGCGACGCCCCCGGTGCCGATGACGACGCCTCCGGCGTCGCGGTCGTGCTCGAGCTCGCCCGGCTGTTCGCCACCCGCCAGTTCGGCGGCACCCTGGTGTTCGCCACCGTGGCCGGGGAGGAGCAGGGGCTGTACGGCTCGACTTTTATGGCCGCGCAGTTCAAGGCGGCGGGCTCCGACGTGCAGGGCATGTTCAGCAACGACATTGTCGGGGCGAGCCAGGCCTGGGACGGCACCCGGCCCGACCCGCACACCGTGCGGCTGTTCGTGGAGGGCATCCCGACCGCCGTGACTTCCAATCAGATCGCGATCATGCAGGCGGTCGGCGGCGAGAACGATGGGGTCGCGCGCCAGCTGGGCCGGTTCGTCCAGGATGTGGCGCCACGCGAGCTGACCGACATGAACATCCGGCTGATCTGGCGGCGCGATCGCTACCTGCGTGCCAGCGACCATGTCTCCTTCCAGGGGCAGGGTTATCCGGCGGCCAGGTTCACCGAGCCGCGGGAGAACTTCAACCACGAGCACCAGAACACGCAGGTAGTCAACGGCGTGCAGTTGGGTGATCTGCTCCAGTTCGTGGACTCCGGCTACATCGCCCGGGTGGCCAAGGTGAACGCGGCGGCGCTGTGGTCTCTGGCCACCGCGCCCGGCACGCCCAAGAACGTGCTGATCCACGCGACGGCGCCCCCCAAGTTTTCCGGCATCAACACCACCACGCTCACCTGGAACGCCAATACCGAGCCCAGCCTGGTCGGGTACGAGGTCGTGACGCGGGAGACCACGGCACCGGACTGGACCAACGCGATCGATGTCGGCAACGTCACCACGGTCACGCTCGACATGTCCAAGGACAATGTGCAGTTCGGCCTGCGCGCCGTGGACCAGGCCGGGCACCGCAGTCCGGTCGCCTTCCCGCAGGTGGTGTCCACCTAGGGACACGCCCTGACCCCGCCTGCCAGCAGGACGAGCCAGCGCGGCAGGTAGTTGGTGCCGGCGACGGTACTGACTACCTGTCACGGAGAAGGCACATACCAAATGCGGCAATGCCGCATGGGAGTGCGGTCGGCGAAGCCCGCTATCGCTAGCACACTGTGGCCTCTGGGCTACTTTCCCCACTTGGCGAGCTAGGGCTACTACAGGCATGACGGTCTTACCGTAAGCCGCTGGCCGAGCTGGTCAGTGGGGATACATGTCCGGGGGCGGGGCGCTTGGGGAGAGCCAGTTCGCCATTATTCGTGCCGAGGGCCACGACTTGTTCTGACTGCTATAAAGTTTGTTGTTCTTGCTGCATGGCCAGCATCCAGGGACGGTTACGACACCGGTTCCCTTGCTTGATGAGGGGGTGACTGTGGGGCGAAATTTCACTCCGCGATTCTGGTTCGAAGCTGCCACGTCCAGTGCGTGTGCTGTTCTGTTCGTGGTGACTCTCGTCTGGCCGCGTTGGATTGAGATCCTGTTCCATGCCGACCCCGACCATGGCAGCGGCCAGCTCGAATGGTTGATCTTGCTCGTATCGCTCATAGCGTCGGTTTTGGCTTCAGTTCTGGCCCGGCGCGAGTGGCGACGGATGCATGGACATCCCGTCACTGGATCTGGGCCAGCGTGATGATTTAGATCTGCGGGAAGGGATTCGGCGTGTACTGCAATACGCAGGTGACATTTGACGCCAGCACCGCGAACGCGCGTAGCGAATCAGCGATTGCGGTGAACCCAGCTGACCCGTCAAATATCGTTGGGTCATCAAAGCGATTCACGGATATCTACACGTACGATTTCTCGCTCGCCGCCTATGCTTCCTTCGACGGCGGGACATCGTGGACGGAGGCATCCGCGCTCGGCTTACTGCCTGGCTGGGGTGGCATCTCCGATCCTACGCTGGCATGGGATGGCGCCGGCAACGTGTATCTTGCTGGCCTGGCGTTCGCACCGGGCTCGAACAACCTGATCGGCATTGCGATCTACCAGTCGACCGATGGCGGCCTGGGGTGGAGTGCACCGAATCTGATCCACCAGAGCCCCGGTGACGACAAACAGTGGGCGATGGGCGACAATAATCCCGCCAGTCCATACTTCGGCCATGTCTATGTCGTCTGGGATGACCTGGCCGCGGGGACATGCGCGTTCGCCCGCACCACCGACAATGGCGCATCGTGGATTGGAACGGCTGGCCAGGGCCCGGGGTCGATGCTCGGGAACAACTCGTTTGCGCCGCAGGTCTCGGTGGCCTTGGACGGGACCGTGTATGTGGTGTGGGTCGCTGGTGCGGACGTCATGTTCGTGAAGTCCAGCGACGGCGGCGACACCTTTACCGCGCCTGTGGCTGCCGTCGCCGGCATCACGCCCCTCACTAGCCCGCCGCTGGCCGCCCCCAACGGCTTCCCCGAACTGCCGGGAGGTAGTTTCCGCGTTTTGACGATCGCCGCAGTCACGGCGGGTGGCGGGCCGACGCTGGTGCTCGCGTGGGCCGACTACCGCGAGGGTGTGTCCCGCATCTATTACGCCTACTCGAACGACGCGGGCGCGACATGGGCGAGCGCACCCTCCGGCCAGCCGCTGTTGACCGGGCTCGAGGCTTCAGGTGCTGACCAGCACGATTTCCACGCCCAGCTGGCGGCACTGCCCGACGGGTCGGTAGCGTGCGCTTTTTACGAGTTGGGCCCAAAGTGGCCGGGCGGGCCGGCGCTCATTGACGTGGATCTCGTGGTATCGACCGACGATGGCGCCAGCTTCGGGAATCGCCAGACCGTCACGGACCGGGCATGGGATCCGGCCGTGGACGCTCCCTGGTCGCATGGCGATCCGCAGACCACCTTCATTGGCGACTACTTCGGCCTGGCCGGCGCCCCGACCGGCTGGTCGGTCTTCTGGACCGACACCCGGACTGGCGTGCAGGAGATGTTCTACGGCGCACAGAAGCAGATCGGGCCGTGGTTCGGGGTGCAGTGGGCGGACACCATGCCTGCGAACGCGACGATCGACTACTTCACGTGGGGCTGGCCGGCGTGCTGGGACGTGGTGTGGACGCCGATGGCCACCACGCCCGATGTCGGCGTTCCCGAGATCGCCTGGAAGGTGCAGGTGGAGCGCGCGTCGCCGTACTTCCTCACCTACCACATCGTGATCACGAATCTGACGGACATTCCGGTCACCATAGAAGGACGTTATGCAGTGCTTGCCATGTGAGGAAGGTGGACTATGGTAGTTGGAGTCCAGATTGCTGACATAATGCCGCCCAACGCCAGTATCGACTACTTCACATACGGCTGGGACCCGGACTGGGACGTCGTCTGGACGGTCGTCCCCACCACTCCGGCGCCCGGGCAACCGCAGGTGGAGTGGGATGTCGCTATCGAGCGGGCGACTGATACGAGCGTTACCTACCACGTAACGATCACAAATCTTACATCGAGTGATGTGGGCGTCGAGGGCCGGTACGCCATCTTGAATCTCTAGGAAACGGTGAATGCGCAATGGCCGAAACGAGAAAGGACGCTGGTCAAGCGAGGCAGCGACCCAGGCCCCCGGTCACCCCGCAAGCAGAGACAGAAGCTATGACACCATCAGCCCGGCCAGCCGGGATCGCTCCGGTCTTCGACGCGGGCGCGGCGCAGCTCAAGGCACGCGAGGGCCCCTTCAAAGGGATGATCTCAAATCCATGGGTCAAGCATTGGACCGAGGGGACGCGAGGAGAAGCACCAGAGCCATCGGTGGAGGCGGAGACCGGGGGAGAAGCGACTCCGGGCGCACCGGGGGCTCCCGGGACGGGACCCCGGCATGCCTCGTCCGACGCTGGGCCCGCACCGAAGCCAGCGCGTGGCGGTAGCTCATAGGCAGCCGGGCGCCCGGCCGGGACGCCGGTACCGCTTCAAACCCATCGCTCGGTGTCCGACCTGGGGGCTCATCCGGTCGCGCAGGTCTCCCATGTATCAACCGTCTGGCCGCCTGCTCCTAACGTCAGGGACGCAACTACCCGGGTGTCTCACGTCGCAGGTGCCCGGGCGAGCGCCGCTTGCTGGAGGCACCGCTGAACGCCGAGCGCCCAGCGGACAGGCGAAGCGCAGGCATGGGGGAAGCATGGACACGGCGGTCGGCAGGGACCGGTTCTGCCAGATGTTCGAGGGCCGGGCGGTTGTGGTGCCTGAGTTGCCCGCTGGGCACAGCAGAGTCCTGGCCAATGTGGCCAACGAAATAGCAGGCCGTGATGACGCGTCGCTGCGCACCAGGGCGGAGTACCTGGCGCTCTTCGACCTGCTCCTGGCGCACGTCCCACCAGCTCCACCCGCGAAACTGCGACTGCTCGACGAGGCCGGGCAGCCGACCGCCGCCGCGCGGGCGATCGAGGATTACATCAGGGCGTCGCTCGGGAAGCCAGAGTTCTTCGACGCGGATATGTATATGTTCTATGTCACTGGATTTAGCCCCGGGCGCGGTGTGCTGACAAAGCCGGTGAAGGCCGGCCACGGCGCCAGGCTCGAGGTGTGGAAAACCGAACCGGCCGACGACCGGCACATTCCACCCCCGGGCGCCGAGGGCACGCTGTTCAGCACGCCAGCCTTCTCGCTGATTAACAGCGGAAACCGCACACTGCGCGCACCAAAACGGTCCTGGAGGATTGTCCTCGATGCCGCAGAACGCGACAACCGGCTGGCCGGAATGACTCGCATCAATCTCAAGGCGATGTACAACGATCCTTCTCAAATGCGCGAAGCACTAGCTTGGCGCCTGTTCGGCAAAGCCGACATCCCGGCACCGCGGCACACCTATGCGAAGCTGGCGTTCGATGCGACCTACAGAGGCCTCTTCTCCGTCATCGAGCAGGTCGACAAGATATTCCTGAAAGGTCACTTCGGCCAGAACCACCGGGGTAACCTGTACAAGACCGGCTGCCGCGACATCGGGTGCGCGACTCTCGCCCACCGGACCGGGCCAGACGGCGACGATACCGGCCGCCAGTATTTCATCCCAGGATCCGCGGAGCGCACCTACCGTCTCAAGACCAACAAGAACAACCCCGAGGCCAACACCTACGACGACCTCGCCTGTTTCATCAGGACGATCAACGGCGTCGGGCTGCCAGGTAACGACGAGCGATTCGACACGGACGCCTTCCGCGAGTCGGTGGACGGCATCATGAACGCCAATGCTTTTCTCAGATGGGCGGCCGTCAACATGTTGCTCGGGAGCTGGGACAACTACTACGCGACTCCGTCAAATTACTATCTCTACAACTCCGGGCGCAAGGGAGCGGCGAAGGATTTCGTCAGCTCGCCGTATTTCCACTTCATCCCCTGGGACTACGACAACTGCCTGGGAATCGATTATTTTGGCACACGATGGCAGTACGCCGATATCCTCGATTGGTCGAGCAACACGAGGCGTTACTGGAAGAACCACGGCACCTCACACATCCCACTCGTGCAGAACCTGCTTCGTAACCGCGACTACCGTCAGTACTACCTGGATTATATAGAATACATGCTCGATACCGAGTTCAATCCAAGGGCCATTGCCGCGCAGATCGGGGGACAGTCTGACGGCGGCCTGTGGGACCGCGTCCGGCAGGCGGCCTATCTAGAATCCGACACATCTCATGGACACCCGTTCACCGGTCGGCAGTTCAGCAACGACGAGATCTACCGGAGCGGCTGCCGGCAGCACGAACTGCGGCAGGGGAGAAAGAAGATGGAAGGCATTGTCCACTATGTCCGCATGCGGCGTGACAGCGCCCGCGCACAGCTCAAGCAGCTAAGGCGGACAATGCCGCGCACGGTAGATGGCCCTCCCGGAGGACACGATGATCTACGGTGCGATGGAGTGAGTGTCATGGACAGTGCCCGCCGTGGCCTCGGTGGAACCAGCACGGCGGGAACCAGCCCGGCGGGAACTAGCACGGAGCAGGACGTGGTTGGGCCCGTCCACGCCCTATTCCAGCAGCGCGTCGCGGGGGACGATACGTTGCTCAAGCTCGCTGGGCTCCGTTTCGCCCAGATGGGCGTGGCCACCGAGGTATACGCCGATACGCCGGACCAGCTTGAGTACGTCCTGCAATTCGCGCCCTCCCATGGGCGCTTGCCCGTGGTCCACCTGAGCCGCGGCATCAATGTGCTGCACGAGCGTGGCCGCGCGGTGGTGGGAGAATTCGCCCACCGCTTCGCAGGCCGGGTCGCCGGCTTGGTCGTCCACGACAACTATGAGATGGGGGCACAGGCAGACCGCCTGGTCGCCGCGATGGGCGAACTGAACACACGCCTTCGCGAGCGCCCGGATGGGCCCATCGTCTTTCTCGAGTACGCCGCCGGCCTGGATCCAGGCTGGTTCGTCGATGTGGCGGAGCGACTCCAGGCCGCCGAGCGAGTCAGTTGCTGCATCGACGTCGGCCACATTGGCATAAGACAGGCGTCCTCCAGGTTCGCACGCCGCCATCCTGGCCTGAGCCTCGGGCACCTAAGCCCGGCGGATGACCGATTGCCCGACCTGGTAGCGGACGTTCAGGACGCGGTGGAAAGCGCGCTGCCGGATGTGCTCGACCTCACACGTTCGCTTGGCCGGCTCGGCAAGCACATACATTTTCACCTGCACGATGGACATCCCCTCACCCCAGGTCTCCCGGATCACTTCAGTTTCCTGACGCGGCTGCCAATTCCCTTTAGCTACCAAGGCCGCCGATCACTGAGCATGATGTATGGGCCCGGCGGCCTGGCCTCCATCGTGTCAACGGCTATCGAGGCATGCCCGCCACAGGGAGTATCCTTCACGGTCGAGGTCCACCAGGTCGAAGGCCGGCTGCCCCTCGCCGACGCCGCCTGGCTCTTTCCGCACTGGCGGGATACCACTAATGCCGAACGGATGAACTACTGGCTCTCGGTCCTGTCTGAAAATGCGATGCTCATATCCCACAGCGCCGTTGAGCCATCTCACCGGGCCGGGCCGCAGCCGTCGCCCACAGTGGGACCGGCCGAAGGAGCGCAGCGAGGGTAGCTGCTCAGGCTTCGGCCCCCGCTACGAGTGCGGCAAGCGCTTCCGGGGCGCTGCTCAGGCTTCGGCCCCCGCTACGAGTGCGGCAAGCGCTTCCGGGGCGCTGCTCAGGCTTCGGCCCCCGCTACGAGTGCGGCAAGCGCTCCGGGACGCCCGCAGACGGCGGCGATGGCGTCCCGCCGCGACCCCACGGGGCACACCGCCTGGCGCCGGCCAGGAAATCCGCGAGAACCACTTGCCGACACGATTATATATAACGCACAATCTTGTCCCATGAATGAAGGGGTCAGCGCGAAGGATGAGGCGGTGGGCAGCTCACCGCCTGACTCGGGTCCGTGGGAGATCCTGGTCCCTGGTGGCCACGGCACCGCTTTCGTCGCGAAGAGCGGCCAGCTGGTCGAGATCGTCGACGTTGAGGGCCAGCAGGTCGCCGACTTCGTCGCCTTCGCGGAACGCAACCGGACCGAGTGGCTATCGACCACCCATACCCGCTCCGCGGTGCTGAGGCTGACCGTGCAGGCCGGGGATCGCTTGGAGAGCAACTGGCGGAACCCGATGTTCGAGATCATCCATGATGACGTGGGGCGCAACGACATCATCACCTCGATGTGCGACGACCGGCGCTATCGCCTCGACTACGCGGTCGAAGGCCACCGGAGCTGCCGGACGAACTTTGGCGAGGCACTGGAGCCGTGGGGGATCGCGGAGTGGCAGATCCCGGACCCCTTCAACTTCTTCCAGAACGCGCCCATACATCCGGACCGGACCTTCGGCAACGAGATCCCGACCGGCCGGCCGGGAGACAAGCTCGTGCTGCGGACGCTGCTGGACGCGATCGTGGCTGTCTCGGCCTGCCCGCAGGACCTCAACCCGTGCAACGGGTTCCACCCGAGCCCGCTGCTTATCCGCGTCCTCGACCCGTCGGTGGGCACCTCATGAGACGGATCCGGCTGGCCGGGCAGCTAGCCGAGCCGATTAGCCATTACACCGACGCGGTTGAGGCGGCAGGGTTCCTGTACATCTCCGGAATGCTGCCCGTCGGCGCCGATGGTGAACTCGTCGGCGCCGGCAACGTGATCGCGCAGTCGGAGCAGGTGCTCGACAACGTAGGCGCCGTTCTGAAGGCCACCGGTGCCACCTTTGACGACGTCGTGCGGGTCGGGGTGTATGTGCGCGATATGGCCGATCGCGAGCTCATCAACACGGTGCGCCGCCGCTACTTCGGCGACGCCCGGCCGGCGAGCACGCTGGTGGAGGTCAGCGCGCTCGCCCACCCAGACGCTCTGGTGGAAATCGAGGCTGTGGCCTTGCTGCCCTGCCGGGACGGTTACGAATCCTGACCTGTGCTGCAGTGCGGCGGCTCATCTTTAACCGGAGGTGCGTAATGAGAATCGCCGTGATAGCACTGGGAGCAGCGCTAGCGCTGCTCGCCGTCGGCGCGTGCGGCTCATCGAGCGGTGGCGGTGGCTCTGGATCGTCGACGCTGGTGGTGGGGGAGTTCAACCCGTTCAGCGGACCGGATGCCTCATTCGGGCCGGAAATGGCCGGTGGCTGTGTTCCCGCCGTCCGGCTGATCAACTCCAGCGGCGGAGTGCTCGGTCACAAGCTGAACTGCGTGCAGGAGGACACCCGCGGCGACCCGGCCGACGCCGTGCCGGCCGCGCAGAAGATGATGGCGACGGAGACGTCACTGATCGGCGTGCTCGGGCCCAGCTCCGACGAGGCGCTGGCCACCGCTCCGCTGCTGAACCAGGGCCACGTGCCGATGTTCGTCGACACCGGCCAGGCGGCCTTTGACCACACCACCGATGCCTACTTCTGGCGGATCACCCCCGCCGACGACGTCAAGGGCTACGCGCTGGCGCTCTGGGCGCACAAGGCGGGGTATACCCGGGCGGCCGCGGTGTTCGGCAACGACGCGGGCGCTCAGTCGGACGTGCCGACGCTGGCCCGCGCCTTCACCCGGCTCGGCGGGACCATCGTCTACAACAAGCCCTTCGCGCTCGACCAGAGTTCGTATCGCACCGAGATCGAGAACATGCTCGCGGCGCATCCGCAGGTCATCTTCACCGAGGTCGATCCGCAGACAGGAGCCACGTTCCTGTCTGAGCTGCAGCAGTTGCACGGGCTGATCCCAGTGATCGGAACCGAGGTCACCCTGCAGGCACCGTGGCTCAAGGCCGTCACCGGGGCGATCGGCGCGTCGGCGATGGCCAAGTACTTCGAGGGCATGCAGCCGTACGCGCCGCCGAGCGGCCCGGCTTGGCAGGCCTACAACCGATCCCTGCTGGCGTCGGGGTCACAGGTGCCCAAGCCCAGCCAGTGGAGCAGCGACCCGTACTCGATGACCTACTACGACGGGGTCAACGTGATGGCGCTGGCGATGATCGCGGCCAAGAGCACCAGTCCGGCGGTTTTCAACAGCTATACCATGAAGGTCACCGAGCCAGGTGCCGGCAAGACAGTGGTGGACACCTTCGCCGCCGGAAAGGCCGCGCTGCAGGCCGGCCAGCAGATCCAGTACGTCGGCGCGGGCGGGCCTATCGTGTTCGACCGGTGGCACAACTCCACCGGGGCGTTCGAGGCCGCGAAGTCCGTGACAGGCAACCTCGTGCTGGTCGGCTCGGTGTCGGCGGCACAGATCGCGGCGATCAGCCGGTGACCACAACCTGTGGGGCCGGCCGCGGCACTCATGGGACGCCGCGGAGGCGGCCGTGAGCACTCTGTTGCCCGCGATCGGATTCGGCCTCGTCACCGCGTCCATCCTGGCCGTGGCCGGTGTCGGGTTCACCCTCCAGTTCGGCGTCACCAACATCCTCAACCTCGCTTACGGCGAAATCATGACCGCCGCCGCGTTCGTCGCCTACCTGGTCACCAGCGCCGGTATCAGCGTGTGGCTGGCGCTGGTGGCGGGCGGGGCGTTTGGGGCGGTGTTCTCGGTACTGCTGAACCGCGCCCTGTACACGCCGTTCGTCCGCCACGGGACACGCCTGTTCGGCATGATCATCGTGACCATCGCGGTCAGCCTTATCGTGCAGAACAGCATGCTGGCCATCTTCGGCGCGAACTTCTTCAGCCTGAGCATGCCCCGGCCTGCGTCGGTCCACATCGCCGGGATGGTGTTCACCACCGTCCAGCTGGCCATCATCGGCGTCGCCGTCGTGGCCATGCTCCTCATCCACCTGCTCCTGCGCTACACCAAGCTCGGTAAGGCGATGCGGGCCACCGCCACCGATCCTGACCTGGCCCGAAACTGCGGGATCGCCACCGAACGGGTCATCGACCTCGCGTGGGCAATCTCGGGCGCTCTGTGCGGCCTGGCCGGCGTCATCCTGGTGATGAACCTGACTGCGTTCACCGACACGACCGGCGCACAGTTCCTGATCCCGATCATCGCTGTGGCCGTTCTCGGCGGGATCGGCCAGCCGTACGGGGCCATGCTGGGCGCCCTGGTCATCGGGATCGTCAGCGAGCTCGCGGCCGCCGTGATCAGCCCCGACTACAAGAACGTCGTCGCCTTCGTGATCCTGGTGATGGTGCTGCTCGCACGGCCCCAGGGGATCCTGTCGGAGGTCGCCACCCGCAAGGAGGTCGCAGCGTGAGCGAGGACAGAGCGTGAGCGAGCCGGAGGGGCGCGGCGCCGCCTGGACTGAGGAGCGAGGTACGAGCGACGAGGGAAGGCGGCGCCTCAAAGCGCCCCGAAGCGAGCGGGAAACACTGTGAGCGTCGCCTGGCAGTTCTACATCTCCACCGTGCTGATCTACCTCGGTGTCGACGTGATTGCGTGCTGGGGACTGAACCTCCAGTTCGGCGTGGCCGGGCTGGTCAACTTCGCGTTTATCGTCTTCCAGGCGGCCGGCGCCTACACCGCTGCCGTGCTCACCCTCGGGCCCGCCACCAAAGGCGGGTTCCAGCAGTACGTCGGCGGCGCCCACTGGCCCTTCCCACTGCCCATCCTGGCGGCCGGAGTGGTCGGCGGCCTGCTGGCGGCGTTCGTGGGTAGCCTCGCCGTCCGGCGGCTGCGCAGTGACTACGAGGCCATGGTCATGCTGGTGGTCTCGCTGATCGCGACCAGCATCGCAACCAACCAGTCCGGGCTGGTGAACGGGCCGAACGGGCTCGACCTCGTGCCCAAGCCGCTCGCCACGATGGTCAATCTCACGCCCATCGGCTACCAGTGGCTTTTCGTGGGCATCACGGCCGCGATCTGCCTGTGCGTCTATTGGCTCGTGCACATCGTGACGAGCTCACCCCTCGGCCGCACGCTGCGCGCGGTCCGCGACAACGAGCAGGCGGCGGCGGCTCTGGGCAAGAACGTCACCGGACTGCGCATGCTGGCGTTCGTGCTGGGCGGGGCGATCGCCGGCGTCAGCGGCGCCATCCTGGTCGAGTTCATCTCCGCCTGGTCCCCGGGTTCCTGGCTGTACCCCGAGACGTTCGTGTACTTCACCGCCGTCATCGTCGGTGGCTCCGGCAACAACCTGGGTGCCATGGTCGGGGCGCTGCTGGTGCCTGTCGCCTTCCTCGAGGCCACCCGCTTCGTCCCCCAGTTCGGCCCGCCAGGGCTCATCGACGCCCTGCAATGGATCATCGTGGGGGTGCTCGCGCTCGCCTTCCTTTGGTTCTGGCCGCGGGGGGTGATCCCCGAGCGGCGGCGGCGCTTCCCCCGGGCTGGCCCGGGCGGGGCGGACGGCGGGGGACGGCGCGCGCCGCTGTCCGCACGGGCCGGCCAATGAGCGAGCCGGAGGGGCGCGGCGCCGACTGGACTGAGGAGCGAGGAACGAGCGACGAGGGAAGGAGGCGCCTGAAGGCGCCCCGGAGGCGAGCGGGAGACAGGACATGAGCGAGCTTGCCCGCCCACTTCTGACGGTCCGGGACCTGCATCGCCAGTTCGGCGGGGTCCGGGCGGTCAACGGCGCGTCCTTCGAGGTCCCGCACGGCCGGATCACCGGCCTGATCGGGCCGAACGGTGCCGGGAAGTCGACGGTGCTCAACGTGATCGCCGGCGCGATCAAACCGAGTTCGGGAGAGATCTCCTACCGGGAGCAGGACATCACCAGGCTCCCGTCCTACAAGCTGGCCCGGCGCGGCATCATCCGCACGTTCCAGCTCTCCAGCGAATTCACCGGGCTCACCGTGCTCGAGAACCTGCTCGTCGCCGTGCCCGCTCAGCGTGGTGAGGCATTGTGGCAGGCGGCGCTCGGCAAACGGTACTGGCGGCCGCAGGAGCGGGCGATGGTTGAGCGGGCCAGGGAACTCCTGACGCGCTTCGACATGTCCGCGAAGGAAGACGAGTACGCCGGCAACCTCAGCGGGGGCCAGAAACGCCTGCTTGAGCTGATGCGCGGGCTGATGGCCGACCCGGCGCTGCTGCTGCTCGATGAGCCGATGGCTGGCGTGAACCCATCCCTGGCCCGGCGGATCGAGCAGCACCTGCTCGACCTGCGCGACGAGGGGCTCACCATGTTCATGATCGAGCATGAACTCGCGGTGGTGGAACGGCTGTGCGACCCCGTCATCGTCATGGCCCAGGGGCGCGTGATCGCGCAGGGAACCATGGCCGATGTCCGCGCCGACCGAGAGGTGCTCGATGCCTACCTCATCGGATAGCCCACGGGCGGCCGGGCCGCCGGGCAACACGCCGGCGGATGACCCAGCCGGCCGCCTGGGACTGGCGGGCCCGCCGGAGCGGCCGCCCGCGGCCCTTCGCCTCGATGACGTTGCGGCCGGTTACGGGAGCGCGCCGATCGTGTCGGGCGTGAGCATAAGCGTCGGGCCTGGGGAAGTGGTCTCGGTCATCGGGCCCAACGGCGCTGGCAAGTCCACCTTGCTCAAGGCGGTGACCGGTAGGCTCCCGGTCATGACCGGGACGGTCACTTTTGGTGATCGCGACATAACGAACCTCCGCGGCCACTTGCGCGCCCGGATGGGCCTGGGTTTCGTCCCCCAGACCAAGGACGTGTTCGACACCCTCACCGTGATCGAGAACCTGGAGATGGGTGGCTACCTGCTCGCCAAGCCCCAGCTCGCCGCCCGGATCGACAAGGTGATGTCGACGTTCCCGGCGCTGGCGGACATGCGGTCCCGGACCGCGAGCAAGCTCAGCGGGGGCGAACGCAAGATGCTCGCGGTGGCACGGGTGCTGATGCTCGAACCGTCCGTGCTCGTACTCGACGAGCCGACCTCCAACTTGTCGCCGGAACTGTCCCGTCGAGATCGCGGGCGCGGCGAGTTCGATCCTGGCCCGGCCAGACATCCGCGAGGTCTTCCTCGGCCGCTCGGCGGACGCTGGCGCCGACGACACCCAGACAGCTGGACCCGGCTGGCCGACGCCGCCCAAGCGCGAGTCAGCGGACACCGCCGAGCCATCGCCCTTGCCCGAGGCCGGAGGCGGCACCCCCGGGTTATGTGGTCATGAGTGAGGCAAGAGACCACGCCAGCCCAGCTCCGTACCTGCCGGGCGGATCCGGCGACCACGTGGACGGCGGGGGTGAGGAGCGGCCGGCGCCGCGGACCACACGTAACTACGTCAGCAAGAGCGACATGGTCACCGACGCGCTCAGAGAACTCATCACCGACGGCCAGCTCTCGCCGGGCACCCCGCTTCGCCAGCGCCAGCTGGCGGAGCAGTTCGACGTGAGTTACACGCCGGTGCGGGAAGCACTGCGCCGTCTCGAATCGGAAGGCCTCGTGGTCACCGATGTGCATCGCGGTGCCTCGGTGGCGCGGGCCGAGTCGGAGGAGCTTGAAGAGAACTACCGGATCCTGGCCGCCCTGGAGTCGCTCGCTGGCAGTCTGGCCGTGTCCAAAATGACCGACGACGACATGGCCGAGATCGAAGACCTCTACCAGCAGGTCGCGGCGTGTGACCCTGATGACCACTGGCTCGCGGAGTTGAACCGGCGCTTTCATTTCCGCATCTACGAGTGCGCCCGCTCGCCGATGCTGCTCCTGCTCATGCGGTTGCTGTGGCGGTCGTTCCCGCGCGGGCCGCAAGCCGGCCGGCCCCACGCGGAATCGGTGGAGCAGCACGCCCACCTGCTGAATGCCCTCAAACACCGGGACGAGGAACAGGTCGCCACCGTCATACGGGACCACGTACTGGGCAGCATCCGCTACTTGCGGCCCCTACGCGAGCCCTGACATCCGGAGTGACAGCCGCCCCGGGGCCGGTCAGCTGAGTTCGGTTTCGCGCACCGGCTGGAGGTGCGGGCTCCCGGTCACGTCCGGGGTGGTGCGTTCGAAGCGGATGCGTGCCTTGCGCCCGTCGAATTCAAGAACGGAGAGCATGTTGTAGAACCAGGGGCCGTGCGTGATCCGCCATCGGATCTCCGGCTTGCTCACCCCGGCCATCCCGGCGAGGGCAGTGGCGATCAGCTCGCCCGCACGTGATGTGGCCAATCGCTGCCCGCGGCGGAACGGGTTCGGCAACAAATTGTGGATCGGCGAGCAGACCGCCTGGTAGACGGCACTGCGCGAATCTGTCCCGACCGGGAAGTCCACAGTGGCCAGGTAACTGTGGTGGATGTCACCCGAGATAACGGTGATCGAGGCGGGCGGCTGGCCGTACGCCCCGGTCGCGAGCCCGCTCAGGAGCCGCCCGAATTCCGTGAACGACTTCCCGAACGCCGCCCAGTGTTCCAGGTCCGCGGCGCAGCGCATCCGCTCACCGGTGCGAGTGAAGCGCTTCCCCCAGGCCCCGCCGCAGACGGCCTCGTTCCACGCTTCCAGGGCGTGGATGGCTTGTGGTAGCAGCAGCGGCAGGGAGGTGGCGAGCACCACATGATCCCAGTCGCCGGAAACCGACTCGGTGACCCACTGCCATTCCGCCTCGTTGACCATCAGCCGCTGGCCGTCCTCCATCACCCGGCCGCTCCGCGAATCGATCACGACGACCCGCACCCTCCCGAAGCTGCGCCGGAAGCTCCACTGGATGCCCTCGGTCCTCTGGTCGGCCCGGGCAGCGAAGTCGCTGAGCACAGCCGCCGCGTCATCTGCCTCCCGCACCTGGCGCCACAACTCATTCTTGCCGAGTTCCTCTGGCGAGAGGTTGCCGAGATGCTGATAGAGCCAGTAGCTCATGTACGCGCCGCTGATCCTGGCCCGCCACCACGGCTTGGCCTGGTATTCGCAGCGCCAGGCCGATGAGATGTTCCAGTCGTCGTGGACGTCGTGATCATCGAAGATCATCGCGGTCGGGATGACCGACAGGAGCCAGCGCACCGAGGGCTCGCTCCAGGCCTCGCGGTAGAGGAAGCAGTACTCCGTGAAGTCCGCAACCTGGTAACCCGGCGGCTGTGATAGGTCCCGGCGCTCGCTGATGAACTGGCGCGTCGCCGGCCCCACCTCATCCGCATAGACCTGGTCGCCGATCAGGAGCATGACATCGGGCCAGTGCTCACGTGGTGTGTCGCGCAGGTCGAGGGCGTAGGCGCCCAGCGCGTCCGTCCCATGTTCCTGTTCACGGCGGGCGCGTCCCCGCCTGCGCGGCGGGACCAGCAGCTCAGCGATCCGGCAGGAACCGAAGACGAGCCGTAGCGGTCGGCCGGAGTCCAGCGTCCGGAGCACGCTCGGCGGGAACGGGGAATCCGGCTCCGGCCAGCGGACGGTGCCATCCAGCGCGACCTGATACTCGCGTTCGGCTCCCGGCCGGAGGCCGCCGACCACCACCAGCCCGTAGTGGTGCCCGGCCACCTCGAAGGTCCGCATCTGGTGACCAAGGATCTCGACCTGGCAGGCCCGGTCGGTCTCGACCCATATCGTGACCGCAGTCTCGCCGACGTAGCGAAGCAGCGGGCCAAGCACGCGCCGGGGTGCTCCTGCGCCGCCATCTGTCATGCCGCCATTTCTACCCAAAGACCCACCCCACTGGGCACATCCGCGAGGGTTCCCGGGCCTCGCCGCTGGCGGCGCGGGCGCCCAGCACAGGGCAGTATTGTGCGGGATGACTGATACCGATGCCATCGTCGAGCGCATCCTTACGACCTACGACACGATCGCCGTCGTAGGCGCCAGCGCCGCCCCGGCGAAGGCAGCGCACTATGTGCCAGCGCACATGCAGCAGCACGGGTGGCGCATCATCCCGGTCAACCCGCACGCCGAAGTGATCCTCGGCGAGCGCGTCTACCGGACGCTCCGGGACGTTCCCGAGCCGATCGGCCTGGTCGATCTGTTCAGGCCGGCGGAGCAGACACCGGATCTCGCCCGCCAGGCGGTGGCCGCGGGCGCCACCGCCCTGTGGCTGCAATTGGGCATTGCCTCGCCGGAGGCCCGTGCCATCGCCGAGGAGGCCGGGCTGCTCTACGTAGAGGATCGCTGCCTGTTCATTGAGCAACGGCGCCTGGGACTGAAGGCACCGCGCCCGCAGTAACCCGCGCAACGGTAAGCGTCGCAGATCAAGCTGCCTGCGCGACGTCCGCGACCTGTCACCGTCAGGGTCGGCTCGCCTCTTTCGATGATCGTCGAAGGAACACACCGGGCGCCGGCTGCCACGTGTTCTCGCTCTCCGAGCCCTGCAACGGTCAGTCCAAGCCCCAGCAAGTCCAGCTCGAAGGCGGCCCATCGGGTGTGATGGCCAGCAGGACACGGCCCTCCGCGGTCAGCGCACGCAGATGCTCCTCGTCGTCCAGTACGGCCATCGCGTGCTTTTCCCGGATAGCGCGGAAGCGGGGGAGTTCCTCGGCGATGTTCTCGTAGATCTCCACGGTGGCTGAGACGAGGACGGCCCGAAAGCCGGTGCTATCGTCAACGAGCAGCTGGGCCCTGGCGTCACGGCGGAAGATCGCATACTTGACCCGGGCGCGTGTGGTGGAAACGTAGAACCGCTCGCCATCCCAGTAGAACCAGTTGGGGCTGAGGTGCGGTCGGCCGTCCCGGCGGATCCCAGCCACGATGACATTCCGGGGCTCCGCGAGAAACGCCTCGATCTTGTCGGTTGATGCCATGCGATCACGCTATCGGGGCGCCCGCGCCCGATCGGCTGAACACTGCGACACCCGCGGACAACGCTCCTGGCCTGATCTCCTGGGTGGGCTCCGAGACACGACGTGTCATGATCGAGTGAACCGAAAGGGGGCGCCGTGAGGTACGAGACCGTCGCTGAGGCCTACCGCGACCTGGAGCAGGCTGGTGGCCGGCTGGCGCTGGTCGACCGTCTCGCCACGCTGCTCGCCGCGACCCCGGCCGGGCTGCTGCCCACGGTCTGCTACCTGTGCCAGGGCCTGATCGCGCCGCAGTTCGCTGGCGTGGACCTCGGCCTGGCCGAGAAGCTCGCCATCCGCGCGGTCGCCACCGCCACCGGCGCCCGTCCCGAGCAGGTCACCGCCAATGTGCGGGAGACCGGCGACCTCGGCCAGGCCGCTGAGCAGCTGCTGACCGTGACCGCTGCCGGGCGGCCGGCCAGCTTGCCGGTCACGGTGGTGGTCGATACCTTGCACCAGATCGCCGAAGCCGAGGGGACGGGCTCGCAGGGTCGCAAGCTGGACCTGCTGGCCGGCCTGCTCGCCCAGGCCACCCCGCTGGAGGCCCGCTACCTGCTGCGCCTGGTCACCGGCGGGTTGCGGCTGGGCATCGGCACGCCCACCATCTTGGATGCGCTCGCGCAGGTGCACGCCGGCGGGCGGGCCGCCCGGCCGGTGCTGGAACGCGCCTACAACATCTGCTGCGACCTGGGCCTGGTCGCCTCCACGGTGGCTGATGGCGGGGTGGCGGCGGTCGAGCAGCTCCAGGTACGCCCGGGTAACCCGGTGCGGGCCATGCTCGCCCAGCGGCTGTCTGACGCCTCGGAGATCCTCGCCAAGCTGGGCGGGGAGTGCGCAGCCGAGTACAAGTACGACGGCGTCCGGGTCCAGGCGCACCGGACCGCCGACGGGTCGATCGAGCTGTTCACCCGGCGGCTGGAGCGCGTCAGCAGCCAGTTCCCCGACGTCGTCGACGTCATCCGGGCGGGGCTGGGCCCCAAGGAGGCGATCATCGAGGGGGAGGTCGTCGCCTACGACTCATCCTCCGGAGAGCTGCGCCCGTTCCAGGAGGTCATGTTCCGGCGGCGCAAGCACGGCATCAGCGAGGCCATGCGCGACATTCCGGTGGGCCTGTTCTGCTTCGAGCTGCTCTACGCCGACGGCCAGGACCTCACCCAGCTCCCTTATCCGCAGCGGCGGGCCAGGCTGGCCGAGGCGATCACCCCGTCGCCCCAGCTGCGGCTCACCACCGCCACCGAGGTCACCACGCCAGCCGCGCTGGACGCGGCGTTCGAGCAGGCGGTCACCGACGGCTGCGAGGGGCTGGTGTGCAAGTCGGTGAGCCCGACCGCCGGCTACCAGGCCGGCGCCCGCGGCTGGCTATGGATCAAGCTCAAGCGGGACTACCGCACCGAACTGGCCGACACCGTCGACCTGGTCGTCGTCGGCGCGTTCGCCGGGCGTGGCCGCCGCCGCGGACTCTACGGTGCGCTGCTGCTGGCCGCCTACGACCCGGACGCCGATGTCTTCCGCTCGGTGTCCAAGTGCGGCACCGGGTTCTCCGACGCCGACCTGGCCGCGCTGCCCGCCCGGCTGGCGCCGCTGGCCCGCCCCCAGCGGCCCGCCCGGGTCGACTCACGGCAGGAGCCGGACGTGTGGTTCGAGCCCGGGGTCGTGCTGGAGATCCTCAGCGCCGAGCTCACCCTCTCACCCAACTACACCGCCGCCTGGGGGCAGGTGAAGGAAAACACCGGGCTGGCCATGAGGTTCCCACGCTTCACCGGGCGATGGCGCGACGACAAAGCCGCCCAGGACGCCACCACCACCCAGGAACTGGTCAGCCTCTACCGCACCGCACAGCGAGCACCCACGGGCCCGTAAGTGCCCTCAACAACATCCAGCTGCCCGGCCGCACTGAATTCTCGGCTCAGCCACGACTCAGCCACGGAAGTGACCCGAGCGAAAACGCAGCCGAAACACGCTCGTCATCGACGGTAATGGCGCCGGAACACAGCCCGCTTACGCTGCGGATGACGGAGACAACGCGCTTGCCCGCTCGCTGAGCGCCGGCACCGTGAGCACGTCCGAGGTGCCCGGGGCCGAGAGGTCAGTAGGACTGACCCGCTCGCGTTGTGGCTGTCTGTGCCTTGAACACGGTCGTTCAGCTGGCTAGGGATCTGACCATGGAGGCAGACATGAAGGAGCAGACAGTATTCGAGGGGCCACCGGCCCAGCCGACGCTGATCGCAGACGAGCCGGCCCGAGAGGTGCTGGCCGAGGAGGTCTCGATCGACGGGATGTGCGGTGTCTACTGAGGCGGAGGGTTGGGGTGCGCCGGCCTCCCGGGCCGACGGCGACGTAGGCCTGCCATTCTGCGGTGACGAGTACCCGCCGCTCAAGGCTTCCCCAGGCGCCGTAATCTGCACCAAGCCGTGTCACCCGAAGACCGAGTTGCACCTGAACGAAGAGACCGGCTGGGTGTGGCAGGCGTGAATAGCG
>WNFC01001685.1_pt1 | contig 23455 bp, 23 predicted proteins | sample 5400541 | NCBI WGS metagenome assembly WNFC01 (sample SAMN13153342, study PRJNA577476) | soil metagenome | isolation source: 120 cm saprolite under Douglas fir tree site 2 hole 2 replicate 1 | place: USA:California | collected 2015-04-18
TCGCCCGCCGCCGCGGCAAGCAAAAGGCCATCGTCGCCGTCGCCCGCACCATCTGCGAGATCGCCTACCTGATCATCAATGATCCCGGCTTCCGCTACATCGAACTGGGTGCCGGCTACTACGCCAGGCTCGATCCCGAACGCCAGACCAGCAACAAGATCCGCGAACTCGAAAAGCTCAACCCCGGGATGGTCGTCACCCTGACCCCGCGTGAGCCGGACCCCGGCACCCCCGCCACCCAGACCCCGGCCGCCTGACCACTGCCCGTATCCCACCCGCTACGCGTCACTGCCGGAGGCGTGCCAGCCACTTACGGTATTACCGCAGCTCACCCACCGCTCCTGGTGGCCTCCCGCCAGGGGTGGCTGAACGCTGCTCATGGGTACAGCTCAGTTTCCGGTCAGCTACTCCTGCCGGTCAAGCCGGCCACCATCGGCCGCCTCGCGGCGTTCGGAGGCCTCGGCTTCCTGGTCGCGTCGCTCGCGGGCGACCTCACGATCGGCACCTTCCCCGGTTCAGCCACCCCGGCCTCGCAACTCGTCTCCTACTACGCCGCGCACCACGCACAGGTGCGGGCGGGCGGGATACTGCTCGCCCTGGCCGGGGTCTTCTTCGTGCTGTTCGGCCTGGCCGTGTGGGCGCGGATCCGGCAGGCGTCCGCCAGTCCGCTGCTGGCCGGGCTGGCCGTGATCGCCACCACCCTGGTTGCCCTGACCACGCTGGCCAGCGCGGGCAGCTACGGAGTGCTCGGCGACATCGGCGGCCAGCAGGCCATCGCCCCGGCCGCTCTGCAGGCCTGGCACATCATGGGCGCCGAGGGTTCGCTGGCCGACAGCGCCAGCACCTTGCTGTTCCTGCTCACGGCCGCCATGGCCGGCCTGCTGGCCCGGGCCGTGCCGCGGTGGCTCGCCTGGCCCGCCCTCCTGCTCGCCGTTCTTCAGCTGCTGCCCGACCAGGCCGGCTTCCTGGCCTCGCTGGTCTTCTACGTCTGGGCGGCGGCCGCCGGGATCTTCATGCTGATCACCCGCCAGGCCCCCCAGGAACTTCCGCAAGCCGCCTACACCAGCACCCAGAAAGAGGTCCGTCATGCGTAAGAACCGCAGGCTGCTAGCCCTCGCAGCCACTGCCACCACTATTGCCGTCACTGGCGCCGTGACCGGCGTCGCCGCGGCGAGCGCTTCCCCGGCATCGAATACATCCAGGTCATGTCGGCGTCGACGGCACCAGCGCCGGCCAGCGCCATCGCCCGCGGAGTGTTCACCGCAGCAGGCCAGGCCCGCCTGGGCAACGCCAGGATCGGCACGATCGTCTTCCCCGGTGGCACGATCGTGCTGAGTCACCACGCCGACGGGGGCACCTCGCAGTTTGATCCGAGGACCTGCCTGTCCGTCATCAGCGAGTCCGGCAGCTACCGGATCGTGGGCGGCACCGGCCGGTACGCCGGGATCAGCGGCCACGGCACGTACCAGCTCAGCCTGGAGATCGTGGCCGCCCGGGCCCACGGCGACTGCTCATCGGCCCAGCCGCCCGTGGCCCAGCAGGAGCTGCTCCAGCCGTCCGGCGCGGTCCGGCGGTAACAGGTCGGCATCAGTGCAGGCGGTAGGTCACGGCACGGGCAAGCCACATGGCCACGACCGCCTGCGCGATGCCGACGAGCAGGGTGCCGGCCACGCCGACGGCGGCGTACGGCGGCAGCCCGGCCAGGGCCGCGATGACCCGCGCGGTCGCCCCGGTCGGGGCGCCGGACAGGGCGGGCCACCACAGCGCCGCGCCCCAGCCCGCGCCCACGGCCAGCACCACCAGGCCCAGGGCCGAACGTGCCCGCCAGGGGCCGATCCCGGCCGCGAGGCCGGCCACGAAGGGCAGGAACCACCACCCGAGGCCGGCGCCCAAGCCGAGTAGCGCCGCGGTGACGGCCCACGCGGCCAGCCAGGCCAGGGCCGGGCCGCGCGGTCGCCGCGGCCGGAACGACGGCTGGCGCGGCGCACGGGCGCGGCCGGGCCACGGCCCGGCGGTGCGCAGTTCGCCGACCCGGTAGGCGCCCCGCTTGCCCAGCCGCCGCGGGTCAGCCATGGCTGGCCGCAGCGGTCAGCGTCCACGTCAGCGGGCCGGCCACCTGACCCGGCCGAGGTACCGGCAGGTACCGGCCGTCCCACCACAGCGGGACCTGGTCGTCGTACCAGGGCGAGGCGGGGTTCTCGCTCTGCCCGCCCGGGTACACGCCCTCGGCGCTCACCCCCGCGGACGACAAGGTGACGATCATCCGCCAGCTCGGCCCGGTGCTCGACGTCAGCCCGCCGTCGGCGGCGTCCGGCGTGAACGGGTCGCCGCCGTCGGCCCGCGGCCCGTACCCCAGGCCGTTGGCCCCGCTGAGCGAGGGGAACGCGCGCGAGTGCAGCCGTCCCCAGGTCCACTCCGATGGCCCGCCGCCGAGCGTGGCCGACAGGTGCGCCACCGCCGTGGCGAAGGCCTGGCGCATGACCTGCGGCGCGGTCCGCCGCTGCCCCGACGGGAGCGAGAATGCCGGGTTGGCCGGGTCGCCGAGCGTCCACGCCTCGAGGTCCTCGTCCAGGCTGACCTGGCCGACCGAGACCGCAAGGCCTTCGTGGTCCTGGTGCACGGGCACCTTGGCCTGGTTCCACCACGGCTGGAATACCGCGGACAGGTAGTCGCCCCAGAAGGTCCACCAGACCGAGGCCGCCGGCGAGCCGGCCGCCATGGTGGCGGGCCAGGTGGCCAGGAGAGATACCGCGGCCCGTTCGGACGAAGAAAGAGCGGTACCGCGCAGGGCGGTCAGCAATTCCGGGACCATCCGGGCCGCGAGCCGGTCCGTCAGGCTGGTCTGGACCGCGGCGAAGCGGGCCGGCGTGAGCGGCGCGGACCGGACCCGGAGCGCGGTGTCGATGGTGGCCGCGCGGTAGCCGGGGTCGAAGAAGTCGGTGGTGGTGCCGATGTAGTAGGGGTAGGCGGCGGTGACGGGCCGCTGGTTGGCGGTGACCAGCACGTGCGAGGGCGGGTCGTAGGCCTGCGGCTCCGCCAGGTACGGGATGACGCCGGTGACGTCGCAGGCGCCGGTGCCGCTCAGCGGCAGCCACGGCTGGCAGCCCGCGCCGACCTGGGGATAGTAGCCCGCCGAGATCGCGCCGATGTTCCCGGCCGCATCCGCGTAGACGAAGTTCTGCGACGGCGCGTACCAGCCCGCCAGGGCACTTTTGAACTGGCTGAAGCTGGCGGCCTGGTTGACGGCGAGCATCGCCTGCAGGTCGGGCGAGGGCACGTTGCCCATCCAGTCGACCGAGGTGGTCTGCCCGGCCTGGGTCATGATCGGCCCGTGCACGGTGAGGTCCACGGTCAGCTGCCTGGTCGCGGCGCCGCGGACCGGTATCGTGTAGTGTACGACCTCCATCGGGCGCCACGCGCCGTCCCAGTAGTACTGGCCTGGCCTGGTCTTCTCGGTGTAGAAGAGGGTGGCCTGGTTCTGCGTGTCGGTGAGCGACCAGGCGATGTTTGCGTTGTGCCCGATCAAGATGCCGGGCAGGCCGGGAACGCTGACGCCGGCCACGTCGAAACCCGGCGCGGACAGGGCGACCTCATACCAGACCGACGGGATCGTCTGCGGCAGGTGCGGGTCGCCGGCCAGCAGCGCCCCTCCCCCGGCCACCGCGGGCCCGTTGGCCGCCCACGCGTTGCTGTCCGGGTACTGGTGCAGGTGGCCGGCCGGAAGCTGGCTGAGCTGAGTGAGCAACGTGCCCGCCGCCTCCGCTTCCGCCGCGTTGGGGGCCGAACGAGCCGCGGTGCTTGCTTCATTGGGCGCGAGCGGGGTCAGCGCGGGCTTGGCGTACGGGCCCGGGTCGTAGGGCGTCTGCGTGTTCTTCGCGATGACGCCGAACCAGTCCATGGTGCGGGCGGCGCCGAGGGATCGCTCGAGCAGCGCGTAGTCCAGCGGGGTCGAGGTGAAGTCGAGCTCCTGGGTGAGCACGCCCTGAACGACGAGGCTGTCCACCGGGGTCCAGGGGGCCGGGTACACGCCGGGCATCAAGTACACGGCCGGCCACTGGCCGCTGGTCCGTACCTGCGCGATGTTGTCGTTCACGCCCTGGGCGTAGGCGGTCAGCGCCTGGACGGCCGGGCTGTCCTTCGGCATCTGGGCCCACTCCTTCTGCGCGGTGCGCAGCAGGCCGAGGCGCAGCTCGAACTCATCCGAGGAAAGGTCCGACGGGCCGCCGAGCTGGGCCAGCCGCCCTTCCCCCAGGCGGCGTTCTTCGTCCATCTCGGACAGCCGGAACCGCGCGTGCAGGTAACCGAGCGCGAGGAACATGTCGTGGTCGCTGGCGGCCTTGACCGAGGCGATGCCCTGTCTCGTGAGGGAGACGGTGACGGCGTGCTGCAGGCCGGGCAGGCTAAGGCTCTGCGACCGCACCGGCTCACCGCCGGCCGCCGACGTCCACGCGCCGCGGCCGGGATCGAGCGCGGGGCCCAGCGCGGGGATCGTGCCGTACCCGAACCCGAGCACGCCGAGCAGCACGACGGACACGCCGAGCGCGGCGACGATGTTGACCGCCCGGCCGAACCGGCGACGCGGTCGCTGGCGCCCGATGCGCAGCTGACGCGCCCGCATGACGCTTGTGCTACCAGAGCGGCGGGTGCCTGTCCTTCCACGGGCGGGCCTGTTCGAGCTGGGCGGACAGAGAGATCAAGGTGGCCTCGTCGCCCATCCGGCCGGCCAGCATCACGCCGATCGGCAGGCCGTCGGCGTTCCAGTGCAGCGGGACGTTCACGGCCGGCTGGCCGGACACGTTGTAGACCGCGGTGAACGGGGTGAACCGCTTCTGCCGCTCGAAGTTCTCGGCCGGCTCCACCTCCTCGAAGTAGCCGACCGGGACCGGAGGCAGAGCCAGCGTCGGGGACAGGACGGCGTCGTAGGCGTTCAGCGCGGTGACCGCCGCGCGGGTCACCGCCTGCAGGTAGGCCTGCGCGAAGATGAGCTCGGGGGCGCTGGTGGCCTGCCCGCGGCCGCGCAGGTAGCGGGTCAGCGGGCGCAGCACGTCCTCCTGCCCGGGGGCGAGCGGCGCCAGCGTGGCGTAGGCGTACCAGAGGATCTCGAAGAACGGCACCACGTCGGGGCCGAGCGGCATGGCGATGTCCTCGACCTCGTGTCCCAGGCCGGCCAGCAGGGTGCTCGCCTCCTCGTAGGCCTGGACGCAGTCCGGGTGCACCTCGGCGCCCTCGACCGGGTTCTGCAGGGTGCGGCCGATCCGCAGCCGACCGGGCGGGCGGCTGGCGTAGCCCAGGAACGACTCGCCGGCCGGGAGCGGCGGCTGGGTGTACATGTCGCCGGGGAAGTTCCCGGTCATCACGTCGAGCAGCAGCGCGGCGTCCGCGACGGTGCGCGCGATGGGGCCGTTTATGCCCAGTCCGGCCAGGTCGGGCATGAGCGGGCCCTCGGAGACCCGGCCGCGGGACGGCTTGATCCCGAACAGCCCGCACACGCTGGACGGGATGCGGATGGACCCGCCGCCGTCGCTGCCCTGGGCGGCGGGGGCCAGGCCCGCCGCGACCGCGGCGGCCGCGCCGCCGCTCGACCCGCCCGCGGACCTCGACAGGTCCCACGGCGTCCGGGCCGGGGGCCCGACCGCGGTCTCGGTGTAGCACGGCAGCCCGAACTCGGGGGTGGCCGTCTTGCCGGTGATGACCGCGCCGGCCCGCTTGATCGCGGCCACCACGTAGTCGTCGGTGTCGGGCACGTTGGCCGCGAACGCGGCCGAGCCGAGCGTCTGCCGCACCCCGGCGACCATGTTCAGGTCCTTGATCGGGATGGGCACGCCGGTCAGCGGTGGCAGCGCCGCCCGGTCGTCCGCCGTCGTCACGGCTTTCTCCGCCGCGAGGGCCTGTTCGGCCGCGAGTTCGGCGGTGACCGTGAAGAAGGCACCGACCTGGTCGTTGAATTCCTCGGTCCGGTGCAGATAATGATCGGTGACGGTGACCGGCGAGAGCTCGCCCGCGCGGATCGCGGCGGCCAGCTCGATCATGGTGAGCTCGTGAATCTGGGCCATGGTGGAGATCGTAGACCACCGGAAGCCGGGACGTTTTGGCGTGTTAACGCGGCGAATGTCCAGCTATAAAACCGGCCGGAGCAGGGCACAATCGTCGTAGTGACGGTGCTATGCGCTGAGTCCTAAGGCAGTTACGCTGAGGTGGTGGGTGATACCGGATGGCGTGGCCGAAGCTGAGAAGTCACAGGTCATCAGGGCCGCAGATGATGGCAAGCAATCACGGCGGGGCAGCACAAGACGGGGCGCGGTCGCACAGTGGGGCACCGGAGAGTGCCGCAGCGGAACCGGCGCCGGATGCCTCGGCGGCCGATGCCTCGGCGGCCGGGCCCGAGTCGGGTGACCTGCCGCTGTGGGACTGGGCCCCGTCCGGGTCGTCCGCGGTACTCGATGATCCAGAGGACGAGCCCGCCGAGGCTGCGGATCCGCCCAGGCCCGAGTGGAACAAGCCCGTGGTCACCCCGGTCGAGGAGGCCGGGACCGGCCCGCGGCGGCCGGGCATCGGCCAGGACCGGGGGAACCTGGCCCACCTGTCCGCCAACCCGAGGATGCGGGTCTGGCAGTTGCGGGCCCTCTTCGCGGTCATCGTCCTGGTGGCGTTCTCGATCCTGGTCTCCTGGCAGTTCGGGCTAACGCTCGCCGTCATCGTCGTCATCGCCGACACCATCTACCGGTCCCGGAGAGGCTATGCCGGCCAGGGGCGGCTGACCGGCGCGCAGCGCCGGACCCGGAGGCAGCTGGCCAAGCTGGGGCGGGCAGGCTACCGCGCCGTGCACTCTAACCCGATCCCGGAGAGCGAGGATCAGATCGACCACCTAGTGGTCGGGCCGGCGGGGGTATTCGCCATCGACTCAGAGGCCTGGAACAAGCACCTGCCGGTGCGGACATCGAGCCACAGGCAACTGTGGCTCGGTCCGGAGAGCAAGAAGGACCGGCTCGAGCACGCCCGGTGGGAAGCCGAGCGGGCCGCCGACCTGCTGTCCCGCACGGTCGGCAACCCGGTCACCGTCCGCCCGGCGATGGCGGTCTACGGACCGAAGATCCTCTGGGACGTGGCCACCATCAGGGAGGTCGACGTCTTCAGCGGGCCGCGGCTGCGCAGGTACCTAAGGCGCCGAGCTCGGCAAAGCGGCGCACGACCGCTGACCGACGCCGAAATCGAGCAGATCTACCAGGCCGCGCACCAGGCGTTCCCGCACCTGAAGGACGGCGCCCCCGCTACCTGACTCCCCGGTAGGCTTGTACTCCTGTAAGGCAAGCTGAGGGGAGATCGGTATGCCGCCGCTTCGGTCCCGTACGGTCACGCACGGCAGGAACATGGCGGGCGCGCGCGCCCTGCTGCGCGCCACCGGGGTAGCCAGGGAAGACATCGGCAAGCCGATCATCGCGGTGGCGAACAGCTTCACCGAGTTCGTCCCCGGGCACGTGCACCTGCGCGAGGTCGGCCAGGTGGTGGCGGACGCGGTCCGGGCGGCCGGCGCGATCCCGCGCGAGTTCAACACGATCGCGGTCGACGACGGCATCGCGATGGGGCACGGCGGCATGCTGTACTCGCTGCCGAGCCGGGAGCTCATCGCCGACTCGGTCGAGTACATGGTCAACGCGCACTGCGCCGACGCCATGATCTGCATATCGAACTGCGACAAGATCACGCCGGGCATGCTGATCGCCACCATGCGGCTGAACATCCCGACCGTGTTCGTGTCCGGCGGCCCGATGGAAGCCGGCGCGCCCGCCGGCCTGGCCGGCCTGGCCTCTGGCCGGAAGCTGGACCTGATCGACTCGATGGTCGCCTCGGCGGATCCCTCCGTGTCGGACGAGCAGCTGCTCGCCATGGAGGAGTCCGCCTGCCCGACGTGCGGGTCCTGCTCGGGCATGTTCACCGCGAACTCGATGAACTGCCTGACCGAGGCGATCGGCCTGGCCCTGCCGGGCAACGGGACCACGCTGGCCACGCACTCGGCCCGGCGCGGTCTCTTCGAGCGGGCGGGACGGCAGATCGCGGAGATCACCAGACAGTACTACGCCGACGGGGACGAGTCGGTGCTGCCCAGGTCGATCGCTAGCCGCGACGCGTTCGAGAACGCGATGGCGCTCGACGTGGCCATGGGCGGGTCGACCAACACGATCCTGCACCTGCTCGCCGCCGCCCACGAGGGCGGCGTCGACTTCGGGCTGAAGGAGATCGACGAGCTCTCCCGCCGGGTGCCCTGCCTGTGCAAGGTCGCGCCGAGCAGCTCGTACCACGTGGAGGACGTGCACCGCGCCGGCGGCATCCCGTCGATCCTCGGCGAGCTCGACCGCGCAGGGCTGCTCAACCGCGGCGTGCGCACCGTGCACAGTTCTTCCTTGCGGGAGTTCCTGGACGCGTGGGACCTGGGTTCGGCGTCGGTCAGCGATGAGGCCGTCGAGCTGTACCACGGCGCGCCCGGCGGCGTCCGCACCACCCGGCCGTTCTCGCAGTCGGCGCGCTGGGACACCCTTGATGAGGACCGGGTGAACGGCTGCATCCGCGACGCGGCGCACGCCTACACCACCGACGGCGGGCTGGCCGTGCTGTACGGCAACCTCGCCCCCGACGGCGCGATCGTCAAGACCGCCGGGGTGCCGGAAGAGCTCTGGCAGTTCTCCGGGCCGGCCGTGGTGTTCGAGAGCCAGGAGGACGCGGTCGCGGGCATCCTGGGCGGCGCGGTCAGCGCGGGCGACGTGGTGATCATCCGCTACGAGGGCCCGCGCGGGGGGCCCGGCATGCAGGAGATGCTGTACCCGACCAGCTTCCTCAAGGGCAAGGGCCTCGGCCGGGCCTGCGCGCTGATCACCGACGGGCGCTTCTCCGGCGGGACTTCGGGCCTGTCGGTCTGCCACGTCGCGCCGGAGGCGGCCGCGGGCGGCATGATCGCGCTGGCCGCCGACGGCGACACGGTGGTGATCGACATCCCGCGCCGTGAGCTCAGGCTGGACGTGCCCGACGACGAGCTGGCTCTTCGCCGGGATCGCGTGCTGGCGTCGCTGGGCTCCTACCGGCCGGCCGACCGGCAGCGGCCGGTCAGCGCGGCGCTGCAGGTCTACGCGGCGATGGCCACGTCGGCCTCCACCGGCGCGGCGCGCGACATCACCCTCATCGCCCACCCGGACAAGTGAGCTCGCGCTGAGCCAGGCTTCGCCCTCGGGTTTCGTGCGCCCGGCGCGCGCGGGCGACGCCGCGAGCCTGGCCCGCGTCCAGGTCGCGAGCTGGCGCCGCGATCTGGCCGGGATCGTGCCCTCGGCGTTGCTGGCCGAGCTGACCAGCGACGAAGCCGAGGGCGTGTGGCGGGACCGCTGGCGGGAGGCGATCACCAACCCGCCGACGAGCAGGCACCAGGTGCTGGCCGCCGTGACCGAAGCCCCGGCGCGCGAGGTGGTCGGGTTCGTCTCGGGCGGCCCCGCCACCGACGCGGACCGCTGGCCCGGGACCGACGCCCAGCTCTACGAGCTGCGGGTTTTGCCTGAACGGACTGGGCAGGGGCACGGCAGCCGGCTCCTGCACGCGGCCGCGGACACGCTCGCGGAAGACGGCTTCTCTGTGCTGTTCATCTGGGTGCTTGAGGCCGATGAGGCGCTGCGCCGCTTCCTCGAGTCATCCGGCTGGGCCGCCGACGGCGCCCGGGGCGAGCTTGACGTGGGCGCGAGCGTGGAGGTCCTGCGCCTGCACACGACCATCAGCGAATGACTCGATTGCCCTAGGATCTGTGCGTGGCTGGAGCTCGGGAATGGCTGGCGGGGACGCGGCCAAGGACGCTGCCCGCGGCCGTCGTGCCGGTGCTGATCGGCTCGGGCGTGGCCTTTGGTTACGGCAGGTTCTCCTGGTGGCGGGCGCTGCTCGCGCTCGTGGTCGCGCTGGCGCTGCAGGTCGGCGTCAACTTCGCCAACGACTACAGCGACGGCGTGCGCGGCTCGGACGAGCGGCGGGTCGGACCGGTCCGGCTGGTCGCCGCGGGGCTCGCACCGCCGCGGCGGGTGCTGGCCGCGGCGTTCGGTTGCTTCTTCGTCGCCGGCGTCGCGGGGCTGGCGCTGGCCGCTGTGACGTCGTGGTGGCTGCTGGCGGCGGGCGCGGCGTGCATCGCCGCGGCCTGGTTCTATACCGGGGGGCCGCGGCCCTACGGGTACCACGGACTCGGCGAGGTCTTCGTGTTCGCCTTCTTCGGCGTGGTCGCGGTGGCGGGCACCGCGTACGTGCAGATGTCGGCGTTCAGCTGGCTCGGGCTGGCCGCCTCGGTGCCCGCCGGGCTGCTGGCCTGCGCCCTGCTTATGGTCAACAACCTGCGTGACATTCGCACCGACACGCTGGCGGGCAAGCGCACGCTCGCGGTCATGCTCGGCGACGCGCGCAGCCGCATCGCCTACGTGCTGACGCTGCTGCTGCCGTTCGGCATCGCCGCGCTGCTCGCCTTTTTCCGGCCGTTCACGCTGGTCACCGCGCTGGCGCTGCCGCTGGCCGGGATGCCGATACGGTCGGTGCGGGCCGGTGCGTCGGGTCCCGCGCTGATCAAGGCGCTCGGCCAGACGGGCCGGCTGCAGCTGGCGTTCGGCATCGCGTTCGCGATCGGCCTGGCCATTCACCTGTGACCCAGGAGGGGTCCGGATGCGTGATTCGGGCGCGCTTGCGGGCCTGGCGAGAGACACTTAATAGGAAATGCACGGTATCAGCGACATAGCGGCTGCGGTCGCGGTACCCTGCCCGGTAATCCCAGGTGATGAGGTGCGGGCGCGGGGTGGTGCCTACGCCCATGCGGATCCAACGGGAAGGTGCCCAGTTGCAAATCCGGGGAACGTGGTCGGCCGGACCTGGCGACAATCAGGCACGGTTCCTTGCCGACCTTCGCGCGCTGCGCGACTCCGCCGCGATCGGATACGACGAGCTGGCGGCCCGGGCACATTACCCGAGCGACATCCTGAAGGAAGCCGAGAACGGCCCGTACCTGCCGGGCCTGCCCATCCTCACCGCTTACGTCCGCGCCTGCGAAGGGGACGTCCTTGACTGGGAGGAGCGGTGGCGGCACCTTAACTCCGAGGTGGTGGACGACCCGGATCTCCCGGTCAGGCCCGCCGGAGCCAGCCCGGCCGCCGTAGCCGGGGCCCGCGCGGGCGTCGGCGTCGTGCCCCCTGACGTATACGACCCGGAGCGGATCAGGGCCGCGCTCCGGGGAGAGCACGCGCGTTCGGACCAGGCCGGCCGGAGAACCCGCGACCTGGGCATCTCCGCCCCAGCCCAGGGCAGCGCCCGCGCAGACATCTCCGATCGGGGCCGAGACCTGGATTCGAGCCTGAGCCCGGGCAGCGGAGCGAGCTTGGGTGCCGGCTCGGGCTGGGACACGGCCGCCGGCCCGGCCATCACGTCGGCCAACGGGAACCACACGCCCAGGCACGGCAGCCGAGGGCCATTCGACGCCGCGTCGGACTCCGCCGGGCGCACCGAACCCGCTGTACTTCCCCGGGGGGACGACCCCCCCAGACCCCCCCGCTCCTGGGGGGACCCATCCCCCCAGCCCCCCCTTGGGGGGGACGACCTCCGGGACCCCCCGCGGGAGTTTCAAGCCGAGGAGTTCTCCTGGCTGAAGAAGAGCAAGCCAGAATCGCGATCGGCCGACAGCGAGCTCGCGTGGCCGGAACAGGCCGGTGGACCGACGTCGCCGGAACGGACCGATTTCTGGAGTACGCCGGCCACCTCGGCTTCGGCCGACCTTAAGCTGCCCGCCGCGGCGCCGCGGGCCGAAGAGCCGGCGATCGCGCGGGCGTCCTGGCCCGCGCCTGCCGACAGCGCCACGACCCCGGGCGCGACCGCCGCCTCAGAACCCGCCCAGCGGGCCGCGGCTGGTGCCGCCTCGGGCACCGGGTCGGCCGCCGCGGCGGCCACTGCGGCGCAGCCGCTCAGCTCGGCTGGGTCCCGGGCGACCGTCACCGAGCGGGATGACCGCGGCCAGGACCGGTTCTTCTCGGCGCGGCTGCTGGTGGTCATCATCATCGCCGCGCTCATCGGCAGCGCGCTGGTGCTGCTGCTTAAGTAGTGTCCTAGCCCGCCGCTTCGCTCCCGTTGGCCGAGGGCGGGTCGCTGTCCTGTGTCGCGACGGAGACCTCCGCTTCGGGAACGGCGGGATCGATGGAACCCAGCGGATCGGCGAAGCTGTTCCCGGGGATGGCGGCGGCGAGCATGGCGCTCAGGGTGTCGGCCGTCTGAGCGGTGCCGACCGGGGGACCGTCCCCGGCGGCCGGGGTGGCATCGGCGGGCCCGGCGCCGGCGGGGTCCAAGGCGGAGGGGCCGGACACCGCGGCCGCGCTGGCGGCAGCCTGCACCGCGGGCGGTTCGCGCCTGGGCCGGGCCGTCGTGACCCGCTCAGTGCCCGCGGCGGGAGCCGTGTCACCGCCGCCGAAGGCGCTGGCCACCGACCTGAGCGCGGACGTCACTTCGCTCGGGATGACCCAGAACGTGTTGCCCGCGCCCTGGGCGAGTTGCGGCAGCGTCTGCAGGTACTGGTAGGCGAGCAGCTTGGGGTCGGGGTCGTTGTCGTGCACGGCCTGGAAGACGGCGGCGATGGCCTGCGCCTGACCCTCCGCCCGCAGGATCGCGCCCTGCTTGGCACCCTCTGCGGTAAGGATGGCGCTTTGCTTCTCGCCTTCCGCGGTAAGGATCTTGGACTGCCTGACACCTTCGGCGGTCAAGATCGCGGCGCGCTTCTCCCGCTCCGCGCGCATCTGCTTCTCCATCGCGTCCTTGACCGACTTCGGCGGGTCGATCGCCTTGATCTCCACCCGGGTGACCCGGATGCCCCACTTGCCCGACGCGTCGTCAAGCACGCCGCGCAGCAAAGTGTTGATCTTGTCGCGCGAGGTCAGCGTCTGCTCCAGGTCCATCGACCCGATCACGCTGCGCAGCATCGTCGCGGTGATCTGGTCGATCGCCTGGATGTAGTTGACGATCTCGTAGTCGGCCGCCCGCGGATCGGTCACCTGGAAGAACAGCACGGTGTCGATGAGCACGACCAGGTTGTCCGCGGTGATCACCGGCTGGCCATTGAACGAGACCACCTGCTCGCGCAGGTCGATCATCGGCTTGACCCGGTCGATCATCGGGATGATGAAATTCATCCCGGGTTCCAGCGTCTTGCGGTAGCGGCCGAGCCGCTCGACGTTGCGGGCGCGTGCCTGCGGCACGATTCGCACCGAACGCATCACAGTGATAACAACCAGCAACGCGACTACCGCCGCGATGACGATCTCCGCCAGCAACATGGCTACTCCCGAGGGTAAACGAGGGCGGTGGCGCCGTCGATCTGCATGACGTCGACCTTGGCGCCGACCGGGATCACCAGCGACTCGTCGTAAGGACGTGAGGACCATTCCTCACCGCCGATGCGAATCCGGCCGCTGTGTTCGGTGACCTCCTCCAGGACGATCGCCGTGCGGCCGACGAGCGCGGCGGTTCCCGTGCGCAGCAGCGGTGGCTGCTTGATATGCCGCATCGCGATCGGGCGGATGAAGCCGAGCCCGGCCCCGGCCGCGACCACGAACGCGGCGAGTTGCAGAGGCAAGCCGAGGTGAAACGTCCCGATCACCGCCGCGACCACCGCCGCGATCGCGATCAGGCCAAAGGCCAGTGTCGTGGTGAGCAGTTCGGCAACGCCGAGTACTGCTGCCACGATCAGCCATACGATCCAAGACAACATGGCCGCTCCGCAGAGTGCTCCTGCTCCGACTGTAACCCTGCCGGGCACCGTTCGCAGCACGCGCCCTGGCGAACCAGCCGTCTCATTTGATACACGGCGTTATCAGGAGAACACCACCCGATTGTGTGCAATTGGTGACAATAGCCGTCTAGGTCATACAGGGGATTTCTGCCGACCTACACTCAAGAGGTAAGGGCAACTGTCCCGCGGCGCGGCTGGACAACAAGGTCCAGGAGGTATCTGGTGGAACGTGGCGACACCGGCCTCGGCCGTGACGCGTACGGTCTGCCCAGGCGCGAGCGGGACCGCCGCGGCTACGGGCCCGAAGGACCCCGGCCCCATCCGCCCGATGACGGCTACCCGGCCCCCTACGAGTACGAGGAGGACGACGCGGCGGGGCCTGGCAGACCGGTGGACGCCGAGGAAGACGACTACGGCCAGCTGCTGCGCCGCCCGGGTGAGATACCGCCCCGGCAACAGCGGCTCCGCCAGCCGGGGCGCCCGCACCCGGGCCAGCCAGGCCGGTACCCGCCGAACGCCGGCCCCGGCAGCGGCAACATGCCCGGCAACGGCGGCGTGCCCGGCAACGGCGGTGTGCCCAGCGGGGCGATGCCGTACGGCGGACCTCCAGGCGGCGGCATACCGCATGGCGGCCACCCCAACGGCGGCGGCATGCCCTATGGGCCGCTGCCGCACGGCGGGCCTGCGAACGGCGGGCCGCCCAACGGCGCGGCTCCTCACGCCGGGCCGCCCATCGGCGGGCCGCCCATCGGCGGGCCGCCCATCGGCGGGCCGGCCAACGGCGGGCCGATGCCGGGCCTACGGTACCGGCTGCCGAACGGGCGGCGGGTGCCGCCGGGCGCGGACCGCATGTACCGGCCGCCGGGGCCCAGCGCGCCGGGCGGGACATCGGGCCGCCATCACGGGCCAGGTCCGGCGGCTCAGGACCCATACGGCGGCAGCTGGAGCCGGACCGCTGGACCGTCCCCGGGCCCAGGGGGTCCAGGTCTGGCCCCGGGGGCGCCCATCCCCGGAGGACCGATCCCGGACAGGCCCATCCCGGGTCAGGCTCACGGAGGTCCTTACACCGGCCCCGGGGTGTCCGGGGTTCCTGGCATGTCTGGGGTCTCCGGGGTTGCCGGGACTCCTGGGGCGTCAGGGGTTTCGGGGGTGTCGGGGGTGTCGGGGGTGTCGGGGGTTTCTAGCGGTCCGCCGCTGCGCGAGCATCCGCCTCAGGGGCGCTTCGAGGCTCCTGACGGGCGCGAGCGGCTAGGGGCGCCGCCGGAGGCGGCGGGGCCGGTGATCCGCCAGCGGGAGAACGCCGTGCCCGGGCACCGGCCGGGCGCCCCGGCACAGCCTTTGGCCAGCATCGCGCCGGACGGCCTGGAGGCCTTCGCCAGGGACCTGCGCACGCTGCGGGCCAAGGCCAACCTCGACTACCCGGAGATGGCCGAGGTCTCGCACTACGAGATGAAGACCCTCGCAGCAGCGGCCGGCGGGCTCCGGCTGCCCTCGCTCCCGGTCGCGGTCGCCTTCGTGCGCGCCTGCCACGCGGACATCGCCGAGTGGGAAGAACGCTGGCAGAAACTGGCAGAGAAACTGACCGCCGACGCGGCCAAGAAGCGCAGGAACGACGGCGATGAGCACGCCGAGCCACTGGAACCCGCGGACGCGCCGGCCGCCCTGGAGCCGCCAGCCCTCAAACCCGCCCCGGCGCAGGCGCCCGAGGCCGAGCCGGGCGAGGTCTACGTCATCACCTCGGCCAAGCCGCGCCCGCCCGGCTGGTGACCCTGGGACCTCTGTCCGGCGCGCAGACCTGGGCACATGACACAATGGGCAGTGTGCTGCCCCCCGATAACCACGTGCACACCGAGTGGTCGTGGGACGCGCCGCCCGAGGCGTCGATGGTGCGCAGCTGCGATCAGGCGCTCGCGGCCGGCCTGCCCGGCGTGGCCTTCACCGACCACCTGGACTTCACCACCTGGACCGACGGAGACCAGATCGGCGCGGAGAGCCTCGATCCGCACCGGTACACCCGGATGCACCTGCTCGACGTCACCGGCTACCTCGCGGCCCTGGACGACTGCCGTCAGCGCTACCCTGACCTGCGGATACTCTCCGGCGCCGAGATCGGCGAGGCCCATCTGTGGGCCGCCAGCGCGGCGGCGGCGGTAGCCACGTCCGGCTTCGACCGGATACTCGGCTCACTGCACGCGATCCCGTACGACGGGCGGCTGACGGCCGCCGACGACCTGTTCCGGCGGATGCCGGCCGGTGATGTCATGCGCCGGTATTTCGCTGAACTGCTGCGACTGGTCGAGGGCAGCGACATCTTCCAGGTGCTGGCGCACCTCGACTTCCCCCGGCGGATGTGGCCGCGGGCGGCCGGCCCCTACGAGGAGCGGGCCTTCGAGGCCGAGTACCGGGCCGTGCTGAGCGCCCTCGCCGCCAGCGACCGGGTTCTCGAGGTGAACACCAAGAGCCCGCTGGTCTCGGCCGAACTGCTGCGGTGGTGGCGCGATGCCGGAGGCCGGGCGGTCTCGTTCGGCAGCGACGCGCACCAGTACTGGCGGGTCGGCGACAAGTTCAAGCTGGCGGTGGATGTGGTCGAGGCGGCGGGTTTCCGGGCCGGGCGCGACCGCTTCGACTTCTGGCGGCTCTAACCCACGACCGGCGGCGGACCCAGACGCCCGAGCGCCGGAGGAAGGGTCCGGGCCCGCCGCCGGCTGCTTCAGGTCCAGGTGTCGCCGAAACGCGCGATCATGTCATCCCAGCTTTCGCCCTCGATGCCCGTGTCGTCGAGGGCGGCTCGCGGGGCCGGGAACGAAGGGGACGAAGGGTTGGACCGGCTCTGGCAGTGGACGGCGAAGCGTAGCTCTGCGTAGTAGGTCTCGCGATCGCGGAGTTCGGCACGCGCTTCGGTGTGCGCCGGGTGGTCGGTGCCGCCCGTGCGGAATGGGAGGTCGGCGCGGAAGTCCCCGTCCTCGTTCGCTGGCAGGCCCTCGTCTGGATAATTGCTGGCCACGACGCACACCTCGAATACGAATCTGATCTGGGGTGATGATCCCGCCGCTAGCACGGTCCGAAGGCGGGGTATCACCGTTAAAACACGGTGCGAAGTTGTTTCGCTACCATTTGTAGTGTAACTCTATGTGCTGTACACAATGCAATGGGTAACGAGGTAATAGTTACCTATCTCCCAGGCTAGGTACTACGGAGAGTGACGAACATCCATCCCGAGAGACACCAGGGGCGTTCGGATACCGGTGTGAACGCGGAACGCTCGATCTAGGCACGCACCCGCATCGTTCGGAAGAGATTATTGTGAAGCCTTGGTCACTGTCCGCGCATGATGTTACCGATAATGCCACCGATTGCGCCCGCCTCGGCCGCCTGCGGATCGCCTTGCCGGGCGAGGTACGGTTGCAGGCCGTGCGCCAGCACCGACATGGCATCGACTGCAGCCAGATCTGGCCCGGACCGGTCAGCGCGACCAGGTGGAAACCGTCGCCGCCGATCCGTGGTGCCTGTCCGATTTCCGCCAGTGTTAGTTAGCGCGGGCTGGCATTGTGGAGGCATGACGCAGAACAGCACGGTCCAGGCCGGGGCCGCCCCGGGCCTGGACGACGAGCAGCGCTACCAGGCGGCGGTCAGCAAGGACCCCCGCTTCGACGGCGTGTTCTTCATCGCGGTGACCTCGACCGGCATCTACTGCCGCCCGTCCTGCCCGGCGATCACGCCGAAACGCGAGAACATGCGGTTCTGCCGCAGCGCCGCCGCGGCCCAGGACGCGGGCTTCCGGGCCTGCAAGCGATGCCGCCCGGACGCCTCCCCCGGCTCGCCCGAGTGGAACATCCGGGCTGACGTAGTGGGGCGCGCGATGCGGCTGATCGCCGACGGCGTGGTCGACCGGGACGGCGTCGAGGGCCTGGCCAGCCGGGTCGGCTACGAGCAGCGCCAGGTGCGCCGCCTGGTCACCGCCGAACTCGGCGCGGGCCCGCTCGCCATCGCCCGCGCGCAGCGGGCCCAGACGGCCCGCATCCTCACCGAGACGACCGCGCTGCCGCTGTCCGAGATCGCCTTCGCGGCCGGCTTCACCAGCATCAGGCAGTTCAACGCGACCATCCGCGAGGTCTTCGCGGTGACGCCGAGCCAGCTGCGGGAGGCCCGTGGCCAGCGGGCCCCCCAAACCCGCCGGCTGCTGCCGCCGGCTTCGGGCGAGCCCGCGGCGCCCGGGCTGATCAGGCTAAGGCTGGCCTACCGGGCGCCGATCGACGCCGAGCGGATGCTGGGTTTCCTGGCCGCCCGGGCCATCCCCGGGGTGGAATCGGTGCAGGACGGCCGTTACACCAGGACCATTCAGCTGCCGAACGGAACCGGGATCTTGTCCCTGGGCCCGCTCGTGCCCTCCCCGGCGCAGCGCCTTCCTGGCTACATCGACTGCGAGCTCCAGCTCGAGGACCTGCGCGACCTGACCGCGGCGGTGCAGCGCTGCCGCCGTCTGCTCGACCTGGACGCGGACCCCGAGGCCGTCACCGGCTACCTGTCGGCCGACCCCGTGCTCGGGCCGCTGGCCCGGGCCCATCCGGGACGGCGGTCGCCCGGGCACGTCGACGGCACCGAGCTCGCGGTGCGGGCCGTCCTCGGCCAGCAGGTATCGGTCGCCGCAGCCCGCCGGCTCGGCGCGCGGCTGGCGGCCGCCTACGGCAAGCCGCTCTCACGCCCTGACGGCACGCTGACGCACTGCTTCCCCACGGCGGAGACGCTGGCCGCCGCCGATCCGGCCACGCTGCCGATGCCGCGGGCCCGCGCCCTGGCCCTGACCGGGCTGGCCACCGCGCTCGCCTCCGGCGAGCTGTCGCTCGACCCGGGCGCCGAACGGGACCGCGCCGAGGCGGTCCTGCTGGCACTGCCTGGCATCGGGCCGTGGACCGCTTCCTACATCCGGATGCGCGCGCTGTCCGACCCGGACGCGTTCCTGCCCACGGACGTGGGCGTGCTCGACGCGCTGGCCCGTCTCGGCGCCCGGCCGGGCGGCCCGGCGACGGGTACGGCGGCCAGGGCGCGCGCGGCGAAGGCGGCGGCGGCGCTGGCCGAGAGCTGGCGGCCGTGGCGCTCCTATGCCGTCCATCATCTGTGGGCTTACCTCGAAGAAAAGGATCAGTCATGACGAGCCCGTTCGTGGCGCCGGACGCCAATGCCCCGCGCCTTTCCCATATCGTCGACTCCCCCATCGGCAGGCTGCTGCTGCTCGGCGACGGGCACGCCCTGACCGGACTGTGGATGATCGACGCCGACCGGCACACGGCCCAGGGCCAGGACGGGCTGACGCCGAGCCCGGAGACCTTCCGTGAGGTCGCGGCGCAGCTCGAGGCGTACTTCGCCGGCGATCTCAAGGAGTTCACCGTGCCGCTGGCGCCGAGCGGGACCCCGTTCCAGATGGCCGTCTGGACCGAACTGACCAAGATCCCGTACGGGAGCACGGTCAGCTACGGCGACATCGCCCGGGCCCTGGGCAAGAGGCTCGTCGCGTCGCGCGCCGTGGGCCTGGCCAACGGATCCAACCCGATCTCGGTCATCGTGCCGTGCCACCGGGTGATCGGCAGCGACGGCAGCCTCACCGGCTACGGCGGCGGCCTGGAACGCAAGGAACTGCTGCTCCGCCTGGAGGGCGCGGGTCCGGTCACCCTGTGGTGACGCCGTCATCGCGGCGTGCGTGCTCTGAGACGCCCGGATACACGATGGAACTGATGGAGCGCGGGGTGCGTCCAAGCAGCATGATGTCTCCACGCCAAGTTCGCGGACCTGTACTAGCGGTGCTGCTGTGCTCGGCACTGGCCGGGTGCGGCTCGGTGGCGGCCTCGCAGGCCGCGGCCCCGGCGACCCCGGCGGCCTCCGCGACGGGCTCGGCGACCTCGGTGACGGGCTCGGTGGCGCCGGCGACCTCGGCGACGCCGGCCGCCCCGGCGGTCGGCTGCGCCAGCGTGAACCAGGCGACGTCGGTCACCGTCCGCCGCATCATGCATCTCGTCGAGCCGACCCGGATGGGCGCGCTCAGCATGACCCAGCGCAAGACGGCCCTGGTCCGCGCCCTGTTCGGCCAGTTCTGCAACGCCGTCGCGCACGCTGACACGCAGAAGGGGACGGTGGCCTGCCCGGCCGACTTCGGGATCTCCTACTCGGGGACGTTCTACGACGGCAGCCGGGCGCTGGCCAAGTTTGTCTACGGCGCGAGCGGGTGCCAGACGGTGAGCATCACGGCCGGCGGCACGACCCAGTCCACGATGGTGCTCGGCACGGCGTCCGCCGCCGCGCCGCGGCTACGGGCCGACATGGCCGCGGTCCTCGGGGTGCCCGCCTCGATGCTGGCCCCGCCGCAGTCGCAGGTCAACCCGGGCGGGCCAAAGAAGCCGTTACGGTAGGTTGCCCGACTCGTCGAGGTCGAACTCGCCGTCCTTGACCCCCAGGACGAACGCCTCCCACTCCGCCTCGGTGAAGTAGAGCTTGTCGCCGTCGGGGTTCGCCGCGTCGTACATCACGTACAGCCTGGCCTCATCGGCCTTGTGCGGCGCGGCCGAGGTGTCGGTGGTGACGTACACCTCGACCCGGCTCTCCTCAGTGTCGGCCGCAGTAGCGCCGTCACCCGGTGTATGCATGGGCCTAGGGTACTACCGTAGGTTGATGTCCGTGCCCGATCCTTCCGCCGAGGCCGCGTGGTATGCCCGGCTGCCCACCCGTGGAGCGAACCATGAGCCTGGCCCTGAGCGGCGCGGACGCCGCGCACCTCGCGGCCGCGGCGGGCCTGACCTACGCGCTCGGCTTCGAGCGGGCCATGCGCGGGGCGCCGGCCGGGGACCGGGTGTTCTCGCTGATCGGCGCCGGGTCCGGCGTGATCGGCATCATCGCCGCACACGGCGCGCCGAACGCGCTGGCCGGCGCCATCACTGGCGTCGGCTTCATCGGCGGCGGCCTGGTGTTCCGGCGGGCCATCGGCCGCAGCCAGGTGGTGGTGGGGCTCAATACGGCCGCCGCCATCTTCGCCGCCGCGGCCATAGGCGGGGCGGCGGGCCAGGGCCGCCTGCTCGTCGCGGCGGTGGCGACCGTGCTGACCATGTTCGTGCTGGAGATCCGGCACGTCCGGGTGCTGAACATGCTGGATGGCCGACGCTGGGCGGGCCGGTTCCGGGACGACGAGGCGCCGCTGCCTGGCGATCCCGGCCCTAAGGGGTCCGGGGATCCTTAGCCGGCCCGGGCGCCCTGCTGACGGTGGGGTACCCGGACCTCGAGCTCGCCGAGCAGCGTCGCCGTGGCCGCCGCGACGGCGTCGACCGCGTGGCCGAACGCCTCGGCGTTGTGCCCAGCGGGCGCGCGGAACCCGCTGATCTTCCGCACGTACTGCAGCGCCGCGGCGCGGATGTCGTCGTCGGTCACCTGCTCGGCGTACGGCGGGCGGAGGGTCTTGATGCTTCGGCACATGTTTCTGACCGTACTACTCCAGTCCTAGAAGCCTCTCCAGGCCCACGGTGAGGCCGGGCGGGAGGGCTCCGATGCCACGGACCGCGAGCAGCACCCCCGGCATGAACGAGGCCCGGTCCAGGGAGTCGTGCCTGATCGTCAGCGTCTCCCCGTTCCCGCCGAACAGCACCTCCTGGTGCGCCACCAGTCCCGCGACCCGCACCGAGTGCACATGCACGTCGTCGACGGTGGCGCCGCGCGCGCCCGGCAGGGCGGACACGGTGGCGTCCGGCGGCGCGCCGAGGCCGGCCGCGGCCCGGGCCGCGGCGATCATCGACGCGGTGCGCAGCGCCGTGCCCGACGGGGCGTCGGCCTTGCCGGCGTGGTGCAGCTCGATCACCTCGGCGGAGTCGAAGAACCGCGCGGCCGCCGCGGCGAACCGCATCATCAAGATGGCGCCGATGGAGAAGTTCGGCACGACGAGGACGTGTACGTCCGGGTGGTCGGGCAGCCAGCCGCGCACCTCGTCGAGCCGGTCCTCGCCGAAGCCCGACGTGCCGACCACAACATCGAGGTCGTGCTGCACGCACCAGCGCAGGTTGGCCATGACCGCGCCGGGGTGGGTGAAGTCGACCACCACGTCGCACCCGGTCAGCGCGTCGAGCGCGTCGCCCTGGTCGACTTCGGCCGCGACCTCCAGGTCCGGGGCGTCATTGAGCACCCGGACCACCTCGCGCCCCATCCGCCCCTGCGCGCCGAGCACCCCGACCTTGACCACCGCCGCCTCCGGTCAGGCCTGGAAGGCGCTGGCGTCGTCGAAGGGGCCGACGACGGCCAGGGCCTTGGGGCGGGTCAAGATGTCGGCGGCGATCGCGCGGATGTCGTCATGGGTGACGGCGTCGATCGCGGCGAGCACCTCGTCGACCGGCTCCAGCCGGGGGTAGACCAGCTCGGACTTGCCGAGGCGGCTCATCCGCGAGGACGGGTCCTCCAGGCTGAGCACGATCGAGCCGCGCACCTGGCCCTTGCCGCGGTCGAGTTCGGCGTCGGTCAGGCCGCCCTCGACCACCCGGGTGATCTCCTCGGCGCAGATGGCCAGCACGTCGTCGGCCTTGGAGGGCAGGCAGCCGACGTAGATGCCCCACATGCCGGTGTCGGCGTGCTGGCCGGAGAAGCTGTACACCGAGTACGCCAGACCGCGCTTCTCCCGCACCTCCTGAAACAGCCGGGAGGACATGCCGCCGCCGAACGCCGCGTTCAGCACGCCGAGCGCGAACCTGCGCTCATCGGTCCTGGCCAGCGCCTCACAGCCGAGGACCAGGTTGGCCTGCTCGATGCCGCGGGAGATCAGCGTGGTGCCCACGCCCGCCTGGACCCCGTGACCCGGCTGCCGGTCTCCGGTCAGCCTGGGCGCGGCGGGCTCGGCCGCCCGGTCCAGGACCGGGCCGAAGGCCTGCCTGACCAGTTCGGTCACCGTGTCGTGGTCGAGGTTGCCGGCCGCGGCGACAACCAGGTGCTCGGGGGTGTACCTGGCCTGGTAGTGCTCGAAGATCTGGTCCCTGGTGATCGCGTTGATCGAGTCCGTGGTGCCCAGGATCGGCCGGCCGAGCGGGGTGTCGCCGAACAGCTTCGCGGTGAATGCCTCGTGCACGGTGTCCGAGGGGTCGTCCTCGTTCATCGCGATCTCTTCGAGCACCACGTTGCGCTCAGCGTCCACGTCCTTCGGCGTGATCAGCGAACTGGTCACCATGTCCGACAGGATGTCCACGGCCAGCGGCAGGTCCGCGTCCAGTACCCGCGCGTAGTAGCAGGTGTACTCCTTCGCGGTGAACGCGTTCATCTCGCCGCCGACCGCGTCCATCTCCGAGGAGATCTCCAGCGCGGTGCGCCGCCTGGTGCCCTTGAACAGCAGGTGCTCCAGGTAGTGCGTCGCGCCCGCGTGCGCCTCGTCCTCGTCACGGGAGCCGACGCCCACCCAGATGCCGAACGCCACGGAACGGACCGCGGGCAGGAACTCGGTGATGACCCGCAGGCCGCCGGGAAGGACCGTGCGACGGACTCCGCGAACTCGCTCGGTAGCCATCTATTCGTGGTGCCCGCGGGTGCGGTGCCGGGTCCGGCGCTGGCCGTCCTGGCCGTCACCTGACCGCTCGCCCCGGTCGCGGTCGCCGCCGCGGTCGCGGTCCCCGCCGCGGTCGCCGCGGTCGCGGTCGCCGCCGCGGTCTCTGGACTCGCGGGGACGGTCGCCGC
>WNFC01002996.1_pt1 | contig 23454 bp, 22 predicted proteins | sample 5400541 | NCBI WGS metagenome assembly WNFC01 (sample SAMN13153342, study PRJNA577476) | soil metagenome | isolation source: 120 cm saprolite under Douglas fir tree site 2 hole 2 replicate 1 | place: USA:California | collected 2015-04-18
CAGCTGCTGCGATGTCACGGCTTCCAGCTATAGGGACGCTTCATGTGATACTCATCCGCAAGCTTCCGCCGTCCCGCAGATTGCAGGCCATCAAAAATGCAGTGCTCAGGCACCCGATTGATGCAATTGGGTTAGCGTGGCCAACCCGCCGAATTGACTACGTGGACCGACCGACGAGCCCCGAGCGCATGCGGGCGGACTCGACCACAATGGCCTCACTTTGACCTGAGGGCTGGACGAACGTCCAGCCCAAAACCCGACCCTTCGTCTCCGGCGGCAAGATGCTCCATCATACCAAGCTCCTCCGAGTGTGTAAAGCGCCGGAACTCGTGGCAGAGATTACGACAGGTCTTCGGCGTGCAAGTCCACGACAACGGGCCGATGGACGAACTGCAGCAATACGCGTACCCGACCGCTCGCGTTGACGCGCCGGTCGAAGACTGCATCCAGCCAGCGGAATGGACCTCGGCGAATGGTGACCGGATCACCTTTTTGGAAGCCCGGCGCGCGAGAGGCAACACGGGCGCGGAGCGCACCGATCAGGTCATCCGGAAGGAGCGCTGGCGGAGCGTTTCGGGGGAGCACGTACGCGATCCCCGGCGCCGAACGAATCCGCAGCACGTCGTTCGTGCCTGGCGCGATCTGTGCGAAGAGGTACCCGGGAAATAGCGGCTCGAGGGACCGTCCCCGCTTTAGCAATGGATAGTAGCTCTCAAGACCGCGTGCGATCACCGACTGCGTAGCCAGTGCTTCTTGGCGAATTTGTGTGCGCAGCACCACCCACTGAGCCTCGCACATCATGCAACAGCACCTTCGCGGTATATCTCCTCCAGAACACGGCCCGTGTGCTCCAGGACCGCTCGCCGGTCGGGCAACTCTCGTGGCACTCGGACCTCAAATCCGGGCACGCCAGCCACGGCTCGCTCCAGGAGCGCACGTTCAGCCTGCCACCACTGTGCGGGGGACACGGCCTTTCCGCTAGCATGACAAGCCCACAGGACGTCCGTGAATGCTCGACATTCGAAACCGTTGATCGCCATGAGTCGATCGAGCAACTCCTCCCCTTGGAGGCGCCGTGGCCGGCCCAGAGCAGTGCCTGGCACCGCTACGAGCACGAGTACCGCGCTGAGGCGAGCGATGTCCTCGATAGCTGCGCCTGGAACCAGCTGATTGATTGCGACCGCCTCCTGCAACTCGCCGTACCTTAACGATCCCTCGTAAATGAGCTTCTTGCCCTTGATCGAGAGCTTATGCGCAATGGGCAGCTGGCGCATTGCGGATGGGCAAGCTGCAAACATATGGTCGGTAACATGGAGCCGACGCGGGTAGCTATAGGTCTGGGCGCCTGACGAGAGGAACGTCATATCGTCTGACTGGAAGCTCCAACCGCCCAAGACCTGCCGCAGTGTGAGGGCGGTCTTGCCGGTTTGTCCCAGGCCCGAAACGAGCACGGCGCGACCGTCCTTTACGACGCTCCCGCCGCCCACGAGGACGACGCCTCGCTGGCACACCCGGTAACGAAGCAGCGGTTCAACAAACTGATGGTGTGCGAAATCTAATGAGAACATGCCGCCGTGGAACAGGAGTCTGATCGTGTCTTTGGCCGGTGCTGTGAAGGCGAACTCCCAACGCGCCACTTTGTACCGTTCGCGGGCGTAGACCCAGTCATCAGTCATAAGGAATCTGCCAAACGCGATCGCCGAAGTGCGGTCGTTCAGCGAAAACGGGCCAATCGTGACATCGAGGTCGGCGTTGTCGCAAGGGTCGACCTCGAACGCATCGTATTCGGCCTGGAAATGGCGGATCACGTGAGGGTCGGCCGAACGCACGGTAAGTCGAAAGAGGCCATGGAAGTTGTAGTACTTCGTATCGAGGTCAGCTCTATGGTTGGAAAACACGGCCGCGGCCGCCGGGGCTGCCCGCATCGATTCAACTTCGGGGTTTGCGACCGACAACATACAGCTGATGCGTGAATAGCGTTTTGAGTGGCATCGGCCAGGGACCATCCTCCACGAACGTGAATTTCTTGAGCATCTGCTCGATGTCCGCGTCACTTCGTTGTCGCGCGCCTGCCTTCTGAACCGTTTTGCGTCGGATCAACTGCCCGATGATGCGCATTGCGTCAAAACCCGGCCACGGCGGCGAATCCACGAGACCATGCTCGACCACCTCCAGGCCCAGGTCGCGCATCACCCGCTCGACAGGCTCGAGACTCATCCATGCCGACTTGCCCCAGAGCGAGGTGCGCCCGCTGAGCTTGTTCTCCAGCGCGTGCAACGGGTAGCCGATATTCGCCCGGTTCGGCACGATGACCATAACCAGGTCGCGCGATACGCGTGCCATTTCGCGAATGAACCGCGGCGGATCCTCGAATAGCGGGATGTAGTCGAAATTCCAGACCAGGTCGAACCGGCTGTCGTCGAACGGCAGTCTCTTCAAATCGGAGAGAAGAACGGGGGTGTCGATGAGCCCCAGGCGGAGCCAGAAGTCCCTGGTTCTGTCGACGATCTCGGGGTCGGGGTGAAGCACCGTCACCTCGCAGCCTGCTTGGGCGAACACGACGCTCTGGGTGCCGGGGGACGCGAAGTACGACTCGGCGTTGCACGGCGCCTCGAGTACGCTGCGAATCCCATAGTCGCGGATGAGCCGTTTGCTGAGCCGGTTACGGACGTACCTGCCGTAAACGGATCCGAAGCCTTCGGCGAAGTCGTACAGCTGCGGCCGCTGCTGAGTCGCGCCATCCCCATTCGTTTCGGTATCAACCTCGGCAATGAGATAGAAGTGATGCGCGAACACATAATTCAGCGGGAAAAACAGTGCCGACTGGAACCGCTCAAGTCCGCGAATGATCGGGTCTCGGGCTAGCCGATCGGCATCCTCCTCCTGAAGCGAGCTCCAGAACCACGCTTTTGCGCCCTCGTGGCCCATGACACCCTTGACCTTACCGCGGATATGCATGTCGAAGGTGTCCAGCCAGGGCGGCACGTCGACACAACCGCGTTGTACGATGTTCAGCTGGCAATCCTGGAAGAGTTGCGTCAGCGCGCTCATCCGCATCCAGCGGGCGGAACCGTGATCCCAGGCCTGGTGCCGCACGCGGTGGTACAGCCGGTGAATCGGATACCCGTAATTGAAAGCGTTCTGGGTCACGACACACACGTAGCGCCGCGACACGCGCTTCATCTCATTGAGCAAAGCATGCGCGTCCTCGAAGTGTTCGAAGGTACAGTAATTCCATACCCAATCGAAGCTGCGATCGTCGAACGGCAAATGCTCGTCCGTCAGATGGCAGAATTCGACGCGATCGCGTAGGCAGAGCTTGTCCCAGAACCTGGCTGAGTAATCCAGCAAGGCCTGGCTGGGACTAGCCACCACGACCTTGGCGCCCACGTCTCGAGCAAACACGACGCTGTTCATGCCTGGGATGCCCATGAGCCCGTCCACGGGGGCCTCGAGTGCGCGGTCCAGCCGAACACGGTCGCCCTGGTCGTCGAGGAATCGCAGCAGCATTTTGTTGACCGCGAAACGCTCGGACGCGATACCGAGGCCCTCGTCGAAGTCGTTCGGCATGTCCGGCAAATTGGCCTCGATGAACTGTGCCAGTTGAGCGCCATCAGTTGTGGTCATTCAACGACTCCCAAGGCGTAAATGTGATGCGCGATAACGAGCTTCAACGGACGAACAAACGGGCTGGCTTCGAAGCGAGTAAGCGCCTGCATCGATTGCCAGACCTTGGCGGGGTCCCGCGTTGAGGCTGCGGGCTGTCCATTATCCGCGGTCTTCAGCCACACCATTTCTTTCTTGAACTCGCGAATTGAGAAAGAGATGTTGGGGATTGGCGGCGCGTCAATGTAGCCGCTGTCCAGAACTCGCACGCCGTGCCGAGCCATCAACCGGACCAGCCCGGGGCGCGTTCGCAAGCCGGGGCGACCGCGTTCGGCATGGCGGCACGGCGTCCGCGTCAACAGGTGATAGGCGAAGTGCGCGGGGGCACCCGGATTGAGCGCATTCGGAACGAAGACCAGCAGCTGCCGGCGCGCGAGCAGTTTCATGCGTTCGATCACCGACGGCTCGAGCTGTACGCGAGCGAAGGCCCAAACCAGATCGGCTGCCGGCGCGCTGTCAAGACCTGAAAAGTTCGGGCGCTGCGGAAACGGCCAGTTGTTTCGGATGGCATCGATGTCCGCATCCGCCACCGTTACCTCGAGGCCTTTGTCGAGAAATGGCAGGTTGTCAAAGCCCTTTGTCACGGCGCAGCCAAGCTCGAGTACGCTGGTATAGCCATTGTCTTCGGCGAGCCGACGAAGCATCCTGCCCTTGACGATCCGCTCGTACAGCGTACCGATACCCTCGTGTTGCAGGTACGTGCAGAAGAGGTGCTCAACGCGGTCCAAGAGCAGTCAATCCTTTCTGTGGCTCGTCGCCCATTTCGATTCGTGCGAGATCTCTGCGCAGGCAACGCAGGATTCGGCTTGCGATCCTTACAGTGATCTTGGCGGTGCCCTGGGAGCAGTCACTCATGAGGCCGAGTTTTGTAACAAAAGTCCGGCATGCCGCCGTGTGGGCTTCCGCGCGGCGCGCCGCCTGGGTAGTGTACTCCCTCCGATTCCTCCCGGTCATCGGGGATGCTCAGGAAGATGTCGTCCCTGCGCAAGAAGCGTTCGTTCGGCGAGCAGGTCCAGGAGCCCCACGTATGCCTGCCGTCGAAGCTGGTCCCGAAACGACGCCCCCGCCTGCGGTTCGTCTTGAAGCAGGTACACGTAGTCGTGGCCGGCGCGTTCCTCGAGGAAGCCACGGAACTTGTTGATATTTTCGACCACAAACAGGCCCAGCAGAACAGGCACCGCCGACGGATTGACGCGCAGCGCGCGACAGATCTCGAGTGTGTGCTCGGCCACGCGCTCGCTGAACCAATTGCGCGTCAAAAACACGTGCTCGAACGCGGCGCGGTACAGAGACATCGGGCCATCAACGTCTGCCAGGCCAATTGACTGACAGTACAGCCGGAACGCGAAACTGAACCAGTCCAGCAGCGGTGGCGCGAGCGGGCGGCTGAACTCCCAGTCGAGCACTGATAGATGTTCGTCGGCCAGTAGCAAATTTCCGGCCCGAAAATCACCGTGGTACAGAAACAGGGGCAGTTCCACGCCGTCCTGTTGGGCCAAGTCGGCCAGATCAGATAGATAGGCGTCCTCCGCTTTGGAAAGGCGCGAGTAACTCCGGGCCTCCTGCACTGGGCTGACGAAGTGGTCGTACACCGTGCGCGCGTCGAGCGGCGCCGCCCGGCTCGGAGCGTGGTTCTGTGCCTCCACCAGCCAACGCGCCGCTGTACACAGCAGGGTATGCGTCATGTGCGGATTCAGTGGTCGGCACGCCGGGATGAGTGCCTCGACGGGTTGGCCCTGCAAATAAGGTTCGATGATCACCGGCTGGCCGCCGAGGTGGGCGACCCGGAAGGGTCCAGGCAGCGAGCGTGCTAGTTCGGCCGGCAACTCCGCACGTACGCGGCTCACAGTGCTGGTCTCGGCCAGTAAGCGCTGAGCGTGCGCCGGATGCCGAGGCAGCTTGAGCACCAGGCTTGGCAACCGTACGCTGTCGTTGAAGACAAATAGGACAAGTTTGCTCACGCCGGTCCCTTGAGCCAGGAAACTCAACCTGACCGGACGACGGCTCGAAGTCGGAAGCTCCAACCAATGACGCAGCAAGTACTCCTCGAGTTCCTCGATCAGTGGCTTTGAAGCAATCCTTCCGTCCATCACTCCACGAGTACCAGACTCGACTCACGTTGGATAGGCGATTGCGTACCGCGGAGTCCGATAAAAAGGGCGCAGGCCAGTACTGCTGCCTCTACAAAGGAGGTGGTGGCGAACGCAAAAGGTATCGCTACCACGCCCAGCCTGGGCACGAGGACGACCATGAGACCCGCTCGCCCGACCACCTGACCAAGGTCCGCCACGAGCGGCATCCGGGTGTTCCGCATCGCCAGAAGTCCGCGCGTCAGAATCTCGGTCGCAATGGTCCCCGGTATTGCGACCGCATAGACGGCGAGTACCCTGTAGGTCAGTTCGGCGGCCGGGGCATCGAACCGCCCGTGCTCGAAAAGGACACCGATCGTAGCTCGACCGAACGCGATGAACGCCACGGCGGCAGGCATGGCCAATGCGATCGCGGCGCCGACCGTTCGGTACAACAGTGGGCGCACTCGCCCCCAATCGCCGGCTGCTACGCTCTGAGCGAGCCGCGGGAACGCGGACTGGCCAAGGGCCTTGCCAATCATTGACTGGGGTAGCGTGACAAGAAGCCAAGCGTTATAAACGGCCGGCAGTGCGGCCACCTCAGCCGCCACCGAGGCGAACGCCGTGTCCAGGACGAGGCCGACATACGGGAGGCAGGCCGAACAACTGATCGCCACCAATAAACGGCCTACATCCCGCAGGTGAGCATCCGCTGGGTCCCAAGCCGGCCGCCAACGCATCCCGCTAGAGCGCAGCTCGGGCACCAGGATCAGTATCTGGAGCGCCGCCCCAAGTATGACGCCTAGTGCGGGACCGGTAACGCCAAGGGCAGGCTCTATCCGCGTGGCCTCTATACCCGCGATTAGCCCGATGTTGTGACACACCAGCGACAGCGAGGCCAGAAGGAATCGGTGTCGGCTGTTGAGGAAGGCAATTCCGACGTAGGCGACTGCGACAAACAGCGGCTGAAACAAAACGATGCGGATCAGCGCCACACTGAGATCTTTGGTTGCCTCATCGAATCCAGGTGCAAGCACTATGGTCACAATGAATGGCGCTGCGAGCTGACACGTCAGGACAACCACCGCGAGCCCGACCAATAACGCAGTCAAGACGAGGTTCAGTAACCGTATTTGCGCCTCGTCGCCATCACTGGGAGCGAGACGGGCCAGTACGGGAATGACTGCGCTAGACAACGCCCGGCCAGCAAGCATGCTGTAAAACACGTCCCGCAAGCGCAGCGCAGCAAAGAAGGCGCTCGCCTCCGCACCCGCGCCGAACTCGGCGTTAAAGAGGAATTGTTGGATTGAGCCGAGGACCGCCGACAGGGCGAAGGACACCATCAAGAGGCCAGCGGCTTCAGCGACGCTGAAGTCGCGCTTCAAGATTGCGCCAAGCTGCGCCCTCAGTGCGGCTTGCCGCAAGCGCACACCGCTACTATCCCGCGACACGGGAATCAACACTGTCCACCACGCTTCGAACAAGCTACCGCCCATCCCGCAGATGCAGGCCAACATTGCATACCAGGTTTTTGAATGGACCAGTTCACCAGCAGAACGTCCGTACACCGGTCCGCGGGCGGTATTCGTCTAGGATCACTTACTTGTCGAGACAACCAACTCGCAACAACGCGGTCGCGACCATTGCGTTAGACGTAGCGACACGACCAGGCGTTAACTAATCAGAAGAGGGCGGTTGCAAATTGGCTCTTTCCCTCGCATCCTCCCACAATGGTCCGCGATGGCGGGCCTATACTACGGACCCTCCCTCGTCGTTGTAAAGTATCGGTGTGCATCGGCGCGGCACCCCCACCTCCTTCCGAATTTAGGACCGGCTCATCGGCGCGGGCCACGGAGACTCCGAAGCCGCATGGCGCCGCGCCGCGATTGCCACACCCGGGACGAACGATCGGAGCAACGTGGTCAACACGGTGGCCGGTACCGTTTCCGCGACAGCGCGCACAATTCGAAAGAGCAGGCCCAAGCCGCGTCGCTCGAGCTGCGGCCCAAAATTCGCATTCGCCACAATCTCCCGCAGAAAAAAAGCAAACGGGGTCCGTTGGTCAAGCGGGATCAGGAAGAACGGCTCATTGTGCGAGGGCAGCAACGCATAAATGCGCAGCCGATCGAAACCGGCCCGGCGCAAGAGGCGAGCGTAGCCGCCCACTGAGCGCGTGCCAGGCCGCGAGGACGCACTCGCGAGCTGCGCTGGGCCTACGCGATTCATGTCGGCGAGCAGCAACGTTCCCCCGGGGCACAAAATCCGGTGGATGCGGTCGACTAGCTGACGTTGTTCTGCTGCGCTTGCAATCCAGCTTAGTCCATCGGCGAGCACCACTCCATCAAAGCTGCGAGGAGCAAAGGGCAGTGACTGATCAAGCCCGAGCCGCAGGCTCAGTATGTTGTGCATGCCGGACTGGCGTGCGCGCACGGCGACGAACGCCGCCTCGTGGACAGACGAGTCAGCCGCAACCACCGCGCCACACGTCTCGGCCAGGGAGAAGGTTGCGGCACCCAGTCCCGCATTGAGATCCAACACCCGGCTGGAGCTCGACAGCGGCAGCAGGAATCGCCAGTGCGCACGATACGGGTCTACGGCGCATCGATAGACTTCGGGAGCGACATCGCGCAGGCGGTCGTGCAACGCGACTTGCCAGCCCTCCGTGAGAGCCACTTGTACGATATCAGCCTGCTGGTCGGCGGTCAGCCGGTGCTGGCCGTGATCGCTCCCACCGAAAAAAGCGACCCCATTCAGTACAGGCCAGCGCTTTCGACAGCTAGTGCACAACTCTGCCGGTCCGTCCGACATCAGGGGAATCTCGCAGCTGGGGCAGCACAATACCGGCAGTGCATTGTCAACCAGCGGCGCGCGAGGGCGTGACCAGCTCATTCCGCGTGCTGTGGGCCTTCGCTTGTGAGATGCTGCAGCAGCGCGTCCACTTGCAGCACGCTGGTCACCCCGAAACGGGCCGCGGGCTCGACCCCCTCAGCCCACACGGGTGCCGGGGCCTCACCCGCGATCAGGATCCAGGCAACGTTTTCTTCGTGCAGCAGCGGCGTGGGATCGGCCCCCGCATCGAAGACCTGCAGGACCGCCTCGAGGCGACGAGCGTACTGATGAGTCCACAAGGCATGGCCGATCAGGACGTGGTGGTCGCCGCGGGCTGCGACCCAGGGGCTCACATACGCCGGGGCCAGAACGACCCCATTGTCAGTTTGCTGGCCTAACCAGCGCACGGCCGCGAGGTCACCTTCGGCGAGGAACGCAGGCGGACGGGCGCTCATCAGTGCGTTGATGTAGCGGCCGTAGTAGTAGGGATTACCGCCCAGGCTCACCGGCAGGAGCGCAGCGACGATCAGCCAGCGCCATACGGGGCGCAAGTGCGCAACAAGAGGCCACCACGCGGCGAATGCTGCGATGACGAGCACTGGGCTGAGGTAGTACAGGTGAGAGCGCCACGGATGAGCCGGCGTGAAGAGCGCCACGATCACGGCGATCGTAAAGCAAGCCAGTACCTGTTGAGTGCGGTTGCCTCGCAGCAGGCGTGGCAGGCCGAACAGCGCGCCGGAGGCGAGGCCGAAGTTCAGCACAACAGCGCCAGGAGAGAATAGAGGCGTCCGGTTGATGGCCTCGAAATAGGCGAATTCCGGATCGATCCTGGGCAGCCCCAGCCAATACGCCGCCGGTAAGGCTGCCCATGCGCCAAGCCAGACAACAGCCTCGACTGTTGCTCGCCAGCCCTGCTGCCTCGCCCAGAGGAGCGCACACAGACCAGCGGTGAGCCCTAGGGCGGGGCCGAAGAACGGGTATACGGCGAGCGCCGCAAACATTGCGACGCCTGCCCACCGGAAGCCGCGGCTCGTGTCACCCGTGTTGGCTCCCGACAGCGCAACCAGAACGAGCGCCGACAATAGCACATACAGACCGGGTCCCTGGGACGCCTGGTACAGGGGCGTTGCATCGGCGCCGAGCTCCGTTTGGATCCTGGCAAGCGCTGACGGACCGATTTTGCCTGCCAACTGGACGACCGGCGCCCACGTCCCGACGAGCAGCGCCAGGACCGCCGCGAGGCCGGGGCGCGCAAGCCCAGCGCGTCGAGCCAAAGTCATCAACGCGAACGCAAGTGCAGGCGCGCAGATGACCCCGAGGAGGTTTCGGAGGACAGGGTAAGCTATCCCCGTGATCCGTTGTGCAATGCCGAGAAGCAACTCCACTGGACTGACGAACCAGCCTCTGGGCGTAGGCTCAGGTGTCAGGACGTTCGTGTACCACAGATGAGTCGCCATCTCTAGAGCCCAGGCCTCGTGCTGCGCGTCGTCCTGCGGGTACGTGAGCGCGCCGGTGAATGCCATGCCTGGCGGTGCCAGGGCATATCCAACGATGAACGGGGCTGCCGAGATGATTACAATCAGCAGCACTGTCGCCACAGCGATGCCCGAATGAGACTGCCACCATGCAGGCTCGGCGCAAGGTGTGCCAGTTGCATCAGTTGGTCTGGCTTCCCGTGCACTCCTGGGCAGGAGAGGTGCAGCGGACACCCCACCGGGATGCGCCAGAGCCCAGGCTCGCTGCCTCAGCGTGTCTGCAAACTCGATCATGGACTTCGCTGGAGTGTCCACTTCGCCACGTTCGCCCGCAAAGCGAGGGGATCAATGATTCCGCGCCTTTGCCAGAGGAACACAAGGAGAACCACCGCCAAGGGTCCATACTGGATGAGACGGTCGAGAACGCTCCACCCGCTGGCTAACCCACGCCCCTGGTCGAAGAGCATAAAGCTCAACCACGAGCCGCAACTGAACGAGATCACCGCGGCCACAATCCAGATCGAGTCGACAATCGCGACAACGCCACACAGGGTGACGAGGTAGTAAATGAGACCCCGCGGTGCAAGGAAGACGCTGAACCACAGCATAATCAGGCACCAGCCGCGCAATTGAGCAGGGAGATTGCCGCGCCCTCGCCAGCTAGCCCACACGATGAGCGCGAACAGGCCTGGGGCTACAGCGAGTCTTCGGCCGCTGAACTGACCACCGTACGTCGTGGACATGGGATCCTTAGTTAGCCGCCACAGCATTTCCCACCCGGTCCACACTGGTGCAAATGCGAGTCCAACGACGATTAGTGCGAGCGCGACTGCCCAGACGGCGGGAGTGCGCCGTCCCCGGAACCATTCGCTGAGAAGATAACTGGCCAGGAGTGGCGCCGTGACGAGCTTGACCAGTGTCGATAGAGTGAGACTCAACACCGCCAGGCGGTCGCGATGGCAGCTTGCCCAACATACGCCCAACAGCATCAGCGCAACCATCACGGATTCGGTATGTTCCGTTGCCTTCGACACCACGACCGGGTTCCACGCGAAAAGGATTAGACCCGTGAGTCGCTGTGCAGGATGCAGGCGCCCGAGGATCTTCCAGATCAGGGCGAGGCTTGCAAGGTCAGAAACGAAGAATAAGAGCCGTTGGCTCAGCACTCCAAGCAGGATGTCGCCACCCAGAAGCTTGCCCAGTCCCACATCCAGGTACGTCCACACTGGGGCATAGGGTGTAACCATGTGCATCCAGTTCGAATCCGCGTACAACAGAATCGGATCGTCTCGGAAGCTCGCGGGCGGCACCAGGTACGGATTGGCTTGATGCAGCACCCACACGCGTTGGAAAGCGAGATACACATAGAGGTCGCCACTTGCGTCCGGTAGCGCCAGAACGAATGCTAGCCAGAACACCACGCCAAACCCGGCGACTGTGATAAGGGCACCACGTGTGACCGGCCGTCGTCGAACAATGAGGAATGCTGCCAAGTACCCCGCCGGAGCAGCGATCGCCGTGCCCACGACAATGACTGCGAACACCAGATCGCCGCGAGGTAACGGTAACGCAACGACGGTTTGCCAGAAGCCCAAGCGATCGATGAGTGAACTCGCTGGCTCGGCAGAGATGACCCGTGGTAGCGACGGCAGGAGGAACGCAAGTCCGCCGTAGACCACGAACAGACACACACCCAGCGCTACAAGCCACGAGGTAGCGGACGACTCGGAGGCGCTCGCAGGCCGTGTCATCTGGCCGTCGCTTGTGGTCGCGGCTATCAACCGTTGTTGCGGCACCACACGCCGTTAGCTACCGTCGGTTCGTCCGCATAACCTTGTACTGAGCGCTGCAGAGTATCGGTCACCATATGGGCATCCATTGCCGGGGTTCACGGCTTCGATATCGCCACGGGTTGTGATCTCTTCTTCCCCGAGCGGGTCTTCGCGCTGGTAGATGAGTTGAATTCACGTCGTAGCCACGAGACGCGCGAACCGCGGGGAGTCGAGGTCCATCCGACCATGCAAACGTGCTCGCACACTGGAACCGAATTGTCCATCTCGAACGGTTGCTCAGCTGCGTGCCGGATGTACTCACCGAAAACAACCTGCTTGGCGAGCACCTGTATGTGATTTGTCGTATCATGAAGGCGATTCACATCATCGGTCCTGACCACTCCGCCATCAAGATTTGCGGATCCATGGATCCGCCACTTGCACGAGCGCGCCTGAGCCCGCCGTCACAAGCAGCCGATATCATGGAACTGGATTGGCGCACGGGATCGCGTAAGCCATCGCCGTAGAGTACGCACAGCGGCATCCGCCGATTGTTGAGCAGGTGGCAATCGGAATTCGCGGGGCGACGTCCGGACGATAGACCTCTGCGGCCAGTTCCACGCAGGTCGGACAGCTATCTTGTGCGGTCACAATTTTCACGCCCGCAATGGCTCCGCCTGCCCTGGTCGCCAGTCGCAGGCGGCTGAGCACTGATTCAGCGTATTCAGGACCTTTCGGCCGATGATCCAACTGCCAGTTCCTCTGTTCGTAGGTCATTACGGGGGCGTAGCTGCAGCGGCAGCCCCCAGGGCTAGTGCAGCCATCTGCCGGAATCAATGGCGCAGTATCCGGGTCATAGACTCGATCGGCTAACGCGAGGCACGTCGGACAACTGTCTGTGGCGGCAAGGACACGCACTCCTCGGATTGCGCCGCCGGCTTTCATGCCCAGCTTGTAGCGGGCGAGCACCAACTCCGCGTAGCCTCCGTCCTTCGCGCGCTGCAGATGTTGACGCATCCAGTTCATGCTGGCTTTAGCACGGGCTCAGACCGTAGTCACTGGTCGAACTGGTCGGCGCGTTTTTCGCCGATCGCATTGCTCACCTTGCTCAGGCTCACTTTCGCCGCGACACGCGCCAGGGTGGGGGGGTGCATCAGCATGTTCGTGTAGCTTGCGTTTGCCAGCGGGCAATGACACTCCTTGTTGCGAATGCTGACCCGCACCCGCTCGGCCGCGTCCGAAAACCAGACGCGGCCGAAATCGTAGCCCACGTCTCTCAGATTGGAGAGGTTGTCGGCACGCACGCAGCATGGCCAGACGTCACCGTTGGCGTAAATCTGTGCCGATGCCCAGCCGGCGTAGCAGCCAATCACCTGGGTCTGCTCCGCCATGATGCGTTTCACGAGCCGATAGTACTCGACCCGGAACGCCTCCGTGACTTGGGAGATGCCGTGGAACTGCTTGCGCTCCATCCGTTCGATCAGCTGGTCGATCGCCCAGGAGTATTTGTCCGCTGCTGGAGTAATGGGCAGGTCGACTGTGTCCAGCTCGACCCGCTGCTCGGCAATCTCGGTGATGTATGAGTCCGGCTTGATTCCGAACGCGTAATCGAACAGTTCAGGTGCGTCGTCCACATTGAACTGAGAAATCACTGAGTGCACACCAATAGTGAGGTTGGGTTTCTTGAGCTTTCTCAGCGCGCTGTAGTTCTTTTCGAATTTCTCAAAGTTGCCCGGAACGTTGCGGATGTGGTCGTGCTTTTGCCCGACGCCGTCCAGGGACAAATTGATGATGACTTGGCTATCCGGGCAACTGTCGCAGATCTCCTCAACCTTCGCGGGAATGATCTTGTACATCAGGCTGTTCGTGGGGATGTTGATGATTCCTGGCCGACAATGCTTGTACAGAGATCTGCAAAGAGGTACCAGATCCTTGAACATGAAGGGCTCACCACCGCTCACGGTGAACCAGAACGGCGCTCTACCGAGGCTTTGAAACACCTGGTCCCACTCGTCGATCCTCAACTCATCCTCGCGCTTCATCCAGATGTTGCAGGTCAGGCAACGCGAGTTGCACCGCGGCGATGGGCTGAGCGTCAGATTGATCGGCAGCATCTTCGGCCAACCAAAGCGTCGATACAGCATGAAGAGCGGGATCTTGGTAATCGCCTCGATCATCGGATGGCCTCCTTGGTCGTACTCGCAACCTCCCAGACCACGTGGTGGCCGGGACCGCGGAACTTGTCGTCGATCCAACCAAGCAGCCTCGCGTAGACCTCCAGCGAGATAATGGCCACAATCCATGGAACTTGGCGCCAGCTCCATTGCCAGTTTCGCAGCAATGCCTTGACGATTCGAGCGGTATCGAGCGTCGACACCGCGTACCCTTGCTTGCGGTAGATGCGTAGGTGACCGGCGTGAATGCGCCGCCGTTGCTTGAGAAAGTCTTGCACGGTGGCGGGGCCGCGATTATGGACAACGGACTCCGGCACGTAGCGCAACTCGTAGCCCTGGCCCTGGATGAGGGGCTCGATGTTGGCCTCGTCTGTCGCGGAGTTGAAGGGGATCCGAAAGAAGACTCGACGGAACGCGGTCAGCTCGCCGAGTTTGGGCTGGCGAAGTGCCACCTGATGGTGGAGCTCCCAGAGAAAATGCGAAGCGAAGCCCATAAAAGTCGAGGGGTCGTTCACGGGAATTGGGCGCGCGCCGGTCATCCCGACCTCGGGCTGAAGAAAAGGTTCGACGAGGCGCTCGATCGTGACTGGCGTAGGTAAGGTGTCGGCCCCCGCCAGCACCAGAATCTCCGACCGCGAGTTCCGCAAGAAGGAATTGACTGCCGATGCCTTGCCCTCTCGCCGCGGCTGGGAGACCAGCTTGATGTTGTGATGCCGCCGCGCCCAACCACTGACGATTGCCTCCGTGGAGTCCGTGCAGCCGCTGGCCAGGACAACAATCTCGCGAATCCTGCAATGCGTGGTTCGCTGATGCAGGAGTGCCTCAATCAGCTGACCAATATTGGTCTCCTCGTTGTACGCCATAATGCCAATGCTGCACTCCAACGCCGCGGCATGAGAAGGCGCAGATCGGGCAGCGGCTGACGCAGAATCGAGCTTCAATTGCGCAGTGGTAGGCAACTGGGCAGAGCTCCCGCTCGCCGCGCGTGGTGCCTTTGTCAGGTCGTCCGTTCGTCGTTGGCGCACCGACATATCGGTTACGACCGTGCCCCCGACATGACGAATCCATTTGCTCGATCGGCGCGACTATCGAGCACCGGGCGAATTGCGCCCCCTTCGTTCAGGGATGCCTGAGCCGCCTCTAGCACGCGAACAACCTGCAGCCCATGCGAGCCGCCAGTCAACGGTGCAGTTTCGGAGCTGATGCACTGCAGAAAGTGATCGCATTCGATCTGCAAGGGCTCGTCGCTGCTGAGATGCGGGATAGTAATATTCCCATAGCGGTAGGAGAGCTGGAATTCTCCGAAGCCACTTGTGTGCGGCGGCGCGTCGACGCCCTTGTCATAGATCCGCAGCTTTTCCAGGGTCTGGACGTCGTCATACACGACCATCTTCCGACTGCCGACGATCGTCGTACGGCGCACCTTTTTGGGATCGAGCCAACTCACATGGATGGCGGCATGCACGTGGTTGGGGAAGAGCAGGTCGAGGTGGGCCACATCCTGGATACCCGGCTGAACATGGCTGTAGCCGCGTGCGCTGGCCGCGGTGGGGTCCATGCCGAGGACGTACATCAGAATGGAAATATCATGCGGGGCGAGGTCCCAGACCACGTTGATGTCGCGCTGGAACAGGCCCAGGTTCAGGCGCTGCGCATGTACGTAGTAGATGTCGCCGAGTTCGCCTTGCTGTACCAGGTCACGCATCATGCGAACTGCCGGGTGGTAGAGAAAGGTATGGCCTACCATGAGCACACGGCCACTCGCGCCAGCCAGATCCACCAGTTCCTGAGCTTCTGATCCAGACGCGGCGAGGGGTTTCTCGACCAGTACGTGCTTGCCGGCCAGGAGTGCCTCACGCGCGATCCTTACGTGTGTTCTGACAGGTGTTGCGATCACAACCGCGTCGAGCTCCGGCAGCATGAGGAGCCCACGATAATCGCTCGTGAGCCTCAGCTGGGGATACTGAGCCCGCAGTACCGCAAGCCGACTGGGGTCCGAGTCGGCGACGCCGCACAGATTCGCGTCGGGGAGGCTGCTGAAGTTACGGATATGTTTGGGTCCCCAATACCCGGCACCAATCACGCCAATACCAACCATCGTGCCTCCCGCTTGCAGAATCGCACGCTCTTCATTAGGTGGCTAGCTCGCGCCGCGGGCGGCCAGCACAACGAAAGGGGTTCGAGCCATGATCCACAGATCCAGCCAGATTGACCAACGCTCGATGTAGGCCAGGTCGAGTTCGATCATCTGCTGAAAGTCGAGCAGGTTTCGCCCACTCACCTGCCACAGTCCGGTAAGCCCAGGCGGCACCTCCAGACGCAGCCACTCCCGCGGCCCATACTGTTCGACCTCGTAAGGAATGGGCGGGCGTGGCCCGACGAGGCTCATGTCCCCCCGCAGAACATTCATGAGTTGCGGCAGCTCGTCCAGACTGAACCGTCGCAGAACTCCTCCGCTGTTCGTGACTCTGGGATCGTGGGACAGCTTGAACACACCGTTGGATGGCTCCGCGGTGCCGCTAATCAGGCCCGAGTAGTACGCCTGGTGTATTCCCGCGTCGCTATCGACGCTCATCGTTCGGAACTTGTACATGACGAACACGCGGCCGCCCAATCCAATTCGCTGTTGGCGGAACAGGATCGGACCTGACGAATCGAGCCGGACGAGCATGGCGACGGCCAGAAGTAACAGAGTGACGGCAATGAGTAGCAGCACCGCGCCTACCACGTCCAGTGCTCGCTTGGTGCGTAGCTGTTCAGTCCGCCAGCGTCCCCGCATTTCCGGATCACCGGCGATCGGACCCGTCTCCGCGCCCCACCCGCTCGCGACGTGAGGGAACACTGGCCGAGGTATGCCAAATGAGTTTCGGCCATTTGAATCAACGGCCACAATCAATCCTCCCAGCGTAAATCCTCCCAGCGAGACAAACTCGTCAAGCGGAACACCACCATTTTCGAGTTGCCCCAGGTCGCATTCGAGGCTTCAAGTGCAGCACCCACGGCGCAACCGCGAAACCCACCCCCCGCAGGTTAGCGGCTCAGACACCCGGGAGATGACTCGTTCAGACACGTGCCGAACCCACATAACTCCCGCCGCAATTCCAGTGCTTCAAGCCTCGATCTTCCTGTGCGCACCGTGTCCAGGTGGCCCCCGAGCAATTGCGCTCGTGGACCGCCCGATCTGGCCGCGCGCACGGCCGCCGCCCAGAGTTCCTGCCTCGCATGCACGTGCGGCGATATCGAACCTTGCTGTCACATCGACACGTTCAAATTGGGGCACATTTGACGAGGCATGATCGCTTTCGTCTTGTTTCATGCGCCGGGCTGGGGACGCGTGTTCTGAGGCTCCTGCGTATGAGACCGTGTCGCCAGCTACCCGCGCCGCGGCATCATACACTGCCCCCCGAGCTGGGTGCAACAGCCATCCGAGGGCCGCCGGCCCTGGGCCGAACGACAGCGGACGGCTCAGCCCATGCGGCCAGATTTTGTAACAAAACGCGACTGCCGGGCGGGCCGGGGTGACGGTCCAGCGCGAGGGTCCGCCGGCTGGCCCAGCGTGCCCGGGCAGTCGGCTTGGCAGGCTGGTCCCAGGCGTTCTAACCTGGGCCGAGCAACTGGGGGTTCACGATGGTCTGGCGTGATGGCGGTCGTGTGTCGGTGGTATTCCCTACATTCAACGAGCGTACCTCCATACAGGCAGCTATTCTTGATTTCCTTGACACCGGCGTCGTTGACGAAGTCGTGGTCGTCAACAACAATGCCGCGAATGGCACTTCGAGTCAGGTAGCGGCCGCCGCGGCACAAGCGGCTGCCGGAGCTGTACGCGAGATCCACGAGCCTCGCCAAGGCTACGGCTCCGCGATCCAGCGTGGACTCCGCGAGTCGACCGGCGACCTCATCGTGATCTCGGAGCCCGACGGCACATTCCTTGGACGGGACACCTTCAAGTTGCTCGCGTACATAGACGACTTCGATGTCGTTTATGGCAGTCGCACGGCACGCATGCTCATCTGGCGCGGCGCCAACATGGGCGTTTTGCTCCGCTGGGGCAACTGGGGCGTGGCCAAGCTGATGGAGTTCTTATTCAACAGCACCAATCTGACCGATGTCGGTTGCACCATGCGGCTCATTCGCCGCGAGGCAGTCGCGACCCTCTCGCCGGAGTTCACTGTCTGCGGCAGCGCCTTCGGCCCGGAGATGATGGTGCTCAGCATGCTGCACGGACTGAATGGACGCGGCGCCCTCCATCAGGGCGCCTCGTAGCCCGTGGCGTCCAGGATGACGTTTGAACCGGCGTTGCCCGCATTCACACACAGCTGACCACTCGTTCCGAGCTTAATGATCGTTTGATTGGCGATCGCGTACTCACTTACGTCGAAGTTGACCGTTGAAGAACCCGGCAGCGTCTGACCATTCGGAAACAGAGTGAGCCAGCCAAGGTTGGTGTAGCCGACCGCGGTCACATTCAGAATGACGGCCGCGGCACTGGCGGGGATGCCAGCCTGGCCACCCGCCGCAAAGCAACGCGAAGAGCCGGCGGCGATGGGGCCCCCCCGAAGTGCGGGTGTCCACGAGCCGCTGCGGCGACGCCAGTTGCGGCAGTTGCGCGATGCCAGCGCTGGACATATACCCCGTTGCGTCCAGGATGGCATTCGAGCTGCTATTTCCGTCGTTCACGCACACCTGCCCAGCCGTTCCAAGGTTGACTTTCGCCTCGTTGGCAATAGCGTACTCGTGCACATCAAAAATTCACGGTGGATGAACTCGGGACGGGCTGCCCATTAGGAAACAGAGTGAGCCAGCTGTTCTCTGTGTAGCTGACGGCTGTCACGTTCAGTATTGCGGCGGCGGCGTCGGCTGGGATACCTCCCTGGCCGGCGATAGGGAAGCACCGCGAGGAGCCGACCGCGATCGGCCCTCCCACACTGCGTGCGTCGACCAGCCGCTGCGGCTGCGAAAGAAGTATCAGGGCTTTAGCCGATGAGCTGATAAAGCTGAACTCATCGGCCAGGTTGACAGGGCTCATGACGCCGGCCACGGTGACCCGCACATCCACCACCCCATTTCCGGCCGGACCGGTCGCCATGCACGCGGTTACATTGCTGCAACTGACGTTGGTGGCCGGGGTGGTTCCGAACTGCGCGGTCGTGGCGCCTGCAGTCGTGCTGAACCCGCCGCCGGTGATGGCCACCGCCGTCCCACCCGCGGCCGGGCCACTGCTCGGGTTGACGCCCGCTACCGTTGGTCCCGGCGGGCGCGGATGCCTTGATTTGGGTCGGCGACGGCGTCTGGGTTCTACGCCGCAAACCGCTCGTAGAAGTGCTCGTGGCCATTCAAGACGACGTCGACCTTGGCATCATAAAGCGCCCGCCAGAAGGCATCGTAGGTGGTGTCGCTGTCGCCGGAAGCGAAGCGTGGCTCGTGCCAGTGGGCCAGCGTGCAGCTGGGGGGCGTGCGCGGCCAGGTCGGCACGAAGCCATTGTTCCTGGGGCGAGCCAAACGCGCAGCCATTGACGTCCCAGCCCCACATCCCACAGTTGCCGTTCAGCACGACGACGTGCCAGCTTCCCACGTCGAAGCTGTAGTAGCCACTGGACGGGTTGCCGGTCGCGCTCCCGAAGTACGCAAAGTACCCGGTAGCACTTGGACTTTCGTATTCGTGGTTGCCAGACGCCGGGTGGGTGGACGGCTTCACGCGCCCCCAGGTAGGGTCGTAGGATTGCTGGAACTTCGCCAACGTCCCATCCGAGTACTGATTGTCCCCGAGTGCCAGGACGGCTGCCGGCGTGGTGCTCACGAGGACGTTGGAGGTCGGTCCCATTCGGCAGAAGGTCCCCGCGACGCCGTTGCCCCCGTTGTAGTTGGGGTCGGCGGGATCGCAGGCGATGTCCCCAGCGGCAGCGATCACCGGATCAGCGGCGGCGGCGGCCACCTCTACCGGCGGCCTGGCCGTAATTTGGACCGAGGCGCCAGGCTGGCCGGCGGTCGATCCCACAATTGGGGCTGGCGCGGCCGTGATCTGGAAGGATTCCGGGGTGTTGAATGCCAACGAAGAGTCCGATGCATACCAGGTGGCTTCGTTATCCGCGCTGAAGAAACCTCTGTTGAACGGATCCGCGGGACGCCTTTCGACACCTACCCTGAAGCCAATCGAACGGTCCAGCGTGTCCAGTTGCGGCGCGGTGCTGGTCAAGATGATGGCGTAGGTCGTACCAGCAGACAGAGTCGGTGGGGTAGTAAACGCGACGCCGGTCAATGGGATCGGGCCATTTGCGAGAACAGAAACCGCGGAAGCCGGAAGAGTCGCCTGAGCCAATACCGTCCCTGCCGCTCCCGTGGCGGCGGGTTGGCCGCCCTACGTGGTACGAATCTGGACGGTGACTTCCGCCGTACTCGGCGTGAGCAAGCGCCTGGCGACGGCCGCGGACACCATCCTGAGGGCCCCTGAGCGCGCGACCTGAAACATCTGAGCGTGACTGAATCTCGAGGAGAGGTTCGTTTGATACTGGTTAAGGTTTGCTTGTGCGTTCGCGGGCGCATCCGCCGGGACCAAAGCGAGCGTGAGTGTGATAATCAGGGCCCGCGCCAGACCTAACGTCGACCCCCTCGTATGGCGCAGAGTGCGAATCCATCTGCCCCAACGCGAAGGAGTGCCCACTCGGGGTGATCACACATATGATCTTTCCTCCCTCAGGAACCGTCTCCTGTATCCGTTAACACCCCGACTGCTGACGAGCGCAGACGCGGCCCTTCATGCCAAGCGAGCGCTGTGTCGGAGCCGAGTTGCACAACGTCGGGTACAATATCGTGGGTCTGGCGGCCGCGGGAACGTCGGACCCACGATTTCTATGTACCAAACGGTCACGTGTGTTTCTGACTGGTGTCGCTCGTGTGGGAAGCAGCGCTGGGTGGGCATAGCCGTTGGGCTAGTGCCAACGATTGGCGTCTTTCTCGCCCTATTCACTATTAGCCGCAGCGTTTCAGACGATGAGATACGTCGCCTCGTGCAGAGAACGGGAGTAGGTGGCCCCATTGTGCTGACGGGCCTGCTGCTGCTGACGTACGTTCTCGCGCCGCTAAGCAGCTCGCCACTGGTGTTTGCTGGTTTCTATCTGTACGGGCCGCAGGTCGTGATTTGTACGGCAGTCGCGTCGTGGATCTCATGCATTACCAATTTTCTCTTATCGCGCATGTTCGGCAGATCACTTGTCGTAAGACTGGTCGGGACGCCACGGATGGACCAGGTCGACAAGCTTACGAGTGACTACGGGCTTCCCGCGCTCCTGTTAATCAGAGTCTTTGAGAGCGAATTCCACAAGATCGTCTCGTATGCATTCGGGCTTACCTCAGTCAAGTTCGGGCCATACGTCGTCGTCTCCTCGCTGGGCATGCTTCCAGGTGCTGCGATTTGGTATTGGGTTTCGTCGCGGATGGCCAATCCTTTCGTGTTCGTCTTGACGACACAAGCACTGGGCCTGACTCTCTCAGGTGTGTTCGTGCTTGGGACGTTGCTGGTGCGCAATTTGAGAAGTCGCCACTCCTGCCGCGATTCGAACCGGCGCACATCGTGACGACGGGGAAGACGCTATCACGCGACAGTCAGGCAGTCGAATGCAAGGCCCGCAGCCATTTGATCGTGTCGCCGAACAGCCGCACCTGCGCGCGGGTCGAGTAGCGGAGCATCGCCAGCGGGCTGTAGTCAAATGCCAAGCGCACCGGGTGTGCGAAAGGGGTCCTCGCAAGCTTGCGCAACAACCGCTCCATGCTGGGGTCGCCGGGCCGGACGAGCGCGTGGCCCTTTCCGGCGATATGAATAGCCTCCGTCCAGCGCTGGATGCGGGGGTCCTCGAGGATCGCCAGGGGATCGATCGCTGGTGTTCCGTTGTGCTCGAAGAGATGGTCCAGCGCCAGGAGGAGCCCTGTCACACCGCATCGACCGACAAGCTGGTCGACGACGACGCGCGGATCGTAGGTGATCGGACCGTTCACGTACAGGTAGTCCGCGTGGATATTGTTTTCAGCCAAAACGAACGGAACACGGCACGTTAGTTCCGCCAGCTCGTCCGTCTGAAGCAGTCGCGCCAGCACGTTAGAATGAACGTTCACGCCGACATTGAGCTCTGCAGCAAGGTCGATGCCTCGCCCTGCCGCCACATCGGGCAAGAGAGCGTACAAGGCACGCAGCATCGCGCGTGAGATAACGCCCTTACTCTGATCAGCTCTACGCAGGATGTGCCGGACCTCCGGCGCGTCAGAGGCGAACTCGAGATGAACGCGCCGCACGGGTGCACCGTACCGCCTCTGCCACTGGAGCAAATGCCGCCCATCGACCGGGGCAATCGGTGTGTGGCGGGTCGGGTAGACTTCGATTCCCACGCTGCCAGACCCGGCAACGCCGAGCGCGTTGAGTTCACCGACGACCTCGAACAGGCGCTCCGGAGCGAAGAGGTTACAGCTCGTGGTGATGTCATAGCCGTGGATCCCGACCTGCATTGGCGTGACTGCCGCGTCCATCCAGCGCCAGTTTACGCGCGATTGAATCGCCCGCGCTGATTGAGCAATGGGCGCTAACTCGTTCGTCTGGAGGCCGTCGATCGCCCCCCTCGACTCCTGAGAGCGTCCTGGACTTGCTGCTGCTGTTCTTGCGGGCAGCTGAGTTCCTTGTTGCCTTGCAGCGGTTGGGCTCAGGCCAGGTGGCGATCGGTGCTGCTGCTACTGATTCGGCCGCGCCTCGACGGTCCGGGGAGTGGCGCCTTCGGCCTTGTGTTCCCGGTCGAAGGGCCTATGCGAGCGGCCCCGCGGCGGCTAGACTACGACGCGGGCAAGGGGAGTTGATGGAGTGTGATATGACCCCGAGTCACAGGCGGGGCCGCGTAGTGCGGCCTCCGAACTACGCAACGACACACGCTCGATCAACACGTCCACCCGATTTCGCCCACAGTGCCGAGCAATTTGTGGTCGCGTTGAACCAAGGGGGAGGTGCGGACTGGCTTTCCGACCAGGAGCGCTTGGCACTGCAGCAATTGATCCAGGCCATCTCCATGTTGCTGGGTGAGGAGCTACCGCTGGAACATTCGGCCTGACGTGCGGCGCGCGTCCGTTCTGGCGGCTGGACAGTGCCCCTGTGAGGCATGTCGTGGGGGGTTTGTTACAAAAACGTTTTGCGCGGGGATGCCGAGAAGCGTGCGGCACAATGCATTGCTGGTTGCCGTTCGTCACGTGCCGGCTTGCGTCTGATACGTTGTGGAGGGCCCCACCTCGTCGTCGCCGCCCTCGTCCAGGTCATGGTATGCCTGCGCGACCTGCTCGAGCAGGCGATCGAGGCGTGCCTCGATATAGAGTCGGCTGTGGGGTCGCCCGGGGTCGATCGTCTCCTCGCACGAGGCACAGACGCGGGCATGGTCATGCGGCCGCGCTTCCGTAAAGGCGATCACCCCTAGTGGGTCAGTCGACGTCGACCGCTCGCAAG
>WNFC01005984.1_pt1 | contig 23438 bp, 16 predicted proteins | sample 5400541 | NCBI WGS metagenome assembly WNFC01 (sample SAMN13153342, study PRJNA577476) | soil metagenome | isolation source: 120 cm saprolite under Douglas fir tree site 2 hole 2 replicate 1 | place: USA:California | collected 2015-04-18
CAGAATCCTGTACGACACCCACGCCAAAGCAATCGCCACAGACGCAAGCAAAAGAGGAACGACCCTCCTTTCGCCAGAGTCTGTGCTGTAGCCGTGCATTCTTCACCTGCTCGGCTCATCCATGAGCCGAACAGGCCTTAATGGGCCTGTGGATCGCGCCTTCCGTCCCCATTGCCGCTAAGAGGCACGGGGAAGAGCAGAACTAACTTCGCCAGTGAAGAGGCTTCCTAAGTACTAGGATTCCGACCCTCAAAGAAAGGTTGGATGCTCCAGCTCCATCGCATCGAGTTCCTAAAGTTTCTGTAACCTGAACTGTCACTTCATGGGTAATTTACTGCCTGGTGAATGTTAGTCAGTGCTTTAGCATTTCACTGGTGCTTAATGGTGGCCGCAGCCTCCCAAAGAGGGCCTTGAAGTGGTTTCACAAGGCAGTCCGTTTGGGAGATGACGACGCGAATCTGGAAATCGCCAAGCACTACCTGCTTTGAGCGAAACTGCCCTCTATTCTTGGTTGTTGTATGTCTTACGCAATTGTTCAGCGTACTTTTCCAGTTCGACCGCGCTCTCACCTTTCATTTTTCTCAGTGAGTACTGATATCCATCTGTGATGGGAACACGGACGTTTGCGCTGTCGCTATAAAATGTATCGATCTGACTTACGATATCGGACATTCTGAATCCCTCTATGGTTAAGTTTTTGGAGGTCCGATCCAAAATTAATACCTGATCTTCTCGCACATTCTTGTCAGCCTCGCGTAGGGCGAGCATGATTCCTTCTTCAATCCCCTGTATCAGCGTTACCCGTGACTGAAGGTCGAGCTGCTTCCAGGCTTTACCGTTCGAAAAGTGGTAATTAAAATTTCCTACTCTACCCCACGTCGCTGTTTCGTCTTCTGTCGGCTGCTGGCCGAGAAGGCCGACTGAAATGAACGACCAAAGCAGAATCACCCGCGCGGTATTGGGGTAATTGCCATCGAGACGTCTCACACGGCCCAATCGAGCTTGGAGCTCTTTGAAGGAATGCGCATTGATCGAGGATACCTCTCCGAGCAGTTCATCACCCATCCGGACCGCCAAGAAGCCATTTTGGAAAATTGCTTTGTGTTGATACACGAGAAGAAGATTTCTTCAATGAAAGATTTGCTATCTGTCCTGGAAGAGGTTGCAAAATCAGGGCGTGGTCTTCTTGTAATCGCCGACGATGTCGATGGTGAGGCGCTTGCGACCTTGGTCGTGAATAAGTTGCGGGGTACGCTACCGTGCGTCGCTGTAAAGAGTCCTGGATTCGCCGACAGAAGAAAGCATCTCCTTGAAGACATCGCTGTGCTCACTGGTGCAAGAACATTTATGGCCGAACTGGGTGTTCCCCTTGAAAAGGCATCGCTAAGCGACCTGGGCACAGCCGCAAGAGTGATTGTTACACGAGACGAGACAACAATAATCGGGGGAGCGGGATCCTCTCAAGCCATCAACGACAGGGCGAGAACGATCCGAATCCAAATCGAGAACGCGGCGAATGCAATGGAGCAGGAGAAACTGCAAGAGCGGTTGGCAATGCTTGTCGGGAGCGTCGCGGTACTGAAAGCCGGAGGCGTAACAGATATAGAGGTAGCCGAAGGACGGTACAAATTAGAAAGCGCGATGTACTCAGCACGATCAGCGATTGAGCACGGTTGCGCTCCCGGTGGCGGTGTTGCCCTTTTCCGGGCGGGGATTGCGCTTGATGAATGGAAAGCTGGGGATGAGATCGAGTTTGCCGTCCGGCAATCCTTGGCGTCGGTTCTGGAGGAGCCGATCAGCCAACTAATAGAGAACGCCAAACGTAGCCCCACGCAAATGCTTGAGGAGATACGGAAATCTTCTTCACCGAACGTTGGGTTCAACGCGACGACCGGGAATATTGAAGACTTAATGGAGGCTGGCGTCGTTGACTCAGTGTGGCCTCTTCGTTTATCAGTCCAAGTTGCCTTTTCGCACGCTCGGTCCGTGCTGCAAACGGGCACATGGGACATGAGTGCGCTTCCTACCAAGTCGTAGGTGCCTGTGCGAACGGTATCCAGGACGCATGGCTAACGCCCGCTAGCGGCTGGGCACCGCAAGTTGAGTCAAGATGAATCGCACTACGGTGCCCTTCATACTCCCGCTGGGAGATCGAATGACGTGACAGCCTGGCCGTGGTCCGTTGCACTTTTTGATTTGGAGGTCACAGAAATCGAATAGAGATATCGTTCCCCAACATCGGGGCACGCTGGAGGTGCCAGCGCAAGGACATAGATTCCAGGGACTTGTTCCTCTACGGGGATCGTAAAAGCCTGCAGGAACTTTGGGTTGTATCCGGGAGCTGGCATAAAATGCACGTCGAAATTGCCAGTGGAAAGGCCCGTTACTGCAACACCGTCGGCATTGGTCACTGAAACAGCTATTATGACATTGGCTTTTCCAGATTGACTTTCAGGCTTCAGATAAATTGCCCCCCATGTTGCTTCCGCGACTACAATCAAGCGAGCCATTGGAGCGTACCTCCTTTTTCCCTACCAGTTCGGCGAAGGGCCGTGCTAGTGCTGTCTCTTACTTTTCGGCAAGCGCGATTCCACTTCCGATAAGCGCGTTCAGTTTCCGCTCTGTGCGTTTACCAAGCTTTGGGTCCATTTAACTGTTTGTCATTCCCTCAATTCACACATCGGACGGAACAGCGTCCTGGGAAATTTGCCCGCGAGCGATCCTCAAGAACTTACTTTCTGTCATTCCCTGACCACGAGCCACGATTTGCAGCAGTTCAACGTCGCTCAGTTGCTCCAATGGGCGACCGTCGAAATCGTAATCAGACGATGCCCGCTCCTGCACCTCGACAGCGAGACGCACAGCGAGTTCTAGCAGACGGCTCATTTTCCCGCACGCCTGCCAGCGCCGTCCGGTAATCCTTCGCCTGCTCTGCCTTCTGCTTCAGGCGCTCCGCCTCCGCCGTCAGGTGGTTCAGGTGCTCCATCAAGCCGTCCGCACGGAGAATTTCGGCTTCCTGGCGACTATTCGATAGAGTTTTCGAGATGTGCTTGTTGTGGCGAAAGAGGCTAGCGGAGGAGACCGAAAACTGTTTCGCAATGTTTCGCAACGAGGCCCCATCGAGCAGACGGCGGTCGATCTCGTCGCGATGAGGGTGAGTGCAGGTCGTGCAGGTTCGAGGCATGGAGAGGCTCCTGATGCTTCTGGGAGCGATTATAGAGAATGGAAAAAAATTTGCGAGACCGTAATAGGACCCAAGAGGTATCGTTGTAGATTCATTGGCGTTTTCGGAAGCAAAAACGAGTTACACGGGTCCCACAGATTAGCTACGCTAGCAACATTTGAGAATTCCAATGCATAGAAGCTTCATCGACCGGTTAGTGTTGCCAGTCATTTTTGGCCTGACCACAATCTTGGTCGCCTTGACCTTTTGGCAGATGCTGGAATCGCATTGGCGCGCTGAGATGCAGGCTGCGGTGAAAGAGCAAGCCTCGTTTGTGAAGACCAAAACGGAGTCAGAGTTAAGAGCGCGCATCCTGCCAATAGAGCGCTTGGCCCTGCGCTGGCAGTCCCGTGACCGCTCAGACGAGGACATGGAGGCGGATGCGAGGCTGGTGATGAGCGGCTACCCCGCATACCAGGCGATCGAGCGGCTGGACTCTAAATTCCACGCGCTCTGGGTGGCTCCAGGGCAAGGAAATGGAGCTGAAATCGCCGATGACTTGGGCGCCGTCCCCGGGCTGCGCGCGACGCTCGAAGATGCGGACGACAGCAAGAGCACAATGGTTGTACCTCGGGTCGACCTGCGACAGGGCGGCCGAGGTTTCCTGGTTTGCGTGCCCATGTATTCTGGGCAGGAACTTAGCGGTTTTCTCGTCGCGGTGTTCCGCTATCAGGAGTTGCTTTCCTCGATCCTTCAGGGTGTTGCGCCGGACTATTGGGTCGCAGTATACGATGGGAATGAGTCTGTCTACAGTCGCACCGTAGGACAGCCGGCTCGAGAGAGGCCATATGTCCAGGAAGCAAACATTGAGTTTCAGCAGTTAACGTGGCGAGCGCTGGTCTGGCCGCATTCGTGGGCAGCTGCGTACGTACGGTCACCTCTGCCAACGGTGGTTTTTGGCGGCGGCATTCTGATGGCTTTGATACTGGCGTTTGCTGTCTATATGGCGGAGACGGCGCAGCTAAACGTCAAGAAATTGGAAGCCACCAATCGTGAGCTAGAAAGACAGATTACCGGGCGCGAGCAAGCAGAAGAAGCATTGCGCCAGGCGCAGAAGATGGAGGCCGTCGGCAGACTGGCGGGCGGCGTGGCCCACGACTTCAATAACTTGCTCATGGTCATCCGTGGCCAAGCGGCGCTTTCACAGAACAATGTTGGCCTCAGTGGTACCCTGCGCCGCGAGCTAGGCGAAATTGTGAGGGCCGCGGATCGAGCCTCGTCATTGACGAGGAAGCTCTTAGCCTTTGGCCGCAAGCAGGTGCTCCAGCCGCGGGTACTAGACCTCAATGCCCTGGTCACTCAAGTAGCGGAAGTGTTGCCCCCCGTACTTGGCGAGGACATTAAGCTGAGTCTAGATCTCGATCCTGAACTCGGGCGGGTAAAGGCCGACTCCGCGCAGGTGGAACAGGTCATCATGAGTTTGGTATTTAACGCCCGGGAAGCCATGCCGCGCGGCGGCGAGTTGACGATTCAGGCTGCGAATTGCGATCTAGATGCCGCGTGGAGCCGCTTTCACCCCGGAGTTCAAGCCGGGCCTCACGTGATGCTTGCAGTGCGCGATACTGGGCACGGTATGGACGAGGAGACCCAGTCGCATCTTTTCGAACCCTTTTTCACCACCAAGGACAAAAGCAAAGGGAGTGGACTGGGCTTGGCCACTGTTTACGGTACAGTGAGCCAGAGCGGAGGTTGCGTCACCGTTTCTAGCAAACTCGGTTTGGGGACAACAATTCAAATCTATCTTCCGCGCGTTGAGGAACCTGTTGAAGTCGTTCAGGCACTTGAGCCAATCGTTCGGTCTCTGCAAGGGGAGGAAAGGATTCTTGTGGTGGAAGATGACGATGCGGTGCGGCGCATGACGCGCGTTTTCCTGGAGATAAGAGGGTATTCCGTGATTGAAGCAAGGAACGCCGCGGATGCAATTCAGTTAGCGGAGTCCGACCATGAAACGATCCATTTGGTGCTCACAGACGTGGTCATGCCTGGCATGAAAGGACGCGAGTTGGTCGACCGACTGGCTAAGCTGCGCTCGAACTTAAAAGTGCTTTACATGTCAGCCTACTCAGAGGATGACGCAATTAATATCGGGGTTCTCAGCCCAGGAACGGCATTCATCGAGAAGCCGTTCAGTCCGGATGAACTGGCGGTTAAGGTGCGCGACGTCCTGAGCGGAAATAGCGCTAGCCCGGGTGAACAGCCGCGGAGCCACAGCGCACAAGCCTGAAAAAGATTACGTATCGCCTTGCGCGACTCGTCGCACCTCTGCTCGATGATCCTCTGAAGATCACTGCCTCACGCACGAATTGTTGAACAATTTTCTTGCCAAGCCAATCTGAGCAAAATTTTGCGAGACGGAAAAACCGCTTCTGTGAACCATTTTTCGGTCTGTCGGGATTCTTACCTGTATTTGCCGGTGTCAGTTCTGGTGTCAGTTGGGCTTTCTATTCCATGCGTCAATGTGCTCGGCGCTGCGGGGGAGGAAGTTTGCGGAAGATGCGTGAATACTGGCTATTTTCGCTGTCCTACGCTCGCGTGCGTGGCTCTGCAAAATGGCCTCGTGGGCATTATGAGTCCGCTGCTCTAACCGCTGAGCTACGAGCCCGTTGTAAGGCACAGATAATCAAAGACTTACTTAATACTCCGTTCGAGTCTCGAGCAAGGGCGGCCCCATCACTATCCGCTGTTCTTGGCTCTGACGGTCGAGTTTCGCAATCCAATTATGCCGTATTTATTGGTTTTCGCACTAGAACTCATTTCCTGATGAGATTTTTTGCGTCGATCAGGAGTCCAAAACCCCTGTTGCACCAACTTATCTCTATGACAGGCCGACTCCAAGAGCAGAAAACCGATCATTAGAACAAGATAATTCAGAAACGTGTAGTTGGCCGTCAGGATTTTCGCAATCTGCCAGGGCGTCACGATGGAAAAACAAACAATTCGCCAGCGTCTCGGCAAAAAAAGCATCCGCACCAGAAGCAGCTCCAGCGCAAGCGTGCCGAATGCCGTCGCCGCGTGAAACCAGTGTGGAAGGTGGTGGACGTACCACCCGATCCACGTCGGCAACGGACCATTCTGGTAATACTCATCCATCGCCGTAAAGTGTCGCCACTCGGGATCGCCACTTACGATTTACGCTAGCGCGAATGGGCGGATGCCAGAGGCCGACTCCCGGGCGCCATCCCTGCGGAGCGAGGAACAAGGAAATAAATCCCGCCTCGAGCAGCATGCCGGTCGTTTTCCTGTTGAGCGAGACAGTATTTAAGGCTGTGTCGCACAAACCAGGAAGCGACTTGGAAGGCATTTCCCCCAACTTCCCCTTGGGGAGACCGTTGCGGGAACCGACGTAGAACTTGACATTCGAACCGAACGGGCATACAGAATGATTGCAAAAGACCGCCCTATCTTTCCCAACGTTCCATGGCACGGAGGTGCGACATGAAGCGAATCCTGTTCGGTGGGATCCTTACCGCCCCTTGGCGTTTTACAAAAAGTACGAGATCTTTAAACCGTCCTACAGCGACCTTTCGAAGGGTCAGTTCGTGATTCAGCTCGGTGAGTCCAGGTCCGCATCCGATGATCCCTATCTCGTGGTAGTGGTACACGATTCACATACTTACTCGGCGTCCGCTTCATTCGCGGTCGATCAGGTCAAGTAGAGAATCGGCGCGGCCGCAAGAGGGTGACTCTCACACCCTAAGGCGGAAAGCCAACCCGATGCAAAAGATCCTGGAAGTGTGCCTTGTCTCGGAGCGGGTCAAAGGCGTCGTCAATTTTTAGCGACACAAGATAGCGGTCGCGTTCCTTGTAAGCTTGTTCCAGAGCAGCCAGGGCCTGATCCTGTTCGGCAAGCGCGACATGCGTCATAGCTAGCAAGTACGGCGAAATGTAGCGAACCTTAGCCTGCTCGCGCAGCTTCGTTAGGAGCTTTTTCGCCTCAGGCTGCTCGCCGAAAGCCGCATATGTCCGGGCGAGCGCTACCAGGCGAGCTGGATTGTTTCCAGAAAGCGTGACCGCGCGTTCGGCTTCGGCGATGGCTTCGTCGCGCATCCCCTTGGCACGGTAACTCTGGCCCAGGCACGCGTGAGCGCCATCTGAGCTCGCGTCCAGCTCCAAGGCTCTTCTACACGTCTCGATGGCACGGTCGTATTGACGAGCGAAGTAGAAGGTCCAACCCGCATTGACGCTTGTCAGGAGGGAAATGGGATCTAGATCCTGGGCGCGCTGGACCTCGACCTTGGCCTCTTCGAATCGTCCCAGGGCCAACAAATAAAAGGAATAGACTCGGTGGGCTTCTGCGTCGTTCGGATTGAGTTCGAGGGCCCGCTTGAACTCGATCTCGGCGCCAGACCAGTCCCAATCGCCATAGAATCGAATTTCCGCCAGCGCTGTATGTGCTTGAGTTAGAGAATGGTCGAGTTCCAGGGACTTGAGTGCATATTCCTTTGCCTTTGACATCGCCGCTTTCGTAGGAAGATCATCAGTCGCTCCGTAGCCGGCGAGCGCAGCGTAGCCGGGCGCGTAGTTCGGGTCGATTTTCACGGCTTGCTCGAAATACTGGCGCGCTTTTCTCGCCTCCTCAGCCGAGCCTTTATGCCAGTGGTACAGGCCCTGAAGGTAGGCGTCATACGCTTCGACGCTCGTCGCTTGTGGTCGCGTCATCCGCTGCCCTGGGAGCAACTGAAGAGCCAGCGAGTTGGCCATGCGCCGCGACACATCGGTTTCCAGCGAAAATATGCTTGCTACATCGTAGTTATAAGTTTCGGTCCAAAGTGTGCTCTGATCGCGCACCTCGATCAATTGCGTCGCGATGCGTACCTGAGCTCCTTCGCGGCGCACGCTAGTCTCGAGGATGTAGCCCACGCCCAGCTCTCTTCCGATTTGGTCAATACGTTTCTGGCTGCCCTTGTATTGCATAACCGAAGTTCGTGCGATTACTCCGAGTCGTTGTGGGACCAAGCGGCCCAACTGATTAATCATCTCGTCGGTCAGACCGTCGCAGAAATAGTCCTCTTGCGGGTCGCGGTTCAAGTTTTCGAATGGCAGCACCGCCAGTATGATTTTCGCCTGAGGGGGTTTGATCCCAAACTGCCGACGAGCGAAGTAGGCTCCTGCCAACGCGATTACTACGAGGCACATCGCCGCAGAGATGGCCAAGCGAAGCGAAAGATGTTTCGGCAGCAGCGTGCGCTCTTTGAGCGGGACACTGCATAGCCGTTGCAAAGCGATGCACAGGTCTTTTGCACACTGGTAGCGGTCCTGAGGATCCTTTTCCAGGCATTTCAAAATTACTTGTTCCAAATCCAATGAAATTTCGGGGTTAAGTTGACGTGGCGGTACCGGCGCCTGGGTCTGAATGTCGGCGGCCAGCGCCGTTGCGAATTTGCCTCTATAGGGACGCTTTCCAGTTGCCATTTCGTAGAACACAGTGCCCGCAGCGTAGATGTCAGTGCGTGCATCTGTCGGCTCTCCTCGGAGTTGTTCGGGTGCCATGTAAGGCAGTGTTCCGGCGCCAACCGCTGTGCCACTGAACTCGTCAGTAGTGGATATTTCACTCACTGGCCGCAGGAGCTTCGCGAGGCCGAAGTCGAGGACTTTTACTTGCCGGTTTGGTGTCACAACAATGTTTCGCGGCTTCAGATCGCGATGTACAACGCCGTGTTGGTGTGCCTCCTCGAGCGCCTCGACAATTTGCACTCCGAGGTTGAGAACCTCCCTTTCTGACAGCGGACCGTGTGCCAGTTGGTCAGAAAGAGTCATTCCAGGGACGTACTCCATCACCAGAAAATCGAGGCCTCCCTGCGTGTCAAAGTCGTAGATGGTCCCGATGTGGGGATGATTTAGTTTGGCGAGCGCCAACGCCTCTACGTGAAACCGGTTACGGGCCACATCGCTGGCAAGCCTGCCTGCAGGCAGGACTTTCAGTGCAACGTCGCGATCAAGCCTCTCGTCATGTGCGCGATACACCACGCCCATACCGCCGGCACCGAGCTTCTCGATCACGCGGTAGTGGGAAATCGTCGCGCCAAGGAGTGGGTCCGCAGCTTGACTCAGAGTTTCATCCGTCGATTGGGTTTGGGGATTTTGTTTTCGCCCCGCGACGTCCGGCCCAGGCGAATCACCAGCGAATTCCTCCGGGAATTGATGCGCGAGTAGCGTTTCGACTTTATGACGCAGTGTGACATCGCCAGCAGTGACTTCCAGCAAGAACGCGGCGCGCTGGCCTGCGGGTCGCTCCAGAGCTGCGTGATACAGATCCTCGACCTGGTGCCGGCGGTCAGACATTTCTATACAGCTCCTGGCCGATCTACCCGGTGCAGCCAAACTCTAGCATCCCTTTCAGGTGCTTTCCACAAGAAGGATTCCCACGCCAAATCGGATCTCCTCCATCACCAGAGCAGTGCCAAGGCCCGGTTGAGAAGGTGAAAAAAACAGACGAGTATTGGAATTCCGTTCCCTGGAAAAAAGAACAAATTCGTTTCTTTAACCATGAAACAGGAACCATTCGCAGATCTCGATGCGGGTCTTGCATGGCATGCCGCAAAGCTGGGGCCAGGATCTCTAAATACCCACTATGGTAAGGTAACGCTTGTGGTCATCCGCATGCCGTTGGGTCGTAAGCTCCGGTACTGGGATTTGCCGCAGCCGATCACCTCGCCTGTACCTGCGCCGGATCGCTTCGCAAGAGTCTCGCCTTCTGTGCACTCCATCACTGGAATATCGATTCCGTCTTGCTGACCCATGCCGTGCAGTCTGCAAATGTTTGGATGATTGAGACTCGATATCGCCTTGGCTTCGCGCTCAAAATCAGGCCATCCCGCGGCTGCTCATTACATTGGTGGATTCACCGATTGAGTCCAGATCGGCGATCAGCTCCGCAGAGAGATCAACAAGATGTTGGGTGAACGCTGAAGGAGCCAGGCGAGCGCGACCTGCATCGGTGCAACTTCCAGTGATGCTGCCACGGTGTCCAGTTTTGTGGACTGCAACGGGGTGAACCCTCCCAGCGGGAAGAACGGCACATACGCGATGCCTTGCTTTGCGAGGTTGTCGATGAAGCCGTCGTCGTTTCGCTGTGCCACGTTGTAGAAGTTCTGTATGCAGACGATTTCTGTAATCCTTTGAGCCTCTGCTAACTGCGCGGGAGTGACATTGCTCAGACCAATATGACCTATCAATCCTTGACGCTTGAGTTCGGAAAGGACAGTCACCTGCTCTTCGATCGATCCCTCCGACGGCTCCGTGATTCCCCCAACGCGAAGATTCACGACATCGAGCGCGTCCAGCCCCAGGTTTCGGACATTGTCATGCACACCGTCGATCAGTTCTTGACGCGAAAGAGCGTGAATCCAGGACTTATCTTCACCACGGCGTCTTCACCACGGCGGGCACCCACCTTGGTGACAATCACCAAGCCGTCCGGATAAGGATGAAGCGCTTTCTTAATAATTTGATTCGTCACATGCGGGCCATAGAAGTCGCTCGTATCGATATGGTTCACGCCTGCGGCGACCGCCTCTCGCAGGACTGCAATCGCGGCGCCAACATCACGCGGCGGTCCCCACACCTGCGGACCGGCAAGTTGCATCGCGCCATAGCCCATGCGGTTTACGGTGAATGAAGTTCCCAGAAGGGGGAACGTACCGCCGAGTTCGGTTTGTTTCGTCATTTTGCTTCTCCTCTTTTTGTCGCCTCTTGTAGTTAGCGGCTCACCCGTGATTAGATGAAGAAAGCTTCAGATTGTGAGTTCGCATTTGCCTCACCGTTCCCAAATCCTTCTAGAGCCGCGCAAAAGGCCTATTCAATCGCGTTCCACCGCAACTGTGAACGCGATTCTTGATGCCACTATTCAGGTTTTGCTCAGGGTGGGAAAGGAACGCCTGACCACGACCAGGGTAGCCTTGCGAGCCGGAGTTTCCGTAGGAACCCTATATCAGTACTTTCCGAACAAAAGCGCTCTTCTGCAAGCCGTCTTAAAGCGCCACCTCGACGAAGTGACTACGGCCGTCCAACTCACCTGCAAAGAGCAGGAAGGGGCAACGCTGCGGCAAATGGCCACTGCGCTAGTCACCGCTTTTTTTGAAGCGAAAATGAAAAATCCCCAAACGAGTGTCGCCCTCTACTCGGTAAGCTCCGACGTAGATGGAGCAAAAATCGTCCAGCAACTGGGCGTACGGTCCAACGAAGCGATCGTCGAAATGCTGGCGTCATCCCGTGAGCCTCTGGGCAAAGATCCGGAACTAGTCGCTTCCGTACTGCAAGGCGCGATGGCTGGCGTTAGCAGGAGATTGCTCGAATCCGATGCCCCAGAAAAACGGTTTCCGCTTTTTCGGCACGAACTGGTCCTGTTTGCGTCAAGCTATTTGGAAGCCTGTTCGACGCGAGCCGCCATTCGTTGCGTCTCCGGTTGACAATACCGACGGCAAGATCTGTATGGACCAGTCAGATCCTTCCAAGGTCCCTAAAGGGATTGGATCGGTAGGCCCAACCGCCTTTTAGGCACCGCCCCGCGGGCGGTGGTCGCATCGGTCAAGATGGCGGTTTTCCAAACCGCCGCCGAGCTATGTGGACTCGCGGCGGTTCCAGTCCACTGGGCGCAAGTTACAGCGGGACGTTCAATTCGACTTCCAACCCGCTGCCGGTGGCCCCAAGTATTTCTATTACGCTCACGCAAGATGCCAGCTTCAATCTGAGTGGAACGGCGACCGTCACGAATTCGCCGTGTATCAGTTCCCTCACCTTATCGGGGCAGGCGATTGGTGAGGCGTTCAGGCTGACCGATGCGGCGAGCAAAGCAGTCATCATCGCCCTGCCAACCGGGAACAATTTCACCTTCAGCTACAACTTTGACCCGAGCGCGACTAGCTGCGCCGGAGACTTTGGGCGCGGAGAGGTGACAACAAACCAGTCCCCATGGGACTACTGAATAGGTGGCTCGATGTTTGTAGCCGACGGATAGGAAATAATCCTAAGAAGCTCTGGGCTCTACCGCCAATTGCGGGCGGACGACGGCGCACCTTGAAATAATCGCATTAGCGAGAACTCGCCATTCTACTTCGCCGGTTTTGGTTCGCGCGCTCGCAGGTCCGCGGTCGTGGCATCCAGTTTTTTCAGCATGGTCTGAATCTCGGGATTTGAATGGAAAAGTTTCCACACCAAGCCAGTTCGATAATTTTCAACCATCACGGCAATCGGCGCCTGATTCAAACCCATGTAGATTGGCGACCACCAATCCTCATCAAGGTTGTACGCGTCGATTGGACCATAGATGCCCCACCCACGATCGCCCAAACCGCGATAGAAGTGTTTGAACGCTGCCATTGAGGCGTCAGGCGTATAGGGGAATGACGCCAGCGCACCCGTAGGAGCCAGCGTTCCTTTATCGTCCTGCAGATCCGGCGCCTCGGGGACATAGCCTTGTGGCCCGTCGCTCGCGGTAATACCCCATGCATCAGCGCCATACGTCTTATGTTTGCCCGGATTGTCGACCGCGTAAGCGCGATTGATCAGCCCGAGGTTGCGATTGTTCTCAAAATAATTGGTGTAAAGATCGGTCAGCAAATGCGGATCGAAACCCATGTACGAATAATGCGCGAAAAATAGCGGCCCGCCACTGCCCACTCCCACATCGAGCTTGATTCCGTAATACTTGGTTGCGTTGGCGTAGCGGTCGCCTTCTGATGAGCCTGACCACCTTTTGCGGTAAAGCTCGGCCGCTTCCGATTGGCCGGCCCAGCCGGTGTAATAAAGCTCCGGCGCAACGCCATGCGCAGGCGACGCAATGGCAAGAAGATAGACAATCATCGTTTCATTGAAACCCGTCAGCCGGTGATTGATGAACCAGCCCCACTCCGGTGTCCAGTGCCAGTACAGCGCGTCGCTGTCCTGCGATTTGCGGTACCAATCCCATTCCACCGTTTCCCAAAGATGCGTGATGCGCTTTGTGAGTTCGATTTCCTGCGGTGTTGAGCGATTGAAATACTGGCGTGCCGCGAGAAGTCCTTCGATCAGAAACGCGGTCTCGACCAGATCGCCGCCGCTGTCGATCACATCGAACACCGGAAGCGTTTGGCCCGTTTTTCCGTCCATGAAATGCGCCCACGCTCCGTGATAGCGCGGAGCCTTTTCCAAAAACGAGGCGATCTTGTTGAGCCGCTCGACGCTCTGTTCGCGCTTGATGAAGCCGCGGTCAACTCCCACGACAAGAGCCATGATGCCGAATCCGCTGGCGCCGGTTGCGACGATTCGATCGTTGCCGGGAAGATTTTCGCGAATCATTCCAGAATCCGGATGCGCGCCTTCCCAGTAATAACGGAAACAGGCTTCCTGCAGCATGGTGAGAAGTTCGTCGTCGGTCATGCTGCGCGTTGTTGCAGAGGCGATCCCCGAGAGAGCCGATTCGCGATAGTTCGCGTCTGACGCGACAACCTTGTAAGAAGCCTTCTCCCCGACTTTGCCGAGAAAATCCGTGTAACGGTACACGCCCGGAGTCTGCATCCCAATCGGCTGGAAGTTCGAACCATCAAACGAACGATAAACAATGAATCGGCCGAGAGCAGATTCATCTTTCGAGTAAACCTCAGGGACGTCCCAGCTCAGGTCAATGTGACGCTCGTATCCGTGAGCCCGAAGATTGGTCGGAGCTTGAGGCGCAGGCTTTGTGCTCGCAGTCGAAGCGGAAGCATTCTCGATTCGGACCTCATCCACAAACAGCGTATGGGGTGTCGAGTCAGCGGCCCCTTGCTCGAAAATCATCGAGCTGAGTCGGTGAACCTCGAACGAAGTCACCGACTCGGGTTTGATTCTGTTCAACGGAATCAGAACCCGTGTCCATTTCTTTGCCGGAATGTTCCCGGAAAACTCGCCGAGTCCAATTGCCTTCGAAAATCCGCCATTGGTGTCATGTAAACGAAGCCCCGGGAGCGCCAAGGCCGCAATTCCATCCTCGGAATACAGCCAAAACGAAAGCGTGTCCCCTTCAAACAGAATTTCCCGATCACGGAACTCCAGCACCCTAATCGAGGCGGCCCACGAACCGCCGGCTTTGGACGTCCAGGAAATTCGCAGCGAATTAGGCGGCGTGAAAAAGACCTCCGAACTCAGCGGGAGTTTTTTATCGCGAATCTCGAGTGTGCTCGGCTCAACCGCTTTACCGGAGGAGTAGAAATACTGCGAAGTACGAGGCCCGTTGTCAAAAAAAATATGTCGATAGTACGAGGTCTGCGCGCAGCTACGAGGAACCGAAAGGAGCAAGAGCGCGGCAAAAACTATAACGCTGACTACAAATTCGGCTCGCCTGCCCGCGCTCCCAAATCGCTTTTCAAACCGATTTATTTGAAATGCCGCACTGGGGAGAGGTATTGGGGTCATGAGCTTTGTCCTTCTCCCGTCACTTAGATGACTGCGAATCGCTTCCGATGCCTGCCGGACAAATTACTCGGCCAAATGGCTGCGAGCCTGTTGCACCAACTCCAAACACTCTCACTGATAGATGGTCTGACGCATCGAAATTAACAATCGTTGACAACCAGATTTTACATGACTATATTCTCGAACAGTAGTACTTAACCGATTTAGTGGAAAGTTGGCACGGGCAATGGGGGCCTGGCCAGCGACTTTTCTTAAGGGGTGGACGAAATGAAAATGGGGAAAATAGTCTTTAGGGTATTTCTGTCTCTGGTCTGCTTGGGTATTTTACTGCCTGCAGCCTCAGCGCAATTTCGCGCTTCCCTGCGCGGAACCGCGACTGATCCTCAAGGCAACGCGGTCTCCGGCGCCACCGTGACTCTGACGAATACAGACACGGGCAGCAACTTGGTCGCAACCTCCGACGAAAACGGTCTGTACCAATTCAACGCCTTACCGGCCGCCCCGTATCGGCTCACAATCGAGCATGCCGGGTTTAAAAAGAAGGTCCTGGAGCACGTGGAGATCATCCCCGAGCAGCCAAATTCGCTGGACCTGCAACTTGAGATCGGTGATCTCACACAGACCGTAACGGTGACGGAAACTACGCAAGCATTGGACACCGAAACGGCCAACGTAAGCGGCACTGTTACCAGTAACGAGATCCAGCACCTGCCATCCTTCGGGCGCGATGTCCTGAAACTCGCGCAATTGGCACCCGGTTCATTCTCGGACGGCTCGCAGGGAGGAGGCGGCAGCAACAACTATAACCTTCCAGGCACTCAGACCGGAGGGGGACAGTCGGGTGGAGCGGACGGCATCTTCAAGACTGAAAATGGTGCTCAGATCATTGCCAATGGGCAGCAGACTGAAAATAATGGTATTTCAGTCGACGGGATCAGCACCACCAGCGCCGTGTGGGGCGGAGCAACAGTCGTCACACCGTCGGAAGATTCTGTCGAGAGCGTAAAGGTAATCTCGAACGCCTATGACGCAGAGAATGGCCGCTTCAGCGGCGCCCAGATTCAGATTACCTCTAAGAGCGGCACCAACGACATCCATGGCAGCCTCTTCATCACCACCCACCAACCGAACCTAAACGCCTTCCAGCGGTTCAACGGCGCGGGCCGTGACGTGACGCGAGACGAGAACAAATTCGAACAGTTTGGCGGTAGCGTCGGTGGCCCAATCTGGAAAAACAAGATCTTCGCGTTCTTCAACTACGAGACTGTTCGTGAACCCTTCTCCAACATCTCAGGCAACAGTTGGTTCGAGACCCCGGCTTTTGCCGCCTTGGCGCCTTCGGGCAGTATCGCCGCGCAGTATCTTACGTTTCCTGGCAACGGTGTAGTTGGAACCCTCAACCCTAACGCTACCTGCGCGACAGCTGGCTTAACGGAAGGCGTGAACTGCGTAACAATTCCGGGCCAGGGCCTCAACGTCGGCTCGCCGTTGACCACGGGCTTGGGTACGCAGGATCAAACCTGGACCAGCAATAGTAATCCCGGTGTTGGCGGCGGCCTGAGTACTGTGGCAGATATCGCGAACTACAACACGGTGAACCCCACCAAATTTACGGCTGTGCAGTACAATGGTCGCCTGGATGCGAATGTCACTCAAAAGGACCACATCAACTTCGCTATTTACTATGTTCCCCTGTCCAAGGACAACTTCAACGGCAACCGCGCCTACGACGTCTTCCATCACTCGCAAATCAATGAAGCTCTGTCGGCAATCTGGAATCATACTTTCTCGCCGAACCTGCTGAACGAGTTCCGGGTCAACGCGGCGGCTTGGCGCTGGAATGAACTCAACTCCAATCCGCAGTCTCCGGTCGGATTCCCCACAGACGATATTGACCCGACCGGGAGCATCACGCTCAATTCTTTTGGTCCGAATGTGGGCAGCATTCTGAACCAGTGGACTTACGGGTTTAAGGACGTGGCCACAAAGATTTACGGACGCCACACAATCAAGTTTGGCGCTGATGTTACCCGGCTCTATTACCTGCAAGAATGTGCCGGTTGCGGAGTGCCCAGTTACAATTTCTTCAACATATGGGACTTCCTGAACGATGCGCCGCATAAGGAAAACGGCGGCTTCAATCCGATTACCGGAGCTCCGACGACGATTCGCCAAGACCAACGCGAAAACATCTTGGGCTTCTTCGTCCAGGATGATTTCAAACTTCGATCGAACCTAACCATCAACGTTGGCCTTCGCTGGTCGTATTATGGTCCGTTGTATTCCAAGGAAGACAACATGCTTCGCGCCATCCCCGGCGCTGGGTCGGACTACTTCACGGGCCTGGTCATCCGCAAGGGCGATTCGTGGAACGCACAGAAGAACAACTTTGGACCGCAGATCGGTATTGCCTGGAGTCCGGCTCGCTTCCACGACAAGCTGGTGGTGCGCGGCGGTTACGGCCTCAGCTATAACGGCGAACAAATCGCCATTTCGGCCAACATCGTGAATAATCCTGGATTGGTGGTTTTCCCGACCCTCGTTCAGAATACCCCGACTCCTGGGGACTGCGCGCAGCCCCTGCCAAACTGCGGCATCATCTATGCGCTTTCGTCGGATCCGCACGATTTTACCGGCTTTCCAGCCAACCCGAATACGGTTTCGAGCTTTGGCCCGAATGGATTGCCAACGACTGGTTCGGTTGGCGTGCAAATCTTCCCCGGAACCCTGCCCACGACGCGTGTCCATCATTATTCAGTGGACACCCAATATGACTTGGGGCACCAGTTGATAGCATCGCTGGGATATCAGGGAAGCTTGTCACGTGACACCTTCTTCCACGAGAACCCGCTTGCTGTACCTTCAACTCTAGGTTTCCCACTGAACCCGCAAATCGGCGGCGGGGATTACTGGGCTAACATCGGCCGCGGTAACTACAACGCACTGCTCGCGGAACTAAAGCGTCAGTTCTCGCACCAGTTCATGGCCGATGCTCAATTCACTTGGTCGAAGTGCATGGACACGAGCTCCGCGCCGTATTCGGAGCAGCCGTATCCGTTTGACCTCGGCCTGAATTACGGGCGCTGCGACTACAACGTGGGCAAAGGATTCAAGGTTTTCGGATTGTGGCAGCCGGTCTTCTTTCACGGCAGCAACAGCTGGTTGGAAAAGATTGCCGGCGGCTGGACACTCAGCGGCATCTTCAATGTCCACTCTGGATTCCCATGGTCTCCCATGGTGAGCGTCAATGGCGGAAACACCTATTGCTCACAATGCGGGTATGGGTCCCTGTTCCCTGCAACCAACCTGGGCGGTGCGGGCACCAGCACCAGCAATGATGCGTTCAAGACTGTCGCCAACTCAAACTTTCCTAATGGCGGCGCCGCATATTTTTCGCCAACAACTTACGGGACGTTCTTCGGCAGCAATCTTCCCCCAGCCCCTGGCGTACATCGCAATTCGCTCAATCTGCCTGGGTACAAGGGTGTGGATATGACTTTGGCCAAGGCTTTTGGTCTGCCCAAAGTGCCGGTACTTGGCGAAAGCGCCAAAATTGAGTTGCGCGTTGACGCCTACAACCTATTCAACAATCTAAACCTCGACCCGAACCAGATCTCGAACAACACCGGGAACTCAGATTTCGGTACGATCACGGGCGCTCTCGCGGGCCGCGTGGTCACGCTGGGAGCTCGCTTCAGCTTTTAACCCAGAAGGAGACCGGCGACTAACCCCTGCCGGTTTTCTTCACCACCCCGGAAGCTGTCAGCTGTGGACATGAGTCTCGTCCCGGTTGGCAGCTTCTTTTTTTTGCGGACTTTTCCCGCGTGACACCCGACGAATAGATGTGGCAATGTCCGTGCGATGATCCGGTCATTCGTCGTCACCGGGAGAGTGCCTCGTCGGTCCGCTCTTCACTTTTCATTCGAATCGCAATTACCTTGGGGCTTGCTTGGTTTGCGGCCGCCTTCGCGCAATCTGCCCAGGCTGACAGCCTGACCATTGCCTACACCGTGAGCCAAAATCAAACCGCCGTTGTCGGCCCTGGATTTACCGTCGTGGATTTCACCGGTTCGGTCACCAATAACTCCAGCTCGGCGATAACATTTCAATTGACCGGAGTTCTGCACAATTTTGAGCCCTATGTGGCTTCTTTCGTCGACGGAATCCCATTTCCTGGGATCACTCTGGCGCCGGGCGCAAGCACCGGAATCATCGATTTGGCCATTGTTACCCTGCAGCCGTTCGACCCAACTCTGGCCTATCCCAGTAATGTCGCAATTCAGTGCGAAGCAATCAATCCAATGTCGGGATCTATTTTCACGGAAAACGATGTCTCGATACGCGTGGTTACAGCCGCGCCGGGGCCATCCGCAACGATGCTTTTGCTTTCTGCTTTCGCTGGATTGCTGTTGGTCCTCGGAACCTTCAGCAAATTGAAATGAACTTACTGGCGCGTCCCGGTAATTTCTAGCGTAGTACTCTCGCCTTCGGCGCAGTTCGGTGCAATCCAAATGGTCACGTGCGCTGGTTCGACTCCAAATTTATTTTCCCCGCCCCAAAACGCAAACGCATCGGCGTCCAGTTCGAATGCAACTCTGCGTGATTCACCGGCCGCCAGCGCAACCTTTTGGAAGCCCTTCAACATGCGCACCGGCATCGCTACGCTCGTCCCTTCGAGGCGGATATAAAGTTGCGCCAGGGTTTCGCCCGCGCGCGCTCCGTTATTCTTGATTTCGGCGCTCACCGATACGACTCGTGACGGATGCGCGGGTTCGGCAAGAGCGTTCTGCAAACTCGCAAACGCCAATTGTTTCGCACTGGTCTGGGTAATGCCGTAACTGAACGTGGTGTAGGTCAGTCCATATCCAAACGGAAATTGCGGCGAATTCGGCGCGTCAATGTAACGAGAAAGAAATTTCTTCTCGCCTTTTTCTGGCGGATGCTCAGGGTCCGCTTCGGGCCGTCCCGTATTGAGAGCGTTGTAATACAGCGGCTCCTGGCCTACCGACCGCGGCCAACTGAGTGGCAAGTGCCCAGCGGGAGCAGCGGCGCCAAAGAGCACGTCCGCAATGGCATTTCCTGCTTGCACTCCCGGAAACCATGCGGCCAGCACCGCGGGCACGTGTTCGAACGCCCACGGAACGGTAAGCGGCCTGCCGCTGAACAAAATCAGCACCACCGGTTTGCCAGCGGCGACAACTTTTTCCAGCAACTCCTCCTGCCGGCCCGGCAGACCGAGCCACGTGCGCGAAGCGGCCTCGCCCGTCATCGTCGGCGCATCTTCTCCCAGCGCCAGAATCACAATGTCGGAGCTTTGCGCCGCTTTCACCGCTGCAGCAATGTCGCTGTCCGGTCCATTCAGAAATCCTGTGCCTTTCGCGTAATGTACATTCGCATCGCCAAGTTTTTCGCTTAAAGCGCGACGTAACGTCACCGCATCCGCGCCCTGTCCCTGCGCTCCCCACGAACCAATCATGTTGCCAGCATCGTCGCCCAGCGGCCCTATCAACGCCACCGAAGCGATTCTTGCGGAAAACGGCAGCATCGGCACGCCAGAAACCACCTCGTTGCGCAGAAGCACCAGCGACTGCGTCGCGGCTTGCCTGGCGATGGTGACACTCTCGGGACGCAGCATCGCGGAGGATTCCTTGTTCTCGTCAGTGTACGGATGGTCGAACAATCCCATCGCAAATTTCACCCGCAGAACATTGCGCGCCGCGTTATCAATGTCGCTCGGCGCAATCTGGCCCGACTGTACCAGCTGCATCAGATTGCGATGATAGGCGTTGCTCACCATGTCCATATCCACGCCGGCGAGTAACGCCTTGCGCGCCGCGGTTGCGGCGTCGTTGGCGATTCCGTGCGCCTGAACTTCACCAACCGAATTCCAATCACTTACTACAAATCCCTTGAAGCCCCATTCCTTTCGCAACACCTGCTTCAACGTGAATGGATTTGCCGACGCCGGAATCGCATTCAAAGCGTTGAATCCTGACATGAACGTGCCCGCCCCGGCTTCCTCCGCGGCATGAAATGGCGGCAGATAAAATTGCCGCAGCGTGTGTTCGGAAATTTCCGTCGAGTTGTAGTCCCTCCCGCCCTCCGTCGCTCCGTATCCCACATAATGTTTCGGGCAGGCCACAATACTGTCTGTTGCGTCCAGCTGTTGGCCTTGATAACCGCGGACATACGCGCGCGCCATTGCTGCTCCCAGGTACGGATCTTCACCCGCGCCCTCAGAAATGCGGCCCCATCGAGCGTCCCGGGCGATATCCACCATCGGAGAAAATGTCCAGCGCACTCCAGCCGACGAAGCTTCCGAGGCCGCAACCCGCGCGGCCTTTTCCACAATTTCCGGCTCCCAGGTGGCCGCAAGGCCCAGCGGAATTGGAAACGTCGTGCGGAACCCGTGGATTACATCCAGCCCGAAAATCAGCGGGATTTTCAAGCGCGAATTCTCGACAGCGATTCGCTGCAGCGCATTTGTTTCACGCGCGCCGGTCACATTGAAGAGCGAACCGACCTGGCCCTTGCGAATCATGTCTCGGTCGTCGGTTCTTCCGGACGTCGGCCCGGTTGCCTGCCCGGCGGAATACTGGACCAGTTGACCGATTTTTTCTTCCAGCGACATTTTCTGCAGCAGCGCGTCCACTTTTTCTTCCAGGCCCGGAGCATCCAGCGGATTGGCGTTTACCGCCTTGTTCTTGGTCTGAGGTGCCGCCGATTGTGCTGAAGAAATCTGCGCGAGAAACGATGCAACGCACAGGAGACAAATTATTGACAGAACGGAAGCGCACCTTCTGCCGCAACCGCTCTCCACCGCATTCATGGTCAAATGAAATTTCATATGTGAGATGATGACACCTTCGCGTGTGAATGAGTATCCGAGCGGAAAGACGTAGCGGCCGTGGCCAAGAATTTCAACGGCAGCCTCGACGACTCTTCCGCAAAACTATGTCAGCAGCTTACTCCATGATTCTCCGCAGGTAAATCGATTTATCTGAACACCTAGCGATAACTAAAGAAGCCGGCTGGTTTCGCAAAAGTCACTATCCCGTGGCTTGCGGCCCGCTGCGTCCTGTGCCAGACTACGCTGCCATTACCGCCATGCCGCGCTCCAAATCCAATAAGAGTGACCCTTCGCAGGAGCTTCCCGAACAGCGCGTCAATCTCCGCGAATTGGCCGAACATTTGGGATTGTCGGTCGCAACCGTGTCGCTGGTGATGAACCGGTCGCCCGCAGCCAAGTCTATTCCACAGCAAACGCAAGCTCGCGTTCGCGCCGCCGCTCGCGAATTGAATTACCGCCCCAACGCGATGGCCCGCATGTTGCGTCAGCAGCGCAGCTTCACCGTAGGGGTAATTGTGCCGGAAATCAGCGAAGGCTACGCCGCGCTGGTTCTTTCCGGAATCGAAGATCACCTTCTGCAGGAAGGCTACTTTTATTTTGTCGTCAGTCACCGGCATCGCAATGATTTGATCGAGGAATATCCCCGCTTGCTACAGCAACGCGCGGTGGAAGGCTTGATCCTGGTGGACACCCGCTGCCTGGCGGGCATCGCCGTGCCCGTGGTTGCCGTTTCCGGCCATAAGCATCTTCCCGGCGTGACAAACATTTCGCTGAACCACGGCAAAGCCGCGCGCCTCGCGCTGGATCACCTGAAAAATCTCGGCCATTGCAATATCGCGTTCATAAAAGGACAAGCTTTTAGTTCGGACACCGAGATTCGCTGGAAGGCAGTGCGCAGCGCAGCTCAAGAACTCGGCTTGACCGTCGACGAAAATTTGACTGTCCAGCTACAGAGCGAATCGCCTACGCCGCAGCCCGGTTACGACATGGTGTGCAAATTGCTTCGCACTGCGCCGCCATTCACTGCGCTCTTTGCCTTCAACGACATTTCCGCCTTGGGAGCGATTCGCGCGCTAAGAGAAGCGGGGAAAAAAGTTCCGGAAGATGTCTCGGTCATAGGATTCGACGATATCCAGAGCGCGGCATATCAAAATCCAGGCCTGACCACCATTCGCCAGCCTCTTCGCGAAATGGGAATGACCGCAGCGGAAACTCTGGTTCGCCGCATTAGTGTGCCGAAAAACTCGGAATATCCGAGAAGCATCGTCGTTGAACCGGAGTTGATTGTTAGGGGCAGCACCGCGCCTCGCTCGTAGTTAACCACGCCGCAAACCTCATAGCGAGGGCGCTAACTCAATCTTTTTCTTGCGTCACGATATGCACATCCACCTCTGGCGATTCGCGCAGAAAGCGGTGTGCAGCCGAAATATACAAGAATTTCTTCCACCCGCGCTCGATGGACCTGCCAAAAATAACCTGCGTAATGTGCTTCTCGCGCACTACCGTCGCAACCGTATCCGCCACACTGGCGCCTTTAAGCTCAATCACTTTTGCCCCGAGATTTTCCGCGAAGCGCAGATTTGCGGCCACCGTCTTCTTGTCTTGTTCCAGATTCTCGCGCCCGGTATCCACGTGAATCACGTAAAGTTCCGAATCCAGCCTGCGCGCCATGCGCGCCGCGCGAGCGATCAAGTACTGCGCCGAAGGATTCGAACTGACGCACACCGCAAGGCGCTCCCGAACTCCCCAATTTTTTTGGATGTCCTTCGCGGCCATGTAGTTTTCCAGGCTGCGATCCACCTGCTCGGCGACCTGCCGCAACGCCAGTTCCCGCAAAGCAATCAGGTTCCCGCGCCGAAAAAAATTACTCAGAGCTTGCTCCACCTTGGTCGGCATATAAACGTCGCCGCGCCGCATACGGTTTTGCAAAGCTTCGGGAGTCAAATCCACCATCACCGTCTCGCTTGCCGTCATGGGCACCCAGTCGGGCACTGTTTC
>WNFC01001688.1_pt1 | contig 23436 bp, 22 predicted proteins | sample 5400541 | NCBI WGS metagenome assembly WNFC01 (sample SAMN13153342, study PRJNA577476) | soil metagenome | isolation source: 120 cm saprolite under Douglas fir tree site 2 hole 2 replicate 1 | place: USA:California | collected 2015-04-18
GGGCAACATGACCGTCGAGATGGGCGAGACCTGCGACGGCTGGACCACCGAGCAGCACAACAACTTCACCGTGCACTATGCCGAGGACAATCCCGATCTCGCGCTGACCGCCGCCTTCGTCAGCTGGGAATCGAAGGACGGGCAGCGCTTCCGCTTCTCGCAGCGCGAGTCGAAGAACGGCGAGCTCGACAAAGAGGTCAGCGGCCAGGCGCAGCTCGGCGAGAAGGGGAAGGGCGGCAAGGTCAGCTTCACCAAGCCGAGCGCGACGACGATCGATCTCCCGCCCGGCGTGCTCTTTCCCACCGCCCACACGGCGCTGCTGATCGAGCGCGCCGCCGCCGGCGAAGAGTTCCTCGCGGCGAAGGTCTTCGACGGCACCAGCGACGACAACGCCAATGACGTCTCGGCGGTGATCGGCGCGGCGCGCGAGGGCGAGGCGGCGGCGAGCGGCGAGGCGGCGAAGAGCCCGCTGCTGCAGCACCAATCATGGCGCATCCATCTCGCCTTCTTCTCGCCCGATGCCGGTACCGACAAGAGCGGCGCGGACAAGCCGGATTTCGAGCTCACGATGCGGCTCTTCGAGAATGGCGTCTCGGGCAACAGCGTGCTCGATTACGGCGACTTCGCGATCAAGGCGCTGCTCCAGAAGATCGAGGCCCTGCCGAAGCCGTCCTGCTGAGCCGCCCGGTTCTTGTTGCTTTTGTAACCCCTCTGTGATTCATCTCTCGGTAGAACGCATCTTGCGTCGGGGGGTGAATGCGCGACGCCCGGGCCGTCATGCTGCCGATGGTGCTGGCGTTACCGGCCCTCGCCGGCTGCGTGCCGCCGGCGGTGACGGTCGCCTCCTACGTCGCCGACGGGGCGAGCTACGCGGTCAGCGAGAAGAGCGTTTCCGATCACGGCCTCTCGGCGGTCAAGCACCAGAATTGCGCGACCTGGCACTTCTTCGTCGGCCGCGCCGTCTGCGAGGACAAGGACAATCCGCTGCCGACCGCGCCGCTCGACGAGCATCGCGGCGACGGCACGGTGAAGCACGCCGATGGCTTCACGCGGAAGCCGCCGCCGGTCGCCGTCGCCAGCGAGGCAGCCGCCGCCCAGGATTCCTCAGACCAGGATCCCGGCGTCTATCTGGTCGTCGGCAGTTTCATCGATCGCGCCAATGCCGAGCGGTTGGCGGCGCGCTATCCCGCCTATCACCCGCAGCTCGTCGCCGCGACCGTCGATGGCCGCGCCTTCGCCCGCGTCGTGCTCGGACCGCTCGATGCGGCGCAGCGCGCGGCATTGCAGGCCGAAGGCGTCAGCGGGCTTCCCCTCCACGCGCCGCGTCAGGCCGCGATCTCGGCGCCGCTGCTGGCGCAGGATATGCCGCCGCCGATCGACTGAACTGGCGCTCGACTGAACCTCAGATGTGCGTCGCGCGGGCCGCGGCGTGGCGGCGCTTCTGCCCGTACATCGCCATGTCGGCGCGGTTCATCAGCTCCTCGTCGCTTTCCTCGCCCGTATAGGGGGCAAGGCCGAAGCTGACGCCGAGATTGAACTGGCACTCGCCGACGACGATCGCGGTCGCGGCAACGAGTTGCGCCAGCGCGTGGGCCTTGCGCCGTGCCGCAATCAGATGAGCGCCGACCAGCAGGATGGCGAACTCGTCGCCGCCGAGCCGCGCCACCGTGTCGGCGCGCCTGATATGCCGGGCGAGCAGCTCCGCCGTCTGACACAGCGCATCGTCGCCGACGAGATGACCGTGGCGGTCGTTGATTACCTTGAACCCGTCGAGATCGCAAATCATCAGCACGCCGTGCGGCCCACCGCGCCGTGCCGCCGCGATGGCGCGATCGAGCTGGGCGAGGAAGCCACGGCGATTGAGCAGGCCCGTGAGCTCGTCGGTGACCGACAGCCCTTCGAGATATTCGATGCGCGCCTGCAGGGCCGCGAGCCGCGCCTCGGCCTGCGCGACCGTCGCCATCGCCCAGTCGAGCACGACCTGGCGATCGGCCTCGCGCGGCACCTTGAGGGCAATGATGTTGTCGGCGCGGCGCTCGACGCCGCGGCCGCGCGCCGCTCTCGGAGAGAGAACAGTGGGGCTATCCGCCATCAACGACATGCTCGGCTCCATCCAAATATACGTCGATCTCGAGGAAGCAAGCCCCGTGCCAATGGCTCGGTTGCAGCTTCCGCCCGTCTTTCACCCCGCCCGTCCGGCAAGATTTGCCGGGTGCGGCCCCATCCTGCCCGGCAGTTGGTGCCGGTCGCCGGCGGGACGTAGGACTTACCTTGGCGCGGCGAACCGTGAGATAGTCGGTGCGGTGTCTTCCGCCGCCTTTCCTTGCCGTGGAGCTTTCTTTGATCAATCCTCGGCCCTGCCGGGTCGTCCTCGCCGCGATCATGCTGGCGCTTACCCTGTGCGGCCGCGCCGGCGCGTTCGATATCGCGCCGCATCGCGCCCTCTACAGCATGTCCCTCGCCACCGCGAAGCAGAATAGCGGCATCGTCGGGGCCAGCGGCTCGATGGTGTTCGAATGGGGCGAAACCTGCGATGGCTGGACGGTCGAGCAGCGCTACAAGCTGCGCATGCAACACGCCGCTGCCGGCTCCGGGGACGGCGAGGTCGAGATCGTCTCGAATTTCGTCACCTGGGAAGCCAAAGACGGGCTGCGTTATCGCTTCTATCAGAAGAAGCTGCGAAACGGCGCTCCCGACGGTGAAACACGCGGCGAGGCCCGGCTCGACGGCGCCAGCAAAGGCGGCGCCGTCGAATTCACCAAGCCCAACGCCAACACCCTCACGCTGGCCCCGGGCGTCATCTTTCCGACCGCGCACACGCTCTTGCTGATCGCGCGCGCCGCTTCGGGCGAGCAGTTCGTCGCCCAGCCGGTCTTCGATGGCGCCAGCGACGAGAACGCGGCCGAGGTCAGCGCGGTGATCGGCGGCGCCCAGAGCGCCGATTCGGGTGCCGCCGAGGAGGCGGTCAAAAACACGCTGCTGGCGCGGCCCTCCTGGCGCATGCGCCTCGCCTTTTTCCCCGCCGATTCGGGCAACGACAAGCCGGATTACGAGCTCGGCATGCGCCTTCTCGACAACGGCGTCTCGCGCGACATGGTGCTCGATTACGGCGAGTTCGCCATCAAGGCCAGGCTCAACGAGATCGAGGCGCTGCCGAAGCCGCGTTGCTAGCGGCCGGCCTGCGTTTCAGTAGTCTCCTCAGCCGTCACCGCGCAAAGCCAACCGACGAAGCAGCCCAGGGCGGCCGCGATGCAAGTCGTTGAGCCCCTTTGCTGCTTGGCGTAGCTGCCTCCCTTACGGCGGTTGCTGACGTTCTCCCCAGGGGCGATCCACCATGTCCTTCCCGCTCGATCGTCGCGAGCTCCTCCAGGGATCCGCGCTCGCCGCCTGCTCAGCGCTCGCCGGCACGGGCCTCGCGCGAGACGCCTCGAGTGGTGCTCTGCACCACCGTTAGCCGCTTCACCTTTGCTGCCTAGGGCGCGTGCGCATCAAAACGAGCCTTGTCGAATGCACGCTTGCTCAAGGTCGGCTTGTCGCGCAACGGCGACCGTATCGAAGACATTCCGGCAGATCCGAGACGTGTCAGAAGCGGATTTTCGGCCAATCGGTCCCGGCTCGACTACACCGGATGGCCGTAGAGCCAGTCCAGCATCGAATAGTCGTCCACCGCCCGTCGTCCCATGAGCTCGTTGCGCACGATTGCCGCAACCCCGTCGAGGTGGAAGAACGCCCCCATAGTGCGCGCCGTGAATTGCACTCGCGCGGTGCGAAGCGCGCGCTCGCTCTCGAACGCGCGGAGCGCCCGCGCCGGATCGTCGGGCGTGCTCGCCACGTGCTTGGCGAGAGATAAAGCGTCCTCGATCGCTTGGCAGGCGCCTTGGGCGATATACTGGAACATCGGGTGGGCGGCATCACCCAAAAGACCGACGCGGTTGCGCGTCCAATTGAGGATCGGTTCGCGATCGTGCATCGGCCACCTTTTGTCGCGCCACATCAGCCTGCTGCAGGCCTGCACGTACTCGCAGGTCTGAGCGTAGTGCGCATCGAGCTCTTCGACCGTCCCCCAATCGACGGAGCCGGGCTGGTAGCGCCGGCTGCGGAACACGGCGACCTGGTTGTAGAGCTCGCCGCGGCGGATCGGGTACTGCACGAAGTGCATGTCGGGACCGACCCACATGACCACGTTGTCGAGCCCGGCGTGCTGCGACATCTGCTCGATGGCAATGGTGCCGCGATAGGCGACATAGCCGTTGCACACCGGCGCATCGTCCGTGATCAGCTTGCGCACGGTGGACCATAACCCGTCGGCACCGATGAGCAGATCGGCCTCGTACACGGTTCCGTCGGCACAATGCGCCCGCGCGGCGCCGCCCAGATCCTCGACCGAGACCACGGGACGGTTTGCTTCGAGCGTGATCAGCTTCTCTTGCCGGCAGGCCGCGAGCAGACAGTCGAGCAAATCGCTGCGATGCATGACGATGTAGGGATGTCGATAGCGCGCCCGGAAGGCGTCGCCCAGGTCGACCGCGGTAATGCGCGTGCCACGGACGGCGTCCATCCAGACCAGCCGGCTGGGATAGACGGCATGCTTGCGGATCTCGGGCAGCACGCCGAGTTCGTCGAGGACCCGCATGGCGTTCGGCGCCAGCTGCAGTCCCGCACCGATCTCACCGAATTCAGACGACTTTTCCACAACATGGACGTGGCAATTTCTGCGGCTGAGAGCCAAGGCGGCCGCAAGTCCTCCGATGCCGCCGCCCACGATGAGAATCGGAACCTTGTCCATGGGTGTTCTCCCTACCAGGTCCGGCATCCCGCGCCCAGCTTGGCAACGGCGCCGAAGGTGGCAGCAAGGAGAGCCGCGTCTCGGGTGTTCCGTTGCGCAAACGCATTGCCATTCTGCTGCCGTGCCGCGCAACCGTTCGGCAGAGCCGCCGCAGTTGTTTCGCACTTTCCACGGTGAGGTACAGCGCGCCGGACCGATGGTCTCTCGTCGAGGCCCGTCAGGGGCTTCGCAGGCTTATTGCAGCAGATTGCGCATCGCGCGGATAGCAACGCGATAGCCGTTCGCTCCAAGGCCTGCAATCACGGCAGTCGCGACCTTCGACACGAGAGAATGATGATAATGCGCCTCGCGCCGATGAATGTTCGAAATGTGCAGCTCGATGATTGGTCCAGGAAACATCTTCAGCGCGTCGAGTATAGCGATCGACGTGAAGGTATAGGCGGCGGGATTAATGATGATCCCGCTGCCCATGTCGATCGCTTCGTGGATCCAATCGATCAGCTGCGTCTCGCTGTTGGTCTGGCGGAATTCGAGCGCGTCGCCGCCCAGCTCGTCCCTGCATTGCGCCTCTATCTCGGCCAGCGTCGTCTTGCCGTAGATCTCCGGCTCGCGCTTCCCGAGGCGATTGAGGTTCGGGCCGTTCAGAACATAGATCGGTTTCTGCATGGACCACTCCCGTGCTCGGCCGCTCCCGCTCCGCCTTTTCGGTCAGATCAATCAGCGGCGAAGGCTCATATCACGCGGCCGAATAGGCGGCAGGGCGGGCCAGTAGTGTCTACTATTCCGGAGATAGGAATCTCCGGATACAAAAAAATCAAATCCGGGAGCTTGCCGAATTGGCAGCAAGCCTTCTTTTCAAAGCTATGACGTACTTCACACCTAAATTCATTTTTGAGGACGACCCTGATTGAAAGTCATCTTTCGATTGGTCGAAGCGGCAGTGGGGGGTGACATGCCAGGATTTCCAGGGTTCGATACCTCACAGTTTCCCGGTGCCGCCGAGATGGCGTGGCTCAAAGCCAACAGCAACCTTGCCTGGTGTGGCTATTATCTCGGCCCCGCGCCGAGCCATGCCGGCACCAGCTGGATGGGGCAACGCGCTGCGCTGCAGTCGGTGGGATGGGGCATCGCTCCCGTCTATGTCGGCCAGCAGATCAGCGGGCCAGGCCGGCATAGTGTCTCGGGCGCGCAAGGCATGATCGACGGGAGTGATGCGGATCGGCTGCTCCTCGCCGATGGTTTCAACGAAGGTACCGCGGTCTATCTTGATCTGGAGGACGGGCCGCCTTTCGAAGCGCCACGTACGGATTACGTTGCCGCCTGGGTCGCGGCCGTGAAGAACGGCGGATTCCAGCCCGGAATCTACTGCTCGCATGGCTTTGCCGAGGACGTCCACCGCGTTTGCCCGGACGCCCGCATCTGGGCATTCAAGGTTGCGACCACCGCGGAGCACCCATTCCCCGGGGTTAATTTTCCCGATCTGCATCCGGCAGGTTGCGGCTATCCCGGCGCCTCCATTTGGCAGCTCGGCCAGAATTGCCGTCTGTCGCTGCCGCCGGCACCGCTCTCCTCGCCGCTCGTCGATCTCGACAGTGCGCTCACTCCCGATCCCGGGGCACCCTAAGAGGAGCGGCTGAAAAGATGAGCAACAGATTCGTACCGACGCCCTGTCCGCTCGTTGCCCGTATTGTCGACCAGCGCCTGGTCCTTCGTCGATCATGTCAAACGACCCTAACTGCGGCGCCACGACGGGCAGCTTCTTGCACCGCTGCAACGACCTTGAGCGTCTTGAGGCCCTCACGGCCCGGGACAAGGGGCCGCTCTTCGCCCCTGATCACACGACAGAACTGCCCGATCTGAAGCTGCAGAGGATCCTCGTAGGCAGCATAGATGCGCTCGGCGCGGATCGGCTCCCACCAGCTCCTCTTGTCGGCGTTGGACCAGATCTCCAGCTTCGGTAACGTGAGAGATCCGTGCGTTCCGCCGATGTGGTAGCAGGATTGATCCGTATGCGGATAGGCTGGGTTCTCGCCGGTCGTCTGCTCCCAGCTCCATGGTGCCACGATCGTGTCGGACACGGTGATGGTGCCGAGCGACCCGCTCGCGAACTTCAGGAGGATGACGCCGCTGTCCTCGACGGTGTTGCCACGGTTCTCGTTCGACGTCATCGCCTGCACGACTTCGATCTCGCCGCAAAGGTACCGAAGGAGATCGATGTCGTGGATAAGATTCAATAAGACAGGGCCGGCACCCTGCATGCGGCGCCACGACACATCGAAATACTCCGCCGGCTTCGTCAGCCAGAAGAAACCGTGCACCGCTACGATCCTTCCAAGACGACCCGAAACGACAATCTCCCGGGCCGCCTGGATGATCGGATTGTGCCGGCGGTGGTGGCCGACGAGAAGGTCGACGCCCGTGCCTTCGGCCGCCTCGACGAGGCGTAGGCCCGACGCGACGTCATCGGCAATCGGCTTCTCGATCAGTGCCGGGATGCCTGCTTGGATCGCGTCCATGCCGTGCTCGACATGCATCTGATTGGGTGTCGCGACGACGATACCCTCCGGCCGCTGAGCCTCGAGCATTTCTCGAAAGCTCGAGAACCAGCGGGCCCCGCTGCGCGACGCGAGATCGCCGGCGGCCGGCGAAGGGTCGACGATCGCCGACAACTCCGCCTCCGGCGAGGCGATGATGTGCTCGATATGGCGCTTGCCGATCAGGCCGGCACCCATCACCGCAAGCTTGACCTTCCGAACCATTTGCCCGGCCTCACGCCTTCGTATCGATAAGCTTTGCGAGCCTTTGGATCGCCAGCGTGTAGCCCTGCGTTCCAAAGCCCGCGATGACACCCGATGCGACCGGCGAGATGTATGAGTGATGCCGAAAGGCTTCGCGCTTGTGCACGTTCGATATATGAACCTCGATGATTGGATGATCGAAGGTGTTGAGCGCGTCGAGAATTGCGACGGAAGTATGCGTGAATGCTGCCGGATTTATGACGATGCCTGCCGCGACCTCGCGCGCTTCGTGAATCCAATCGATGATTTCATACTCGCGGTTACTTTGGTGGAAGCGAATTTCGAGCCCGAGCTCTTTAGCGGTTCGCCGGCAGTCCGTCTCCACGTCGGCCAGCGTCTCGTGCCCGTAGATATGCGGCTGGCGCTTACCCAGAAGATTGAGGTTGGGGCCGTTGAGGACAAAAATCAGGCGACTCATTGTCTGCGCTTCCTATCAATTCAATGCTTCAGGATGTCGCTGCTCGTTGCCGCACCGGAGCCGCGTCGACTTGCCGGAGCCCGACGGCCCGCACAGGACTTTTTGCCTGTGCGGGCCGGCCGGTTGACTTCGCCCGCAACTAGCTCGCGACGAACGGGATGCCTTCGACGCTCTCGGGAAACTTGGGCGGAGTCAGGTTCATCCATTTCTTGTAGGGCTTTTCCAGCTCGCCATTCGAGCGGATCTTTTCGATGAAGGCGTTGACGGTGGCGTTGATTTCCTTCTCGCCAAGGCGCGTGCATGCGCCGTTGTAGAGCCGGGTGAACTCGATCTTGTCCTCGAAGGTGTCCGGCTTGGCCTGGTTGAGACGTTGGGCGTAGAACATGTTGCCGCCGACCGCTTGAACCTGCCCCGAAAGCAGCGCCTGGATTGTCGCTGCATCGTCGTCAAACCGACGGATCGTGGTGCTCGGCGGCGCATTTTTGGTGATCTCGATGTCCTGGGTGCTCGAACGCGGAACGCCGATCACGTACTTTCCCATGTCGGCGTTCGACTTGACCTCGGTCGTCTTCGCCGCGACGAGCGTGATGATGTTGGCGACATAGGGCTTGCTGAACTGCACGGCCTTGGCGCGGTCGGGAAGCATCGCCATGGTGGCGAAGAGGATGTCGACGCGCCCGGACGTCAGTGCCGGGATACGATTGGCGACCGCCAACGGCACGAATTCGACGGTTACGCTCAATTCCTTGGCGAAGAGGGTCGCGATATCGGCGTCGAACCCCTCCTGCGCGCCGCTGGAATTGACGAAGCCCCAAGGCGGGTTGTCGCCTTGAATGCCGACGACAATTTTCCCCTTGCTCTTGACTTCGGTCGGGGTGACGGCCAGCGCCGGGCGCGCCGCGACAGCGGGCATGGCCAACAGAGCGACGCCGGCTGCGAGGACCTGCCGGCGGCTAGGGTTAGTAGTCCTAACGTCACGCATGTGATTCCTCCTGGGTTGGTTTTGTTGCAGCGATAGTTACTGAGTCTTGACGCGCCGCTTCATCGTGCATGCGCGGCAAGCCTTCGTTCCAGCCGCGCGCCCGTAAGCGAGAGCGGCCAGCAGATGCAGAAATAGAGGGCACCGACGAACCCGAAGACGAGAAGCGGCTGAAAGGTCTGGTTGGAGACGATGCTGCCGGCACGCGCGAGCTCGGTGAAACCGACGATGGCTGCGAGCGACGTACCTTTGATGAGCTGAACGAGGAAGCCGATCGTAGCGGGCAATGAAATGCGAATGGCTTGCGGCAGAATCACTTCCTTCATTCGCGGCACATAGCCGAGGCCGAGCGCGTGCGCTGCCTCCGACTGGCCCTTCGGCACCGCTTCGATCGAGCCCCGCCATATCTCGCCGAGATAGGCACTGGCGTGCAGCGTGAATCCAATCGCGACGGCGGCCCAAGCGTCGAGCTTCAGGCCTGCCAGGGCGAGGCCGTAGTAGACGACGAAAAGCTGCATCAGCAGCGGGGTTCCCTGGAACGAGGCGATATAACCCGACGCGGCCCGCTCCAGCGCCCTTATCCCCGACGTGCGCGCCAGCGCGATGGCGAGACCGGCAGCCGTACCGCCGAGGAAAGCCACGGCGGAGAGCGCCAAGGTCCATAACAAGCCCCTCAGCAGGAACATGAACTCGCCGGAGCCCATGGCGCCGTTCCTCACTTCGCCGGATAGTTGAAGTAGCGGGCGGAAATCGTCGAGAACACGCCCATCAAGAGCCACGACATCACGAGGTAGAACAGCGTGACGGTTCCATAGACCTCGAAGCTGCGAAATGTGTTCGATTCGATAATCTGCGCCACCGAGGTCAGCTCGTATGCCGAGATCGCGGTCGTCACGCTGGTTGTCAAAGTGAGCAGAATGAATTGGCTGGTGAGCGCCGGATAAATTGCGCGCACCGCCGGCTTCAGGACGATCAGCCAGAAGATCTGAGACTTGCGCAAACCCAGCGCCAAGCCCGCCTCAATCTGGCCCTTGGCAATCGACTGGACGCCGCCGCGAATGATCTCGATTGCGTAGGCGCCGCCGTTGATGCCGAGCGCGATGATCGCCGTGGGCGTCGGGGCGAGCTTGAGGCCGGCGAGCGGCAGCGCGAAGAAGATGAAATAAATCTGGACCAGGAACGGCGTATTGCGGATCACCTCGACGAAGCTCAATACCAGCCAACGTGCGGGCTTGAAGCGCGAGTCGCGCAGAGCAACACCGCCGATGCCGATGACGATCGCCAGCGACATACCGCTGATGGCAAGGCCCAATGTGCCCGTACAAGCCCAAAGGAGGGAAGGAAGCGCGTCGAATACGACGCTGAAATCGAACACATAGCCCACGTTTCCACCCTATAAGACTCTGTCATTTCGGCCGGTAGGACCGGCTGTCGAACTTATTTCGGCTGCGGCCTATTTGGCCTTTGCTGTCTGCCGGTCACGATTGTCGATTTGGAAGCTTGCGCTCGGAAACGGCGGTCTCTGGCCAAGCGCTTTCCCTCGCTGCGTATGAAGCGAGTGAGCGCCGTGCCGCTCCATAGACGCGGCGCGCATGGTCTTCCGGGGGATGCCCCGTGTTAGGCACTTCGACCGACAACGCGGCATGGTCAGGCAGTTCGGCTAACAGGCGATGCAGCGGTAGGGCACCTTCCCCGGGAAGAAGCCGGCCACCACGTGCTTCTTGAATGATTGCCTCCGTGGTCGCCGGCCGCGCCGCGGGGGCATCGCAAAGCTGGGCGCTGCGAATAAGGTTTCGATCGACCATGCGGAGATCCGCGGGATCTCCCCCCGAACGAGACAAGTGCAGCGCGTCGATGAGAATTCCGGCGTTGGAGCGGCCTGCCTCCCGCACCACTTGGGCAGCGGCCTGCAGGGTCGAGACCTCTCGCCACGCCATGATTTCGATGTCGACGCCGATGCCGAAACCGGCGGCTAGGTCGCAGAGTTCAGCGAACTTATCCACGAGGCGAGCGCGATCGGGATCATCACCGCACAGGCTGACGCGCTTTGCGCCAAGTTCGGCGGCGCTCTCCATCATCGGCTTCAGCCGCGATGGCTCGAACGCGGCGTCGATGGTCACGAATTCGATGTCGTAGATCGAGATGCCCGTGTCCGCGAGTCGGGCGCGCATCGACCGCATCAGCTCGGTTCCAACCGGAATCTTGTAGAATGGCGCGCCTGGGAACGCGGGATGGAGCCTCAGACCGACGGAGGCATACCCGATGCGAGCTGCCATCTCGACAAGGTCGAGCGGCTCCACATCGATCGTTGTGAAATGCGCGATGCCGAGCGGGGGCGGTGATTCGGGTGAGAGGCGCACGGGGATTGCTTTCGGGATCAAGGCTCAAGCTGGTCGGACAAACGGGCGTGCAGGTTGTTGCCGGTGCGCTGGATGTGCTCACGCAGCTTTTCGCACGCGTAAGCCGTGTCACGGGCAACCGAACCCTGTGCGATTTCGCTGTGCTCGGCCGCGACATTTCGATCGCCACCTTGGGCGACCAGAAAAACGCGACGGTACCGGTCGTTCAGGTTGTGTAGAACGAGGCAGAAATTGATCAGCAGCGGCATGCCGCAACCCGCGATCAAGGAGAGATGGAAGTCGCGATGAGCGTGCTCCCAAGCTTCGAGCGTCTTGGGATCGGCGGGATCGCGGATCGCGCGGTTCAGGCGATGGAGAGCACGCATGACCTCGCTCTCCCAATTGACATCGCCGGTTGCGATTGCGGCAGCGAGCGCAAGGTTCTCGAATTCGACGCGCAGTCGCGTGATCTCGGCCAAGTTGCTCAAGGATACGGGGGTAACCGTGTAGCCGCGATTGTCGTGCAATTCTACCAGCCCGCCCGCGATTAGGCGGGCAAGAGCCTCCCGCAGCGGGCTGAGACTGACGTCAAATTCACGCCGCGCGTTTTCGAGATTGATCTTTGACCCCGGGGGAAGCTCCCCGGAAAGGATCGACTCGCGCAGGCGGTCGACCAGGCGCGAGGCCTTGGTGTTCTTGTGATCATTGGGAACGGGACGCGTGGAGCCGAAAAGTAAGGGTGCGTCTCCCGACGCCAGCCTGGCCCGACGCGCTGCAGGGACGTCGCTCATCAGGCGCTCTGCGTGAAACGGGCATCTCGGCATTTCGCCGAAGCCTGGTCAGCTTCTCCATCACGCTCCCATCCAGCGGGGGGCCAATTGCTGCGGTCCCGCCGTTTTCCGCGTGGATGCGCGAATATCATGCCGCCGGCCTCTCAGAGATACGGATCGCGAGACGCGCGAAAATAATCGATTTCATTTATAATAAACGATTTTCGGTGTCAAGCGTCGATTGTGCCAAATATGCTTTGACGCGTGCAGATTCTGCCGACGTCAAATTTTTATTACTTTATATCAAGTGATTATGGGTGAGAGTCTCTGAGAGGTGGCATGCGGCGCGGCGTGCACCTATGGTTTTTTGGCCATATTAGGTTGACAAATAATCGATTCCTATGAAAAGAACGGCTGACAGGTGGAGAGGTTCGATGATCATCAAGAACCAGGAAGACGTGACCGTCGAAGCGCTGGCGGTGATGGAGCGGACCTCGGATCCGCGCCTTCGGGAAATCATGGTGTCGCTGGTCAAGCACCTGCATGGCTTCATCCGTGACGTGCGCCTTACGGAGGCGGAGTTCCGCGAGGCCACATCCATCCTGAGCGAGATGGGCAAGCTGACGACCGATACGCACAACGAATTTGTCCTGATGGCCGGGTCGCTCGGCGTGTCTGCACTGGTGTGTCTGCTCAACAACGGGGATAAGGGCAATAGCGAGACCTCCCAGTCGCTTTTGGGCCCTTTCTGGCGTCTGAATTCGCCTCGCGTAGAGAATGGTGGCTCGATCGTCCGTTCGGATACGCCTGGAGCGCCGCTCTTCGTAAACGCCCGCGTGGTGGATCGGGCGGGACGTCCGGTTGCCGGCGCCGAGGTCGACGTGTGGCACGCCTCTCCGGTGGGTTTTTACGAAAACCAGGATCCCGAACAGGCCGACATGAATCTGCGGGGCAAGTTCACGACCGACGCCGACGGGCGGTTCTGGTTTCGATCGGTCATGATGGTCGGCTATCCGATCCCCACCGACGGCGTCGTCGGTCGCCTTCTGCGGGCGCAAAAGCGGCATCCGTACCGGCCGGCTCATCTGCACGCCCTTATCTTCAAGGAGGGATTCAAGGTCCTGATCTCTCAGGTCTATGACCCGAGCGATCCGCACATCGACAGCGACGCGCAGTTTGGCGTTACGAAGGCACTGCTTGGCGACTTCGTTCGTCACGTGGGGCCGCATCCCAGCGATCGGAGCGTGAATGCGCCGTGGTACTCGCTCGATTACCGCTATGTGATGGAAGCCGGTGAAGCCGTGCTGCCACGGCCGCCGATCAAGTGACGCGGCCCAACGCTTGAAAGTCACACTGTGAAACCGATGCCCGGTGCGCCGATCGCCGAGAGGAGACCTTGATGCTGACCGAAGACGAACGCCACCGTGGCGCGATGGACCTGTTGCGGGCCGGGCGGGAGCGCAAGGTTATCCCGCAGCTCAGCAAGACCTTCCCGAACATGGAAATCGAGGATGCCTACCGCATTCAGGATCTGTGGGCGGAAGGTCGGATCGCCAAGGGCGCCCGTATGGTAGGTCACAAGATCGGCCTGACCTCTCGCGCCATGCAGATGGCCTCGAAGATGACCGAGCCGGACTATGGCCGCATCCTCGACGACGCGCTCTTCAATGACGGTGCGCAAATTCGGGCCGACAGCTTTCTGAAGCCGCGTCTCGAGGTCGAGCTCTCCTTCGTGATGGGCGAGGATCTCGAAGGACCCGGTTGCCGGGTCTACGATGTGATGCGCGCGACCGAGTTCGTCGTCCCCGCTCTGGAGATCATCGACTACCGCACCGAGGTGCCACGCGCGATAACCGATACCATCGCGGACAATGCAGCATTCGGGGCGATCGTGGTCGGCGGTCGCACCATCCGGCCGATGGATGTCGACATCCGCTGGGTCGGCGCGACTCTTTCCAAAAACGGCATCATCGAGGAATCCGGCGTGTCGGCCGCCGTCATGGGTCACCCCGCCGCCGGCATTGCATGGCTCGTCAACAAACTCTCTGTGGTCGATGCCAAGCTGAAAAAGGGCCAGATCGTCCTGGCCGGTTCGTTCACCCGCCCGGTCGACATCAAGGCCGGAGACGTGATCCACGCCGATTACGGCCCGCTCGGCGCTATCGGCGTCTCGTTTTCGTGAGGGTGAACACGCCCGTGCAGGCCGCCCCACCAGAATCACTTCTGTAAATGTCCAATAAGGTCTTGACACCCCGTCCGCAAAGGACATAATGCCGTTTTGGTCAAGCGGCGAGGTGTCGATGTCGCGTGAGTTTCCTATCGGCGACTATTTCACAGCGTCTGCTGACGGTTGCGATAGCGGCGGCGCCGCCTCCAGTAATGGTGGGCACCGCCAACGTATCCATTTCGGAGATAGTTCCGGAACGCCGCTCGACGCCCCTACGAGCCGTCGGAGGATCGACGCCATGGCGGGTTTGGCTTCCGTGGTTCTCTCGTGAGGGGAGTAACTCCTTCTAAGATACTACCGCCTTCCTGTATTTTTCCTGTTATTTACAGGCGGAGGGCGAGCGACGGAGACACCCTATTCCTTCTCGACCTCCTCGCTCCATCCGGTCCCGCGGCCATTCGCGCGGCCCCGCGCGATGGCGTCGCCGCCCAGCCTTGCCCGGATCGCCTCGACCGCGTTCTCGATGCGGGTGTCGCGACGCACCGCCCCTTCGAAGAGGTCGGGCGGGTCGGCGAGGCGCGCTTCGGTCAGGCTCTCGGCGCCGATCCCGATCAGCCGGAAGGCGGCGCCGTCGATCTCGCGCGCCAGCAGGATGAGCGCGTTGCGGTAGAGCATCTCGGCGAGCTGCGTCGGGTCGGCGAGGCGGTGCGCCCGCGTGCGCAGCTTGAAATCCGCCGTCTTGAGCTTGAGAGAGACCCCGCCGGCGGCGAGCCCCGCCTTCCGCAGGCGCTGCGCCACCGTCTCGCAAAGCGGCCAGAGCTCATGCGCGAGATCGTCGTGTCCGCTGAGGTCGCGCGCGAAGGTGGTCTCGGCCGAGATGCTCTTGGTCGGCGCATCGATCACCACGCGCCGATCGTCCTCGCCATGGGCGAAGCGCGCCAGGCGATGGCCGATGGCGCCGTAGCGCCCGGCGAGCTCGCTCTCCTTGATCTCCTGGAGCTGGCCGATCCGGGTGATGCCGTCGCGCGCCAGGCGCTGCGCCAAGGCGGGGCCGACGCCCCAGATCAGGCCGACCGGCTTGCCGGCGAGGAAGGCGACCGCCTCGCCGCGCCCGATCACCGCGAAGCCGCGCGGCTTGTCGAGGTCGGAAGCGACCTTGGCGAGGAACTTGTTGTAGCTGAGCCCGATCGAGACGGTGATGCCGATTTCGCGCTCGATGCGCTCGGCGAGTAGTACCAGCGTGCGCGCCGGCGCTCCGCCATGAACGGCTGCGGTGCCGGTGAGGTCGAGGAAGGCCTCGTCGATCGAGACCGCCTCGACGAGCGGCGTCGTTGTCCGCATCAATTCGCGGACCTGGCGGCCGATGGCGCGATATTTCGCCATGTCGGGCTTGATGACGATGGCGTCCGGGCAGGCTTTCAGCGCCTTGAACATCGGCATTGCCGAGCGCACGCCGTAAAGTCTCGCCACATAGCAGCAAGTCGTGACGACGCCGCGCGTGCCGCCGCCGACGATCACCGGCTGGCCGGCGAGAGCGGGGTTGTCGCGTTTCTCGACGCTGGCATAGAAGGCGTCGCAATCGAGATGGGCGATGGCAAGGCGGCCGAGTTCGCCATGGCGAATTAGCCGCGTCGAGCCGCAATTGCGGCACCGTGCGGCAGTCGCTTCCGCAGCGGCTTCTTGCGTTGCACAGTCGCGGCAGAGCGCCGTCATTTCCCCGGCGCTCACGGCGGGGCTCATGGCGGGTCTGCCGGCCACAGCCGGGCGGCGCCGCGCACGCCGCTGGAATCGCCATGACGCGGCGGTACCAGCTTCGTTGCCACCTGGTCGGAGAAGACGTAGCGCCCCCAGATCGCCGGCACCATCCCGTAGAGGGCTCCGATGTGCGAGACGCCGCCGCCGAGCACGATGATCTCGGGATCGACGATGTTGATGACGCCGGCGAGGCCGCGCGCCAGCCGGTCGACGTAACGCGCGAGGCTCGCGGCGGAAGCTGCATCGCCAGCCGCGGCAGCCTCGGCGATCGCTTCGGCGGTACGCGTCCCGCCGGCCGCGCGGTGATGATCGGCGGCGAAACCGGGGCCGGAGAGGAAGCTTTCGATGCAGCCCGACTTGCCGCAATAGCAGGGCGGGCCGGGACGCTCATCCCCCTCCGGCCAAGGCAGCGGATTGTGTCCCCACTCGCCGGCGATGGCGTTGATGCCGGTGAGGAGCCTGCCGCCGATGACGATGCCGCCGCCGACGCCGGTGCCGAGAATGACGCCGAAGACCGAGGTGGCGCCGGCGGCGGCGCCATCGAAGGCTTCGGAGAGGGCGAAGCAATCGGCGTCGTTGGCGAGGCGCACCGCGCGTCCGAGCACGGCTTCGAGGTCGCGATCGAGCGGGTGGCCGATGAGGCAGGTCGAGTTGGCGTTCTTGACCAGGCCGGTGGAAGGCGACAGGGCGCCCGGCATGGCGACGCCGACGCTGCAGGTCTCGCCGATCTCGGCCTCGACGGCGTGAACGAGATCACGGATCGCGGCGATCGTCGCCCGGTAGTCGTTGGCCGGCGTCCCGATGCGCCGCCGCGCCACCGCGGCACCGCTGCCATCGAGCGCCGCCACCTCGATTTTCGTCCCGCCGAGATCGACGCCGATTCGCCTGCGCATCGTCATATTCTAGGGCATTCCCGCGGCGACGATCCATCCGTGCGCGGCGATTTCGCGCCGCTACCGGAGATTGAAAATCCGCATCGACGTCGCGCTCCCGCGCGAGTGAAGTGATCAGAAGCAGACGGCTTCTTTGCCGGGTGGATAGTTACGATTAATTAACAATGCCGGCCTAAAAATGCCCCACTAGCCCAACGAGCGGCGGCAGAGGGACATCGGCGGCATGAACAAGATCCAAGCGGTGCATTCGCTGCGAACGCGTGCCGAACCGAAAACCGTCCTCATCGTCGAGGACAACGAGCTGAACATGAAGCTCTTTCACGATCTGCTCGAAGCGCATGGTTACGACACCTTGCAGACCAAGGACGGCATGGAGGCGCTCAAGATCGCGCGCGCCCATCGTCCCGATCTCATCCTGATGGACATCCAGCTACCCGAAGTCTCGGGGCTCGAAGTCACCAAATGGATCAAGGAAGACGACGAGCTGCGATCAATCCCGATCATTGCAGTGACTGCCTTCGCGATGAAGGGCGACGAGGAGAAGATCCGCGAGGGTGGCTGCGAGGCCTATATCGCTAAGCCGATTTCCGTCGCCAATTTCCTCGAGACCGTCGAGCGATTCCTGAGCTGAGGCTGCGTCGATGTCGGCCCGAATTCTTGTCGTCGACGACGTCGAGGTCAACGTCAAGTTGCTCGGCGCCAAGCTCGCCAGCGAGTATTTCGACGTTCTGACGGCGTATGACGGCGCCGCGGCGCTACGCCTCTGCGCTGCCGAGCAGCCCGATCTCGTGCTGCTCGACGTGATGATGCCGGAGATGGATGGGTTCGAGGTCTGTCGGCGGCTCAAGGCCGATCCAGCGACCTCGCACATTCCCGTCGTCATGGTAACCGCGCTGTCCGACGCCGCCGACCGGCTGACCGGCCTCGAGGCCGGCGCCGACGACTTCCTCACCAAGCCGGCCAATGACATTGCTCTCTTCGCCCGCGTCCGCTCGCTCGTCCGCCTGAAGCGGATGATGGAGGAGTTGCGCCTGCGCGAGGAAGTTTGCGGCCGCTTCGCCCAGCTGCCCGGCGGCGAGCCATCCGAAGACCTCGGTCCTGCGCGCATCCTTCTGGTCGAGGACAACAAGCTGGCCGCTGCCCGCGTTGGCGAGACGCTGGCGCCGATCGCCAGCGAGCTCATTCTGGTGAGCAGCTGCGCGGCGGCTGCCGAGCAGCTCGACGCCTCCATCGAGCTGATGATCGTCGGCATGTCGCTGGCCAACGGCGATCCCTTGCGCCTCGTCTCGCAGTGCCGCGCCAGCGAGCAGACGCGCCAGGTGCCGATTCTGCTGATCGCCGATGAAGGCGAGCTGCCGCGCCTCGCCAAGGGGCTCGATCTCGGCGCCAACGACTATATCGTCCGGCCGATCGACCGCAATGAGCTGACAGCGCGCGCCCGCACGCAGATCCGCCGCAAGCGCCTCCACGAGATGCTGCGCGAGAACCATCGCCGCAGCCTCTCGCTCGCCCTCATCGATCCGCTCACCGGCCTCTTCAACCGGCGCTACGTTACCGCCCATCTCGAAGGGCTGATGGCGCGCGTCGGGGTCGGCAACCGCGGACCGGCTCTCCTTCTCTTCGATCTCGACCGCTTCAAGTCGATTAACGATAGCTGGGGCCATCTCGCCGGCGACGAGGTCTTGTGCGAAATTGCCCGACGCGCTCTCAGCGAGCTGCGCAGCTTCGATCTCGTCGGTCGCTACGGCGGTGAGGAATTCGTCGTGCTGATGCCCGACACCACTCTCCAGGTCGCGCTGACCGTCGCCGAGCGGCTTCGCGAGGCGATTGCCGAGGCACCGTTCGTCGTCGCCGGCGTCGCCAAGCCGGTCCCGGTGACGATCAGCATCGGCGTCGCAACGACGCTCGAAGCCGGGGATGCGCCGACCGAATTGATGCGCCGCGCCGACGTTGCCCTCTATGCCGCCAAAAACAACGGCCGCAACTGTCTGATGAGCTGGCCGGTGGAGTCTACCGTGGAGCCCGTCCGCGAGCTCAGCGTCGCGCTTCCCTAAAGCGAAAAAAGCCGCTCCCGGGAGCGGCTTTTCCGTCGCCCGTCGGGCAGCGCCTACTTGATCTTCGATTCCTTGAAGACGACGTGCTTGCGCGCGACCGGATCGTATTTCTTCAACTCGAGCTTCTCGGTCTTGGTTCGCGGATTCTTCTTGGTGACGTAATAGAACCCGGTATCGGCCGAGCTGACGAGCTTGATGAGCACGGTGTTGGATTTCGCCATGACGGCTACCCGATGCAAGAAGTCGATGATTGCGGCGCACAATAGCCATCCCGCCGACGCTGTCAAGCAAACCGCCTCATTCGACGGTAATGATGCCCTCCATGCCCGCCCAATCGTGGTCGGCGCAGGAGAGTGCATAGCGGCCCGGCTGGCCCGCAATGAAATAGACTTCCTTGGCGCTGTGCGGGCCGACGACGATCTCGTTCCTCGCGACCACGAGTACCGCCGGATCGCGCAGGTCGATTGCCGCGAAAAAAGCCGGCGCCGTGAACTCGTGGAGCTCCGCGCCGTGGTTCTCCAGCCGCAGCCGATAGACGACGCCGCGGCGGAAAGAGAGCTCGCGCGGTACAAAGCGGTACTCAGTCATGACGACGGTGACCACAACCGCGTTTGACCAGTCGACATCGGCGAAAGCGGCCCCGGCCGCCGGCGTTGCGAGAGCGGCCAGGCAGAGCGCAATCAACCGAAATGTGGCGCTCACAGCCCGACGCCGGATCGCTCCCGGCGGTCCGGGCCGCCGCTTAAGGTCGGGATAACATTGTTTCGCTAGCGTCCCGATATGGATTTGCTCTCCTACGCACCGCAAGCTCTGCTTTGGCTAAGCGGCCTCGTCGTCGTCGTGCTCGGCGGCTTCTTAGGTATTGTCTATTGGGACCGCCGCAGTCGTAACGACGTCGACTGACGGCCCGCCTCTCGTTCTTCCCGTGATGTGAAGCGCCAGCGCGGCTGCCGCCAAAGGGCGCGCCGCCGCCCTGACCAAGCCTACTCGGTCGGGTGCGGCAGCACCATTGCCGCCGCGACGCTTGCCGGCTCGGCATGGATAATGTGGGCGTAGAGCGTCGGGTCGTTCAGCAGGCGCTTGGCGGTCTCGATCTCGACGGCGTGATCGCCCGTCTGCGTCGGGCAGGTTTCGCGCAGCCGCGCCCAGCCGGGCTCGTCGAGGGACACCCGCGAGCGCGCATCGGCGACTGCGACGGTGGCGCTCTTCTTGATAATGGCGGCGATTGACTGGTCGTCGTCGGCGGCGCCGGAAGTGCAGACATTCGGCACCACGCCGTGCTCGTGCAGGATATAGCCGGCCGGTGTGATCAGACGCGCCCACGTCAAGGTCAGCTCGCCATCATTGGGCAGGCGCAGGACGGTCTGCACGGTGCCCTTGCCGAAGGACGAGGTGCCGACGACGATGGCGCGGCCGGAATCCTGCAACGCCGCGCCGACGATCTCGGCCGCCGAGGCGGAGCCGCCATTCATCAGCACGACGACCGGCAGCCCGCCGGCGATGTCGCCGCTCGTCGCATCGAATTCCTGGAAGCTCCCGGTATTGCGCCCGCGGGTCGAGACGATGCGGCCGCCAGTCATGAACGCGTCAGCCACGGCGACCGATTGGTCGAGCAAGCCGCCGGGGTTGCCTCGCATGTCGAGAATGATGCCGCGCAACGAGCCGTGCGTCTCGTCGCGCAGCTTGGCGAGCGCCTCGCGCATGCTCTCGGCGGTGTGCTGGTTGAAGCTGCTCAGGCGGACGATGCCGATCGAACCGTCGTGGCGGGCGGTCACCGTCGGCACCGCGATATAGGCGCGCGCGATCGTCTTATCGATCGGCTTCTTCTGGCCGGGCCGGGCGAGCGCAATGGTGACGCGGCTTCCCGCCGGGCCGCGCAGGCGCTGCACCACGTCGGCACGCGTCAGGTTCGCCGTCGGCACGCCTTCGATGGCGACCAGCAGATCGTTGACCATGACCCCGTCGCGCTCGGCCGGGCTCGCCGGAACGACGGCGGTAACGCGCACTTCGCCGCCGGCATATTCGAGCGTGATGCCGAGCCCTTCGAAGCCCTCGCGTGCGGCGCGCTGCTCGCGAGCCAACTCGGGCGAGGCGTAGCGCGAGAAGCGATCGAGCGTGCCGGTCAACCCGCCGAACATCGCCTGCTCGATGGCGTCCTCGGAGAGCGCGGCGAGTTTCGGCGACTGCGCCCTGGCTTCGTGCAACAGCGTCGAGGTGATTGCGCCCCAGCCGCGCCAGTCGCGCTCCGCCGACGGCGGCAGGCGGTCGATCACCTTGCCGGCCTCGTTCAATTCGACCGCCCCGGAGGCGTCATTCACTGAGAGATCGGCATCCAGAGTCGACAGCTTCTTGAGCGACGCCAGTGCCACCTCTTTTGCCGTCAGCGGCTCGAGGTAGTACTCCATCACTTGGCTGTATGCGCGGGCAAATAAGCGTCCAGCCTCGTCATTGGCGTCCAGTCGGTTCGGACCGGGCGAGTCGGCGCAGGCGATAAGCGGAATGAAGACGAGCAGCGGGAGGACGACGCCGCGACGAATGCGCGAGGGCCGGCGATGGCACGCAGCGGTGCCGACCGGGCGGACAAGCGCCCAGCGAAATACAGGGCTCAACGTCGGGGTAACTCCAGGCTCGACTCCAATTTGCAACGCCGACCTGAGGGAGGCAAGCGCTAAGCGTCAAACCTGGAACAAAAGAGTCGAGAAATCGTTAACCAGCCTTCGCCCCAGCCGATATTTTAAACCCTTTGTGCCGACCCCTCGTTCAATCGTCCGCTCGTAGCAAGGGCAACGAGGCAAATGCGCTCTATAATTCGATGCATTCGGCCCTGGAGTTATCGCCGACCGCGCTGCCGTCGCCGGCCGAGCTTATCGAGTCGCGCATTGGCGCTGGTCTTGGTGTCGTCAACCCCATCGCGGCGCCGGCCTGACGGACGCGATCCGCCGCGGCGGTGGGCCGGTTCAGCCGTATTGCGAGCGTCCTCACCTTCGATGATCTTCATGATGAGGCCGCCGGTCACCGGGTTGGCCTCGGCGAGGCGTATGGTGACCGGGTCTCCGAGCCGATAGATGCGGCCCGAGCGCCGGCCAATCAGGCGATGCTGCGCCTCCTCGTGGTGATAATAGTCGCCGGGCAGGCTGCCGATCGGCACCAGCCCGTCGGCGCCGCTCTCCTCGAGGGTGATGAAGAGGCCGAAGCGGGTGACGCCGTTGATGCGACCGGCAAAGCTGGCACCGACCCGCGCCGCGAGATAGGCGGCGGTGTAGCGGTCGATCGCGCTGCGCTCGGCGCCGGCGGCGCGCCGCTCGGTCTGCGAGATATGCGTGCCGATCGTTGTGAAAGCGGCGAGTGCCAGCTTTGGAGCTCCGCCCTCGCCGAAATCCTCCCCCGTCGCGTTGTGGCCGCTGACCAAGGCGCGGTGAACGAGGAGGTCGGCATAGCGACGGATCGGCGAGGTGAAATGCGCGTAGCGCTTAAGCGCCAGGCCGAAATGGCCGATATTCTCGGGCGCGTAGAGCGCCTGCGCCTGGCTGCGCAGGACGAGCTCGTTGATCATCGCGGCACAGGGTGTGCCGGCGGCCTGACTGAGCAGCCGGTTGAAATCGCGCGGCCGCACCGCTTGACCCTTGCTGAGACGCAAGCCGACCGCCTCGAGGCCCTCGAGAAACTTGCGCAGCGCCTCGAGCTTGGCTGGGTCGGGCAAATCGTGGATGCGGTACATGCAAAGCTGGCGCTGTTTTTCCAGTGTTTCGGCGGCGGCGACGTTGGCAGCAATCATGAACTCTTCGATCAGCTTGTGACTGTCGAGGCGCTGGCGTCGCTCGATCCGGGCAACGCGTCCCTCGCCGTCGAGGATGACGCGGCGCTCCGGCAAGTCGAGATCGAGGGTGCCGCGCTTGGCGCGCGCCTCGGCGAGCGCCGCGTAGGCGCCGTAGAGAGGCGCCACGACGGTCTTGATGAGTGGCTGCGTTGTCGCATCGGGCGCACCGTCACGCGCCGCCTGAAGCTGCTCGTAGGTCAGCCGGGCCGCCGAGCGCATCAACCCGCGCACGAAGCGATGACGCGTTTTTTGGCCGTGCGCATCGAGCCACATATGAACGGCGAGGCAGGCGCGCGGGACGTCCGGCTTTAGCGAGCAGAGCTCGTTCGACAGCGCCTCCGGCAGCATCGGGACCACACGATCGGGGAAATAGACCGAGTTGCCGCGTTTTTCGGCTTCGCGGTCCAGCGCATCGCCCGGCCGCACGTACCAAGAAACGTCGGCAATGGCGACCATGATGTGCCAGCCACCCTTGTTCGCGGGATCGGGGTCGGGCTCGGCCCATACGGCATCGTCGAAATCGCGGGCGTCGCTGCCGTCGATGGTGACGAGGGGGATTTCGCGCAGATCGGTGCGTGTGCCGAGCTTAACCGGTTTCGCCGCTGCTGCCTGGGCGAGCGCCTCGGGCGGGAATTTCGTCGGGATGTCGTTCGCGTGGAT
>WNFC01004049.1_pt1 | contig 23436 bp, 30 predicted proteins | sample 5400541 | NCBI WGS metagenome assembly WNFC01 (sample SAMN13153342, study PRJNA577476) | soil metagenome | isolation source: 120 cm saprolite under Douglas fir tree site 2 hole 2 replicate 1 | place: USA:California | collected 2015-04-18
AAGGAGAAGAACAGGATGTGGCAGTAGAGGGTGTGAGTGAACAGCCCTACAATATCGACATCGATAGGCGCCGAGCAGATCACGGGATGGCAGCTGGTCGTTTGAGTAAGTCAACTTATGTCACCGTCCGGGCCGGCATTCCAGGTTGAGTGGTCATTCAGTGTCGAGGCTGAATTTTGTCTAACAAGCAGGAGAGGCGGGGATCGTGTACCACAAAACACACAGCATACTGCCCAACTGTGCCTGAACAATTTCGCGGGGCCACCAGGTGTTGTATATCACGCCTTCGATCCTCGTATAATAGTGGACTCACTGCTCGGGTGAGACCTGTGATCTTACTATAATACAATTCTTCGAATAGATACAACATATCTATCTCAGTGAAGCGTTCTGTCGCGAATGTTCTCATCGCTGGTTGACACTGGTCAAGTTTCTCCAGTGAGATCTTCGAGCTTGTCAAGTGGCTGGTCTATCGACGTCAACATCTCTGTACCATCGCAATCGAGTCAGCAGTCGATACCGTTCAGAGGGAAAGATGCGTGCCAATATCAAATGACTGTTTCGCCATACCCCGCGACGCGTCCCGTCCTCCAAAGTTCCCATACATCCCATCTTGAAAGCCGTCAATCACCTTTGCTTTACCTTCCTCAAGGCAATCGTGGAAGCAACTTACCTGGGCCGTAGAACCCCCTGCCTGTGGTGATGTCAAACACAGTCCCAGCGATGGCGAGCAAAATCCTCCAGCCGTCGTGGCCGCTGAACTCTGCAAGAGTGCGCGGGGTATTGGCCGTGAAGAGCAGCGCAGGAGCGTGCGTGCGGGGCATCCACGACTAGCCGGCTTTGAATTCTGATGGGGGCGTACGCGGGATGGAGGTGGAGGGGACGAGAACGCGCTGCAGGAGGTAGAGAATGTAGAGGAGCAGAGTGGTGTTTACGGGTACGAGAGCGAGAACGACATCTTTGCTTATGTTCTTTGCGCGACGCCGGAGCAATTGCTACGTCTACTGGAGTTGGAGGACCGCTGGGTTGCCTTGACCCTTGACCTTAACCCCAAGCGATAACTAAGACTTGGCCAGTACTTGGCATACTCTGCCTCTGCGTTAACTGAAGGTACGTCCATGTCCGAGTGGACCGAAGCACTGAAGCGCGCAGGTTGTCGTTAAAATGTCTAAATGTGTTGGGATTCGGATGACTAATCCCAACAAATAGACACAAATGTGTTCGGATGCCAACCACTAGCGCTAACTTTCTGTAACTTACATAATACTCTCCGGGCTGTATGAATAAATGGCTTTCCCCCTCTCTCTTCCGCTCGTGTGATGCTCCCATAGACATTACTAGCTAAGAAAAGCACCCGGGCCCTTCCTTAGCTTGTCACCTACGTCAACGATTACATGACATTCCAAGTCGCGTCTATTGCTAGTGCGCCCTTCTACTCCCTTGAAGCCGCGGCCTACTCGATAACATACCGCCTGACCTACACACCCCCTCTCTACATTTTTCCTTGGAACACGCAACTGAGATGATTGTGATATGGACCTATCTTCGAAAGGTATACTTAACCCATCTACGGATGGCACTTGCGTACTCGACCTGCTAGGCGACGGCGAAGCCGAGAAACCTCTCATCAACCACAAAAAGGTTATTTCCACTGCCGCTGGTTGTGGCGATGAGTAAGGTAGGCGCGCTCCACTGACGATGGGTCGGGGTCGGGATGGAGAGCGGTGTCACGGATCGGGATCGGGATCGAGATGTGTTATATGTGATATGTAATATCACGCCAACAATGAAGGGACGAGAGCTGGGACCTGAATGTTGAGGGTGGCAGGTACAGCGATAATACGCAATACCCGAAAGTATGCCAGCACAGTACTTCGTGTCGTTTTTCTTGGTTGAGTGGTGATGGTGGTAACCGAATCGGAGTGCGCGGGCTGGCTTGGCGCAAACTGCACTTGGACGTTATGCAATGCCAAGCCGTGGGCCTGTGACGATGAAATCCAACCGGGCTATTAGATAAGTTCGACACTGCCCATGCCGAGGAGCTGCTCGACCACCGCGTATGGCGTCAGCACAACTTGGCCCTTTTGCATTTGCATCGTTGTTCCACTATGTGCGATAATAACGTCATTAGCCGGTCTTCGATGGTTCAAAATCCGCGAGAGTACGTACTCTGGAAGTCGCACTGGTGGACATTCGTCCAGTGCATGCACGAAGACAGCGCGTGATTTATCCGGCTCTGATACTACGCTCAAACACGAGTCAGTTACGACGCCAAGCGATGCGAGGGGGAGAGCAGCAACACGGGAAGCGAGAACGCGGGACACGTACTCATCGGCGGGGTGAATGGCGTGTTGTCGTCCAGCCCCTGCTGATGGGGTGGCAAAGCCTGTAGTACTGAGACGCGAAAGTGGTTCTCGGTCAACCGAGCGAACCTGAATTTACCAACCCAAACATGAAAACTGAAAACCCCGCGCTAGGGTGAGAGGAAAACGGACACGCGTACCGTTTTGCGTGGTCCAGTTCCGTCTGCGATAACTTCTCCTGTACCTCGGGCGTGGACACAATGTACCGCGCAAACTTTTCAATCTGTGAATCGTCGCCATGAGCCATAAAAGGCGTGCCGCGATGAAGGGGAGGGGGGGGTGTGTTACCTTGTACAACCGCGTACGGATATAAGAGCGGACGACGAACTTGACACGCTCGACTTCGGTCTGCACGAGCATGATCCGCGCGTGCTCGGCCTCGGACGAGTCGGGGTCCCCACGCAGCGCCTGGACGGTATCCGTCTGCAGGAAGACGACGCGAAAGTAAAAGAGAATAAATAAGCTCATTCACGGGCGATCCTCGCTCCTGCCCACATGCACAGGAAAGAATGAAGTCGGCGTACCTGCCTGCGGATGTGGTCCAGGAGGGAGCCGAGGACCTCTGCCTGCACTGGGAGTATATCCGGCGCGTGCCGTTCGTTGAGCCAGTGCCGCACGAGCTGTTGGAAAAGCGTCTCGCGGGGAGCGCCAAAGTCTAGTGCGATGGGACCTGAGGTGGTCGCAGACCCACTAGGCGCGCCTGCCATGGGGAAGTCTTCGTCATCATCGAGGAGTGTGCGGCGCGGAGGCATCGCAGCGATCACGGGCGGGCCACTACAAGTGAAAGTGAAAGTATCAGACCCCTAAGCTAGGGGTAAGACATCGTACTGGCGCCTTGGCGCCTCGTCGCTCACAGCGCAGCGCTCACACTTCACGAAACGCTGAGAGGTACACCGTGACTAATACTAGTACTGATCGTTTGCAATCCTCCCGCCCAATCCTGCGGCGGATATGCACGTTATTATGTATTTTGTCGCGTGTCTGCCCACTAATCTTAACTTTTTTTGTCGCATGCTGGCCTGTCTAGCTATATGCCTGCCTTTCCCATCATGCATTCCACCGCACACTTTGTTCAGCTGTTGCGCCCACAATCTATTCCCTGGACCAGGCTATGGCTCCCGCAATTTCTGGTCTCGAGATTCGCCGCATATCTTCTAGTTCTCAATCCGCACGTTCCCTCTTATCGACACCTCTCCCAGCTAAGAGGCACTCACACCACTCTATATTTCGCCATATATCTTTCGCACACAAACGTCGTTTTCAACACCCTAGATACCCAGAAAATCCGCCGCTGCCATATAAGCCCACCACCGATCTACCACCCTCCGTATTCCCGTTGGCTGATAGGCTGGCAACTTCTACCATGGCATCTGACCTCGCTCTGTCTGAATCGGCATTGCTACAATTACAAGCTGCGCGAAATCGAGCTACGGCCACCACCGCAGCGCTCATTGCGGTTTGCGTTGTTTTGGGACTCACAGCGTGCACAGTGATGGGCCGCCTCGCCTACCGTGGACGATTCTCGCTGTTTCGGTGCCTTCGGCGGCACCGCCAAGCGGAGGACGACTTGGGTTTTGTGTTCATCCAGTATGATGACTCGACATGGGTTACGCCGGCCAAGGAAGTGCCGAAGGAGATGCCCTCGTTCGAAACTGGCCCACGAGAAACCGAAGGTGGAGAGGGGCACCAAAGGCTTGTTCCTCCCGGCCCATTTATACCGAAGGTAGAAGTAAATCCTATGCCAATCATCCCTCCCCTTGTGGTCGATACCTCTCCCGATACCAGTCGTTCCCGGTCTCCTCCCCATCCTCAGGGGGAAGAAAGTGGCTTATGCGGGGAGTTGACTGCTACCGTCAAAGCCGATGGACAGGATCCCAATGATGCGGCTCTCACCAACTCGGGGGACCTTGATTCTTGCTCCCAACTCCGCCGCCGCACCACGCTCGAGAAGCTGAAAATGTCAAACGCGCTCGGTCTGGTCGTTGAGTGTGATGACAACGTCGACTTTAGTACGCTTGCATCACCGCAACTTGCCGCGGCGTTTGCACAGCGTGCCAGTGAAGTGGATGAGGCGATTGAGGAAACGGAGTTTACAATCATAGACTCGCCTGCCTCAGACGCGGCGGCATGCGGACTCTCCACAAAAAGTAGTGGGTCTGAAGAAGACTACGAACTCCACAGGGTGGAAACGCACAACGTCAACTTCAAACGTGGTGTCGTGGTGTCGCTGGAGACTTCACCAGACGCGGATTGCGATGAAGATAAGAAATCTCCGCTGAATCTTTACAATCTTCCCCGCGTGGTGATTTCGGCGAGCTCATCTGTCGCTTCCGAGGTACTCTCATCGCGCTCAAACCGTGTCTCTGGGATGAGCGAAGCGACAATAGACCTCGGTGATTTTCCTCGACCGCCATTTATCAATGACGTTTTGACCAGTACAACGACATCTCTGATATCTGAAATTGAAGACTCGTTAGGATCGGTAATCGGCGGGAATTTAGGGATGACAGGGCGCAGGGCATCTTCAGCACCACAGCTGACGGGCTAAGGCGAAGGTTGCGGGCAACATCTTTGTTAATGCTTAACTTGTCGTTTCGACCTTGTAATATAGGAGAGGGAATTGTCAAGCGGATGGCATTACAATTGCTTTCAGAGTAGATCCAGGCTGAACTTGCAGATCACATACCCTACCTCAAGTGCGCAGCGGTTGCTGACAATCCAATTCATGATCGCGATGGTCCGAAGCTACAACTGCCTATGGCTTGAATTAAGTCGCGCCAACGGTCATCTAATCAGCCACTACGAGGACTGCATATAGTGTGCACACGCTAGATGTACGGTGCTCATGGTCGAGGACCTTTCAAATCCTGTATCAGTGAACCTCAGGCCTCAGTGATTGTATGGGCGAATCAAACGAGGGGAACGTGGAAATATATGCTCCGTCATGTGCGCCTAACTGCTGGTGTCGTGATCCGCATCCGCATGTGATCAATTCGTGCTCGCGTGATCGTTCACGGTCGCGTACGCGCCTTTACGCCCCCTTTAATTTTGGCCTTTGGGCGGCCTCTTGTTCTGCAATTGCAAACGTGATCAATTATAATAATAACAATGGAAAGCAGTTCAACTACATACAAGTTTTTTATTCTTATGTCCACTATTCTGCACTTATTGTTGTTCAAGCAAACCGGAAATAGCCGTTGCCTTCCTAATCCTGATCCGCCACCGCTCGCCACCCTCTTATTGTTCTATGCATGTAACCGTCAAGGCCGGGGTGTCTTCGTCACCGATGTTGCGCTTTTCTTCAGACTTCTGTTTGGGAGAGCGTTGTTGGCACCTACGGTGGAACACTGATGATATCGAAATGACTTGGCTCTCAGGCTTTTATACTTATGTCCTCCTCTGGTCTCAATCCCACCCTTTCGTGGCGACATTCTGCGTTCTCGTATTCCTGTACAATCTCAATGCATGGCTCGACCCCGATCCAATAATGGACTTGCCCGCTCCTCGAGGAGCACGCTGGTTTGGTGGCCACGTATTCACCGTTATTGAGTAGGTAGCTCAGCTGTTTTTCGAGTGACTCGTTGTCTTGATCGTTGTTTCAGTGCTTCTCGCTCCCCCCACCTTCACGAGAAATATGTCCGAGAACTGGGTAGGAACGTGCGATTACAGGGTCTTCATCCGGTGCGTGGATATCACTGGTCCGCGCAGCTCTGCCAGTGGCTGATTATTCTCCCAGTGGGAACACCGATTGCTCCCACTCGACCCGGTCACGGTGGCTCACGTCATGAAAAACGCAACAATCTATGAGAAGCCCTTGCCATCGCGCAGAATTATCGAAGCGCTTATCGGGTGTGGTATGCTCGCGGCAGAGGGCCATGTTCACAAACGTCAGCGCCGCGTTGCGACTCCAGCATTTTCGATCCAGAACATGCGCGCGCTCGTCCCGCTTGTTTTCAACAAGGGGGAGGAGCTGAAGGACAGGTGGATGGGGCTCATCCAAGAACAAGCAATCAATAGTTCAGAGAAAAATCCAACCGGCATTTGCCTGGACGTATGTCGCTGGGTGAGCCGTGCAACATTCGATGTTATAGGACTGGCTGGTTAGTTTCTGCCATTTACTCGTATCGTCTGTCAACTTATGACGCCGCTCATGTTGTGTTCAGGATTTGACTACCACTTCAACGCCATTCAAAACGAAGATAACGAGCTGTTTAACGCGTATAAAGATATGTTCGAGGTATCGATTTCCCAGAGTCAGAAGTTAAGAAAGGCACTCGATTACTACTCTCCAATATTTGCGCGTTTCTTCGTAAGGTTTGTTCTCAGGGTAGTCGTGCGTCGCTGACCCAGTAGTAGCCGGACGAGGCGACATACGTTGTGCGTAAGGGTCGAGCGACAATCAATCGTGTAGCGACTCAACTCATTCAAGAGAAAAAACGGAGAATCCAGGAAAGCGAGGACAATGGGAAACCATACGAAGGCCGGGACCTGTTATCACACCTCCGTATGCTTTTTGGCCCCATTCTCGACGTATTTATTTTGACTGTCGACAGTTAAATCTAATGCCGCAACCGATCTCCCGCCCGAACAGCGTATATCTGATGATGACATTCTTCACAATATCAATACCTTCATGTTTGCTGGCTCCGATACAACCTCACTGGCCGTCACGTGGACGCTACTTCTGCTGGCAAAGCACCCTCAAATCCAAGACCGGTTGCGTGCTGAGCTGCTCGCCCTGGCTCGCCCCGAAAACCTTGGTGACGAGGCGGTCTTGGCGCATTATCAAGAACTTGCGGTGTCGCCGCTGCTTGACAAGGTTTGCCGCGAGTCGCTTCGTATCGTGCCCCCAGTACACTCGTCGCTTCGCGTTGCCACGCAAGACGATGTGCTCCCAGTGTCGAATGGTGGCCAAGATATCCACATCCGTAAGGGCACGCTCGTGCATGTACCTATAGAGGCAATGAACTTGGACCGTGAAATATGGGGAAGTGATGGGTGGGCATTCGTGTAAGTCGGGTTTGTTTGCTGTGTGCTCTACCCCCCTCCCAGAGAATGGCACCCTGTTGACTCGCTGCTGCACAGCCCCGATCGTTGGGACAACCTTCCCGAGTCTGTCACATCCCTACCGGGCCTCTACGCGAACACGCTGACGTTCTCCGCTGGTCCTCGCGTACGATTTTCTACCATTTTGCGCGGCTGCGAAAAAGCACCTGACAAACGTCTTGCCTAGTCCTGCATAGGCCAGCGCTTCTCGCTGATCGAAATGAAGACATTCCTTTATGTCCTAATCACGTGGAAGCCAGTGTCCGATGATAGTGTCCCCGTACCTCCCAGCTGAAACGATGTAATGATATCGCTATCCATCTCGATAAAGCTTTGCATTCCAAATGTAAATTCTACTTGATGTCTCGCCAGTACTCGCACGATATGAGCCCTGACTGACTTGCAAGCTGAACTCATTTGGATGCACTTTTTTTTTGTTATTCGCCACTCCCCCGTCCCTCCGACTCTATCGTGGGGGCCGAAAATTCATGGGTTTCGGGTTTCACGGTGACGGCGATTTCACACCGATGCGCCTCATCAGTCGGATATGCTGCTTCTTTTAGAAACATTACAGTAGGGTCGGTGAAACAACTAAATTCCGCGTGTGAATTAAAAAAATAAAAAATAAAAAATAAAAAAAAGCTATTTTTTCCTCTGCCCCCGATCTTCCGAGTCGAGTCCAGACGAGGGCTAAGCATTGACCGGAATTAAGCTCTGCATGCAACTGCTAGAGCGCTCGCGTGCCTTTAAGATCATTGACGCTACGTCCGACGTTAGCCGCGAGCCCAGGATTGCCATTGTACTTTAACTCGGTGGTTAGTTGCAGGGGAGCACGGCTATTATACTAAGTTTGTATCGGGCATAGTCCTAGATTAGGTTAGTCTAGCATGGCGATTTTGGGTCATGTGTCGTCGACTCACGCACCTGAACCTGAAAGCAGCCCCTGACGGTCGAAAGTTATGGCCCTTTATGCCATACTTACGGTACTCGAGTACAGCATCTTCTGAAATGTATCCAATTAATCGGATGGATGATGGAGATACAACTAGTCGTCTATTGCAATGAATGGTAGTGGAGAGTAGAGGACTCTCCAGTGCTGGTGCTGATACGAATATACAAGATCACAGATGCTTCTCGCAGAGAATATAAGGAGCGTAGTAATAGGGAAAGGGATTCGACCTTCAGTCATAAATAATACAATATTTTACACCTGGTCGCAGACCTTGAGTAGCCTACAGTTTCCTCTTGAGCAGGCCTCTCCTTTGTGGCTTGACATCATCGTCATCGTCAGTGACGCTCATGAATGACTTGTAACCCGACTCGGAACTGCCAGCCCAACCCCAATGGCTTGCTGGGCTTTCGGATCGCGGCTCTTGCTTCTGCTTCTTCGACCAAACGTGCCGGCGAAATGAAAGCGCGCCGAAGCCCGTTGGTGCCGTGTCACCGGTGAGATACGAGTCTGGCCTCGCGTCATCATCTCCAGACTTTTTAAGAGCCGCGTGGGGCCCTCGCGGCACCATACGGGAAAGAACGCTCGCTTTGTCATGAGTATGAGGGCGCGGCTCCGGAGCTGGTCGTGGTGCTTCGAAGGCTCCGTTATCGACAAGTGAGAGCCCGACACCTCGGGTGGAAGAAGGGAGGCCGGTTGTGAAGGACGCCCCACCACGCAACTCTGGTGAGGATCCCGCTCGGCGCATGAGGGATTGTACAGGCCGTTCGCGTATAGGATACGAGTCCTTCCTACCGTGACCAGGGGGCATGTGAGGACGTGGTCTAAAAGGTCGAGGACTTGAATAGCGCGAGTACACCTCTCCCGCAGAATGGCCGCGAGAATGAACAACAGGAGTGCTTCTTGTCTCAGTGGGCGAGACCTGGAGACCATTTCTGTCATGCCCCATGAAAGGCCCTCTGGCCGGCGGGACGATATGGCCGGCACCCTTTGGGAAAGACAAATGATCCAGTGGAGAATAGGGTACGTCCGGATGACAGTATGCCCTGTCACTCAGTGTCCGGAATCGACCCCCAGTGCTCGAAGACGACCTTGAAGTTATAGACGTAGTCGTGGAGGCCGACCGGTGCAGCCGATCTTGGCTGGGCGGGTCAGACGCCCTGACCTCCTGCATCGTCATCGCTCGCTGCCGCTGGAATACCGGGCCAACTTCGCGGGGTAGGAGCTCGTGCGGGGAACTGGAATCGAGGGCCATACGCAACCCGGACTCGCTATGTTGACCATCTCTAATTTGCTTGTCCTCCACGCGCTTGGTGTAGTATGGGTCCTCACGCTGCCTGCTGTCAGGCTCAGCTATGCTTTGGTCGTACGCCAGTTCCGCAAACTCAGCCAACGAGCCAGTCCCGTTGTCATATCCACGAAAAGCATCGCCATTTCTGGTCATCTCTACGCTGTCGGTTGCAAGGTCTGATGTTGCTTGGTGGTATGCATGACGGCCTTCAAGATCACTGTGTTGTAGTTCACTGTGAGCGCCCCGTAGTTGGGAGTAACTATGGCTTGAAGGAAGGGGACGCGCGTATTGAGAGCGGCCAGGATCGAGTTCGGCCGCACTTTGTACTTTCCGCGGGCCAAGGTGGTTCACCGGCGGCAGCATCGCAGGCACGGGGTCTCCTCGATCGCCCTCGACTCGCATTCGGTGGTGTTGTCGGGAGTAGGCAGCTGAACCCTCTGGGACTGACGGAAGGCGTTCATCGTGGACCAAGAAGGGTGAACTATCGCCGTCCGACGACGACAGATCGTTAATTGCTGATCCTAGCGTATCAACATCCGGATGTAGGTCGAGGAAGTCGGGAACGAATTCCTGCATCTCTTCAATGCAAGTAAAGGCGGTAGCCACTGGATTTGAGAGGTCGGTCAGTTGGGAACGTGGACTAGCGTGACCTTCGGGATGTGAAGCGTGCAGATTACCGTAAAGAGTGGGTTCTGATTGAAGTTGGGACATGGGTGAAGGTGAGCGAGCATACAAGTCCAGGAGTGTGCTTGTAAGCAAAGAATCTTCATCAGAAGTGCCTCGCTCTCTCTCAGAGCGAACGATGCTGAGCGCACGCAGGAGGCCCGATTTCGTGGAACTATCATCCAGAAATTCCAAAGTTGTAGATCCCACGGTTGTATCAAGGTAGAGAGGATTGTAACCAGGGTTGCTGACACCACCACTGATTTTATCAGGCCTGTGGAGATCAAACCGGAGATCAGACGGAACAGGGTCTCCATACTCTGAAAAGTCCCCGGAATCATGGGGCGAGTCGCGGGAGATAGCAAGGTTGCGTGAATCGGTGAGGACATCCTCTGCGCGCCGTGTGAGGAACTCTCGGAAAGCCAGCAGTTCGTCTGAAGACATGAAAGTGTCGCCACGTGACCGTGGGGGATCTGTCAAGCGCGAGTACGCAGGGGGCCAGGGTGCATCATCCCCTGGCTCAGGGGAAGATCCTGCTACATGGCGTGCGAACCTGCGGGCCAGCTGCTCAGAAGCGGACAGACCGTGTGATGATAGGGGGGTAGTAGGGGATGGGACGCCCTGACTGGATTGACATGATGTGTACCGAGACACCGTGGGTAGCAGGCGCTCTGAAAGCTCGCTTGCGGCTCGACGAAGAGGTGGATGGTGCCGAAGCACCGGATTCAGGGTTTCTGATGCCGACGACGACGTAGAAGATGCTACGCGATGCAAGCTTCCGCGGGCAGAGTGGGAGTCGAAAGGCTCGCGCGACAGCACAGACGCCGATCTGAACCTACGGATAGGAACAGACGGCGGCGTTTGCATGGAGGGGGTGAGAGGGGACGAGTTACTGTCCTCATCGCTAAGAATCCTCAAATGCGTCAAGAAAGCATGAGAACTCACTTGCTGTCGTTGCTGAGACTTGGCGTCGCGGGAGAAGAGAGCTGAAGGCGCTCGTCTTGTTGACGCCGCGGGTGGGCGATTTTGAACGTGTGAACGCTGGTAGTGGGGTCGTAATGCTCCATTACGAAACCTGGGTGCCTATAATTGGAAATAAGGTGAACAACTTGTTAAATCCGCTAAAACGCATGGCCGAAGTACGCACGCGCGTAAGATTCGAGAAGCGCGACGGTAGGCGTCAGTTGTACCACCGTCTTCCTCTAATGGCAGCGCCTCGAGCACCGTCTCCGAAGTGATGTCGATAAGGGAGGCAACGCCAGGACTGCATTTGCCAGAGATGTTGTTGTTGTCCTCACGTCGGTAGATATCTGGTGGGAGCATCTCCGTGAGGAGGGAGATTTCGCTGGGGACATGAGGAAAATCGTGGAGCTTTTCGAGCAAATCCTCCGGGACAGAACTGTCGGAGCTGTATTCGACGACAAAAGTGCCACGTCAGTAAAAACGGTACAACTGACGCAACCTTTTTTTTTTCGAGATGACTCACAGGAAAGAATGCCGGGACCTGGCGTCCTCGCGGTCAATCTGGCCACCGTCCAAATATGACATGGTTCAGCAGGAAGGGGTCACCTGTTGATGACAGAGAAAGGATTAGGGCCAAGGAGCGTCAACTTCGCAGCGTGGACGCCGAAAATCCCCTGCGAAGAAAAGAGTTTTAAGAACAAAACCAAGTGGACAGGCACACTAGCAAGTTACCAGGTCAACGACTAGGCGCGGGCGGTGCCGTGCAATGTCGCGCGATCGCTAGAAGTGGAATCGGGAGAGGCGAGGACGTGCGGTGACTGTTGTCGAAGTGGGGGATTGAGTGCGCGCAACGTTCCCCCCGACTCAGGGCGGTGTGTGTGATTGAAAGGAAGAAGAGCTCCCTGAGAACTGATGGGCACGACCCATGGCCAAATACACTAGAAGGCCGAAGACCGCAATTTCCGCCGTAAAATCAAGGTCTGGGAATAAAATAAAATCAATGGGACATAACACTGGTCGCTAGTCGCTATTACGGTACTGAAAGCGGCTGTCAGGCAAGTTTGAAATGCCGTAACGACGTTCCATCATCATTTCACGCCATTTGGCTCAATTCTTATGAGAACGATCTCTATTTATGGTAATCAAAAGCGGCAATTTCATGACGGTATCATGCCAACCCCGGTCTCACTCAAGATCCTGATAGTAATACCACCAACGGAGATCGGTGAGGTCTCACTCATCAATGTGCGACGGTCGGACGGGCTGACCGCCACGCCGTAAGAAAGAAAAAAACTGCAGTTCAACAGCCGACGCAACAAGTCCAGCACTCGTAAACACCGTCTTCCGCCTACGCAGATCGAGAGGCGGTGGCACCTTAGGCGAGCGAACCCTACAGATTATATCCTCTAGGCGAGATGACAAAGGAGATAAGCTTGACCGCTTACCATGGGATCCCAGGGGGGAAGGATGACCTTATCGTCACCCTCAAACACCTTTACAAGTTCCTTGGGTGCCAAAGTCTTGGGGACCACCACCTGGTACACGAATCTGCAGAAAGAACGGGAGCTGATGGAGGGTACAACCGGGGAGAGGTGAATAGACGTTACTGGTCGAACCACCGATCAGTCATCACAAAGAAGCCCTTCGCTCCACTGTTCTCGCCCCACGAATTCTCTACCTTATAACGCAGCGGCTTTCCGCTTTCGAGATCGAGGTGGACGCCAGAGATGACCATTGCATGGGTCATCGCAGACTCGCGGGTACGCAAACGGTCAGCTTTTGAAAGCGAGAGTGATATATCAAATGCGTTCTTCGAGGTAGTCAGCAATCACTGTAAGCAAAGACGATAGGAACGGAGCGGACACCTACCTCATATTCGAACAATTCCGTATCCATAATTCCAGAACCGCCTTCCGAAAACTGACCGACGTCACAGCCAAAGAAGACAGGTTGACCAGCTTTCAGTGACTAGCACAAAATGATCAGCGGACCAGCAGTCGTAGATTATACAACAGCGGGATAAAGCATACCTTTACCACAGCATTCTTCAAGTTCTCGATTTCCGTATTAACATCTAGGCATTTGTTAGCGACCACAACGACGAATGAAGGTCTGACGAACAGAGGACAGGTCTTCCACCCCAGACGTTACCAAGTTTGTCTACGGTATACAGCTTCGAGTAAGAATTGCGGGGATCGTTGATTAATGAGAATGAGTCGGAGGCTGGATAATGCTTGCTGGAGAATGCCTAATTGGAGAAACGATGATAATTCCCCTTTGAACCAATAACACTTGCGACGAACCGCATAAAATTGCTTTGCGCTCCCCTCCCATCGCCCCGCTTTCCCGTCCTTGTCGTAGTAATCCCAAACAAATTTATCATTTGGCTGAGGGGGGACGCCCAGGGTGGCGCTCATCACGTTATAAACCTCGCCCAGAAGTTCTTCTTTCTTGGAACGAAGCACGGCGACGATATCACCATCGGAGAGTTGCCCGGTGTTACGCAACGAGGAAGAGAGGTCGCGTAAGATGAGGGCCTGCTCGCGGAGCTTGGTCTTGAGAAGCTTGTTCAAGGACCCCGATGCCGATGAGTGAGCAGACTCGGGGTAAATAGGCTGTGGAACCACGCCGTAGTTCTACAGCAGAACAGAATATCTGTCAATACAATCCTCCCAGGTAGTATGATTCGTCACCTCAAGTAAATTAACGATCATGTCCCACTGTCCACCATCGCTGATCAAGTCACCTGCGAGGTGACTAATCAGGCGGTCCTCAAGTGGACGCCCGGCTTCCTGAATTGACAGTTCAAGGTAGTAATTCGCCTTGTTCAGTTTATCCCAGAAAAACAGGTAGGACTGCAAGGTATCCTCAGTGTCGTCGAGGCAACTAGGTATATGTGGTCATGCATGCCTGCGATAGCTGGAACTCCTTCAGGTTGAGCTTCTTCATGACCTCGTACCGGAGCACGTTGGTCGTTGCGAAGAGCCAGCAGCGGCCGCTGCTCGCCTGGTTGGTGATGGGGCCCGTCTTGAAGTCGAGCTCGGTGTTAAAGACGTGCGCGTCCGCGACGAGCGCCTCGCGACGACGGAGTGCGCTGTCGAGGTTCGTATGGGAGAGGATCGTGCGCGCGAGTCGCGTCTTTGCGGAAGCTGCAGCTGCGGCCTCCCATTTGGAGATGCTCTTCAAAGACAGCGATCCATCGGCCGAAACGGGGACACAGGAAACGGGCGCGAGGAGAGCCTTGTCCTCTTTCTCGTGGACGCTCTCGTGGATGCTCTCGGCCTTAACCTTGATATGCTGAACTGGCTTGGAAGATGCAGAGCCCATGGTGTCAGTATACAGTAAGTACTATGGATGGCTAGGTGGTTTGCTGTACGATGAACTAGCAACGGTTCATCAAAGTGCTCAGCAACACAAAGGCCAACGTACCTATTCTGGGGTGAAGAAGCGACTCCGAGTCGGCGACAGGGCGCCTGCAGGTGCAACCCCGCGGCCTCGTGACCGAATGCGGTAATCGTGCTACCGCTGGCAGGCGTCCTGCTAGTAGTAATAGAACACAGCCGCAGCATGGTTTGGCTCATGGAACACCCACCAGAACTTCATAAGATGGGGCGTGTACAAAGAGCATAGCTCCCGAATACAAGTTTCTTCCGCAACGTGACACACCCCTCTCTTCTGTCGGTTAGTCCGAGTTAGCTTAGTGGGACCCGGGACCGCTGACCACGGGACGTAGAGACGTTTCAAATTTCGGGACTTCGGGCGCATGGATCTGTCTAAACTGGAACATACTACTTGGCAATCCCGCCAGTGGGCGATCCGGATCCGAGTGTTACAGCAGCAGAGCTGACCGCCTCCGTCTGTCAGGAGTGCCCGCTGTGCCATGCTCGCCTATCTCGCTTAAAATCAATTTGCGCGTCAAGTCGTCAAGTAGTGAATCTGCGGTGGGTGAGATCTGCTGAAATGTGGTGAGCTCGGACGGACGTGTCTTCTGAACATGATAGACTAGATGGAGCGCTAGTAATTTTTATCCCTACCCTACAGGTGGGGCTGCATGTGGAAGATCATGCAACCGTGTAGTAGCGCGTCATAAATGGATGTGAACCAGTTAGCGGACGAATTGTCCGAGGGGCTCTATTGAAGATTGCTACAAGAACAGAGAAAGACAACAAGGCAACAAGAAAGCCATCCAAAATCCGACAGATAATAGGAATAGAAAATCTACAAACGTCCAAGTCGTCTGGGAGTGACCCTAGTGGTCATCAGCGTCGCGGGTTCCCCACTTCACTTGCTTATACACGCCATTATACCAGTTCTCAACGCGACGTCCTGCCAATACAGACATCGTAGAGCTGGTGGTGCCAATTACACCAATGCCAGAGGACTGAATGACGGCATCGACGAGAAGCGGATACCTGGCAATCTGTTAATCACACATAGAGGTAAGTGCATGTGAAGTGCATTACCATCCACCATACTTGTCCGACGAGTCCTGTACAATGCTGCTGGTCGTGTACCAGCCCTCATTGCGGATCGAATCCCACCAAGCAGGATCCCGCTCATCACTGAGCATAATAACGTGCGTTAGCGTGATGCCGAGTCGCTCGCGCACTTCTTCTTGAATCTCGCTGATACGACGCTTATAAACAGCAATGGACGGAAAACAGTCGTCCAGTGGTACATCGCCACAGTACCCCCGAAAATCGTTTCGGCGGGCATGGATTGCGATGTACTGGAGGCGTATCAATGTAAATTAGCTGAAATTACGAAACAAGGACTCATGCTCACAGGGGGGATAGGCTCGCGATCGGGAACCTCGAAGATGATCCTCAGATAATCATCGGCGATGCGCTGAAGCCGCTTTGTCCAACGGAGATGCTTGAGGACGAACCGCCATGTAGGGCCAACGTCGAAATTATATTCAAACGGCTGTTGCCATTCAGATGAGGGTGAGTAACCACAGACGAAAGAGAGTGAGGTTACGTACAGTTTGTGCACAGAGGTAATATAGATAGTCAAAACAGGCCAAATGCTCATCTGGCGGTAATACAGCGCCATGAACCTTCGATGGCTGGGGCGCTTTTTTCAGGGCTTCCTCCTTGTTGGGCGAATACAGTAACGATGCAACACTCCAAAAATGAGCATGAGGATCGTGTTCATAACCGGGTATAATTTGGATTGATGTCGGAGCCGCAGTATAGGATATATCTAGTCATTGGAGTCAATCAATAGCCGAAACAACAGTCCATATCAACCCGTGCTCACCAAGGCCTTGGAGGTCCAGCGCGTTGCCGTTGCGTGGTTCGGGCTCGCGGGTCTGAACAGCCTGCCAAACACTCCAGCAGCCGATATCTTCAACTTCTTTGCTAGACGAATTTTTGACTTCGTGCCACTCGAGTACGGGAGTACCAATAGCTCTGCTCAGATGATCTAAGTCAAACACTTCGCCAAAAGGGATAGTGCCGACGTCAATGCGGCCGGCAATCATATGAGAGGGAGAGAATGGGCCAATGATAGGGACCCGTTCGGTCAATATTGCGAGGTAAATGATGTTTCCCTAGGCATGTTGAGTCGATCTGAGGACGAGTGGAGGAATAACTCACGTATGTTATGACATCGTTGGCTGGCACATGATCACAATAAGTAAATGTTAAAAAGTACGGGGACTGTGCTCACTCCATCCGGAGGAAACCCAAGAGGTTAAGTATTTTGTATCATTGCGGAGGTTGTCTAAGTGAGAATGAACGATGTGACAATGGAAGGGAGGGGTGTCGTGACGTGGCGTAGACATACCTCTGAAGCGAGCTGTAGGGGGTCCCAGAAGAGCCCTCTTTCTGTCCAACGTTAGGGACAGCACGTCTCTCCGGCCGTCTCTCCACGGAAGCCTATCTTGCAAGCCAAGGTCGGGAAATCCATTGGGATGGAGAGATAACAAAAAATGGCGGATGATAAGAAGGGCGAGTATGAAAAGAAGGGACCCTAGGACTATTCGACGCCTGCGACGCGCAGAGCTCAGCCTGTTAGGGGATAGATATAAGTGCTAAAGCTGAGATTCTTCACGAATGGGGAAAACGAATGGTTACTTACATGCCCATCTCGACGTAAATTAGATGGTCGCTGAGTGGAAGGAAAGGAGACAACCCATTCACTTTTTCTGATGCCGTTGCTGGACCACTGGACCACAAACGACCTACCCTACGGCTGCCACGGTCTCGGTCCCCGGGCCGCCCGCCTAGGCCCAGTTTATCAGAATGGATTTGTTGACTTATCCAACCAATCTCCAACGGACCTCTGCTACTACAATATTCAAGATGATAAATAGCTGTTGTGGTGGCCACCAACATATCTACTTATTGACTGACACCACATATCTCAAGCCATCAATAACCTGTACATGTACTGATTGTGGCCTCAGGCGGCCCCATAATGATCTACACTGTTTTACACAAAGAGTGCTGAGGGGTTGTGTCAACTTAGGAGAAGTGAGTAAGGCTCGTTCGTCATTTCATTTGGTTTATATTACCTTCTTATGCTCTAAAAGTCTTATCCCTAAGTGAGTTACAAGCCGGTTATACCCTTCTTGCCTCCCCACCATCTACCGTGTTCACTGTCTTCTATTTGTTTAAATTTTTATTTTTTTTATTTTCTTCCGTTCATCACTTGTCGCTGAAAGGGGTGTGCATGCCGGTACAGGAACATGTGAACCTCACATTCCAGCAGTGTCTGCTATGCAATTCACTATAAATCGAACCACTGAATAATTATCGCGCGTCACAAGGGGTATGAACTAGTTGAAGGTGTAGTGTACAATTAATTCTATTGAGGACATCACTATGGTAAATGAGAGGAAAGGTGCGTCATTATGTTCAAGAGATTACGAAAATTCCCCAGGACGTGCTCAGTGGTCATCAGCGCCGGGCCTTCCCAACCGGACTTCTTTATACACTCCATCGTGCCAGTCCTCAACGCGACGCCCTGCTAAAACGGACATCGTGGATCCCGTGGTGCCGATTACGCCGACGCCAGAAGACTGAATGACGACATCGATGAGCAGCGGATACCTGCGAATTCATGAAACAGATGCCCAAGCACGGAGCGCAAACAAAATGTATCACCATGTACCATACTCGTTGACAGCATCTTCTGCAATGTCGCCGGTCGTATACCAGCCCGCATCACGGATCGAGTCCCACCAAACAGGATCCTCCTCATCACTGAGCATGATGACATGACGAGGTGTGACACCCAGTCGCTCGCGCACGTCTTGTTGAACATCAATGACACGACGCTGATAAACGGGAATGGAGGGAAAGCAATCTTCCTGCGATACATCACCACAGTACCCACGAAAGTCATCTCGGCGGGCGTGAATTGCGATGTACTAGGGTGTGTCTAAATAAGTCATCTGGAACTAGAATCAACAGATCCATGCTCACGGGGGGTATAGGTTCATGATCGGGGATCTCGAAGATAAGCCTCAAGTAACCATCAGCGATGGCCTGAAGTCGCTTCGTCCAACGGAAATGCTTGAGGACAAATCGCCACGCAGGGCTGATATCAAAGTTATGTTCAAATGGCTGTCGCCGTTCAGGTGAGGATTCACACATGGAAGAAAGGTCACGTACAATTTGAGCACAGAGGTAATATAGATAGTCAAAACAGGCCAAATGCTCATCTGGCGGTAATGCAGCACCATGAACCTCCGATGGTTGAGGTTCTTTTTTCAAGGCTTCCTCCTTGTCGGGCGAATACAGTAGCGATGCGACGCTCCAAAACCGAGCATGAGGATCATGTTCATACCCAGGCATAATTTGGATTGATGCCGGAGCCGCGGTAAAGGATATATCTAACAGTAGGGGTAAATCAGTTTCTGAAATACCATATCAATAGGTGCTCACCGAGGCCTTGGTGTCCTAGCGCGTTGCCAAAGCGCGGCGTTGACTCGCGAGTCTGAACGGCCTGCCAAACACTCCAGCAGCCGATATCTTCGATTTCTTCGCTGGAAGTATTTTTGACTTCGTGCCACTCGAGTATGGGAATACCAATGGCTCTGCTCAAGTGATCTATGTCAAACACTTCGCTAAAATAAATATCGCCGATATCGGCGCCAGTGCGGCCGGCAATTGCATGAGAGGGAGAGAATGGGCCAATGATGGGTACACGTTCGGTCAACATAGCAAGGTAAATGAGGTTTCCCTGGACATGCTAAGACAATCAGTTGGCGAGATTAGAAACAAACTCACGTATGTTAAGACGTCGTTGGCTAGGTATATGCTCTGGGTAAGCGGATGATAAAGACAATGAGGACAATGCTCACTCCACCCAGCGGAAACCCAAGATGTCATGTACTTTGTATCATTGCGGAGGTTGTCTAAGTGAGAATGAACAATGTTACAACGGAAGGGAGGGGTCTCGTGGCGTGGCGTGGCGTGGCGTGGCGTGGCGTAACATACCTCTGAAGCGATCTGTGGGGGGACCGAGGAGAGCTGACTTTCTGTCCCATGGAGGGATCCACTCTGTCGGCGGACTACCATCCTGCAAGACAAGGTCGGGAACGGGAGGTGGGGTAGATGGCACAAAGAAGGAGAGATGGCGAATGTAAATGAGAGATAGGGCAGAAAGAAGGGAACCTGCTGCTATTCGACGTCTGCGACGCGCAGGGCCAGGCCTGTGCGGGATAGACAGACGTGGCCAAAGTGAGCATACTATTCAAGGACGGGAGAGACGCTTGTTACTCACACAAGGAGCATGTGCATGGCAGAAGCAAATCAGACCAGCACAGCACAGCGATGAGCGGGAAAGAAAGGTGAGGGGCGACTTGCTTTTCGCGGTGGACATTTTAGACTGGATTGTGAAGAGGACTTGGACCAATCGGGTTTGGGTGTCAATACCTGTCAGGATTTGTTTGACTGAATTGCCCGAACTGTTCCTAGGCGAGCGCGCGCCGCAGTGTGCCTATAATTGGAAATGTGATGCAGTCTTGCAGAGAAGCCGAGAAGTTATCATTTTCGGTTGCCAAATGGGTCCGAGCCGCCCTAGTCTAAGTGCAGTGCGGTGCAGCGGTGCAGCCCTTGATGAATGATGCCCTGCCTGTCCTGTACAGTCCAGTCGTTTGACGTCGACCCCACCTTCCCCGACTTTCAACCGATAAATCCATCCTCGGTCCCCTAATGCAAGCCTTCCTTGTGTGGCGTTGATCCTTAGCGACGCAGCGGCTGTCTCCGCATCAAATTTCATGTATTCCTTTCCGACTTCTACGTGTTCTTGCGCCTAGTTGCATTGGCGATACATTAACAAGTCGCGCAGTGATTCACGCGTCGGTGCCACCCACGATCAGCGGAGATGAGTACATCGATGACTTCTTCTGACGCCGCAACGACAAAAGACATAGAAGAAAACAAGAAAGATGTCCTTCTCGCTCTCACACCCGGTTTACGCCGCCCATGCTCTCTACATCTCTTCGGTGCATCTTCGCCCCCCATTCCCCGCGCACCCTCCTAGAGTCCCACGGGTACACCAGGAGACTTTGCCTCAATTTTCCTGAGGAACATGGAGACGTCGTTCGCGTTCTTCCACCTTGTCGACCCACTCTATTCAGTGGAGAGGTCAATGCCAATGGACCAGTCAGTCGACAAGCTCTTGCCACGACCCCGGTATGATTTGATTGTTCCCTTGAAGAAAACACGAAGAGATGGGCCGAGAAGTTTCACGAACACGCATATCAATCGTAGGCTTTTAGTTGAAAATGACGATGAGGACATTGGAGATAAAATGATTACGGTGTTAAATCTGTTTGTATTACGATGATGCGAACCTATACAGGGGCTTGAGGACGCATGACTCTGCAGGGAGGGTAGCCAACGAGCGAGCAACACTATTCTATGCAGGTGAAATGATTGATGCCATGTGCAACGCCATCATTATGTTTTGATAGAAGTGTGTAGGTTGTATGTAAGCAAGTTCAAAGACGTGCGTCCGACGGCCTGTGAGAAGGCCAGTTGTGGGTGCGACGGGCACTTCGAGGACTATCAATCGACCTTGCGTAGTAGCAAGGAATTCGAGTCATCGCAGAGGTCGGAGGCAGGTTTGCAAACTGGACCCCGAACCGGCCCCAGGGACAAGAATCTAAAGTGGTGATGGGGTTGAGAGAAGGCGCATGGTCGTTGCGGCAGATTGGCTACGCCAAAAACGTCAAAACGCCAAAACGCGATTGAGGCACCAGAAGGGGAAATAGAGGGGTCCTTTGAGAGATAACTTATCGCACGGCGCAAAAATCACCGGGCGTTCGTGGTTGGGCGCCGACAGGTTTACAACGATTGCAGTTGCCGGTGCGAACGGAGCGGCTAGGGCTTGATGGCGGCGTAACTGGCGGCGTCCCTTGACGGAACTATTATGCCAGTGCGGCGGTAGCGTAAGCGGTCGGATTCTGGTTCGTATAATTTTATTCCATTGCCAAGCAACAGAGGCGGCCGTACCACTGCTCAGAGGAGTATCGTCCTCTTAAATTTCTAGGCGAGGTGGCGGCGGTGTCAGTTTACACTTACACTTACACTTAAACTTAGCAAGGCAGTTAGCGAGATGCCGCGTACCGTTTGTAGATCCAATCACCGCTCGGGCTCAGATCGGGCAGACGGCTGCGTGGATTTAGAGAATTTAGCTTCATCAAGCCGTGTATTTTCGGACCCAATGCTGCCGTAGCACGTAGGACGCAATCTCCGTGCCATGTCTCCTGCCAGCTGGCAGACCAAAAGTTCCGACACGAAAAGGCAGCAGAGCGATGACATGGACAATCCCCACTGATCTACCTGAGACATGTTCCCTGAATGCTTGTATTTCGTCTTCAGTGTCACGGGCAGTATTCGGAGGCTGGTGCGTCACGGCGTGGCTGCGGTGTTGTGCAGTACTAGTACTAGTGTACTGCATGTATGCATCATCGATATTTCCTTTTCGACTGGCTCAAATTCGGTACAACCTGGATCCTTTTATGGACTTTTTGACTTACGTTCAGACAGCCACTCCCATAGCCGTGTCAGACCGTAGAGCAATGGGGAGTGTCGGTCCCAGAGTCTTTCGCTCGAAGCGCGGTAAAAGTCGGGTTGCTCGTCCTTCCGCGTTCATACTTCCTGGGGGGTTGGCGTTGCGGTAGCGCCAACTGAATCTTGCGCGCACATACTACATTGTGGTCTGTGTAAACTTGAAATCAATTGTTTCTTGCCGCATGTGCTAGCAGTAGCCGATGGACTCGGATTCTCTCGCAAGGATTAGTTGGCTCCCGAGTTTTATCCTCGGTGTGCGGATCCGAGCCGCTCGTACTTACTATGCTACACTCGCAGTTTGTTCCTATCTGTCTCCCTCTTCCGATAAACCTCTGTTATTCCAGCGTAGGGCGCGGTCCGACCACATGAATGGGAAAACGCTAGCGTAGCGGTGAAGGTGTGTCGTCCGGTGAATCAGAATTGGGATCTGTCAGAAGTCGCACATCGTGGCTCTCTTCGGATGCCCGCCGGAGATCAGCTCGCCCCGTTCCCGAATGCTTAGGACTTCGAAGCGCGTCCTGCATCATCTTCTGACGTGAAGCGACTACTTGATAAACAAACGCCCCGAGAGCCTGCGTACCCCATTTAACCTCGCCCTTCATTCCGAGCCCCACAGCAGAATAGAAATTACGCACCAAGATTAGAGAGCCAATGATGATTCCATCTTTCCACCGGTCATCCACGGGCTCCAGTGGATCCTGGCGGAGGCGCTGCTTCGCCCTCCAAAGGGCATGCAGGTCGACCCGATGTTGGGGCGAGGCGTCGGGAGAATCAGGGTCATAGGTGGCGTGGCGTCCGCGCAGCACGTCATACGATGTACTGATGGCGCGGAACCGCGCCTCTGATATCTCTGGAGGATACGCACGAGCGATGGGCGAATCAGGGTGGTAGATCCTTACGAGTTCATAATCTGCAGTGTCAAGGGCAGTCAGTGTTAACGTTGAAGGATTGTGAAGTGGTCGATGGGATGATGCACACAGCGCGACTTCACTTCTTGTTGAGATGCGCTTAGCGGGAGATGGAAGATTTGATGCGGTGTAGGGTTCGAGTTGGATGGGTAGGGGTATGGGTCCGTACTGCGGTTGACCGAGGAGGCGCTGCGACTGCCGGTGGCGATTCGGAGGCATG
>WNFC01008669.1_pt1 | contig 23427 bp, 22 predicted proteins | sample 5400541 | NCBI WGS metagenome assembly WNFC01 (sample SAMN13153342, study PRJNA577476) | soil metagenome | isolation source: 120 cm saprolite under Douglas fir tree site 2 hole 2 replicate 1 | place: USA:California | collected 2015-04-18
ACGACCATGTTGCCGGAGGGTTCGGTGATGGGAAGCCCTGCGCCAATCGCGGCCACCATGGCCTGTTCCACGAGATAGACCTCGCTGGCCTTGGCCCGATAGGCCGAGTCCATGACCGCGCGCTTTTCCACCTGTGTGATTTCCGAAGGCACGCCAATCACGATGCGAGGATGCACCAGCATCTTGCGGTTGTGCGCTTTCTGGATGAAGTAGTTAAGCATCTTTTCGGTGACTTTGAAGTCGGCGATGACGCCATCTTTCATGGGCTTGATGGCCACAATGTTGCCGGGAGTCCGGCCCAGCATTTCTTTGGCTTCTTTGCCCACCGCCTCGACCTCATTGGTGTTCTTGTTCAAGGCCACGATGGAGGGTTCATTGACCACGATGCCTTTGCCGCGGGCATACACCAGCGTGTTGGCTGTTCCCAGATCAATGGCTAGGTCGCTTGAGAAAATGCTGAAAAGCGACCGCAGATTGTGCATGCGCGATGCGCCGTTGTGAAAACCGTTTTTCGATGACATACCTGACCGCGTCTCTCTTGTGTTGAGTCTGTGTTCCCGGCCACACTCCAGCCTTAAATCAACTGGAACAGCTTGTGCCGCTTACAAATTCGATTGTTCTGGGTCCTTGTATCCTTATTATTGGACATTTGCGACCCGGCTGCAAATAACCTTAGTGACTGCTACGTCTGCAGGCGATCTCACTGGATCACCACTTTCTGCTGCTGGGTGTTGACGCCGCCCTTGGCGTTTTGCGCCGTGATGGTGATGGTCGTTTCCCCATTGGGCAGCGGCGGCGTGAAGTAGCGGAAACTGCCGTCGGTGTTCACCACCGCCACTTCATGTCCATTAACCATTACCCGAGCGCCGACCTCGGTCTTACCGGACAGCTCAATCACGTGTCCGTGCTGCACAAAGGGTTCAATCGCCAGGGCAATCGCCCCGTTATCCGACTCTTTGGCGATGACCGTAAAGCGGTTCTTTTCGCTCTCTATGGATTCCTTCTCCTGAGCGTCGAACGAACGCACCATCCAATAATACGGACCCTCTGAAAGGCCAGAAACCATGACCACCGAGGAAGTCACATTCCGGTCCACCGCTAGCGACGAAAAGTACGGGTTGCGGGAAATCTGCAGCCGGTAGCCTTTCGCATTGGCCATGGCAGTCCAGGAAAACTCGATCGGCTTGGAATCATTGGAGACAAAAATCGGCATCATATTCGCCGGCGAAATGGGCGTGGGTGGCCCAATTTCTTTCACTTTTTCCAGGTGCGCCGAAGTGGGTTTGAAGCTGGCCTTCTCCCAGTCTGAAAGCTGGACCGTCTCGCCGTGGCGCTCGACCGTGCCAGTGCCCTTGGTGATCAACATCTCATCCTGCTTCGACTGGGGATCTTTGCTGACCCGGGCCGCGCTGTCCGGCGCCAGCGAGGCGGTGGCGCCGTCCATAATCACTTCCGACTTCGATCCCTGCACATAGGTACCGGTCGCCAGGTCCACAGTGCCGGTATTCACGCTGACGGCGACTTCGGTCTGCTGGTGCTCATTGGCCGAATTCTCCTCAATCACAATGAGCGAGTCCTGCTTCACCGTGTAGTTGGTGCCATCGTTAAATACGATCTTGGCCATGCCCTCGGAACCGGTCTGGATGACATCGCCTTTCTCCAGAGGGACGCTATAGTCGGCGCGAACCCAGCTATTGCTGCTGGCCTTTTTGACGCGGACCGTGCCGTCGAGCGCGGTGATGTGGGCTTGCTGCGAAGTCGATGCGCCTGCCTTGCCCGAGTTCGCCGGCGCAGCCACTCGCTCCAGCAAATTGGTGAAAAGGCTGTCTGCAGCTTTCACCGTGTTGGCGGTGAATTCTGGAAATGCCAGGCGGGTGCCGAATGCGATCGCCGCCAAGGCGGCCGCGATCATCAGCATCACGCTGCGGTAGGTAACCGTCTTCCAGGCGATTTGTATTCCGGGTTTGCGGTCCGATCGCACCAATAAAATCCCTCTTGCAGACGGAGAGAATCCCAATGATTACGCAAAGATTATTGCAGGGCCGAGCGCGATAAGAGGTGGTAATCGTAGTACTTGAGATTACTGAGGTCACTGGTCGAACGGCTGCCGTGAGTCGTCGGCAAAGAGGAGGAGAAAAAGGGCTAGTCGGCCATCTACGCCGCTTTGGATTCATCTATGGCAGCAACGACGAGAGCGAAATCCGCAACTTTATCCCTCGCGGCAGTTAAATGCTGATGTATGGCAGACCTCAATTCGATCAAGGTTGGCTCGAAGGGGTCGTTCTGATTCATGGCAGCGATCCTTGAGCATAGCTGAATAATCCTTGTTTCGGACGCGGAGAGGGGAGGCACGAACGTATGATGCCGAACAGAGCCTTAGAAGGCCATACATCGTTTACTGTGGCCTGCACCGTCCCCTCCCGCCCATCCCTTGCCGCACCCTCCGCCGCGGCGGTAGCATGAGAGGTTCCTCGGGAGGCCACAATGGCGACTGATACCCTCTCCAGCCCCGTCCTCGAAGGCAGTTCAACCCACCCTACCGTGTACAAGAACTTCATTGACGGCGAATGGGTGGAAGCCTCAACCGGCCAAACTTTTGAAAACCTTAGTCCTGCCGATACTCGGGATGTCGTCGGAATTTTCCAGCGATCGGCCAAAGCCGACGTGGATGCCGCCGTGGATGCCGCTAAACGCGCCTTCGTCAAATGGCGCCTGGTTCCGGCGCCGCGCCGGGCGGAAATCATCTACCGCGCCGCCGAAATGCTCGCCGAACGCAAAGAAGAGTACGCCCGCGACATGACCCGGGAGATGGGCAAAGTCCTGAAAGAAACCCGCGGCGACGTGCAAGAAGCCGTGGACACCGCCTACTACATGGCCGGCGAAGGTCGCCGCCTGTTCGGTCCAACTACGCCGTCGGAGCTACCCAACAAGTTCGCCATGGCCCTACGCCAGCCGCTCGGCGTGTGCGGAATGATTACGCCGTGGAATTTCCCCATGGCAATTCCTTCGTGGAAGCTGCTCCCGGCGCTGGTCTGCGGCGACACTTGCGTAATTAAGCCGGCGCAGGACACCCCGCTTTCCACTTTCAACTTGGTCCGGGTGTTGAACGACGCCGGCATCCCGAAAGGCGTGATTAATATCGTCACCGGATACGGCCCCGAAGCCGGCGCGCCGCTGCTCGAGCATCCCGAGGTGCGGGCGATTTCGTTTACCGGCTCCAGCGCAGTTGGACGAACCATCGGCACGACTGCCGCCAAGAGCTTCAAGCATTGCTCGCTGGAGTTGGGCGGCAAGAATCCGATGATCGTGCTCGACGATGCCAACCTTGACTTGGCTCTGGAAGGCGCGCTCTGGGGGGCCTTCGGCACCACCGGCCAGCGCTGCACTGCTACCAGCCGCATCATCGTGCAAAAGGGCGTCTACGGCGACTTCGTAGGTAGCCTGGTTGAGCGCGCCAGTAAGCTGAGGGTCGGCAACGGTCTCGACGAAACCACCGACATGGGACCCGCCGTCAACGAGCGCCAACTGCAAGGCGATCTGGATTATGTCGAGATCGGCAAGTCAGAAGGCGCAAGGCTGCGTTGCGGAGGTAATCGGTTACACCAGGGCGACCATCAACATGGATTTTTCATGGAGCCGACAGTCTTCGCCGATGTTGATCCGAAGATGCGCATCGCCCAGGAAGAAATTTTCGGTCCAGTGGTCTCCGTGATCCCGTGCGAGGACATGGAAGACGCCATCGCCATCGCCAACAATATCGAATACGGACTTTCGTCCGCGATCTACACCCGCGACGTGAACAAGGCGTTCACCGCCATGCGCGACCTCTATGCCGGGATCACCTACATCAACGCGCCCACAATCGGGGCGGAGGTTCATCTGCCATTCGGCGGCGTGAAGGCAACAGGGAACGGCCATCGCGAAGGCGGCATCGGGGCGATTGATTTTTATAGTGAATGGAAGGCCGTGTACGTGGATTATTCGGACAAGCTGCAAAGGGCGCAGATTGACCGGCCGGAGTAAGACAACTACGAGGGCGAGGCGCGGGGGAGAAATCAATCGAGTCGGAATTTTGGAGAGACTGAAGCACTCTCTGCAGCTGCTCGCCTCCCAACCCGCTATCCCGCTTTGGCCTTCTGCCGGATTTCGTGTGTCAAGCGGATGAGCTTGCACTCGAGTTCGATCATTAGGTACGTGGTTGTGTTGCGCAACTTCCGCTCCGAAATGACAGTCGACCAGCTATCTGCTCTAGACTCCCTGGACCACAGCCTGTCGGAATTGACTAAGGAGGCCCCCACCACTGGACTGATGAAGCGGTTCGCTCATCTGACCGGTGGAGAAGCGTTCGGGCGCTTGCCGCGGCGGCTCTCCATTGCTTTCAATTGGCCAAACGAAACGCCTCCAAGCCACGCAGACGAGTACGTCGGAAAGTAGCTGCGGATATCAGCTTTTTCTTCGGCTGCTCCGTCTCTAGAGGATAGAATCTACTTATGCCCGTAACCCAAGCCCTTGCCATCCCCCCCTCCCAGCGCCTTGACAACCTGCGCTACGCCATCCGCGATCTGGTTGGCCTGGCAAACGAGGTCAAGAAGCAGGGTCACAGGATTCTCTTCCTGAACGTCGGCGATCCCAACATTTTCGACGCGCACGTGATCGAAGCGGCGTATCGCGCCATGCGCGACAACAAGAATGGCTACGCGCCTTCTGAGGGAGTCCCCGAGGCGCTCGAAGCCATTCGTGCCGAAGCTGCACGAACAGGAATCAGCAGTGTGCAAAACGTCTTCGTCACCAACGGCTGCGGCGAAGCGGTCGACACTTGCCTGACCGCGCTGCTCAATCCGGGAGAGAACGTGCTCACCCCCAGCCCTGACTATCCGCTCTACACCGCGGTTCTTTGCAAAACGGGTGCGGAGATGAATTCGTATTTTCTGAACGAAGAAGATGGCTGGCAGCCTGACCTCGAGGACATGCGGCGCAAGATCAATCCGCGCACTCGCGCCATCATTCTCATAAATCCGAATAATCCCACGGGCGCGTTATGCACGGGGAAAATGCTGGAACAGATTGCCGAGCTCGCCCGGCAGCACAACCTGCTGATCATCGCCGACGAAATTTACAACAAGCTGATTCTCGATGGCGGAGACCACATCTCCATCGCCGCCGTCGCCCCCGACGTTCCCGTGGTCACGCTCGGAGGTCTGTCGAAAAACTACCTGGCTCCGGGATGGCGCATCGGATGGGGCATTGTCAGCGGCGAGCCGACCGCCGTGAAGCCCTACATCGAAGGCATTCATAAGCTGCTGCGGGCGCGGCTTTCAGCGAACCATCCTGAGCAGTATGCAATCAAACCAGCACTAGAAGGGCCGCAGGACCACCTCATCGAAGTCCGCAGAAAACTCAGCGCGCGCCGAGACATCACCCTGGAAGCCTGCAACGCCATTCCGCGGATGAGCTGCGTGCCTCCGCGCGGCGCGTTTTACGCTTTCCCGAAAATCGACATTCCCGAAGGGGACGACGTGTGGGTGAAGGAACTCTTGTTGGAAAAGCACATCCTGGTCGTACACGGTTCTGGCTTTGGCCAGAAACCCGGGACGAAACATTTCCGCATCGTATTTCTGCCGCAGGAAGCAGTCCTCAGAAAAGCCTACGCGGAGATTGGCGAGTTCATGAAGGCCCGCTACTGATCGCAAGCTTTTCTTGTGTGGGGACAGCCGTCCTCGGCTGTCCCGTCGAGCGAAGCTCGACGCAGGGCCTGCGCAATAATTTCAGAACCACCTAAAGCCCGGGCCCGCGGCCCGGGGACAGCCGGGACGGCTGTCCCCACACGACTGTACTAGCGGCAGGCTTTTGAGTCTTTCGCCTGAATCTGCTTAAATCGCCGTGAGTGATCGACATCCATTGCCACATCCTGCCTGAGGTGGACGACGGGCCCAAGTCCTGGGAGACGGCCGAGAGCATGTGCCGGATGGCGGCGCAGGATGGCATTGAGCACATGGTGGCGACGCCGCATGCCAACGACCGCTATTTTTACGATCGCGAGTATCTCTCTGGCCTGCTGCAAAATCTTCGGCAGCGCATTGGAGACACTCCAACGCTAAGCCTGGGATGCGACTTTCATCTTTCCCTCGAAAACATGCAGACCGCGCTGGTGACGCCGGAAAAGTATCGCATCGGCGGCAGCCGGTATCTGCTGGTCGAGTTCAGTAACTTCAGCATTCCGGTGCAACTTGACGAATGGCTCGGCCAGATGGTCGAGCTGGGCACCCGGCCCATCATTACTCACCCGGAGCGTAACCCGATCCTGCAGCAAACCGGGGCGCGCGTGCTGCAGCTGGTGGAACGAGGATGCGCGGTGCAGGTCACAGCTTCCGCCCTTACAGGATCGTGGGGAGCGAAAGCGCGGGAAATGGCCCACTGGTTTCTGAAGGAAAAGGCCGTGCACTTCCTGGCCACCGACGCTCACGATACAGTGCGGCGGCCTCCGGTACTTTCCGAAGCACGAAAGATTGTGGCAAAACAATTCGGTGAGGAAGTGGCAGATGCGCTGGTTGAAGGGAATCCCAAAGCAGTGGTGAATGACCAGCCGTTGCCTTGTTTTAAGGAGTAACACTTCCAGGAACGGCGTTTGCAGGGGAAATTTCGACACCCAACCGAGATCCGCAACCCTATTGGTTGGGCGAATTATCTGAAACCGACGCTGTCGGTGCGGTAGCCGGGCTTGACCGTTGCACGTGCACTGAACGCGCTGCAACCGGAGTCAGTGACCGGGACCTAACGGCGAACTGCGGCTCTGAAACCATGGCGCTCTCCGGATTCAGCAAGTGCACATGATCCGGGCCCAGCCCCAAACGAATGAGCGCGCGCGAATCTGGAATGCTCTTGCTCTGCCAGCCCTGGTCAGCCTGATAACGGCGCATGGCCACCTGCGTAGAGTCGTCCCATCTCCCGGAGGGCTCGCCGTTCATGTAGTGCTCACGAACCAGCGCAGCCTGAATCTGGCGGGCGCGTTCACCGTCAATGGCCTGCTGCCCGCGCGGCTTGCGCGTCTTCTTGCTCGCGTGATGTGAAACTTTGTGGGTTTTCGCCGTCGGATGCGAGGCCGGTTTCTGCGAAGCCTGGGCGGACAAAGACGTCGACAGCAGCAGTAGGAATGCCGGGGCGGTCAGCTTTTTCGTCCGCGTAAAATCCATTTCGCGTCTCCTCTGCCGCCATGCTTTACGCAAGTAAAGCGCAAACCCTCGTTCAGCGGCCTTCTCTGGCGCCGTTCATCATCTCGCAGAACGCGTTTCGGCGCCAGTGCCGTTGGTACACCGGTAACAGTTACGGAAGTGTGCCGGCGAGGAAAATGGTGCCGTCGTTGCGCCCCCCGCCTCGCTGGCGAACCAGGAATACTATATCCTGCCCACTTTTCAGTCCAGATTGGATGCGGTCGAAATCGTCCTCGTTGTTCACCGACTGCTTGTTGATCTCGAGAACTACGTCGCCACGGGTCAGCCCTACGTCGTCAGCAAACGATCCGTTTTTCACGTCTTGCACAATGACGCCTTTGCCGGAGGGGACATTCAAGCGGTCGGCAATTTCCGGGGTGAGAGCTCGCACCGTGGCTCCGAGTTTGCTTTGTTTGGGAGCGGATTCTTCGCTGCTTTCTTCGTCTTCGCCGAGGCGCGAAGCGAAGAGCTTGGCACGGTCTGCGACGGTAACCGAGGTCTCCTCTTTCTTGCCGTTGCGGAAGTAGCCGAGTGCGATTTTTTCGCCTGGTTTGCGGCGGGCGATGTCAGACACCAATTCGTCGCCGGTTTTGACTTGCTTGCCGTCCACCGAAAAAATCGTATCGCCGACTTTCAGGCCTGCGCGTTCTGCCGGACTTCCGGCCACCACGCTGGAAACCGTGATTCCGGACTGCACCCCGTACACGCGAGCAATCGCCGGGTTTTCCTGCGCGTTGAATTCGATTCCAATCGAACCGCGCTGCACCCGGTGTTCAGGCCCGGTGAGCTGGTTGTAAACCTGTACCACCGTGTTTGAGGGCAAAGCGAAACCGACTCCCGCGTAAGCGTTGGTGTCAGTAAGGATCGCCGTGTTGATGCCGATCACTTCGCCGTCCATATTGACGAGTGGGCCGCCGGAATTGCCAGGATTGATGGCGGCATCGGTCTGGATGAAGGACTGAAACTGCCGGTTGGGAACAATGTTGCGTCCCTTGGCTGAAACAATTCCAGCGGTAACCGTGGCCTGCAGTCCAAAAGGACTACCCACAGCCAGTACCCAGTCGCCAACCTGCATGCTCTCAGAATTCCCCAGTTTGGCGGTTGGCAAAGGATGATCTACGTCAATTTTGATTACCGCCAGATCGGTTTCCTGATCAGTGCCGATCACTTTGGCGTCGTGCTGGACCCCCGGCGGATCGTCCTGCAACCGCACCTGAACGCGATCGGCTTTTTCGACCACATGGCGGTTGGTGACAATGAAACCTTTGGGGTCAACCAAGACCCCGGAACCCAGCGATCGTTCGCGCACCGGCCCGTTGTCTCCCTGGCCGCCGAAAAACTTGTCGAAAAAGTCGCCGAACTGATTGTCCTGATCGTCCCCGGGACCCTGTCCCCGGCGGCGGGCCACCGGTTTGATCGTAGATTCGGTATTGATGTTGACGACTGCAGGCTCCAGCGACTTGGCAATCTGCGAGAACTGGTTCGAAAGCTGACGCGGCGCGGGAACGGTTAACGGCGTGGCTTCAGCCGATCTCTTTTCCTGCCCGCGAACTCCGACCGAAACCACGGTTCCAATCAAGATGCCGACTGCTAGAGTCAGCAAAACAACCAAAGAAAATGCCAGACGATTGGCTCTGAAACGTCCCCATAGGCCGTTGGCGCTGACTTCCATGTTGACTTGCCTCCGCTTTTTCCAAACTTCTGATTATACCGCTGTTATGAGTGGCAAGGCCGGATTAGTCCAGCCTACAACAGGTTAGACGCGCGACCCTGAAAAAGCGTTGTCGTTGCCCTCAACCGGCCCGAGTAAAGAAATGCAGGGGTAACGAGCTGATGATTATTGGTCAGTTAGCAGGGCGAACATAAATCCGCCCGAGTTGCCGTCGAGGGCGACCACGGTTTGGTTCTGTGCAGCGGTCAGGCTGATGGGGCCAGTGCTTAGGAACGCTTGCGTGGTATTAGGCGCGGTCATAAAGACTTCGTAATTCCCCCCTGCAGTCACTTCATATCCAGTGTCGGCGTCAAAAGCCAAGCCAGCCTTGACCGGCTGGACTCCCACAATGCTGTTCCCCGCTGGAATAATGTAAACGTCGGCCGCACCCATGGTTGCTGAAGCGTTGACTACCCGCACGTGCCCGTCGCCAGCCACGCTAGTGGTTCCGCCGTCAGTTAGCGTGACCGGATGAATACTGGCGGCGAGTCCGGTGAGCAGCAGGGTCTGGTTGGCGCTTGAGGCAAAGGAAATCGTCTGATCGAAAATTGGCGATCCGCCCCCAACCGGCACCACCTGAACATGGCGTGAGCCTGACTGGACCGAGATATAAGCGGTGGCATTCCCGTAAGCCAGATTCGCGGCCACCGACTTGCCATCCACCAGGACGTTGACCTTGGGCGCGTCGGGCGAAGCCAGAAGAATACGCAGTTGGGCAGTAGTGCTGCTGCTGCTGCCGCTGCCGCCACAGCCGACTAGAAACAGCGCCAAACCCGACAACAATCCCAACCAAAGCCATGCCCAACGCCTCAAGTGCCCTCCGCGGATCTATTCTGGTTTACCCGAAACTCAGGATTATACGAGATTGGATGCGGGCAGAGAGATTATCTCGACATCGCGCGGCAAGCCTCAATCCGCGAGCGGAGCATACAAAGTATTGCCTTGTTGCACCGGTTCACCGCTGGCTAAGCAAGTGGTTGCCTTGCCGTCGGCGGCAGCGCGAATGGTGCCGCCCTCGTCTGAGCAAAATGCCCGCTGGCCGGAGTCCGGCAGTTCCGGCTCTGCAACGATCTTGTAGTGGGATACGTCGCATCCCGAAATAGCGAAGATGTAACCGCTCTTCTTTCCGCTGGCTAGCTCAGGATCAAAGAAGGTAGCCCCGCTGGTAGGCTGTTTGCCTCCAGTTTCCAGCGCCGCGAGGGTACAGGCGAAGCGGCCATGTCCAGAGTTATAGGATTTTTGAGCGGATGTCACCTGTTGCACTGCCCAGATCGTCATCTGCTCATTCTGGCTGCGCTGCCGGTCCTCGATGTTCTTCAGGAAATCCGGATCGGTAAGCGGCAGGCGCGCGGTTACGCTAATTTCATTCAAACGCCACACATCCGATTCCATCTTCATGGCGAAAGTGAAGCGCGGGATGAACGGCAAAGTTGTATCTTCCTTCCCGTTCCGTGTCATATGCAGCGCGAGTTCGATCTGGTCTTCGTCACCGGTAAGGTCATCGCGCTCCACGGTGATTTCCACCTTCTGCCCTCCTACTCCTGCCCCGTCACCGATCCCGACGAATCGCTCATCGAGGGATAACAAAGTTGGGCCAACGTCGAAGGTCTCGAACTTAGCTCCGCCGGCTTTGGCTTGGCTGGCCAGGCTGGAAAGGTCGCCAAGGAAACTCTGGCCATTGCCGGAATCCATTCTCTTAAAGGTCTTGCGTGTCAAATCGGGAAGATGCTTCTCCAGATGGTTCGCTGCGGTGCCAAAGAACATTTCGATCAACGCCTGGCGTGCAGTCTGCGGAGACGGCGGGTTTAGTGCGCTGGGACTCTGGGCGCTAAGCAAAGATGTAAGAAGGAAGATAACGGTAACAGCGGACAGGCTGCGCATTCATGCCTCCCCAAGACTCAGTTGGCTCAAGCTTAAACAGAGCCGCAATGACAGATAAGCTGTGACAGATAAGACGTCCGCGCAACTCCAAAAGTTCCCCAGCCAGGCCCAGCATAGCCCATCCCCATGCAGTCAATGTGCAGAAATGTGCAGCTTCGGCAGAAGCCGCACTCGAGCTCCCACGACTGAGTAAGCTTGCTGCAAATCTTTCCTGGGCAATGAGTTATAGAGCGGACGAGTTCCGTACCGCCAGCCCAGCAGGTTTGGCCGGGTAAGTGCAATTTCACATCTAAGAAAAGAGGCCGTACAAAGTATGATCTCGACCCTCTTCTTGCATCGTTCTCGACCCTTCGAACCATGCCGCCTGCTCAGCGGGAGCGGCATCTTGTCCTGAGTTTCCTGCCAATGCCTCTTTTGAATTGTGGCCCCAGCAATGGGGCCACTTTTTGCCGGATACAGCCTGCCATGAAGTTCTATTTCAGACCCTTAGTCTCATCCACCGTGAAGATCTGATCCACTCCGGGCAGAGTGACCTCCTGCTTGGCTCCGCTCGGCCACTGGATTTCAACCTTGTCCACCTTGGTTGCGGAGCCCAGACCGAAATGCACCCTCGGATCGGAGTTAGACCCATAGCTCCCGCCACTGAATACGTCGGCGCGCTGCCGCACTGCCCCGGTGGTAACGAAGACTTTCGCGCCTATTGCGTCCCGCGGACTTTTCGGCCCCCCAATCAACTTCAGTGTCACCCAGTGGTTCCCGTTCTTCACCACATTCCGCAACAAAGTTGGCGTTGAATCGAGGTTATTGATCACAACGTCAATGTGCCCGTTGTTGAACAAGTCACCAAATGCCGCGCCTCGGGCAGGAATCACATCGGCCAAACCGCTTCCTACTGCCGGCGGCACTTCCTGGAATTTCACTCCATCGAGGTTGCGGAACAGTTGCGGCCGCTCCGCCCACGTGGTTCCCCAATTTTGCTTGTCCACCACCGGAAACACATGCCCGTTGGCCACAAAAAGATCGAGCAGACCATCATTGTCGAAGTCCAGGAAGCCAGTACCCCATTTTAGAAACGGGATGTTCGGATCGGCGAGCCCTGCTTGCACAGTGATATCGGAAAAAATTCCGTTGCCATCATTGCGGAACAGGACGCTGTAATCATCAGAAAAATTGGAGACGTAAAAGTCCAGTTTCCCATCGCGGTTGTAATCGCCGACCGCAATCCCCATGGACGCCATCACTCGTCCATCTTCGGTCACCGCAAACCCCGACAAGTAGCTGGCGTCCTCGAAGGTACCGTTGTGACGATTGCGATACAAGTAATTCGGGCGAGAGTCGTTGGCCACCAGCAAATCCACCCAGCCATCGTCGTCAACGTCAACGAATGTCGAGGCGAAACCGTAGTAGGCTTTGGGATCGGAGACGCCCGCCTTGACGCTCACATCGGTAAACGTACCATTGCCGTTGTTGTGAAACAGATGGTCGCGCTCTCCCACCAAGCCTAGAGGGCCGCACGCCACTTGGGTTCCCTGAAAATCGCAGCTCTGAGGATGATCCACATCAAACTTGCCATAGCCGGGAACAAACAGATCGAGGCGGCCGTCATGATCGTAGTCTCCCCAACTGGGGCCAGTAGACCAGTCACCCAGCGCCACACCGGCTTTCATCGCCACGTCGGTGAACGTGCCGTCGTGATTATTGTGGTAGAGGCGGTTCTTGCCGTAATTGGCAACATAAATGTCCGGCCAGCCGTCATTGTCGTAATCGCCGACGGCAACGCCGAATCCCCAGCGCTCATTCGCGACGCCTGCCTTTTCGGTCACATCGGTGAAGGTGCCATCGTGATTGTTGTGTAGCAGCATGGCCCGCGGCGCAGGCTCCTTGCCCTTGTATGCGTCAAGCGTGGACCCATTCAGCAGATAAATATCCAGCCAACCGTCATTGTCATAATCGAGCAGCGCGACGCCGGAGCCGTCCACTTCCAAAATGTTCAGGTTGGGCGGGTTTCCCGATTGATGGTGGAATTGATCCAGGCCCGACTGATGGGTGACGTCCTCAAACACCACCGGCGCGCCATCCACAAAACCTCCCGCGGTGATGGGGCGATGCTGGGCATCGAAAACCGCCGGGTGCGTGGGCCGAACCAGCACCCGCATGTAGCCGGATTCGGGAGTAGTCGGTGGCGGCGGCGATGCCGGTAGCGGCGACTGCTGTGCCGACAAAATCCCTGCAACCCCAATCAAGACTGCGGCGAGTGCCAGACGCCACCGAATGGTGGGACGCAAGAGATTCCTGTTGCTGCTGGAACTTAGCATTCGAGTTTCAGTTTTTCCACCGCGCAACTTGCGGTTTTCGGGCAGGGCAAGCCTGTGCTCATGATGTTACCTTAGAAAGGAAAATTAGAAATCCTGGTGAGGTCGCCATGCGAGCTCGATTCGCTCTGTTCCTTTTCCTGTTCCTGTTCTCGATTCCAGCTTTGTCCCAGGGACAAAAAGCGAAACCCTGGAACTCCTTGCCCAAGGAAGCTGAGGCCGCGACTCGTGCCTTCCCGCCGCAGCTCCGAAACGAACTAGCTCAGATTCGCGATGCCGCGCTGCAGGATGACTACGCTTACCGGCAACTCGAACATCTGACCGACAGCATCGGGCCACGGCCACAAGGCTCGCTCCAAGCAGAAGCCGCCGTTCATTACGTCGCTGACGAATTGCGCAAGCTGGGACTGGAGGTACATCTCGAACCCGTACCCGTCCGCCGCTTCCTGCGTGGGAACGATTCCGCGGAGCTAGTCGAGTATCCCGGCCAGGTTTCCGGAACCACGCAGAGAATCTTCATTACCGCTTTATACGGCAATGCGCCAACTCCCGAGGGTGGGATCACGGGAGACGTCATCGTAGTCCACGATTTCGACGAATTCAAAGCTTTAGGGAAAGAAAAGATCGCCGGCAAAATTGTCTTATGGGATGTCCATTACGACAGCCGCAAAGCGGCCGCCGGACGCGCTGGCTCAGGTTACGGTGAGGCAGTTCGATATCGCGGAGTGGGCGGTCTGGCCGCCGCTGAGTTGGGGGCGGTAGCTTCTATGGTGCGTTCGGCAGGAGATGGAGAAGTCCGCTTGCCGCACACCGGATGGAGCGCAGACGCCCACATCCCTGCGGGCGCGGTTTCCGCCGAAGATGCCGACTTGATTGCGCGCCTGGCTTCCCACGGCACCGTCCGCATTCATTTGTCGCTCCCCACTCATGTGGGACCGGAGGTGCAGAGTTACAACGTCGTTGCCGACCTGAAAGGCTCCGAGCATCCTGAGCAGGTGGTGATCGTCTCCGGACACCTGGATTCCTGGGACCTGGGCACGGGCGCGATCGACGATGGTGCGGGCGTGGTGGTTGCCATGGAAACCGCGGAACTGATTCAACGCTTGCGCCTGCATCCCAAGCGGACGATTCGCGTCATTGCCTGGATGAACGAAGAGATGGGCGCCACCGGAAGAGATGTTTACGCCAAAGACCATGCTTCCGAACTAGGGAACCATGTGGCGGCGATGGAGAGCGATCTGGGAGCGGAGCATCCACTGGGCTTCCACGCGAAAATCAGCGAGGCCGGGCAGCAAGAGTTGTCGCCGGTCCAGGATGTACTCACGATGTTTGGTGCCAACCTGCTCGAACGAGTGCCGGACTCGCCGGAAACGGACATTGAGCCGCTCGCTGACAAAGGCGTACCCGTGCTCGGCATTTGGCAAAACGGACTCACCTATTTCAAGTACCACCACACCCCAGCCGACACTCTGGACAAAGTTGTTCCCGAGGAATTGCGCGAAAACGCAGCTGCCATGGCGGTAATGGGGTACGCCTTGGCGAACATGACGGAACCGCTGGTGAAATAACTCAGGCTTTCCCTCGGCACGACAAATTAGTCCACTCGCAACGCGACGGCATCTAACTAGTCCAGCACGGTGAGTGCTGGGCGCGCAGGCGGAATGAACGAGTCCCCTTCAGGGACGACACTGACGCAGAACCTGAAGCCCAAACACCAGTTGACGCATCTTAATTTAGGCGCATATGATTCCCGTTTAACTTTTACGCCCGACGATTCCACGAACGTCCGGCAGTCTGGAATAAGTAGATGGACAAAAAGAAGTTGGAGTATTTCAGGAAGCGGCTGGAAACGCGGCAGCAGGATCTGCGGCGCATGGTCACTCGTACGCAACAGGACGGCCGCAATGCCGACGAGGACACAGCCCAGGACATCGCCGATAAGGCCGCCAGCTCTTACAACAAGGAATTCCTTTTTCACCAGAGCAACGCCGACCGCCAACTCCTGCTAATGGTTGAGACCGCCTTGGCCCGGCTCCGCGAAGGAAGCTTTGGGGAGTGCATCTCGTGCGGCAAAGAGATCAATCCCAAGCGCCTAGAGGCGGTGCCCTGGACCCGCCACTGCATAGAGTGCCAGGAGAAGTTAGAGAAGGGGATCCTGGAAGAAGCCTCCAAATAGCTTTCAGATTCCCTCAGGAATTGCGCGAAGCAGGCCAACAGCTAAAGGCTATGGCAGCCTTCCGCTTCTGATAAACTGAATCTTCCGAATCCTCTCCAAGTAGAAGGGAAGTTCGTGCGCGCAGAAACCCGTCATCAACTCAAACAGGACCGATTCAGCCGGACCACGATTCAAGTGGCGGAGCAGACCGTTCATTGGACCGTCGAGCACAAGAACAAGATGATCGCCGGCGCGATCGCGCTGGTGGTGGTGGTTGCTGCGGCTCTAGGAAGCTGGTATTACCTCGACCAGCAGGATGACAAGGCCAGCCTGGATTTCGGCAAGGCGGTCCGGGTGCTCGACACGCCGGTGCGTCCAGCCGGGATGCCCGCGCAACCTGAGAATCCCAGCTTCGCGTCCGCCCAAGAGCGCGCTACAGAGGCACACAAACAATTTCATCCTGGGAGTGACTTCAGCAAGCCTGGGGGACAACGCTGCTGCTGAGCGCCAACTGAAGGCCGTGGCCGATAGTCACAATTCCGACCTCTCAGCGTTAGCCAAGATGGCTTTGGCTTCGGTTTACCGTAACTCCAACCGCACCAAAGACGCGGTTGACCTCTACAAGCAGCTCATGGACAAACCTTCGGAGACGGTAGGAAAGTTGGCAGCGGAAATCCAACTGGCGGAAGCCTACCAGGCGGCGGGCATGCATGCAGACGCTAAGAAGCAATACGAACAAATCCTGAAAGATGATCCGAAAAGCCCTGCCGCACAGTTAGCAGGGGAGAAGCTCCAGGAATTAAAGTAGCCGCGTGCGGACCCTTTCAACGCAGAGATCCAGAGGACACCGAGCAATGCTTGGACCTCGGTCCCTCACTTTTCGTTCAAAATGATTTCGCCGCGAGCAAAAAGTCTTCTCGGCGATCTCGGCGTACTCGGCGGTTATATGTTTTGACCGTCCCATTTTCCCTTTCCCTGATTGTTCTTGTTCCCTGATTTGTTCTAGGATGTTCTCCGGCTTCCCCAAACCATGCCAACCTTTTCTCTTAAAGTAAACGGCATCGCAAAAAGCGTTGACGTTCAGCCCGACACTCCACTGCTGTGGGTCCTGCGCGACACTCTGCAGTTGACCGGAACCAAGTTCGGCTGCGGCGCAGGACTGTGCGGCGCATGCAGCGTACATGTGGATGGTGCATTGACCCGCTCTTGCACTCTTCCGGTTTCTCAGGCTGCCGGCAAGAACATCAAGACCATCGAAGGCCTCGGCGCCAACGGTCTTCATGCGCTGCAAAAGGCGTGGATTGCCGAAGACGTCCCGCAGTGCGGCTACTGCCAGAGCGGGCAGATCATGGCCGCTGCATCACTGCTAGCGAAGACGCCGCATCCTTCCGACGCTGAGATCAATGAATACATGTCGGCGAACATCTGCCGCTGCGGCACCTATGAGCGAATCAAGCGAGCGATTCACCGTGCCGCCAACGCGGGAGGCGCACAGTGAGCGCCCTCTCCCGCCGGGCTTTTCTGGGAACCTCGGCTGCAACCACAGCCGGTCTGGTAATCGGCTTCTATCTACCAGCTCAAGCGCTTGCTGAAGCTGAAGCCGCGTTCTCCCCCAATGCGTACCTCACGATTGCATCCGACGGCAAAATCACCATTGTGGTGGCGCGCTCGGAAATGGGTCAGGGCGTGCGCACTTCGCTGCCCATGATCCTTGCCGAAGAACTCGAGGCCGACTGGAAGCAGATCACGATTGAGCAGGCCGGAGCAAGCACACTGTTCGGCGATCAAACTACCGGCGGAAGCGCCAGCGTCCGCACCACGTGGGATCCCATGCGTAAAGCTGGAGCACAAGCGCGCGAAATGCTGATCAGCGCAGCGGCGCAAGCGTGGGCGGTGAAACCCGAGACTTGCAAGGCAGCCAACAGCTTCGTCGAGCATTCGACTTCCGGCCGCAAGCTCAGTTATGGCGCTCTCGCTGCGAAGGCAGGAAAACTTCCGGTTCCCGATAATCCTCAGCTCAAGACGAGCGGATTCAAAATTGTGGGCAAGCCTCTGACGCGGCTGGATACGCCCTCAAAAGTAAATGGTTCAGCGATCTATGGACTTGATTTTCGCATCCCCGGAATGAAGTACGCAGTGCTGGCGCGCTGCCCGATCGTTGGAGGAAAAGTCAGCGCGGTGGACGACGCCGTTGCGAAAGGTTCTCCCGGTGTAAGCTTCGTCGGGAAAATCGGCGACTCCGCGGTTGCCGTAGTTGCGGACAGCACATGGAATGCAATCAAAGCCCGTCGCGCGCTGAAAATCACTTGGGACGAAGGAGCAAACAAAGACCTGAATTCCGCCGTCATTTTCGATGCTCTTCGCAACGCCGACGAGAGCAAGGCGGTGAAGTTTTTCAGTGCGGGCGATGTCTCAAAGGCCACCGGCGACAAGATTGAAGCTAGCTACCAACTCCCGTTCATGGCCCATGCTCCCATGGAGCCGGGCAACTGCGTGGCTCATTTCCGCGGGACTGAGTGTGAAATCTGGGCGCCCACGCAAGTCCCACAAGACTGCAGAGACACAGTCGCTCCACTCATGGGCTTGAAGCCCGAACAGGTCAAAGTAAACATCACTCTGCTGGGTGGGGGCTTCGGCCGCCGCCTGGAACACGACTACGCGGTCGAGGCCGCGCTGGTTTCAAAGGCGATCAGGGCGCCGGTACAAGTTGTCTGGACGCGCGAAGACGATATGCGCAACTCGATGTACCGTCCTGTTAGCCTGCATAAGCTCAGCGTTTCGCTCGATGCAGGTGGCTGGCCAGTGGGGCTGACTCACCGCATCATTGGCCCTTCCATCAACGGACAAAAAGGCTCGCCGCCGGTGAATGGAGTGGATGGCGACTTTCCCGATGAAGCGTCCTTCATCTATCCGATCCCGAATGTCTCCCTTGAATCAGTGACGACCGAAACCCCCGTCCCTCTGGGATGGATGCGTTCGGTTTATGCGCTGCAGATGGGATTTGCTAGTGAGAGCTTTATTGACGAAATGGCTGAGGCCGCAAAAAAGGATCCGCTCCAGTACCGCTTGCACCTGCTTGCCAAGGACGAAGACATCAAGTACTTCGACACAACCTGGCGAACCTCGCGCATGCGCGGAGTCCTGCAGCTGGCCGCGGAAAAGGCTGGCTGGAGCAAACCGCTCCCCGCCGGGCGTTATCGCGGGATTGCGTGCTTCGGGTGTTTCAGTTCCTACGCTGCCGCTGTTGTCGAAATTTCCATGGAAAAAGACGGTCCGCGCGTGCATCGGGTAGTAGCGGCGATTGATTGCGGCCGGGTGGTCAATCCGAACATACTCGAACAGCAGATTCAGGGCGGAGTCATCTTTGCTCTGACCAATGCGCTGCGGGCACAGATCACGATCGACAAGGGCCGCGTGGTGCAGGGGAATTTCGACGACTATCAGCCCATCCGCATGAACGAGGCGCCCAAGGTCGAAGCGCATTTCGTGCCTAGCGCCGAACCACCGAGCGGGGCCGGAGAACCTTGCGTGCCGCCGCTCGCACCCGCCCTGTGCAATGCAATGTATGCGGCGACGAAGAAGCGGGTCAGGGCGCTGCCGATTTTGAGTTAGAAACAGTGGTCAGTGAGCAGTGGTCGGTGGTGGTCAGTAGCAAGAATCATCTGCAAGAAACGGCTATCCCTGGTCGCCATCTGCGATTTGTTTTGTGTCACCTTCACGATGGTCTTACTGCCCACTTGCCCACCGACCACATGCCACTGCTTTTCGGAAAATTATGCGTAAATCCAGTCTGCTTCTCGCAGTCCTAATCTGCACTTCGATCTGTTCCTACTCTCAAGCCGACACCTCTTTGGCGAAGCGTCGTGCCGCTCACCTTCGCCACGGCATCAATCTCAGCGAGTGGTTCGCCCAGGTTTACGATCCCAAGGGATATACCAAGGAACACCTCGTCGGCTGGGTCACTGCCGATGACATCGCGCTGATCAAGTCAATGGGCTTCGATCATGTGCGGCTGAGCGTCAATCCCGAGCCGATGATGCGCCACAATATGGCTGACCATCTCCCGCCGGAGTACCTGGGCTATCTCGACGCCGCGGTGAAGATGATTCTCGACCACGGCCTCGCCGTCATCATCGATATGCATCCGGAGAGCGAGTTCAAGCAGCGCTTGGTGCAGCACGATGACTCCGTCGAACAGTTTTCCGACTACTGGCGGGCCCTCGCGCGGCACTGTTCCAGCTACGACCCTGACATGATCTTCTTCGAAGTACTGAATGAGCCAGAATTCCGCGACCGCTATCGCTGGGCAGGAGTGCAGGCAAAACTTGCGAACTCGATTCGCGAAGGCGCGCCGCAGCACACCATCATTGCCGCAGGCGCGAACTGGTCCGACGTTGAGGACCTGGTAGCGATGACTCCGCTCCCCGATCCCAACATAATCTACAACTTCCATTTCTACGATCCCCACACGTTCACGCACCAAGGCGCGACCTGGGGTGCGAATTACTGGCATTTCGAGAGCAAGCTGGCATATCCGGCGACCCTGGAGGACGCGCAGAAAGCGGCGGCTGCTGAACCGGACCCCCTCAACCGGCTGACCGTGCTGCGCTACGGCCTCGACCACTGGGATGCGAACCGCATGAATATCGAGATCGGCCAGGCTGCGGAATGGGCAAAGCACTGGAACGTGCCGCTTACCTGCAACGAGTTCGGCGTCTTCCGCAGAGTCTCCGACCCGCAGGACCGTGGACGCTGGCTGCACGACGTGCGCACCACCCTCGAACGCTACAACATCGGCTGGAACATGTGGGATTACGGCGCCCGCGACAACGGCGGCGGCTTTGGCGTGGTCAACGGCCCGAAGGAAGGGCCGAATGCCCCGGACGATGTCACGCTGCAAGCGTTGGGCTTGAAGCGCTAGGTTTGAACGTGGAGGGACCGGCGTCCTCGCCCGTCCGGCACCAGCCTCGCATAGTTTCGCGGGTTCGACCATTTGTCACATTTAGCCGTAAGTGACATATTGATTGCACATAGTCATAGTTACTATAATATGACAATGAAAATCGAAGCCCGAACCCGCTTGAACGAAAACGTCCGTCTGGTCATCCCGGCTTCATTTCGTAAAGCTCTGGGAATCAATCCAGGAGACAAAGTCATCCTGCGCCTCGAAGACGACGAATTGCGGCTCACGACACTGAGACACCGCATCGCACGGGCGCAGCGGAACGCCAGAAAATACATACCCCGCGGGGTTTCATTGGCCGACGAATTGATCGCCGAGCGACGTGAGGCGGCCAAGCGTGAATAAGGCGGTGCTGGATTCGTCGGCCATCCTCGCGGTCGTGAACGCGGAACCGGGACACCAAAAGCTGACTCACGAACTGCTCGCCGGGGCGGTGGCAAGTACCGTGAATCTCGCCGAAGTACAGGCCAAACTGGTGAGTCGAGGTTGGCCCTCGGAAGTGGCTTGGCAGGACGCCAACAGTCCCATCGACAAAGCCATTACCTTTTAACCGGAACACGCCCGAGTGGCGGGCGATCTAATTTCGAGGACCAAACACCTCGGCCTTTCCTTAGAGATCGCGCGTGTCTGGCCTTGGCAATAGCGCTCGATGCCCCGGTATATACGACAGATAAGTCGTGGAAGAATTTGAAGCTGAACGTCCCAGTTCACATCATCCGATAAACGCCCTACTCCACCGCCGTAATCTGCCCTCGCCGTCCGCGCATCGCCCGCTTCCGCTCCAGCAGCGTCTCCAGAGCCTGCCGCGTGTCCGGCGAAAGATGATACGACTCGTTGTCTGCCGGATATTTTCGTGAGAGCACATCGGCTCGATAAGCCTGCGCCGCGTGCGTGATCTCGGCCGCGACGTCTCCGTAGCGGCGCACGAACTTTGCCGGAGCGCCGAACGTCAGGTTCAGAATGTCGTGGATGACCAGCACTTGGCCATCGCATCCCGGCCCCGCGCCAATGCCGATGGTCGGCGCCGAGACCTCGCTGGTGATCATGTCCGCAACTTCGCGCGGAATTCCTTCCAGAAAAATGCAGGCCACGCCGGCGCGGTCGAGCGCAGTGGCGTCGCGCATAAGCTGTTCGATTTCAGAGAGAGACTTGCCTTGAACTTTGAACCCGCCCATGCGGTTCACCGATTGCGGAGTCAGGCCGATGTGTCCGGCGACGGGAATTTCGGCGTCAATGATCTGGCGAATCAGGTCGGCACGCTTTTCGCCACCTTCGATTTTCACGACTTCCGCACCGCCCTCTTTCACGAAGCGGGTCGCGTTGCGGACCGCTTCGTCCGCACCCACGTGATATGAGCCGTACGGCATGTCGGCAAGCAGCAGAGCGTTCGTGACTCCGCGCCGCGCCGCGCGAACGTGGTGCAGCATTTCATCCACGGTGATGGATAGAGTGTTCTCGTGACCGAGCATGGTCATGGCCAACGAGTCGCCGACCAAGATCGTGTCTATGCCCGCTTCATCCACCAGCCGCGCCGTCGAGTAGTCGTACGCGGTCAGGCAGGTAATGGGTTCGTGTTGAAGTTTTTTCTCGCGGAGTTGTGCGACGGTGATTCTCTGGCGCGGAGCGCCAATCGGAGTGAGACTCACTTTGTCCTCCAGTGCCCCTCCGCAACTCGGCGGATAGAGCCTGACGCATATTAAATGCTACCGGCATTCTAGACCCAAATGGCTGGTTCGTCGAGGTTACGTCAATCGGACAATCGGTTACGTCAATCGGACGGTCTGGTCGTGTCTTAAATCGTTCGGTCTGACAACACCGGCTCCGCGCAGGGGTGTCTGGAGCATGGCGCGCCCCTGGAGTGATTTTCCTTGCTACAATATGGCTTCCCTAGTGGGCGCTTAACTCAGCGGTAGAGTGCCATCCTCACACGGTGGAAGTCGTAGGTTCAAATCCTACAGCGCCCACCATCTTTTCATCGGGTTAGCTGGCCTTGCGCTCTGCTTGCGCTCCGTTCGTCTGGAAAGCAAGGCGAGCGACTCTCTGACTCGCGGTCGCCATCTCATCCGTGACGACGTCCCCGTAAACATTCATGGTCGTGCGGATGTCCGTGTGCCGCATCATTTTCTGCTGTACGGCAATCGCAGTGCCTACAGCGTCCAGCCATGAGCGGTACGAATGCCGGAATGCGTGAGTGCTCACGTGCCCAATCCCTGAAGCCTTCGCAGCCCGTGCAAGTTCATCGCGTGTGCCTCCGTATGAGTAGGGAAGCCTCCCGATATTGAACGGGCTGGCAAAAATCCAGTCTTCAGCTCCCGAGAATTCTGTGAGCTGCTTCCAGGACTTCAGCCGGTTGAGTAGATCATCCGCAAGCGTGACGGTCTTTGCGGAGCCTGCCGTTTTGCATTCGTCCACAACCTGCTCAACGATGCCGCGCTTGACACTCAGACGCGAGTTCAACCAATCCACGTCAGACCATCGCAAGCCGAGCGCCTCACTGATACGCAGGCCTAAACAAACACAGAGCAAGGCCATCGTTGCGAACGGCTCATGCAGTTCTGTCAACAGAGCGTGAAATTGCTCGGCTGTGAGACTGCGGGCTTTCCGTGTCCCTCGCGTGGCTCCGTTGTTTTGGACAAGCGAGATGGGATTGCGGCTGATGTCCAGGATGCCGGACCACATCGCATATTCTACTAACGAATGCAGCAGACTGCGGACGTGCGTCTTGGACTTCGGCGATAACGGCAGACCGCGAAGCCACAGTTCTACCGGGCGGGGTTGGATATCGGAGATGAGAGTCTCGCCCCACTTCGGCTGGATGTGATTATTAAGGAAAGAGCGATAAACCCGCGCCGTTGAATGGCGCGAGGGCATACGCTCGGTTTCGTAACGGGCTATCACGTCGCTTACAGTTTCTCCGGCTGCACTCGGCTTCATCTGGACGCGTTCGACCGCTTTCCAGGCCGCCGCTTTGTTTGGGAAGTCTTGCTTTGTACCGATCAACCTTGACCGGCGTGTGCCTGCGTCGTACCAGAGATAGTTCCAAGTCTTGCGTCTCTTATCGAAACGCACAGATCCATGTGTATGTCGCTGCGCTCTTAACATGCTTCCTCCTGAGCAGCGCCAGCGGATGACGGGGTAAGCATAGCATCCAATTCGGAGCGTAGGAATCGCCAGACACAGCGCCGGACGCCGGACAG
>WNFC01016846.1_pt1 | contig 23427 bp, 32 predicted proteins | sample 5400541 | NCBI WGS metagenome assembly WNFC01 (sample SAMN13153342, study PRJNA577476) | soil metagenome | isolation source: 120 cm saprolite under Douglas fir tree site 2 hole 2 replicate 1 | place: USA:California | collected 2015-04-18
TAAAAAAGCGAGACCGAATGAGGGTAAGCGCATGATGCCTTTCAAAGCAGGGAATAGATGATTGGGATGATTGGAAGGAGCGGAAAATGTGGAAGTGAAAGTCCCTTTGAGTAAATATAAGTACTCACGCACAGACAAGGTATGGTAGGAACGTCCAGACACAAGAGAAGAATCAGGGCATCTGACGTTTGAAGAAATGATGTATCAGCAGCCACTGAGAAGGACGGAACGCGACGTTGTTTCGAAACAGGATGAAATTGGTGCCCGCACAAGCTTTCGTCCAAATTGGGATGTTTGATAGTAGTACTGTAAAACCTTTGGTTCTGCATTCGAAGGTGTCACTGTATCCCTGTGGGTCAAATGCCGTGAGAGTCGGTGAGATTTTGTGGGAGGGAGGGAGGATGGAGCTTTATCACCCCCTCCCCAAGTCGCGAAAAGCACTCTCTGCTCTGCTGTACGTTACGATTCAAGCGCGCGAGATAGTTTACTGATACCGTGTTTATATAGATCGAAGGCATCAGGGGATGATGAAGGACGTCGTGCGGTACGTCGGGTGTTTCCGGTGCTCTTTTAATTCGGGCTCGCCACTCGCTACACTCTCGCCATTTGTCCGCCAACTCATGGCCCTGGTAGAACAGCCACTGGCAGATGGTCGGAATGTCCGACTCCTCCTGCAACTAACCAAGCAACAACGAGCATTAAAAAAAAGAGAAGGCCTCGGCTATGCTGGGCACGTGACACACCAGAAGCTTGATGTCCTCGACGGTCATTTATTTTGAGATGCTTATTCGCCGTACTCTCCGTTTCACCGTGCGAATCCGTTTTGACTGTCGCTGGGGCTCTGCATTCCGCGGTCGATATGTGAGGATGCTTGTCTGGCGGTTGTCTACCATGATTGGACCCGGATTCTTGGTATAAGTTTCTGGTGTCGGGTCTGGATCCTCGCCACCCAAGACGCGGATCGTAATTTCTGTTGAATCGTAGTCCATTTTCCTGTAAAAGCATTCATTAGCACGCGGGCGACCGGACGGAGTGAAGCTACGCACCGCTTAATTCGACACTCTTCGCATAGCGGCGGATCATGAATAAATCTCGAACTTAAGATACCCCCATCAGCAACATGTTGGCTTTCTACCGTTATGAGTGGGGACGCATCATGACTATTTGGTCGAGAATTAAGTCTTGGTCTCAAAACACTATATCATCACATACAGATCCTCCAAGGCATCCCAGTCTGGGGGTCGGACAAGGCAGACCGTGCGGTCCAGATCTCCCCCATTTAGATCAAGTGCCAACTGAACAGGCCGTGACCGCACAAGAACAGGAGGTTATCCAGGCAAGCTGGACGAGGATGGTGTCCAGGCCTGAGGATCCAGAGCTTCCATTCACGCACGAAGCTTGCAGGGACAAGAGCGCAAGCCACGTTTTCAAGAATCGCCGTGTTTCCATTCAGCGCATTCTCTTGCATATGTTTGAGTCGCGCCTGCCTAAGAGGTCAGCAACTGAGGTTTGTGACCATAAAAGGGCTGGCGGTGCACCTTTTCTTCCTCCGCCTTTTTGCGTAGCTCCCTTTTATCCTCGCGCGAGTTCTCTGCGAGAGCGGCACACACTGCACATGGGCTGACAGCATCAGACAAGGTGTCCCAATGGAAAGAGTGTCTTGAGCAGTCCGAAAGCCTGGGAGCCATAAAATCACTGCCTAGGCGTAATGTTTGTTGGCGCACCTTGTGCGAAATACGTGTTCGGGCGGAGAGGTTGAGCGCCAAATGACCGTGTTCGCATATGACGTGATCTTGGAAGGTTTGAGAGTCCGGAGCGGGGTCATTTTGAGATGGCACGTGCATCTTCGGCTTCGGTTGTCTCCAATCTACATGAGGATCAACATCAAAATTCGGTTCGCTTGAACAGAAGAACGATATACACCTTTCATCCAGTGCCTAGAGACCCAATAGCCAATGGAATCCACCTCATTCATAACAGCATCGAACTGAGCAACATGCATCGGGTGTTGATACTGGTATAATTTCTCTAGATGGTGTAGGCCCATGTCACCTCGATCCCAGAATTAAGAAGTGATGGACCCACCAAGAAAGGTGTCTTCAATACATGTACGACAGACGTCGGTCGGCTCCAGTGTTGGGTCGAATGATGCACCAGACGCCAATACGGACGATTCATAGATAGCCTGTAGGATTCTGGGCATCAATAAGATAAGATGGCTTTGCGATTAGGACGAACGCGGTCGATTCGCTTCATATGTACGGCCTTCCCTGGATCAAGCCTACCATGAGGACACAGTATTTCCTCGACAGAGATGGTCCCTTCCATGAAAGAAGCCGAATTCCGCACAGACGCTTCGCTCCCATTGCTTTTGCTTTTCAGACCATTCATATTGCTCGGACATCCGGTCTGATCGATGTGATCGGTTGCGCCCTCAGTACGTTTGTTCATTGGCCGAGAGAGAAACGTGTTCAAGGCCTGTTGGCTGACTACAAGCGAGGGCTGCAACAAACGTGGAAAAAAAACCAGAAGAAGAGCACCCTCAACCTACCTGGTCACAAGATGAAACATTCCAAGACCGATAGATGTCCTGCATCTTTGACCGAAGTTCAAGGAATTCGGTTGTAAGCTTCTCTCGTCTAAGGTATTCTGTTAGCATCTCCGACAAGTGACAAGTGGAACCCCTGATAGTTACCTTGCACTGAAGGTAGCGCAGGCGTTGGCATGGTTCTGATTCATTTGGAGTACAACATCGAGGGCACGCTGCGGAGGCTGTTGAATCGGTGGCCCCCCAGGTGTAGCTCCACGGAGCATATATACAAGCATATACGCATCCCTTGATGCCATTCGTCTGGAAACCAATTCATGAATTATTTGGACATCACTCAAACCTAGGCAAGCGCACCCAACTGATGATGGCGATTGAATCCTATACAACTGTGAGCACGATTAGACAATCCATGAGCCTTTGGCATACTCTACTATCTCATCATCGCTACTGTCCTCGACCCGTCGGCGCTTCTTAGAAGGCTTAGGTCTACTGATTACCAGGTATGAGGGCTGTGTAGCCAGGACAATATGGAGACGCACGCTTTGCCTTTATCGCTTGCAGGAGGCTCGGATCCTGGAGGCTTCATTTTTGAAACGACTTCATCATTGAAAGTGAACCAGGAATCATGCCTATCAGAGCTCAGTGCACCGCCGTTTTGGTTTGGTCGGGGAAACCTACGTAACATCAAACACCATGGCTTCATAGTGACCATGGTACGCACTGGAGCCTTTATGGATGAGGACGCCTTTAAGTTCGTAGATGTTTTCTTGGTTGGTTGAGTCCTGGTTACGAAGGTATCTGTTCATATCAAGCACGACAGGAAATGAGATATTATGCTTTCTCTTCTTCCGTTCGAGGGTCACGATATCGAAGACAAAACGGAGTAGCGAAAAGTGGAGAACGGGGGGAAGCTTTTGGAGGATAAGCTGCCGAGTGGCGTCTTCCAGCGACTGGCATCTACAACACCGATATCTAATGAAGGATTCAGCAGGTTCAATCCAAATGAGTAAGCAGAAAACATTACTTGTTATCCCCAGATAGTGTCTCAGGTTTAAGAAGCGCCTCAATGCAGCTTTCGAGCGAAGTATTGTCCTATCATGCGGGCTCGATCGACACATTATGACGTCCATAAGCAGACCTACCTCAAGATTGACTTCTATTTCAAGGAAGTTTGAGTTATTCTCAGAACGGGCTCCGCACCGCATGCAGGTCATCGCGTATGTTTGTGATCCTTCGAACTGTGACATTGCGTATAAGAATGAAGGCACCTAATTCGGGCTAAAATTTATTACTTGATTTGAAACGAGGTGCCTCAGTGCAGGATCAGGTTGCTTCTTGAACTCATCGTCCAAGTGGGTGATGAACAACTTGGAGAATCTATGTGGGTCATGAGTGGTCGATCTATGGTCAACATTGACTTTACAGACTCCTGGGCGTCTTGTTGTTCGTTTGTCCGAAGCTGTAGACTCCCAACAAGTTTCTCTGGATTGAAGACCTTCATGCGACTTTCTTGTAGCGCAGCGAACGTCGTCTGGAGCTGGAAGATAGGTGAATCCTGAAACAATGGGTCAACATTTCGCGATAGAAGGGATAGCACGGATGCGAACATCGAAGGGATGGTCTCTATCGTTGGCTGGCAAACACTGATATACGCCATTGCGGAAACAGACGTCTTGGAACCAGACCTGCATAGGATAAGTATCACAAATCGCCAGATGGTCAAGGATTACCTGAATATACGCATTTGCGTAGCAGGTAGCCCCGAGATTCTAAACAGTGTCAGCCCAAAGACAGGCTAGGCTGAGGTTGACACACCCTGAGGCCTACTGGTAAGCTAGGCTCCCTTGTCCGGAGATTAGGGTCTGGACCCAGGTCTATTGCAGATAAGTAGGCTTTCAAAGCAGCCTCTGAACAACATCGGCATCAAGCCGTACAAGGATGTAACAGAACAGCTGACCTGCGTCCTCCCAGCGATCATGAGCGAGATAATTCAGACAATTTGGGTTCTTCGAGCAGTACTTTTTGCTGCATGTGGGGGTTTCGTCATCCGAGATGATAACGATATCCTTCGTTGGTGCTTCCCCTGATACGATGGCTTCAACAGGGTCAACAGTCTTCGCTGGGCGTTTTCGATACTTGTTGGCACAAAATGAGTGATGTGACTTGCGAGAGAAGCCGCACGTAGCGAGGAGATGTTCCTCAGTAATCCCCGACACGTCCGTGACGCTCGTCCCAACCCATCCCCAGGGAGAATTCCAGTCACCCCCCAAATCCGACGTAAGTCTGTGTCTCTTGAGTCGTTCCCCGGCAGCAAGACCCTCGTGCTGCTGATTTTGGCGTCTTTTGCGCTTTGAATACATGACGGCCGCGTGAATGAAAGCTCAGGCAGGATCCGTCACGGGGAGGAAGGTGTCGGGCTGGCGTTAGAACCGTTCTGTGTTCGATTTCGATGCTGACGCGCCACGGGTTACGCGCTAAACAGCGGGCCGGGACTGGGCCGATCGATTCCCAACAGTCCCATCCCACTGGCGGTCCCAACCGTTGCCCAATCGACACATTCTCACAATGTCCAGTGAGCCGCCATCAGGACAAGTCCGGGCCCCGAAAAATGGCTTAAGTGATCGTATCAAGAGTGTGTTTATGTCCCGTGATAATGCTGCACGGATACGAAAGCGGAAACAGGCAGTTGCAGTGGTCTGGCGCTACGTGAATACGCTTCGGTGTGTGACGCATCTCTTACCTCTCTGCGTTTGTTCACCGAACTATAGATTATGTCTGCTGGCAGCGGGATATCTTTGGCTATTTGCACTTCCCCTATCACAACTTGGGGTAGACACTTACATTGACGAGAATGCGCTTCAACCGAGCCAGGTGCCATCATCTGTTTTTGTTCACCCCATGCATGCCAATTTTGTTCGTTTATAGGTTAACACCCATTGGAATTGGGAAGACGTTCATCGTGCGGATAGATTTTTGGAGGCTCTGAGCTCAATACGGGACCGTAATTTGTCAAGCGCAGAGTGAGTCAAGCCCCATTTCCTGAACTCAACAATCCGCTCACGCGGTTACGCAGGCGTGCGACTTTCTTCGCAACTGAATTCGCAAAGTGTGGTATACCATCATCTACACAAAAATACTCTATCCAAACTTCACTTGGTGTAGGTTCCATTTGTTATTATAAAATCTCGCGGGCCTGATGATACTTCTTAGACCCTGAATGGTACCAATGCTTACGCTGTCTTTTCTGCACCTAGAACGTCTGGGATTGAAGCGATGGTCATCAGTGCCTCCTGGAAAAGCCTGACGGGCGGAGAGAACATGAGGGGGGTGTCTATTGTACTTTCCTTAGCTGCGTTCTTGAAACGTTCGTAACCGCCACTTCAACCGCGGCTTTTGATCTCAATCATGTCCGCAGAATACTCACACTGGTCCAAGGACATTATTTTTGTCATCAGTGACGGCTACCTTGATGGTATGCATGCATGGTTAAGTGCATATAATAGGCCCTCGAACACTCGTACGTTGTCCAACCGTTTATCCCGGCCATTCTTTCTCCCATCTAGGTGTTTTTAGAGGTGCGACTTACTGTCTTGTTGGAGACTAGTCGTTGAGCACAATTACCCAAATAGAAGGACTGAACGGACGGTTACCAAATCAAGACCTCATCAATTCATTTAGATCCATTTCTCAACATACCGGTAGCGTACCTGTTCTGCTTTACGACCACCACGAGCCTTCCGAGTATCCGGGACGCGAAGAAATACGCAAATTTTATCCGTCTTGGCTTCCAAACTGGCTTTTGGAGCTTAGAAGCGTCCTAGAGTATGGTTACCGAGCCAAGAATATATTGAGACACTTTGCATATCAAGCTAGAGGCAAAGCAAGCGGCGCGCATGGGTTATTCCATCAGTGAGTGTTCTGTTGATTGTTATATACCAGTCTAAGAATATGACTTAGATATCGCATAGATGCGATCACACTCTTTGCCGTTCCATCTAATGGACCTCACGGATTCTACGCTCTTGGCCGGTACGTGTCACAGTATAGAAGACTTCACCCGCTGACCCCACTTCTACAGCACGGTTGAATCTACACTTCGTACCATGAGCAATTTACTCGAGCGACTTCATGCATCATTCTTCCTCTACATAATGACTACCCCTTCGTCCTTCCTCAAGATCGGTAGTTACCTCCCTAGTGCGGTGCTTGTTGCCACAGCTCTGATATTCGGCGGTCTCCGGGAATGGGTAAGCGCAGGTTGGGTAGAATTGGAAGATGAACATCAGTCTCCTGGGCATGAAAAGGCTGCGGACATCGGCTTGACACCGAAGACGTGGGTGCCTCGGAGGAGAAATCTCCTGGACGCCTTTGTTGTGATTGCTGCCTCACATTTGATTGGTTTGATACTTTTTTTGATCATCTGTCAGGGGTGGTCAGATAGTCGCCGACTGGTATGCCGTTCGATTTTGGTTGCGTCGTGCTATTGGCTCATGTTTAAATCAGAGCGTTATAATCCCACTTGTTTGCTGGATAACCCTTGTACTCGCCCCATGGGAGTCTCCTTCGCCTAGTAGATCTGTCCAGGCTGCGCCCCTTCACATCCTTTTGAAGGCCATCAACATGTGCCTTGCGAGCACCCTCATTTCCGTTTCGTCGGTTCTCAATTTCTCCCTCGCCGCCCTCCTCGCGGTTACTCTCGGCGTACCCCTATCCCTAGCGTCTCCATCAGATTCTTTACTGGCCCGCGGCATCAAATGTGCACTTTATACCACACTTGCTTTCGGCTGGCTTGCCTTTGACGCGGAAGTCAAGCGGGGGGTATGGGACTGGGAGGTGCTAGGTGCTTGGTTTACTCCATTGGTTTGCGTCGTTTATGTCCCGTTTGTACTTCAAGCGGGCATTGTTTCCTCTCTCTCGCCGTAGGATTCTAATAACGTCACATTGGTCTCTCAGGCTTATCCGTATCTACCATATCCACACTTTTGTGCTCCTCTAGATTATGGTCCACGCTACCGTTGTTCCCTTGTCTAATTGTCTGTGCGATGTGTTTTTGAGAATATCAAGCGAAGACTGCTTCCTGAGGTGTATGATAGCATCAATCAGATGACAAGAGAGATGGAGGGGTGATAGAAGTTGAAAGTTGCAGGGTGTACCCTATGGTCGTCGCGTCTTGCCACCCCGTCAATTCCCCATCAGCTGGGGGCAGCTGGACATCCACTGTGCCCCCATAGGTTCGGCCTGAGTCAATACCGTCGTCCAGATCACAACGAATGACCATGTCACTACAATCTTGAATCGCACGCGGCTTTTCATTGAGACCTTACGGGATTCAGTGGGAGGGTTTTCCGTGCTCGTAGCCTCTGCTTCCTTGCGCATGGCAAACTCACCTTCGGTAATCTCCTCGTTCAGGTCGTTCAGAAGTCGGCAAACTTGGGGCGTGCTCATATAAAAAAACAGATGCCGGACATCGTCAAATCCGTGATTGTTCAGGTCTTTTCAGCCCGCGGAGCTCCTTAATGATTGGCTGAGTAACAAGGTCATAGAGGTTCTTGAGTATAGATCGTAGAGTGCGCTGGTAACGCTTTGATTCGAGGAAGTACTCACTACGTTTGCGCACCCGTATTTCTCAATTCGATTGCATGGCCATAGAATTGTCAGTAGTCGTCATGAGAGCAGCGGCCTGTCGTGGAGAAAGGTAAGGATGTTGGAACGCCACTCGCAATGGTTGATGTATGATCCATTGCGAGTGGTATTCCGACATCCCGTTGATGATGATGGCCTCTACGATTTCCGCTATTTCTGTGTGGAAAGAAGCAGGTGGATTTTTTGAATAATATTAGGACGGGAGCCAACCCACAGACGTGTAATGATATTGCTTGTGTAAAGGTCTTCCTTCTGTGACAACTGTTTCGCATGGAGCGCAACTTGGCCAGGGCTTGAACACATGTACGATGCTGAAAGAGATATCGAGGTAATGACGAGAAAATACGTTGAACATGAGAAATGCGATCATTGATATCAGAGATAGACATCTGCGGCTGCCATTATACTTGGCTCGAGAAGAGAACCCAAGATTAGATTCATAACTTACGGTGTTGAGCGCCTATTCTCCAACGCCGAAAAATCAGAGTGGATCACCGGCCCTCAGACACTATTCTGGGAGGGGTTTGGTTCGAGTCTAGAAAGGATGTCCCTCCAACAGCCGCGATATTCACCTGTATTCATAACTTCTAGAGGGTGGTAAAGTGCAGAATAGGGGATACCTTGCTTTCGGACCCCCTATTCAGTTATTGCAGGTCAATAAGTGGAACGAACTTGAAGTGGAACCATCTAGGGCGGAGCAGGCTGCTTACAACTGCCACCTTTATGTAATTGACGTTGTGTGAAAAACACAGACCACAGACCGCGAAGACATTCTTCCATTTTGTCAGTCGCATGTCCTCCAAAAAAATTCGTAGTCTATAAGATGCTTCAGTTGGTCTTTCTGAGATGAGAATGGTACACCATCGCTTCACCGTGCTTAAGGAGGAGTTGGAGGGGACTTACGACTCGAAGACCGAAGACGACATGATACAACTTTACCCCGTTTGCGGGTCCCTTCCTTACGATGCTGACTATCGGCGTGGAATCTCGTCAACGAGGTGAGTGACGGATCGTCGTGGTAAATGAATGAAAAACCCTGGTCGCATGTTATTGCAGTGCGTTGTCCCCTCGCCACTTTTCTACCGTTTCTATTTGGCATAGGACAGCTATGCGTGCTGAGTCTCTTGCACAATGATAACGGTCTCCACCTACATAACCTGTGCTACACGGTGGGTATGATCCGTTTCTTGCTATATCAATCTTTGGGCACCGGTTCCTCCTGGCTCTCCTCTATTGCCAGCCTATGAAAGGCGCTAAAAATAAGCCGCGATGAAGTTCGGGACACCAGAGAGTCAGGTGAAGATTCCATCATTTGTTTCTTAATGACAGCATCCCATATGCCGCGACGACGACGTGTCCGTTGTCGTGAAATGTGCTTGATAATCCAGTCTCGAGGCGAACACTGGCAAATAGTAGATGCTAAGGGTACAAACGGTAACAGACCACACAGCTATATAAATGAGTGTCTATGTTCCAACGACTGATGCGTGCGGAAACATGCCAAAAGGACTGTCTAGACATAGACATCTCACTACTAATGTCTGTACGGATATCTTATTGTAAGCTCCGTCGGTCTGCGCGCTCCAGTTTCAACAAGATATGTTTAATACGACCTTCAAGTTGAGGGTAGAAAGATAAGACATCTCTCTGGAGGGACCGAAAAACGCAAAAACGGTAACAAGTACAAAAAAGAAAGGTACAGTGCCAGTCGCATCATCTAGCCTATGTCCATACTGTCTTCCGGACCAAATAAGTCCCCATCTGGTGGAACTCCTTCTGTGCCGTTGAGTTGGATGACCACCGGCATCTCGATGCCTTGTATAGGGAGGGGATCCGTTTCTTCCCTGGCCGCTGCGTCCTCCCCGGGTTCACCTCCGTCGTCACCATCTGCATCATCCCCGCCCTCCCCCTCGTCCGGCTCCGGCTCACCAGCCTTGCGAAGCCTCGCCATCTCGTTCATATCATCCTTCTGGCTCATCTTCACCTCGAGATCCGCGCGTAGCTTCTTCAACGCGTCCTCGAAACGCTTGCGAATTAGAGGGTTGCCCGTGCTCGCGACCTCTGCTTCCTTCTTGCGCACGGCAAACTCGAGGTCCGCAATTTCCTCGTTTAAGAGTTGTCGCGCCTGTTGCGTTTCATCGTCCTCATCCTCGTCTTCTTCGTCATCGTCCTCACTCTCGTCATCCTCGTCATCCTCGTCGTCTTCGCCTTCAAGCTCCCGATCGAGCTCCGCAGCGAGCTCTTCGTCAATGTCACCGTCTGCCTCGCCTTCTTCCCCGTCTTCATCGCTGTCATCGCCATCGGCTCCTCCCCCAGGTGTTCCTGCATCGCCGGGCTCGGAATGAGCTCCGGGTGTTTGCGCCTCTAAGATATCTTGTTCGATGAACTCGGAGTCCGACAAGTCTGGGTTCACGTTGTCCAAGACCTCTGGAAAGCACAGTCGGACGAGAAGCGCGCGGGATCGACAACCAAAATAAACATACCGTATTTGACATCTTCTGCCATGGCATCCTGCTCGAGCAGTCTCTCAACCTCCTGCTCAACGCTCTCAATTGTCCGCCTATTCACCCGTCTCCTGAAGCGTCTCTTCCTGGTATGATGGAGGGGTGGAGTGATTCCGTGGGGCCAAATGAAATCGTCGATGTTGAAGCTCTTTTGTATGCCCACTACCTCCTCGCTGGAAACTTTTTGTTCGACAAGAAGCATCTGAGTGTGTGTGAAATGAGGCGATCATAAACAGAATAGAAAGACAAACCTGGCAGATGTCAGCAACCTTGAACATTCTCTTGTTGTCGAGCGTCTTCTGTGCCTCAATAACACAGGGTAGGTCAACTAGTTTCGCCGAATACATATTATCTCCGACGTGGAAGACGGCGCGACGCGAGTCTGCTCTAAGATGTCAGCCAGTTTGGTGGACGCTTACTTGGTGTCGCACCTTTGAACTTGAACCAGATCTCAGGCGAGACTTCACGGGCAGCCACCATTTCACGTAGCTTGCCGCAGTCCTCTCCAGGGGGCATGCGAAGTATGAACTGCTCCTCAAAGGACAGCTCTTCGTCGTCGGAGTCGAGCTCACGATCGTAAGGACCAAGGAAGGACATGCCCGGAGCCAGGGCGGCGGCCTTTTCACTCAACTTGAGCTTGAGCTTTGGTGCAGCCTTTGCCTTCGTTGAAGAACGCATTGGCCGCCCGGGGGTCGTGTCACCACTGTCGGAAAACGCAGGGGAACTCTGTCGTCGAGCGCGTAGTGTTGCGGCCCTCTGTGGGCGGCCAGTGGTAGCTTGTGTAGCTTGAGCATCCGCGTTTGCTTTTGAGGGTCCTGCAGCATCTTGTGCGTTAGAGTCGAGATCGTCGACAACAATGAGGTCGTCTTCCATCAGTTGATTCACCGTGACCCGCGTGCGGGTTACCAACTCGCTCATGTATGTAAGCACGTGATCTTTCTGGGCCTGGAATCGATCGTGGGCGGTTCATAATCAGCTAACTAGCTGCTGGCTGCTAGCTGTAAGGCCGACTTTGCCCCGTGCTGTGCATTTTACCGTGCAATGGATAGGTACGCTTATTCCCAATACCTAGTTTAAGCTACTTTGAACTGTCACCCAACATACAGCCTCGATTTCAATATCCATCAATTAATCCTCTCCGACCTCGCCGCCAGCGTGGGCGCTTCCAAAGTTGACCCAGCAGACCCCACAATCGACTCTTCTATTGACTTGATCACTTCCAATGTCACGACTAGAGCTATCTCTAAAAGTGACGTGGAGTTGAATGGCATCAACGCTGACTTGGAGCAGAGGGTGTTCATGGTGGGTGCCCCTCCCAGTCATAGGTGTGGTATTTTCACAGTTTTTCCAGTCGGCTTCGAGAGCGAGATGCAACATCGGGTTCGCGGAGCTCTCTGTGAACATATCGACTACTCTCCTCCAGAGTACAGTTTCTGTCTTGTTGGACATTCTCCGAGACATCCCCTATATTGAGTTCGACATGAACCTGACCTGGGATGGTGAGTTCTTTGCCCAGTGCCCTCAATGAGTATGCGAACGAAAATTCTCCCCAGAGTGGTCGTTGCCTGACCAGTTGACCTACTCAACTGTCTCCGCTCTTCTGAAACTTGCCGCGGTCCACTCAGAATATAGGGATGACGTCATGACCGCTATTACGACCTTCACATCTGTCCTTGTCAACAAGCTACAAGACAGTCCTCGTGAGTGCCCTATCTTTCTACTGGATCCGTATTATGACGCCTCGGCTAGCCTCCGAAATACTTACCCACCATGCGCTCTCATTCCATGGTTTATATCGTGCCATCATCTCCACCGAGTTCTCATGGCATTACCATGGCTGGGCGTCAATCTCTGAGTACCTTAATGTCCTCTTTGAACCTCGTGTTATTGAGCGTCTGAATCGCTGTTTGTTCAACGTTATTCAAGCCGAAGATGACGACCTCGACGTCAAGAACTATATTCAAGCTCTCCTGTCGCGCTATGTGTTGAGTGGTCGACCCCTTAATGGCTATTTTCTCGTGTGCTGCGTCGTAGAGGCCCAGTGGACGATGCTAGCACAGGCCCTGTACCCGTCGGAGGCACCAGTCTATCCTAAGTCTGGGGAAGAGGCTGAGGCGGCAGCTGCTAACAAGGCATGGTCAACTCTCACCCGGGACATCCCCCCCGAGATTGGTGCTTCTGAGCCGAGCTTGGAAAGTGCCCTGAAGAAGTCTCTCGAGTTATCCACTCAAACATTTACCGATCTCCTTGTACAGATCGAGGAGATGGATTCTGAGCCGTCACTGGATACATATGCATGGGAAACCATGTCCGAGAGCTTGGTACGTTCCAGCTTCAGTTTGGTCGATACAACGCCTCAATTATCGCCAGAAACTTGGCACTGTCTGTGCTGTTGCCCTCCGAGATCTTGACAACCATCTTTTTTCGCGTCTCAAAGTCATTCTGAGCATGGATTCGCCAATCGCCGATAGTCTCGTTCAAGTGGCTGCTTTGAAAGCAGTCACCGTATTGGTACAGCAGTATGTTGTTCTCGCTATGCCTGGAGCGTCTCCAACCCGTGTGTAGTTTCCCCGAGACCGCTTCTTCGCTGGTATCGCATCTTCGACGCTTTATCACGTCACCGATTCCCACATTCGAGAATGAGTTCATCAGCGAGTCTCGGATTCCTCCGCCGTTATTCTCAGCCGCCAAGTGTCTTGCTTTGTGCATTCAGGTATCTTGTACTTGTCCTCTGCTCATTCTCTTCTCATTCGGGATAGATGGCATCTGGTGACGACCTAGCAAAGAGATACACGACGTATCACATGACACCCCGCCCAACGGCCTCTTCTCCAGTTTGAATGGGGAACACACCGTTACGCATTCGGATCGCTCCACCCTGAGTTCATTCGACACAGTTGGTCATGGCCACACGGAAGAGGAGAGAAGACTCATTACCACTAGCACGATATCAGTGGTTTCAAGGCTCGCCCTTGAATTCAAGCGCGATGAAGTGAGTACTGTTTTTGGTATCGACCAAATCCCTGCTGAGAATCTATTGTGTAGGCAACAAAACTAACGATTGCGATGCTTATACAACGTCTCCAGATTTCTGAACCATATGCTGAGGCGGCCATCGCTCATAATCTAGTAGATCTGGCATTGAAAGCTCCTGAGTCCTCGTTCTTGGATGTCATTAAGGCATTCTCTTCTCTCAGTCTCTCCAAATATTCAGAAGATCCAAGGTTCTCAAATAATATGGTAAAGCGCTTCTCCTGATCTTGCGCTACCTGCCTTAGAATAGTCCACAGATTCTGGCTGCACAGACTAGGCTTGCTCACGAACTGGATCAGCGACCAGAGTTCTATTATGTATACTTGCAGGAACTCCTCTCGTTGTTCGGGGACAAGGGAATTGCTATTCAAAAAGCCTCCGTTCAGAACCGGCAAATGAAGGCAGAAGATCTGTCTGAACAACTTGTCTCTCTTCTCCTACCCATCGATGCGCTTCTGAGTCATGCTGACCTCAATCCCCGCTCTGCTTCATCTTCCGAACTGGTAGCCTTGTTCCGTAACATGTGGTTCCTTTGCACTCTCTTCCAGTTTACCGTTGCAGACGAAAAAGATGGCTCGGCGACGGAGTGGCGCCGTCCCGCGTTGTGTCGTATCGCCGCAAAGACGCCTGCCTTGGTTTTTGAGGATGCCCACGAACTGCTTGCTAGTGATATCGAGTTTAATTCGTCAATTCGGCTCGAATATGCGCATAATGTGAGGTCATCTGTGTGACTATTATGTGTGGTGCCTAACGATGGAATAGGTTATCCCGAAACATTGCAGCTTACTGAACAAGTACCTACCGTACCAACACACAGATATTCGTTCATTGTCTGCCGGAGAAGTTATCCTGCTGCTTGTCATGCATGATGTGGAAGGAATGCGAGCAGCCGCTGGACTTCCTTCGTCTCTCGTGCACTACTTCACAAATAGCAGCATCAATAGCCGTACGGAACTAAGCGCATGCCTGGAATCGATGGCCGATAAGGTATGGGAGACATAAATCCTATCACAACACACAATTTACATCATGTGTAGATTATCACAGACGCAATTCAGGATCTGAGTCACCGGGCACAGACCCAGTCATTGCCGGGGGAATTACTCCGAGAACTGCAAGTCCTCCTGACCAGCAGCACACATCGCGTCGCCAAGGCACGGGCAGTAGCATCCAAATACCTCCACAGGCTCATCACGTTTTTCCCGACGCTCATGTGTGATCCTCCTCTCGTATTTTCTATCCTTGAAGTTCTTACGCTCCTCCGGCGTTCATGCGAGGGTGAATACGTGGACGAGGTAAAGCTCATGTCGTCGCACCTTTTTTTGGCTTAACCGCTGTTATAGTATAATCCGGTCTTCGAATTCCATTCTGATAGGGTGGACATAACTCTCCAACTTCCTGATGACTACAAGACTAGGGATGAAATTCTCGTCAACCTCCAGCGTAATTCTAGTCGGTGGTTCGAGCTTGGACTCAGTCGCGCTCCCATGGAATTACAATCTACTCTTCAGGTACCAGCACCCCCTTCACCCTACGCTGTGACTAAGCTTACCATTCTTCTCAGAAATACCTCGCCATCAATCAGTCGCTCTCGCCCATTGATACTGTCGATCTCGGTGCCTCAATCGCTGAGACTTTTGGAAAAGCTATTGGCCCTGTAGAACGGAAGCTGTGTACGTGTTATCGGAGCTCCTTGTTAAACTTTATTGACTATTGCACAGCTTCCCTTGCTGCGCTTGCTAAACATAAGCCTGATCGTGCCAAGATTATGACTAGTCAAATCGCTTCAAAGGCATATTTCACGGGGGAGATAGCCGGCCTACGCCTTGCCGGGCGGGGAGGTTAGCATTTTCACGTTATCGTGACTCCTTTTCAAACCTATCTACTACGACCCTAGGGAAGAACCTCCAGAAAGCGACAGATGAACAAGATCCAGTCCCTGAAATCTCGGCTCTCCGGGAAAAGATGCATTCAGCTCTTGCTGCTGTACGCGAGAAGCGCAACTCATTCACCATCCAGGACTTGAAACGGCTACTGTTTCGTTGCGCTTCGTCTCTAATATCGGTGACCAAAGTAAGACAAGCCACTCTTCCGCATGCATGGTTAACCAGCTTGGTAGTGTGATTATACATTGATGTACTACATGGTCGCTTTACCCTTTGAGGTCTTTACTCCATCTGCGATCGCCGCCGGCATCGAGACATGGACATGGGTGATATCTGAGCGACATGCGTTTGAGATTTCCATGATGGCGGAAATTAACTCGGCATGGATGACAAGCATCAGGCTGGAGAGGGGCATTTTCTCAAAGACGCTTAAGTACTTACTAAACCCCTCTCAGAGGTTAAGGGCCAGTTGCTAATCCCGCCCCCAGCTATGACGACCCCTTCCATCATCCCGTCGACTACGCGCCCACGGACAAAGATGTCATTGACCGTGCTAAAAACTATGCCCGTCGACTGCTCTCCCCGCATACACTTGTCCTGCAAATGCTCTTCAGTAGACTACAGGCCGCAAAATTTCGCAAACCAGGGTTAATGCTCCTCATTCAACGCCTAGTCCTCCGCTCAGCAAGGGCCTATCGTTCATTGAGGTAACAAACACACCATATTCCCCGATATTCTGATATACATACTTGTTGCAGTACACATGCGTTAGCAAGGGAAGCTCGATTCTCCCTTTTAATCTTTGGCTTCGAAGCCCTTGGAAGTTCGAGACTTGATTCCTACTGCGAGCATGCCCTCCGGGAAAGTCTTTATGCAGTTGCCTTTTCGTGGTTTTCTGTACGCCCTCAGTAAGTCAGACTTGTCATCTTGTCCCACGATTGACTTGCTCACTACCGAAAGATGGTCCCACGGCTCCAATCGATTACAGATGGACGCAGACTCGAAGCTCATGACCGACTTCCTGTCTCTCCTTCAGGCAGATACTGCCCGACTTGCGCATGAAGTTTCGAGCCTTGGGCATGCTCAAGCAACATCGATGAACTCGAGTCAGTCCATTTTCCCGTTGATGAGTGTGCGTTGTGAATGACCACATTTTCACTTAGCATATATTTCGCACATAAAAAGCCATAGCGTCCCTCTTAAATTGTTGGTGGAGAACGAACTTTTCAGGCTTTCTATTTGGTCAAATCCAATGAACGACTCAAAACGTGGTGCAGACTATGCAACTAACCTGGAAAGGTCTATGGTGGATGTGAGGCATTTCTAACTTCTCGTTGTCACAAAATAACGAAGTTCGTTACAGGAAACTTGGAAGAGTGCCATACGAGCAGCTTGGGAGATAGATCCAGCTATAGCGGCGAACTTTGTGGAGAGGTTCAGGCATCCCATTGTCGTGAGGGAAGTTGGCGCTCTTGTCCGCTCACGACCACGTGAGGTTCTGCATATACCTGAAGCTATTGAGCTCCTCGTGGGCGACCGGTTCGACGGGTTCCGACGGGATATCAGGGTAAGCCACTCGGCACAAAGCTTCGCGTCAGCTAAAAGCCATAAGCAGTACCTCCTCTTCTGGGATCCCGTGCCTCCGATCACTGCTGTCACTTTCTTCGAACCTCGATACCATGGGGATCCTATCGTCCTTCAATACGCTCACAGAGTGTTGGCTGAACACCCAGTTGAGGTGACCTTCTTTTTCGTTCCACAAATTGTGCAAGCGTTGCGCCATGACGAGCTAGGTGGGTCGCCTCGTGCTCGACAGCTTGGATACACTCAACATTGCTCCACGTGCAGGCTATGTGAACCATTTTATATTCGATACCGCCAGAATATCCCAGTTATTCTGCCATCAAATTATTTGGAATATGAAGGCCAACTGTTACAAGGACGACGCCGCTGAGGTGGTACGCCCACTCGAGGTTTTTCTGGAAGGTCCGGGGTTTAACGCATTTATTAGGAGGATCCGATGAAACCGATCTTGGACCGGATTATCCACGACATTGTGGAGTCCTTGTCCGGTTCGGAAAGCGATTTCTACGATCGCGAGTTTAATTTCTTCAACGAGGTGACCTCAATATCTGGAAAGTTAAAGCCCTATATCAAGAAACCAAAGCCAGAGAAAAAGGTAGGCCCAGCGAACTAAGTAAAACATACGGTACTGACCTGATGTTAGGCAAAGATTGATGAGGAAATGGCAAAATTAAAAATCGACGTTGGCGTTTATCTCCCAAGCAATCCCGATGGGAAGGTTGTCGATATCGACCAAAAGTCAGGCCGGCCGCTTCAGAGTCATGCGAAGGTTTGATACCTTTCCATTCCCGTGGTTTGGGTCTTGGCATAATAGTTTCACAGGCACCATTTATGGCGACGTTCAAAGTGCGAAAACAGCTGGTGGTCATCGATGCCGACCCCGATTCCCTGATCACTGGCGATGGTGGAGAGGAAGAGCGTCGCACAGAACAGGACTTGTGGATCCAAGCAATCTTCAAAGTCGGCGATGACTGTCGGCAGGACATGCTTGCCCTTCAACTTATTGCTATGTTCAAGAACATTTTCACTGGCGTGGGTTTGACGCTGTATCTTTACCCTTACCGTGTGACGGCCACTGCGCCCGGGGTACGTTCGACTCATCTAAGTTTCCTATGCATAGAGCCTAATCCAATCGCAGTGCGGCGTTATCGACGTCGTGCCGAATTCCACCTCACGAGACGAAATGGGCCGTGCGAAAGTTAATGATCTGCAGGGCTTTTTCGTTTCCAAATATGGTGGAGAAGACTCGGTCGCGTATCAGAAAGCTCGGTTGAATTTCATTCAGTCGATGGCTGCATACTCCGTCGCATGCTACATTCTTCAGATTAAGGACCGCCATAACGGGAACATCATGATCGACGGAGAGGGCCACATCATTCACATCGGTTCGTCCGCTACTCGCGCGCGACAATATCTGTTTTCTGAACAACCACTATAGACTTTGGCTTCTTGTTCGACATAGATATGTTATTTTCCCGATTGCCCCCGTCGCAGCATGTACTGACAGAAAGCGTGCACGTCCCGGTGGTGTCAAGTTCGAGCCCAGCTCGTTCAAGTTGAACCACGAAATGGTCGTGTTGATGGGCGGGCGACACTCGCAAGGCTACGCGCTCTTCCAACAGCTCTGCGTCGCCGCATTCCTCGCGCTGCGTCCACATGCGCCCCAGCTCATCGCGACCGTGCAGCTCATGCTCGGGACGGGCCTCCCCAGCTTCAAGGGCGATGGGACGATTCGCCGACTGCGCGAGCGCTTCGCGCTCGGGATCGGCGAACGTCAAGCTGCGGATTTCATGATAGCCGTCGTCAAAAACGCGCACGAGAATGTGCGCAGCACGGTGTATGACGAGTTCCAGCGGGTGAGTTCACAGCTTGGAGCTCGCACGTCGCGCGTAAGCACTGACAACCGATGGGATACGTGCGTTACAGCTGCAAAACGGTGTGTCTTTGTCTTGCGATACCTCTAAGAGTGACCTAGCTGACCCTTCATAGGCATTCCGTACAAGTAGATTGTGAGGATTGTTACGCGTGAGGATCTTGTTCGCTATCTACCTCATGGAACTGTTCAGTCCGCGGTGCCTATCACGAAAGCCGTGATTAACGCGTGATTCCTCAATCACCTTATTTGATAGTTTCACCAGTCAGTGTATCGTCTACACGATCCTGGCCGTTGGCTGTTACTCTTTCCAGCCTCCAGAAATAGACAGAAGCCAGGCATAGTCCACCCGCTATTGTTCATATTCCAAAAATAATATGTAAATGATGACGGTATAACCTAATGTGCGCCGTGGTATAAAGAGCAGACGTAAAATGTCTACGAAATAAGCAAGAAGTTGCAAAGTTCTTTTGAGTAGGGTGAAGTGCCACAGTCCAGCATCTGCGAATGCCTGATAAACAGATTGAAAGAAAGCAAGTACGTAAGTCCTAGAATTAATTAACGACGAAGACAACGGGCGAGGGGAAAATAAAAAAAAAGCTCAAGACCTGGTCAACGAAGCGTAAGGTCATGTGTCATGCAAAGTCCATCAGCATCATGCAAGTTGGGTTAGGGTGTTACCATTTCGTAATTGGAGTTGAGCGAGGCATATGCGCCACAAAATAACTGTGAATGATAAAAAGTCTAGGTGAATTTATGATGGACCACTATACGGGGGGTTCTGCAGTAGTGGCAGGAAGGATGGATGGCATGCTATGTGAGCGCATGGATGCAAGGGCGATGCCGGCAGCAGCAGGCGGCGCAGCTGTAGTAGGAGATGAGTAAGGAGAGCCAATGGGTGTACGACGGCCGAGCGAAGTCGCAAGACTGGGGTTGATTGGGCTAGGCAGCGGGCGCTTCGGTATTGGGCTCACTGGGGGAGGTGCATTAGAACTGCGGCGAGCACGGAGGAATTTGAAAGGCATTGTGCAGCAGGCACGTTGTTTGTTGTCTGGCTGAGAGTAAAGCCACGTAGCAGTAAGGACAACGCTCGCGCCAACGATGAATGAAGCTGTGATATGAAAATGGAAGAGTCCAACGGAGGCAAGAAAGGATATCACAATCGACAGAGACGTCGCAAAACCCTTCATGATGTTGTCAGCATACTTGATAACGAGGGCTGTGACGAGTCCTCCCAGGACCTGGGTGAGCACCGTCGCCCAGGCCCAGGGCGTGAAATTCGCGAATAGGTGTGTGAGCGAGGGAACAGTGTGCGCGGGAGTGCCAGGGGAGGGTGAAGGTGCCATAATGATAGGAACAAGTGCTGGAAGCAGTGAGAAAAGGGAGAGTTGCACGTTGCGCACCCAGAGGTCTGCGGTCGAATTCTTGATCACCATCTCAAAGTACACACCGGCTAGACCAGACGTAAAGCAGGCAGCGGCAACCGCGAGGAAGCCCTTGAACGGTATCATGGTGTGTACGTCAGCAGATGGCCTATTACCTGATGGGTTTTTGATGACGTTGCATTGGATTTGGACAATGCCTACGCCAATTGCGAGGAAGAAAAGGGCCAACCACTTGAGAGGGCTCAGCTTGCGGCGGAGGAGAACGACGGAGAAAGCGGCAGTGGTAAGGATTTTCATCTGGTAGGAAACCTGGAAGGTAGCGGCCTCCAAATTAGAGGCGGCGACAAACTGAAGATTATTCTGAATGACTGTTCGCAAGAAGTGTCAGGACGGTTATGTCAAGATAATTGGGACATAGCTAACCGTAGAGTATGGCCGGGATAGACAACTTCCAGCAGTCGGGCCGAAAAACCTCCTTTCCAACAATTCTACACCGCTCTAGAAACACCTTGGGATTGAGTGGAGAACTGGCGAGGCGATTCGGGAGCGGGGAAGGAAGGGCGAATGTATGCTGAGAAGAGCTCGGTCGTGCCCGAATCAATGCGATAAGCAGTGATATGAAACCCTTGAGGAGCTCTGTCGCAAGGACTGCGGATGCTGCGGAATATGCTCGCGATGGGGGCATAGAGACGCGAGAATAGTGCATGAGCAGCGACAGGGTAGCATTCTGTACTGCTAGGGTAACCAAGCTGGAATGGAAATGAGTCAGAACAGTCAAAGGACCGAGAATGGAATCAACCCGTGGTTGGGGATAGCCCGAGGGGGAGACAAGAAGGAAGACATACGAGATATACTTGAGAGGCAGACCGCATAGTAAGGGGGCAGTAGTAGAAGCTGCGGCCGGTTGTTCAGGGCGATCTTTATCGGTGACAGCATCGAGATGTACGGATTTTAGAGGAGTTTTCCCGTTCCAGAACAGCAGTTTAGAGTCGGAAAGAGCCATTCGAGGAGAGAGGAAGAAAGGGACGCCGCTGAGACCGTGGTCTGAGTCTCGTTTCGTGTGAGGCGGGGTGGGTGGGGTGAGGAAGGTGAGGGTCAGGGGAGGAGGAAGGGAGGGGGAGGAAAAGAGTAAAGCGGTGGAGCAACCAAGACTACGGGGATTAATTATTCCCCTGGCAACAGATATAACATTAATATTCACTCTCACTCTCACTCTCACACAACCAACTACTGTCGGAGAAGTTTCTTGTATCGTTTCACGAGTGTCTTTGCATCCGTGACAACCTGTAAACAGTCAACACTTCTTGCTTGGACGAGCTCGCCTGCCCTTTCACCTTCTCCTGTTCACGCAACCTTTCTAGTTCTATCTTTACCTTCCGCAGCAGCTTGCGGTGTGCCTGGGCACGCTTCAGGGCGGTGGTTTCAACTACCGTTTGTGGGACACCTTAGATATCAGTTCCGAGACAGGCAAACGACTTACTGAGTTTGCTGACTTCATTCACGTCCTCCTCACGCTGGATACCACCAAAGTCGATTATCCTCGCCTCGTTGACCTCGCCCTTTTGGGAAATCGACATAATCGTGTGGCTCGTACGGTTAATAGAATGCTTACACGTTGGGTCTTCCACTCCAGTGCGGCGTCAACGACGGCCTGTGCATTGATGCGTTCTCCGTCCTGCATGGCAAGGGCCTCCATCTCCAATTTGTCTCTGATTCGTATACGTCAGCTCGCATCACGTGCTGCGGTGTGGATACCCGCATATATGCGTTCATCTCGTCGACCATTGCGCTAGCATGCCCACGGAACTCAGCAGAAAAAGCTGCAAACTGCCGCTTGAAGTGGGCTTGGGAAGCTTTGTGAGCCTCCTCTACATAGACGTTGAATATCTTGGGTTTCCCTTCGCATTTTCACACTTACGCTGAATCTTCTGAAGGACAAACAAATATTCCACGCCATCGCTGATTGGAAAAGTCCAGCAGATCGTCGGTACAAGGATACCAGTGACAAAGAGACCCACATTTCTTTTTCTCCGTCGTCGGAAATGTCTGTAGTACTTGCAATCTCATCATCGTGTCCTTCTGCTAGGGATGGCTGTGCTGGGGAACGCGAACGCTTCGCACCTATTGGCTTGATCAGTAGGAATATTTCAGAGCACTTGCTTAAACCCACAGGATGCGATCTTTTTACTGGGCATGTGTAAACTCAGTGGTGGCTGCAGTAAAGGTTCCAGTGGCGACATGAAAGGTTGCCTGCGGTTCTGCGGCTCGATTGTTTCGGATCACATGATGAGAGAAATCAGTCACGTGATCGAGACAAGCGAACTTCCGGTTTTGGTTTGACACCGGTCACTAGCATTCCGACCTGGGAAACGTAAATCCAAAATCCGCGGATGACACATTCGCCTGTCCACCTTGAGCGTTTAGGTTAGCGGCCACTTAATTCACGACGTGTTCTTTCTCATGTGCTTGAGAGCACAATTCGATGCAAGCATGGGCCAGGGAGGTCAGAATCATGTTGGCCTAACTGTCTCCCTTGGCCTTGGGGATATCCGTGCCCTGAACCTTGTCCTTGTGACGTGGTGGGACGTCCGAAGTCTGAGCGCCCAACCTGCTAATGATCAGGGCAGCTAAGCATTAACACCTTGGCGCTCCGTTGTGGCATGGCCAGGCAGCGAATGTGACAAGTGGCTGGGGCACGAGGTAGGTCCTAGGGCGCTAAATGCGATATCATCTCACATTCGTCGAACAGTTCATCTCAGTTCATCGTACAGTACAAGACCCCATACGCCACCAGGACTTCCTCTCGGCGGATTGCGCCATTGTACTGGTCATGGGACCCGGCTGCCCGTAGTCGCCGAAAGCCAGAAGCGCTCAGCGAAAACGATCCGCGATCCCGACAGCGTTGGCCCAAAACCCCGGTGCCTCTGCGCTCATTTTGCTCAAAAGGCACTAGTGCAACAAGTCCACT
>WNFC01001690.1_pt1 | contig 23419 bp, 16 predicted proteins | sample 5400541 | NCBI WGS metagenome assembly WNFC01 (sample SAMN13153342, study PRJNA577476) | soil metagenome | isolation source: 120 cm saprolite under Douglas fir tree site 2 hole 2 replicate 1 | place: USA:California | collected 2015-04-18
GATCTGAAAAGAAAGATCGAAGAGGCCCACGGTTCGGGCATACCTGTCTATAGCGGTATCGCTGACGACGAGAATGCCATCGATTGGCTCTGTATGCTCGGCGTAAAAGGTATTTTCACGAACAATGTGCCTTTAGCAAAAACTGTAGTGTCTCGTGTTGATCCAAAAAGTATTCCGCTGTTTTCTGTAGCACAGAAATCCAAGTCTGGAATGGTGACCTAGATGATAGGTTAACACCGTGCGCGCCAACCTGCCGTCGCCAAGTACGCTTTTTATTAGGCAACGTACTTAATGAAGATAAACTCGGGAGGCTTTCCTTATGCCTGAAGCAAAAAACGTTAATGCGTCTGCCGGTGATTTATTGTTACTCGTCGGCACCATGAAAGGCGCGTTCATTCTTCGTTCTGACAAAGCGCGCGAAAATTGGGAAGTGGGCGGCCCGTATTTTCCGGGTCGAGCGATTTACGCGATGGCTTATGACGATCGCCAGAACCGCAAGCGGCTGTGGGCGGCAGTTAACAGTTCGTACTGGGGATCGTACTTGAGTTCATCTGAGGACTTCGGAAAGACATGGACTGAACCGGAAACTTATGGCGTGAAGTTTCCCGAAGGCACTGAAGCGTCGGTGAAACAAATTTGGCAGATCGCACCGGGCCATCCCGGAGAGCAGGACACACTCTACTGCGGCGTTGAGCCTGCGGCCTTGTTCAAATCAACCGACGCCGGCGCATCGTGGGCGCTGGTTGAAGGGCTGTATAACCATCCGCACCGGGCACAGTGGATGCCAGGTGGTGGTGGACTTTGTTTGCACACCATCCTGCCCGATCCTTCGAATCCCAAACGTTTGTTCGTGGCGATCTCAACCGGCGGCGTCTATCGTACGGATGATGGCGGTGAAAACTGGCAACCGCGGAACCAGGGCGTGCGCGCGCAGTTTCTGCCGCCGGAGCAGAGATTTCCGGAATGGGGACAGTGTGTGCACAAGATTGTGAGCCATCCTTCGAACCCGCAGCGGATATTCTTGCAGAATCACTGGGGACTCTATCGCAGCGATAACGGCGGTGATTCGTGGAATGACGTCGCTAATGGCGTGCCTTCCGATTTTGGGTTTGCGATGGAAGTAGATCCTAACGACGCGAAAAACGTTTACATCATTCCGATGGAGTCCGACGAATTTCGTTGCACACCAGAAGGCAAAATGAGGGTCTATCGCACGCGCGACGATGGACAATCGTGGGAAGCGCTGACAAAAGGGTTGCCGCAGGAGAACGCTTTGGAAACAGTTTTGCGCGATGGCATGTCAGCTGACAAGCTGAAACCTACTGGAATTTATTTTGGCACGCGCAACGGCAAACTGTTTGGGTCAAGAAACGGCGGCGACTCCTGGAATGCAATTCTTGAAAGCTTGCCGCCGGTGGTTTGCGTCAAGACAGCGGTGGTCCAATAGTTCACCAAGTTAGCGCAAACTGTTGGTTTGCAGCGTAGCAATCTAAATCATGATCACTTTCAACGTAGCTGGTTTCCTGACGGACTTCACAAATGGGCAGAACCGCATCGTTTTTGAGTCATCGCCTGCAACTGTGGCCGAGGCGCTCGATAGTTTGTGGCAACAGCACGTGGGCTTGCGTGATCGGGTGGTAAACGAACGCGGCCAGCTTAGACCACACGTCAACATCTTTATTAATGATGAAAATGTCAGGCACAAGAAGTTACTTGACACTCCCTTGCCTGACACTTGTGAGATAACAATTTTGCCGGCGGTCAGCGGCGGGTAACTCGTAAATCGTAAATCGTGAATCGTAAATAGAAAAAGCGATTGCGTTTCACAACTTGCCGTGAATTCCGGCCTCTTACCATTTACGATTCACGATTTACGATTTACGTTCTTCTTATGAAGGCTTCCTGGAACAATGCGGTAATTGCAGAGAGCGACAACACAGTTGTCGTTGAGGGCAATCACTATTTTCCGCGCGATGCGGTCAACAACGAATATCTGCAACCGAGCAGCAGCCATACAATCTGTCCCTGGAAAGGTGAGGCGGGTTACTACGATGTGGTGGTTAACGGCGAGATAAACGGCGACGCTGCATGGTACTACCCGGACCCCAAACCAGCCGCCGCGGAAATCAAGAACCGCATTGCCTTTTGGCACGGCGTCACAGTTGAGTCGTGAATCGTAAATCGTAAATCGTAAATAATAAGAGCGCTTGCGTGGCGCAATTCGTCCGGCGTTAGCAACGCTTTTCTATTCACGATTTACGAATAAGCGATTCACGAGTTAACAAGGAACTTCGCCCCAAAAGACTGCCGTATAACCCAACGCCATGTATTGTCCCACCTGCGGCTCTGAAGAACGACAAATTAGCCAATACTGTCGCGCTTGCGGCACAGATCTTCGTGTCGTGCGGGTTAGTTTAGAGCGGCCGGATTCGATTACGGCTTCGGCAGTTTCCGCGCGCGAACAGATTAGTCAGGCCATGGCCGAGAAGATCCGGCAAATGGAGCCGGATGATCTGAAGCGAGTGGCTGAAGACGTGCTGCCGCAGATTGAAAAATTTCTTGAGTCGCCGGAAGAGAAGCGATTGCGGCGCGTGCGTGCCGGCGTAGTGGTTGCGGCCACCGGTGTTGGCTCGGGGCTGTTAATCCTTTTGATGAGTATTAACGCTCACGATCTGATTCCGTTTATTTCACTGGGTGTGATTACTTTTCTTATCGGCCTCGGCATGATCATTAATGGCCTCGCTTTCACCATCCCAAAAAAGGGATTGCTTGATCGAACGGCAGCGGCAAAAGCGCAAAAGGAACTCGAGATGAAAAACGGTTCTTTCCAAAATCCGATTGCCGTTTCCCTGAGTGCGCAAGGTCAAACGACAAACGATCTCATAGCCGCACGACCTTCAGTCACCGAGCACACCACGCACCAACTGAAACAAAACAAATCCTAGATGCCGGCTGAGGCTTGCGGGACACTCATGAGCAGAGATCAAGTGGCATTGTTCTCAGCGTTCCGAGCAGTTCGTCACATTGCTTTCAGCTTGAATTTTATCCGGACCAGCGGGGGCAAGCCCACCTTCCCTACCTGCGAGGCTTTCTGAGTGCCTCGATATTTCGAATTGAATGCCTTTCAATCAGGAATCAGCACTCGACTCTGAGAAGCTCGTGGTAAGGAAGGTGGGCTTTTCCCCGCTGCTTTCGCCATCGTCTCAAAGATCGAAATCCCGAATGTCTTTGAAAGGTGTATTGGCATTACTGAAATTCGGCCGGTAGTAAAAAGCTGAACCATCAAACTCCTGCATCCAGCCTTCTTCGATTCCGAATTCATCCAGCAGATTCGTTGCACGTAGCCATTCCGTTTCCGAGATGCGCCGCGACAGCAATACATAACGATTGTTAGTCGCGGCCTGATGCGTCGGGTAGTACTGGGCCATCAGTGAAATCGCCACGCGCGGACTGAGCTCGTCTCGAATCCACTCCAACGATTCACGAATGCCGCCGATTTCGTTTGGCAAAACCAGCAAGCGAATAATCAGACCGCGCTGCAGCAACCCCTGCTCGTCAAACACCAGGTCGTTGCCGGTCTGTCGATACATTTCCGCAATCGCCCGTCGCGCGTGGTCCTTGTATCCGCTCACCTTCGAATAGAGATAGCCCGCTTCGTTTTCGGCGTATTTCAAATCAGGCAGATAAATTTCAACTATGCCGTCGAGTAGCCGCAACACGTCAACCGAATCATAAGCGTTGGTGTTGTAAACGATAGGAAGGCGCAAACCTTGTGCGGCGGCGATGAGAATGCCGCGCGCCAGTTGCGGCGCGAAATGAGTAGGCGAAACAAAATTGATGTTGTGGCAGCCTTTGGCTTGAAGCTCGAGCATGATCTCTGCCAAACGCTCGTGCGTGATTTCGTTCTTCAGTTGTTCCTTGTGAGTTTGCGAGATCTGGTAGTTCTGACAATAAGCGCAACGCAGGTTGCAGTTACCGAAAAAAATGTTGCCCGCGCCGCGCGTGCCGACGAGCGCCGGCTCTTCGCCAAAATGAGGCGTGTAGGATGAAACGATCGGCAGGCGGCCGGAGTAGCAGGCAGCAATCTCGTTATTCAACCGGTTGTTAAGACAATCCTTGGGGCAAACGGTGCAACGCTCGAGCAACGCTTCCAGCGCTACAACGCGCGTAGCCAGCTCGCCAGACTGAAGCAAATTGAGATACGACGGTTTCATCGATTGTAGTAGCACAAGCTTTTTTAGCCTGTGTATTCTGAGTCGTTACAGACTGAAGTCTGTGCCACTCCCGAACAACTATTTTCGCGATCGAAAATGCACGAAGTGTGGCTTATATTGATCAACTACTTCAGCAGGCGCCGCGCGCGTCGTCTGTTGCCAGATAAAATCCATCTCGGTGTGAATCGTGCTTAGCGCCAGCCGCGCTTCGAAAATCAAAAGCATGCTGCCGTAGAAAAGAAAGCAGGCGCCGAGCAGACCAACTACTACCGGCACCATGTTGTAACGTGGCTTGTTTGGTACGAAGGCCACAATGCCAATTGCCACGCTGGTTGCGACAAACATTCCCAGCGCCAAATAAAAAGTAACCATCGCCCGTTGCAGGATGCGAGCGCGGCTGGTGAGTTTGTCGAGTTGCGCGAAGATTATTGCGTGCCGGTCTTTGGTTTCATCGGCGTCCTTGCCAAAAAGCTCGTCCAGTTTATCAGACAGCGCGCGCACTCGATCAACCACGCGGCCCAACCGGTGCGAGGTGGAAAGAATCATGCTGCCGCAAGCAGAGATTAATACCGCCGGCGTAATCATAGCCGTCAAAACGGCCACCGCTGAAGTCATATTCATCGCGGGAATAGTTATAAGGGCTGTTCAGGAGAAGAGCAACTTCGTGAGATCGCGCGCTTACAATTCACAAAAAAAGGGGGCAGATACCAGGTCCGCCCCCTTTATGCCAGTGAGATAGATGGGACGAATCCCGCCTGTCTGCTACCTGGCAACTGTTGGTGTAGCCACCGTCCATACCTGGACGGGTCCCAGATTGATGTTGATTACCTTGACCGTGTAGATGCCGCCTTGCGTCACTGGCGTAGTAAGTACCGCCACGCCATTCACCGCATCTACGATTTGCAGTGTCAGACCCGTCGGACTGACCAACGCCAGCTTCACGGGTAGGTTACCGCTCGTTTCCGCCACGATCGAAAGCGCGCGCGCGTCGGTTCCGAGCGTGACACTACTCTTCGACTCCTGAGCAGCATTGACTGAGGAGTCGTTGCTCGTGCTTTGTCCGGGTCCGGCAGTAGGCGATCCCGTAAACGAGCTTTGCGTGGTCGTACCTCCGCCAGGGCCGCTCGGGTTCGTGACGACTTGCGGCTGTACGGTAACGGTCAGACAGAAGCCGTCGACGAACACGCTGTCGGCCATGTTGCGCAACTCAAAGCGGTGTGAGCCCGCCGCGAGTCCTTCGTAACGCGCCTCATAAGCCACGCCGCCACTCATGAACTCTGGTGACTTGTCTGAGCCTGCACTGCCCTTGTAGTTGATGGTCCCGCGCGAGATACCGTCGATAAACACCTCCGCAGTTCCGCCCTTCGTGCTCTTGGCATACCGGTAACTGAAAACGCCAGTGCCGTTGGCCGGAACGCTGAAGTCAACGCTAGCTGTGTGACTCGGTGACTTACCCTGATGCCAGCGGAAATGCCCGGCGCTGGCGTTGGTAGAAGTGCCATTGTGCCAGCCATCGGAATACGTGATGCGCGGGTCGTCGTCTTCCATGCAGTCGGTTGTTGGCCGGCTGTTGACGGTGATTTGCACCTGCGCAGTATTCGTACTGGTACTGCCGTGTGTATCTGCCACAGTAAGTTTGGCCGTGTAAATACCCGCGGCGTTGTAAGTGTGCGCAATCTTCGCGCCTGACTGCGTAACAACAGCGCCGTCGCCGAAATTAAACGTGTACGACGCGACTGAATCTCCCGTGTCCGGATCGCTTGAAGCAGATCCATCGAAGTTCACCGCTAATGGCGCATAGCCGCTGATTGGCGTTGCACTCAAAGAGGCTGTTGGCGGACGGTTCGTGACATTGATTTCGACCGTCGCTGTGTTGCTGGTAAAGCCACTCGAGTCTTTGACAGTCAAACTCGCAGTGAATTTGCCAAGTTGAGTGTAAGTGTGTGCGATGTTATTGGCAGGCACAGTTACCGGCGCCGAACCATCGCCAAAATCAAACGTGTAAGTGAGCGTGTCGCCCGCGTCTGGATCCTTTGATCCGGAACCGTCGAAATTGACGACCAGGGGCGGTGCGCCGGAGGTTGGATTTGCAGTCAGGGCGGCGGTTGGTGGACTGTTAATGGCATACTGCGTGCCGCCACGCGTGACGTCTGACTTCGCGCGATCATTTCTGTCGACTGCGTTGTCGTCACCAGTGGTGAATGCACCGCCGCGCAAACCCGCCAAAATAGATCCTGGTCCAATCGGCGTGTGGCCGGCTGCCAGCGTCGCATTCAGTTTGCTGAGCGATACCTTAACCGTGATTGTGCCCGCAGCCGAGTCGAACGATCCGCTATCCGCAGCGCCCACGTCTGTGTAAGCAATAAATCCCCGATATTGATGTTGGCGAACGGCGGTTCCAAAAGTGTAAGTTGCAGTGCCAAGCGCATCCGTCGTCGCGCGCACAAAGAATTGATCGCCACGATCGGAAAGACCGAAGCTGTAATCGCCTGTTGGGCTCATACGCGAATCCGGCGCGTTGGCAGTAAAGTTCATGCGCCAGTTCGATAGCGGCGGCCCCACAGAAAGATCTGAAACCTTCATCGTTGCCACCAATACCGGATTGCTTGCCGTGCCTTCGGTTGAATACTTCACTGACAAAATGTCCAGCGGATCATTCAACGGGAGCACTGTAAGCAGTCCTGTCTTCGAATCCTGCGCAAAATCAACGACCTGCGGCGCATTAGCTGGTCGCGGCGTCGGTTGCGGCAGCGCGCTACCGTTCACCGGAGCTGGAATATCGGTGCCTTTGACGCCGGGACCACTGATTTGACGGGCGACATAAACGTTGCCGTCGAAATCGTTGTGATCGTCGGTGTATGCCACAACTGCGGCGCCGGTTGGATCAAATCCAATCTGGAAGTAATCCAGCAGGTTCCGGTTTGGCGCTGCACCTACAACCGCTAACCCGCTTTCCGAAATGTTGCTGCCGTGGATGAAGTGGTCGCTCAGTTCAACCTGACGGAAGGCTGGATTGGCATCCGTCGCATTTAGACTTTGCGCGAAGAACACCTTCCAGTCAGCATTATCGTTGTTCGAAGAGGCAGTGGTGCCATACCAGACAACGCCGACAGAACCGGGAGTTGGACCCGTTTCTATCCACGGAAGAACGCTGGTGGCTGTTTCCGGTCCATCGCTGACTCGAATAGCCGGACTCCAGGTATTACCTTTGTCCTTCGACCAGCGAATGAATACGTTGTGGTCATCCGAATAGCACGCGTACACAGTGCCATCTTTTGCGGCCTTGACCGTGAAGAAGATGTGCGCGTTGCCGCCACCCGCCACGTTGTGAATCGTGTACGTGAGTGGCTCGAGTCCGGGAGCCTGCGGCACCCCGACTGCCACCACGCCGTTTGCGCCACTAACGTAAACGGTGCCGTCGTTTTGATCGACGCTGATGCCACCCACTTGTCCAATCGTTCCCACTTCACGTGCTGGTCCATAAGTTAGACCACCATCGTTTGACCGTTGCACGAAAGCGATGACCGGATCGAGCGTGCGATACAACAAGTAAACGGAATCCTTACCGAAGAATTCCATCCACTGCCGATCGTCGGCAGGGATGCCGCCGGTCACGTTACCCGCCGGATTCTTGGTAAAGGTTTGACCTCTATCAGTCGAGCGTGCCGTGGAAACGTTGGCAGCCGTCAAACTGCTAAAGGCAAGGTAAGGTGGATTGCCCGGACTCGCTTCATCGAAACCGACCGCGAGATCCACGTCGCCTCCGCCATCTGCACCCACTTCAATCGATTCATCCGGCGAAAACTGATCCGGCTGACCGCGATAGATCGGATTTCGCATCAATGGATCGTAAGTGGGACTTCCCGGGTTGAGATCAAAGTACCAGAGATCAACGCCTGCCGGTACACCGCGTATGCCGGCGACATACGCATTGCCAAACTTGTCAACGCGCAGGCTCGGTTCGCCATCGCGGCCCGCAACGGGGGCACGCGTAGCCACGTTTGGACTGAACGTGATGCCGCCCTTTTGGTAAACAGGTACGGGCGTAGGAATTGGCGTTGGCGTCGGTGTTGCCGTCGGCGCGAGCGTACTATCCGCCGTAAAGGTACCCGTATAAGTGTATGGCGGCTGCTGTGGTACGCCGTTGGGAGTTGGAGTTTGACAGATCTGCACCTGGTACTCCCCGGCAGGAATTCCGCTGGCGGGTTGATAGACCAAAGCCTCGCAGCATGTCCCCGTGTCCTCGGGCTTTTGCACTAGAACAGGATTAGGATCAGATCCGTAAAGCAGACTGACGCTAAGGTCGTTTGTTGGCAGAGTAGCATTCACCTGAACAACTATTCGCGCCTTGCCCGCCGCCACATTGAAATGGTGCCTTGGCGTTCCGCATGGATAGGGATGTGGATCATACGTACCCTGAAACGCCTGTGGTCCATCTGCTGATGGTGTCGGCGTAGCAGTCGGCGTTGGTGTTGGTGTGGGAGTTGGCGTCGGCGTTACCGCTGGACATGAAGAATTTCCCACGACGGTGTAAGTGCCATCACCTGAATAATCGATCGCCGCTCCCTTTCCGATTGAGGCCGCGCCGTTGCCGGCAAAGTTTCTGGCACTCACGAGATTCAATACATCTCCGGCCTTAGGATTTCCTACTTTGCTGTTTGCGATTGTGATCTGGATGATCCCGTTTGCCGGGTTAAATGATCCGGCATCCGGTATCCCCTGAATGATGGGCGCGTTCCCATTGCCAGTGACCATGCCGTATTCAAAAGTCACCGTCGGCGACGCACTGGTATCGGAATTCATGCCGACGTAGTAGCGATCCGCGGCCGGACTCAGCGGCGCTGTTCCCGGAGTCCAAATTATTCGCCATTGACGTCCAGGCAAAATGGTGGAAAGGTTTGCCACCTTCATCGTAAAGACTAGCTTATTGACGCCGTCAGCTTGGAATGGCTCTGAAACCCAAACAGACTCCACGTCCAGATCGCTGTTTTGTGGTGCAACAAGTTGATCTCCTGTCGGGTCTGTGGATACCAGATAGCCTGGTGACGCACAGGAGTCGGTTTGCGGCGCCGCACCTATCGGGAACTCACCACAGTTGCTTCCTTCACCGACAGCATTCGTTGCCGTGACTTTGTAGAAATAGGCTGTAGTTGAGTCTGCCGTCGCATCGTTGTAGGTTGTTGTGCCTGCCGGTATTGACGCCAATGTGGCATAGCTGCCCGACGTGGTGCGCCGGTAAACGTTGTAGCCAACGATTGCAGAGCCACCGTTGTCAGGTTCAGACCAGTTGACACGAACGATTCCCGCGCCATCTCGAAACACACTATCCACGCGTGGAGAAGCTGGAGCAGTTATTGCTGTGTTTGAATCGAAGGCCGCAAACAATCTGCGTCCTCCAGACTGCCGAGCAATCGACGCGCGCGCCGTGTAAGAATTTGGATGCGCGCCGGTTGGATTGCTAACGCAGTTGCCAACGCAGCCATCCGGATAACCCACCAGCGTACGCCCTTGCGCATCAACGGTTGCATCCATGAAGTCGAGCAGGTTGCGATCGTTGGGACTGCGCATGCAGGCGGTGGTTCCGAGGTTACAGATCGAGCCGCGTTGCACCGGATCGTTTGGAGTGGCATCGATAGTGGTCCACGTCGAGCCGCCATCAAAGGTGGTAGCGACGTAGAGATGCCAGACGGCATACTGGTCGTAATTCGCGAGGTCGGTGTAGTTACCTGCCACCGTCGTTCCGAGGAAAGCATAAGCGGCGCGGTTGTCGTCACCGGCAACCACCTCCGGGAACGTTGAGTTTTGAATGCCCAGCGATGTGCCGATATCCTGATCGTTTTCCCAAGTCTTACCCTGGTCATGAGACACGGCAATCCGCGGATGACCGTCGATGGCCTGGTAGCCAAGATAAATCGTATTGCTTGTTTGGCCGTTGGGTTTACCGACATTGTTCGTGCCGATGCCTACGGATGGGTCAACGAGAAAACCTGTCGTGCTGCTGTTTGGATCAGCGCCGACGGTCCACGTGACGCCGTTGTCCTTTGAAACCACAGTCGCAGCCTTGCCCCCACAGCTTCTGTTTGGCACATAGACTGTTCCATCCGGAGCCACTTTCACGTGCCCGTGAATGCCGGTGCATTGTGTCAGCGCATAGATCGGCACACCGGCTCCGAACGTGATTCCACCATCATCGCTGCGCGCGCAGAAGGCCGTTGCAGCGTCTTGCGAGCAGTAGTACACCGCATTCGGATAAGTGGGATGAGGCGGCGGCGCAGGCGTAGAGTTCGCGTTATAGGGGCCAGCGCCAATCGTTTGGTGGTCGACTCCTGAAGGAATACCGCCACCCTGACTCGGCAGATAACTTCTTCCATCGTCGTCTGTGAAAAACGTAGTGCTGTCCTGCCCCGTCAATTGCGACACGAAGGTGCGATCAGGTGTGTTGTCAGCGGGTGCGCGTGTGTGATCCGTGAACATGATCGGATCGAGCGACGCAGCGCCGAGCACATTGGTGTTCGTCCACGTATCTTTCGCAGGCGATGAGCAGTCGTCAAAACCCAGGCGGATAGCGCTAAACGACGCCAGGTACATCGCATTTCCGGTGATCCAATTGGAACCGATCGACGGCTCCCCACCATTGAAAAGATTAGTCGGAGGCGAGACATAGTTTTGGAATCGGGGTGTCACGCCGGGCGGTGGAGGCGGAGGTGTAGGTGTTGGCGTGGCCGTAGGTGTAGGTGTTGCGTTTGGATCGAAGATCGGCATGATTACTTGCGAATCGCAAGGATCGTTGCCGGTTGATGCCGGACACGGTGATTGTGAATCGTAGTAGATGTGCGTGTTCTCTTGGGTGTCGACAAATGCCGGATCGACCTGCAAGACAAACTTCTGGTTAGCCGTCACCGCCGGTAGGGTGACAGTAGTCTCGAGCAATTTCGGAACGTTAGGAACGTCCGGTGTGACATTGATCACATGCTTTTCAAAGACTTTCACACCATCCGCCCAGACGCGAATGTTCCAGTCGGCCGGCAAGCCAAGACCGCACGCGCCGCAGGATGCCCACCATTTGATTTTCATGTCGCCGACAAGCGTTGTAGGCGCCGACAGTCGCCAGATCCAGTTAGGATCGTAAATGTTCTGGTCGCCCGTTCCGTTTATGTTTCCAGGTGCCGGCGGCGTGTCCCAATGGGCCGCGTTACCTGTTCCAAGGGTACTGCGCGTTGCGAGAAACGGTCCGCCATTCAACTCAAGATCGGTCTGGCCCACCCCAGTAAAGCCCGGATCATCCGAAGAGTTACCGTGGAAGTGGAGGACGTTCGCCGGCTCAGAATTAGGTGTCGGAGTTGGCGTCGGCGTGCCGCTCGGATCGAATGCGGCGAACATGCGCCTGCCACTCGCCTGACGAATGATAGCGGCCTTGCTGGCACGACCGGTGTAGTTCGGCGCGCTGCACCCGGGCGCAACACAGCCGTCGGCATAAGAGGCGAGCACGCGCCCCTCGCGATCAATGGTCATGTCGTTGAAGTCGAGAAGGTTGCGATCGCTGCCGCAGGTCAGACCCAAGAGACAGATCGATCCCCTCTGTACCGGATCGCCAGGAGTTGCGTTTGAAGTAACCCAGGTGTTCCCACCGTCATACGTCGTTGCGACGTAGAAGTACCAGATGCCTTGGTAGGTCGACTGATCCTGATAGTTTCCCCCGGTAGTGCTACCTAAAAAGCCAAATGCCGCGCGGTCTTTGTCACCGGCGACGACGACGGGAAACACCGAGCTCTTGATGCGGCACGCGGCATAAGCCGGATTGGGATCCGTTGAAGCATTGCAATCGGCCGGCACTCCCACGTCCCAGTCTTTGGTCCAAGTGGTTCCGTGATCTGAAGACACGGCCACATGTGGTCGGCCATCAGCGTTCACGTAGCCAATGTAGATCTTACTATCGGCATCTATGCCGACAGACGGATCCCCGCTGCCGTTGCTGGTAGGAACCGTGTGGTCGATCCAGGTTAAGCCGTTGTCGCGAGAGACTGCGACACCCTGGCTACCGCCGTTTCCCGAAGTACAGGTTGAATTTGGAACGTAGACCGTCCCATCTGGAGCGACTTTCACATGACCATGAATTCCGCCGTAGCACTGAGTTGGAGTAAAGATGTCTATGCCCGGGCCGAACGTTAGGCCGCCGTCGTCGCTGCGCGAACATTCGGCTCAGCCAGCGATGTTTTGTGAACAGTAGTAGAGAGCGTTTGGATAGAGCGGATGCGGCGGAGGGGCCGGAACGGCTGCCTCGTTAAAGGGACCGCCTCCGAACGTCTCATGATCAGGGCCGGCGGGAATACCGCCGCCCATCATAGGCGTCCATGACTTTCCATCGTCATCGGAAAAGGCAGCAGTGCTGTTGCCTTGTCCTCCAATCAGTTCTAACTGAAAGACCCGACCGGTCTGATGATCGACAAAACCGATCGGATCGACCAGAGCGGTCTCTTGCACATTCAAAGCCGAAACTTTTTCCCAAGTTGCGGTTGCAGGCTGGGTGCTGTCGTCGAAACTGACGCGAGCCTCGAGCGCTGCTCCCGGGGCAGAATCTCCGTTGGCGCTAAAGAAAGCCACACCTCCCGTATTTACGGCGCCATGCTTGAACTCCGCCGCGCGCGGACCCCAGTCAACTCCGATCGACGGTTCGCCTGAATTATTGCCGAGGGTCGCAGGAGAGTCGTGGTTCGAAAAGCTCGGGGCGACGCCGGAATCGACTGGTGCTGCCACAGGAATGTCAACAAGCCTGACTGTTCCCGTAACGCTTTGCCCGAAAGGGAGGAAGGGAACAATGCGTAACGTGTAAGTTCCATTAGCCGCCGCCGCCGCTGGAATAAGGATGACGTCGGGCATCACGTACGTTTGATCGCCGAGTGATTGCGCAATTAGCCTTCCGTTTGCCGTTGTTCCGTCAAACGCATACAGATCGAATTGCGCTTCTCCTACTACGGGCCAAGCCAGTTCGATGCGAACGTATTTACTTCGTGATGTGGTGTCGCTGACAGAGACTGTGAATGCATATTCGTCGCAGGGCAGCGCCGCGTTACACGTCGGTTTGCCGGTGGCTTGGGAAGAGGGATTCGCAACAAGGTATGGACCACCCGTAAACGTGAGCGCTCCACTGCTATCAGTTAGCACGTTGCCGCTGCTGGGCGTGATGTCCGGCATCGAACTCAAGGAGGCTAACATTGACCGCGCGGCGCTGAATGATGCCGGCGGCACGCTTACGGATAAAGCGAGTGCAAGCGAGCAAAACGCACCAGCCAACGAAATTCTTAGCCAACTCGAAGTGAAGGTAGGAAAACCGGAGCGAACGGTTCTTAGACGACGCAACATAGCAGCCTCCTGCGGATGAAAGCTTCCGGCTTGAGCGGAAGAATTGACTTCTCAAAACGGCAATCAATAGTAGTGACAGCGAAATACTTTTTTCTGTTGTAACGATAGCCAGGCTGGTTGAGGAATTCTTGAGTAGGACTTGAGAAGTCGGGCTTAGACTCTAATTCATCTAGTCATAATCAAAACGCAATAAAAAAGACCACGCCTATCGCGTGGCCTGTTTGCCCCTCGCTTGATAATTAGCCGCAGATTTTCGCCGATAAACGCGGATCACAATGCTGACAGGCAGTTCGTAGTTTTGTCTTCTCAGACCCCTTCTTAATCCGCGTTAATCCGCGGCCGAAATTTTATTTATGGGTTCTGCGCCTGGTGCGGCGGGTCTTGATTGGTTGTTTTTCCGGACGGGGACTCGTAGTTTCGGGCTTCTTCATGTGTTGTTGGATCAGTTCGACTATCATCTGCTGCGGGATGACAGCATTCAATCGCACCTCATCGCTTTCGGAAGTGATCGCGATGTTCCGGAGCAGTGACTTCGCGGTTGCATCCGGGATGGATTGCGTCGCATAGGCGAGCAAGCCTGAATACAATCTGCTGATGATCTTTGCCGTATCAGGATTGTCAGCGTTGGAGATGCCACGCAGCATGAAATTGGTCGCGTCCATAGTGAGCGCGACGTAGAAGTCGCCCATTTTCGATTCGCAACGCGGAGCGCGTGCGTTGGTCTCAGTGCCCAGCATGCCAAAAGCCTTCGCAAATGAATGCCACGGTGAGCCGGCGATGCTGAGCAGCGCGTTGGGGTCGCGGACCAATGAATTTAGCGTCTCGGTGCTAATGCGATCCTTGCCGTTGCCGGCGTCGATGGCGGCCCGCAGATAACCAGGAGTGCCGACAGCAATCGTATTCGCGCTGAGAGAAACAATGCCTACCTCTGTGAACGATTTTAGCAACGAGTTCTGCTCGGCCATTTTCACCACCGGATCTATGGTCATCAGCCCGAGAGTTTTCGTGCCGTACTTCTCATCACGCAATTTGCCGCCCGAGGCCATTCGTGCCAGCACCAGCAGCGAATCGGCGCTGAAGTCGCCGCTGGCGATCGCCATGAATTCCGGCGGCTGAAAATTGAGATCGGCGGTCGGTTTTTTAAAGCGAACCGCGCACACGATGTAATCGATCTTGGTGGGATCGATGCCCGCGTTTTTCCTGGCCTCCTCGAAACCCTTGTGCATGCCCTCGAGATCTTTTGCCGGCAAAAACTTCGGCAACACTTCGTTGAGAATACGCTGCGGGTTGATGTAGATGAGCGTGTCGGCTTCAGGCAGGCTGGCAAGCGAGCTGACGATTTGCGCTGGTGGAGTTGAAGGCGCCACTGTACTGACGTTCGCGTTTGTCCCGACGGTTACCGCAACCGGAGTTTGTGCCTGTACTGTTGCGCCAGTCATTAATCCAACCAACACAAATGCGGCGACGAAATTGGAAAGTTTGCTCACGTTGTAAGCCTCCAGTGTTGATTTAGGGCGATGTTCGATTGCTGAGTACGAAATTTCCGGCGCTTTGTTCAGACCCAATCGAGGACAGGAACAGTGAATTCATCCTGCACGTTGCCGGTGTTGAGCGTGGTTGCCGGCTCGAATAAAAGGACGTGGCACTCTTCGTCGGCAACCGGCCGGTGTTCCACTCCGCGAGGCACTATACAGAATTCGCCTTGCTCCAGCCATATTTCTTTAGCTTGAGTTGCTGCGGCTGCTTCGCCAGGCGGGTCGCGAAACTCCATGCGAAACCTGCCTTTCACCACCAGAAACATTTCGTCCTCGTTGTCGTGATGATGCCAGGTGAATGGTCCCTGGAACTTTACCAGCTTCACGTATTGTCCATTGAGTTCGCCAACAATGCGCGGATTCCAATGGTCGTTAATCAGTGAAAACTTTTGCAGGAGATTGACCTTATTCATATTGCACATTGGAAAACGTGGACAGGACTAACAGATTATCAAAATCAAATCCGATCAGAAAAGACCTCATTCGAATGGATTTGCACAAAAAGTCGTAAACGCGATAACAGGTTAGCGAAAATCAGACCCTCGATGGGATTTAAATTTGCCTGCTGAGTCCATTTGCATTGTGGGTCGACGAATACAGAACCGGGAGCCGTAGCGACTGGGTCGGACTAGCGATAAACAATATCTCCGTTTCATGGATCGCCGAGAAAGCTAGCTTACAATTGACGGTGAACTCAACACTTCGTAGACCCGGTCGCTACCGCGCCCGGTTCTGTATTCGTCGAGCCACTAGGCCCGCCGGAAGGGTCAAGAGAAAGTCGAAAGGCCCATTCGCTGGGCGCTGCTGTTTGATATATGCTTGCCATTGAAATTCAATCGCACCAAGAGAGATCAAACTTGCTTAGTTTCGCTATTCAGACCGCACGCGATGCCGGTAGTGTCCTTATCGATCGCCTTGGGCGCGCTCAGATATCAAACAAAGGCGATATCGATCTGGTGACCGAGGCTGACCTGGCTTCGGAAAAACTGATCATCGATCGCATCAAATCTCATTATCCCCGGCATGCGATTCTTGCTGAAGAGTCGGGCGCTGCTGAAGGAGTCGAAACGGTGGCGGGAAAAAGCGACTGGAAGTGGATTGTCGACCCGCTCGATGGCACGACAAACTACGCGCACGGTTACCCTTGTTTCTGCGTTTCCATTGCTGTTGAACGCGCGGGTCAAATCGAGATCGGTGTGGTTTACGATCCAACGCGCGATGAAATGTTTGCCGCTGAAAGAGGGCAGGGCGCAACGTTGAACGAACGGCCAATGCGCGTCTCCGTCCTCGATAATTTGAACGCCGCGATGCTGTGCACTGGTTTCCCTTACAACGTGCGCGAGCGGCCGAATTTTGCGCGCGACTTTGTAAACTTCACCATGAAGGCGCAGGCCGTCAGACGAGACGGCTCGGCGGCGCTCGATCTTGCTTACCTCGCCTGTGGGCGCTTTGATGGTTTTTGGGAAGACGGGCTGAATGCCTGGGACGTGGCTGCGGGAATGTTATTGATTGAAGAAGCCGGCGGGCGGGTGACGGATTATCAAGGAGAGCCGCTGGACATTTACACGCCTAAAGTTCTGGCCACTAATGGACGAGTACACGACGCAATGATGCGCGTACTAAACAGTTAAAGCGCCGAACGAATAATGCCGGCCAGCCGTTCCGTTTCCCGGCGCGCACAGGCGCGCGTTTCTTCTCCAGGTAATTGCTCGACGTGAATAACCGGGTGATAGGTGATCTCGACTTTTCCGGGGCGCGGTAAGCGTTGGTTCGAAGGCCAAACCTTGTTTGCTCCGCGAATCGTAACCGGAAGAATGGGAACATCTGCTTCCAACGCCATGCGCACGGCGCCGCCTTTCATATGAATCATCGAACCGTCAGGCAGACCGCGGCCACCTTCCGGAAAAATCACCACTACACCGCCTTCGCGTAGCCAGTTCAATGAGCGTCGAATGGCAGCCGGGTCGCTGCCTTCAATTTGCAGCGGCCACGCTCCCAGGAGCCGGATGGCCTTGCCGACCACAGGCCAGGAAAAGGCTTCACTCCATGCCAGAAAACGAATGGATCTTTTCACCGGTATCGCCAGCCAAAAAGGATCGCCATAGCTTTGGTGGTTCGCGGCGATGATCAATCCCGTGTCTTTGGGGATGTTTTCGGTTCCCTTATGTTCGAGACGCCACAAAGCGCGACTGAACCAACCAACTATCGGACGCATCAACGCGAGCAGTCTCTCGGGCAGCATTGCCTCGCGCGGTTTTGATCGAGCTGCGGAATTTTGTTCTACCAATGTATCTGTATCACTCACGTGCGTCAGATCGTTAAGGGGATTAGAAATATATTAGCCGCGGATTAACGCGGATTTTGAGAATCTGAAAGAGTTTTTCTCTACGTGTTAACCTGCAGCCTATTTTCTTTTTGATCGAATCCGTTAGGGATCGGCGTAAACCCGTCGCAAATTACAAGGGCCACTCGCGATCGACGAACTCGACGTGAATGCGCGGCACTCCGGCGGGTCCCATGCTACTGCCACGTACTGCCGCGTAAGCCGTCACTTTGTATTGCTCGCTGGACAGACGAATAAACCGGCCAATCGGTAAATCGAGCGTGGTGTAAATCGCCGCCCCTCGCGCGCTGATGTTTTCGGTCACCGTATGCTCGCTTTGTTCCACGCCGCCCTTCTCGTCCAGCGTTTCGATCAGCATGTCGACCGGAATGTTATGGCGCGTCAGTCTGCGCTTGTCGGAAGATGGCAATTCCGCCTCTTGCCAGTCGCGAAGGCTGTTCAAGTTTTCGGCTGACAACGCGCCGATCTCATATCGCCTTGCCGGGTCCTCCTCATAACTACGAGGCGCGCGTTTGCCTGTGAACGCGACGCCAACTTCAAAAACCGGCCTCTCGTTTGATGTCGCAGCTCGTTTGATGTAACGCACCAGAGCCCAGACACGGTATTGATCCTCAACATGATCGAAGACTCGCAACTGGCGCGGCATCGGTATGGTCATGTGCACCAGCCGACCTTTTTCTACCGGGCGTTTCAGGGTAAAGCCGGCGCCGAAAGGCGTAACGTCAATCAGCCGCGTTATCTCAGTCCACTGCAAATCCTTTGTCTCCCGGCAATGTATACGCACGGGTAATTTGAGCTCCAACCGTTCGCGTATGCGCTTCCATTTTCGCTCTTCAGGCATGGTGAAGATTCACGGTCAGCTGTCAGTAGTAAGGGCCGCACGCAAGACTTCCGATGCCGGCTGCCAGTGCGAAAATTGTGAAAAGCAAATTTTGGCGAAAGCCCTTGATTTTATTAGGTTTTTGTCCACTTTTCGGTTTGCTAAGGAAGCCCTTAATCGACTACAATAAGCCTTACTTCAGTGCTCCAGTTTTGAACTTGATTCTACGCGAACCACAATCATTTTTAGACGCGAAAAACTTACGCCCTCGCCGGGTTCGATATGTCGCGGAGCGGCTGTTTAAGTTTAGCAAGATGAAGTTCCGCGGCGGGCGGATTGTACTGGAAAGGTCAACGGATGGAAACCACTTCTGAACGCGATCATATAAACATCGAAGACGAGATGCGGCGGTCGTATCTCGATTACGCAATGTCCGTAATCATCGGACGCGCGCTGCCGGACGTGCGTGACGGACTTAAGCCCGTGCACCGGCGGGTGCTTTGGGCGATGCACGAACTCGGCAATACTTACAACAAGCCATACAAGAAAAGCGCGCGCATCGTGGGCGACGTGATTGGTAAATATCATCCGCACGGCGACACTGCGGTTTACGACACAATAGTGCGTTTGGCGCAGGATTTTTCCATGCGCTATCCGCTGGTCGACGGTCAGGGAAACTTTGGTTCCGTAGACGGCGACGCTGCGGCGGCAATGCGCTATACCGAAATACGCATGGCACGCGTGACCAACGTAGTGCTTTCTGATCTTGAAAAAGAGACAGTTGATTTTCAGCCAAACTACGATGAATCGCTAAGCGAGCCCAAGGTACTGCCGACGCGCATTCCGAACCTGCTGGTTAATGGTTCGGATGGAATTGCGGTAGGTATGGCTACGAAGATTCCGCCCCACAACCTCACCGAGATCATCGATGCCACCTTGGCCCTCTTACTCAAGCCGGATATCGCGATCGAGGCTTTGTTGAAAATCGTAACCGGACCCGACTTCCCGACCGGAGGCTTTATCTATGGCGGCGAAGAGCTGAGGAAGTCGTATCTGACCGGTCGCGGGATAATCCAGATGCGCGCGCGCGCCGGAATTGACCGCATTGGACGCGGCACACAGGAACGCGATGCGGTTGTAATTACGGAAATACCTTTTCAGGTAAACAAGGCCCGTTTAATCGAACGCATTGCCGAACTCATCAACGAGAAAAAGCTCGACGGCGTTTCCGACCTCCGCGACGAGTCGGATCGCACCGGCATGCGCATCGTGGTTGAGTTAAAGCGGGATGCAGTACCCCAGATTGTCCTCAACAAACTTTACAAGCTGACGCCGATGCAGTCGTCGTTCGGCGTCATCAATCTGGCCATCGTTAACGGCCAGCCGCGCGTGCTCAATCTTAAACAGATGCTCGAGTGCTTCGTGGATTTTCGCCGCGAAGTCGTGCGCCGGCGCACCGAATACGAGCTGCGCAAAGCGAGGGCGCGCGCGCACATTCTGGAAGGATTGACAAAAGCGATTGACGCGCTGGATTTCATCGTTACCTTAATCCGCAACTCGAACTTTGTCGATCAAGCGCGTCTATGGTTGACGGGCCAAACAAAGACTATGAGCGAAGTGAAAACCTGGAAGGGAATTCCTTCAGACACGACGCCCAAGGCTTATATCCCCAAGCTGCAAAAGGCAATGGAGCGGCTGGGTTTTTCCGATCTGCAAGCTCAGGCCATTCTCGATCTTCAGCTACGGCGTCTGGCCGCGCTCGAGCGGCAAAAAATTACCGACGAATACGAAGGAATCATCAAGCTGATCGCCGAGCTGGAAGAGATTTTAGCCAACGAGAATTCGCTGCGCCGGGTGATTGGAAACGAACTTGAAGAGGTTAAGAAAGAGTTTGGCGATGCCCGGAGGACCGAAATTGTTGCCGAAGGCATCGAGTTCTCGATCGAAGACTTGATCGCCGACGAAGATGTGGCCATCACTGTTACCAACAGCGGCTATATAAAGCGCACCCCGATCACCACCTATCAGCGGCAGGGGCGCGGCGGTAAAGGAAGATTCGGCGCGGCGGCGAAGGGCAGCGATTACGTCCAACATCTTTTCATCGCTTCGACGCACGCTTACATCATGATTTTCACTGACGACGGCATGGTCTATAAGCTGAAAGTCCATGAAGTGCCGGACGCTGCCGCTTCGGCGCGCGGTAAAGCGGTAGTCAATCTGATTAATATCCCTTCCGAGCGAAAACTTGCGGGCGTGGTTCCCGTACGCGAATTCGCCGAAGGCCGTTACGTACTGATGGTCACACGCAAAGGCGTAATTAAGAAAACGTCGCTGGCGGATTTTCAGAACATTCGCTCGAATGGAATCATCGCCATCAATATCGACGAGGGCGATCAACTACTCGACGTGGTGTTGACCGACGGTACGAAACGCATTTTCATTGCCACGCACAATGGTCTGGCAATTCGTTTCGATGAAAAGAATGTCCGCCCGATGGGCCGGGCCACGCGCGGTGTGCGCGGCATCAACCTGCGCGCGGACGATTATGTGGTTTCGGTTTGTCCCGTCTCTGCCGATGATACTGAGAAGATGCTGTCCGTTTCTGAACAGGGATACGGCAAGCAAACACCGATTACGACCTATCGCTTGCAATCGCGTGGCGGTAAAGGCGTCATCAACATGAAGACGACCGAGAAAACCGGAAAGGTTGTTGCCGTCTTCCCGGTTGATGTCGAGTCAGAGATCATGATCATCACTCAACAGGGCAAGCTGATACGCATTGAAGCCGACAGCATTCGCAAGACGGGACGCAGCGCTCAGGGCGTCAGGCTCATCAAAACCGAGGAAGGCGACCGGGTAACCAGCGCGTCGCTGGTTGAGGCCGCGGAAGAAGAGACTGAAGATGCGCCGGCCAGCTAGCGGTAAATAAAGGCAGTGTGGCCCGGTTGATTCATTCTCATTGACCGGGCTTCTTCCAATGCTATAGGCTTCCGCCGCAGAGAGACACTTTTCCAGTTTCCGCCACTGTTGTGAGGTAAGCTACAGGAGTAGATCATGAAGTTGGGTTTCGAAAGGATGAGCCGTTCATCACTTCGAATGCCCAGGTTTGCGCTTGGCACGCCGTGACCCACTTTCACGGATGAGCGTCAGTGCAAGGCAACCGTTGGCGCTTCTCAAGACCTGCCATTTGAAGGAGGCCTGCCATCATGAGTCGATTTATTACTGCGGTCTTGTTGTTGTGTACCCTTGCCATCGCCGAACGGGTGGTTGCTCAAGATGTTAAGTTTACGTCACCCGTTACTTATCCCGCAGGTTCGCCGTATGTGGTTACCTCAGGCGATTTCAACGGCGACGGAAAACAGGATTTGGTCGCCGGCGATGTCCAACATAATGATCTGGTAGTGCTACTTGGCAACGGAGACGGCACCCTTAAACCTGCTATTACCTATCACCTGTCCGCAGCGCCTTACTTTCTTGTCGCGAATGATTTCAATCGTGACGGGAAGCTTGACCTGGCAACTGCAAACCCCTACGCCGCCAACATCAGCGTGTTCTTCGGAAAGGGAGATGGCTCGTTTGAAGCACCCGTGAATTATCCAGTCGGCAGATATCCGACTCAGCTTCGCGCAGCAGACTTCAATCGCGATGGCTGGCTCGACCTGGCAGTGTTCGGCGGCAATAACGATGTGAATGTGCTGCTCGGCAGTGGTAATGGCGCATTTCAGAATCCGAAAAGTTATGGTCTTAATGCGCTACCGGGAGCCCTGGCCGTAGGCGACGTGAACGGGGACGGCGTGACTGATTTGATCGTCGGCATGAGAAGCATTCAAATTGTCAACGTGTTGCTTGGTAATGGCGATGGCACCTTCAAAACACCGATCAGTTCAAACAGCAACGCGACCCAGAACGGCACGGGGCCTTACGCGTGTGTCGTTGGGGACTTTGACCGTGACGGAAAACTGGACGTCGCTTTGAGTGATGAAGTGCTGAAGATAATGAAAGGGAATGGCGACGGAACGTTCAAGGCCCCCAGTTTCAATTATCGTCTGCGTAACACGTCAGCCGATTTGAAACCCGCCGATTTCAACGGTGACGGAAAACTTGAATTAGTCTCAGCAGGCGTCTTCAGTAGTGGAGCACTGCAAATCTTGCTGGGAAACGGCGATGCCACATTCCAGGACGCCGGAGATCAAGTAAGCGGCAGCAGCAGTATTTCGATCGCAGTCACGGACCTTAATGGCGATACAAGATCCGATTTGGTAGCGAACATTAACAATCAATTGGCCGTCGCGCTTGTGAATGTTACACCTGGCAACCCGGACAAGACAGATTACTTCGTTCATCAGCACTACGTGGATTTTCTGGATCGTGAACCTGACGTGAGCGGGTTTGGCTTTTGGAGCAACCAAATTGATGGCTGCGGAGCTAATCAGGCGTGTGTTGAGATCAAGCGCATCAATGTTTCGGCTGCCTTTTATCTTTCGATCGAGTTTCAGCAAACCGCTTATCTGGTAGAGCGCACGTACAAAACTGCATACGGCGACGCAACCGGCTCATCAATAACCGGAGGCGTGCATGAACTTGCGGTGCCGATAGTGCGTTTCAATGAGCTGCAGATGGATACGCAGCAGATCGATCAGGACGTCGTGGTGAACCAAACTGGCTGGGCGGCAGTGCTGGAAAACAATAAACAGAATTTCATGGTCCAGTTTGTACAGCGATCGCGGTTTGTTTCGCAGTTTCCCACTTCCATGACTCCTTCGCAGTTTGTCGAAAAGCTGAATCAGAATGCCGGTGCAGTGTTGTCATCGTCTGAGCAAGCGACGGCAATTGGCCTATTTGGGGAGGCCACCGATACAAGTAGCATTGCGGCGCGCGCGCAAGCGTTAAGACAAGTTGCCGAAAATCACAACTTGTACGTAGCAGAATTCAATCGAGCGTTTGTCTTGATGGAATATTTCGGCTACCTGCGTCGCAATCCTAATGAAGGCCAGGACACGGATTTTTCTGGTTACGATTATTGGCTGAACAAACTGAATGCATTCAATGGAAACTTTATTAACGCCGAAATGGTAAAGGCGTTCATTACTTCGAGTGAGTATCGCGGGCGTTTCACTCAGTAACGAGAAGGATGAAGGCGGAAGGA
>WNFC01006530.1_pt1 | contig 23416 bp, 30 predicted proteins | sample 5400541 | NCBI WGS metagenome assembly WNFC01 (sample SAMN13153342, study PRJNA577476) | soil metagenome | isolation source: 120 cm saprolite under Douglas fir tree site 2 hole 2 replicate 1 | place: USA:California | collected 2015-04-18
GACGATCGACGCCATATATGGGTAATACACCACCGGCCGCCCGAACACCAGCACTGACACGCTGTTTGCCCAGGCCGGCCTGCTGATGTCTGCTGCTTCAGCAGCTCAAGATCAACTTATCCCGGAAACTCGGGCTAGCGACTTGCGCCCGAGTATGACGATCTCTCCCAGGCCGCTGAGCGCCGAGATGATCACTATCCCGGGCCGGGACTGGCGGCTGCTGGCCGCATGCTGGCACGCTGACCCTGAGCTGTTCTTCCCGGTCTCTGGGTCGGGCCCCTCCCTTGACCAGGTCACGCAGGCGAAGGTGATCTGCGCCGACTGCCCGGTCCGGCGGCAGTGCCTGGCGTTCGCGCTGGACACCAGGCAGGAGTACGGCGTGTGGGGAGGCATGAGCGAGGAAGAGCGCCGCCCACGAGCAGGGAAAAGGTGTACCAGGACCTGATACCCGCGCCCGACGGCGACTCGCATCGCCTGCCTGCGACTGACCGCACCCCCTCGCGCGGTGACGGTGACCTGATCGAGGGGGTGGGCGATGCCCAGCCACCTGGTGCGCATCCGGCCGATACCGTCCGCGGCTGCACGCAAGGCGATTCCTGGCTCTCCCGCCATGCGCTGCCCGCGGGTGAGGGAGTGGAGGAGGGTCTCGCAGTGGTGGCTGGTGAGCGTACTGGCGGCGGTGGTCTGCCGAAGCGAGTTCCCTGACATGCCGGGCGGCCATGATGGCTGGGAGTCAGCCTGCCAGGCGGCGTGCCGTGCGCGTTCCGCCGGTGGCCACCCCCGCTTCCGGCAGGTTGCGGACCGGGGCGCTGGTGTCTGGTCGCTGCCAGGCAGGCATGCGCCAGCGGGGACGGCCCGTAGCAGTTCAAGGTCAGCTGCGGACAGGGGCCGATCGTGATGCGCCTGACGGACGGAGGCGCCCATGATGCCGAGCCAGTGGCACGCGTCGTTGATTAACGATCTTGCCCCCCAGTTTGCCCCCCAACGGCACTGGACGCCGGCTGGGCGGCCGTTCACGAGTGAGGGCAAAAGAGCCGGTCAGAGAGGCTATGGTCGAGATCTTTCCGCCCAACTGGAACTAGGCCACACCCGTCAGGCAACGACACACCGGCTCTGACCTGGGATTTTGCTTACGAGTTGAACTCCGGACCTTCTCCCTGCATCGGAAGAGGTCCTCGGATAGGTAGACGAAAAACCCGCCTGACCTGCGGAGCCCCCTTACGGAATCGAACCGTAGACCTTCTCCTTACCATGGATCACTGTTGAGTTCTGTAACCGCAGGTAGAGACCCTGACCTGCGAGAACACGAGCACAGGCCAGCACCCACAAGCGCTGGATGAGCCCTCGCAAGCGCCATTTGCCACTCAATCTGCCACTCACTTTGATCTTGCTTCTGACCAACCGTCCTCGGCGAGCCAACCATCCAAACACCCGATCGAAAAGGGTCGACGAGGTCAGTCAGTTCACGCATCCCCGACGCAGTACATGCAGTGGCGTCGACCGAGCAGCTCAGAAAAGGCTGTCTTCGGGCGGGGGACTGTCCTCCTCGTCGGGTAGCCAGTCGGCCGGAAGGTCCGGCATGTTGCCGGTAGCGGGCTTGGCCCGACTGGTCGCTGTGATCCACTTCCGCGTTCCCCCTTGCTCCCAAGGACGCGGATCCGTTGTCCAGCCACCATCGCCGAGGATCTCTTTGAGAGCCCGTACAACAAGGCCCTGATCGCGAACCCACTCGAAACGGTCGCTGATCGTCGCTGGCAGGTATTCGGCCAGCATCCTTTGGACCGCGCCCCATCGGATTCCCTGCTCACTCCGGGCCTGTTCCTGGAATTGGGAGTCCTGCGCAAGCCGCCTTATCGCGGCTAGCTTGATCGTCTCGGTTGCGTCCTCTACGCCGGCAACCGTTACAGGTCTCCCGCCAACGGCCTCGACGGCGGCATCTAGCGCGCCGGTCAGCTGGTCCCTCAGCCTCGACGCGTAGCATTCGATGCCCGGGCGGTTGTAGCGAGGATCCAGGGGCCCGTAGGCAGCCTCAAATAGCAGAGCCCGGAACGGGATAGGATATGGGCTGGCGCCCGAACTCGACCAAAAGACACCGTGCCCGGGAATTGGCTCGTTGAGCAGGGACGACAGCAGGTCGTCGGAGAAGTGCGCGTTCGCCTTCTTGACGGCGCGCAGGTCCCCTTCGGAGAGCAGGTGGAACACAAACCAGTTGTCCCCCTGGGACAGGATTTCTTGCGGGATGCTGCTGGGCTGCTGCGTAATGAGGACCGCCCCGAGGTCGTACTTACGTCCCTCCTTCACCCACTCTACGAACGGCCCTTCCCCGTGCCCAGCGGAAGTGCCGAGAACGGACTGGGCCTCCTCGACGACTGCGATGACAGGGACGCTCCGCGGCTCCTTCTTAGTGAATTCTGCCTGGTTGTACTCGAAGAGCTTTTGTAGGATCACGCCGGCTAGCGCGAGTCCTTGCGTCCCTCGCATCTGTGAGATATCCACCACGCACAGCTTGCCGTCCTCCAGGGCACGCTCAAGCCCGCGCAGGAGCTGACTGGATGGATCGTGGAGCATATTCACTACGCGGACCATGTTGGACCGAGCGGCGAGCGCCTCGTTGTCCTGCTTGCCCTCCTCGAGCTTCAGCGCCTCGTAGAAGATGGCGAGGTCCGTCCCGCCCTTGTCCCGGTATACAGCATCAACGAGCTCCCGCCACGCCGGTTCCCGCAAGCCCTTCAGCTTGACGACATTCTGATTGTCCTGGCGTTCGGACGGAATAACCAGCGAGATCACCTTGCTGGGATCCAACTCCCGGATGTCAAGCTTCACCTTATCTACCACGAAGGACTGGTAGAAACCGCTCGGTCCTTCTTTGTAGGTGAACACCGCGAGCCGTTCATGTAGCTCTGGCACATCACACAACGCAGGTCGGCCCTTATTGTCTGGCCAGTAATACTCGCCATCGGGGTCGAAGATGATAGTGCCAACCGGGACCGTTGCTCCGCCCCGCTTCTCCACGACTGGCCCCTCGATGCCGCCATACAGGTTCGCGAACAGCAGCTTGACCAGGTTCGACTTCCCGAAACCAGCTCGGGCGAAGACGAAGGACCGGCGGCTGACCAACTGCCGGATGTCGAACCGTGGCACTACGGACGGATCCCGGATCTGCAATCGTTCGTCATCGCCTACCCGCTCGTCCTGCCCTGCATAGACGAACTCACCGAAGGCCAGGAACCCGATCTCCGCTGCGCTCGGCCCGTCTGCCATGGCACCCGATACTTGCTTCAGCAGTTCATCGGACAGGAATGCCACCTTGGCCCCGACATGGGGCAAGCGCCGGTGCGACGCGACAAAAACCGGCTCCTTGCCGTCGGCACGCCTGCGCAGAACGCCGAGAATCCTGATGTCGACGCGATACTTCAGGAACTGGTCCCGCAAGTCCTCCGGAACGGGCCGATTCTCTCTCTGCTGCCGGATTGCGTAATCTTCTCCCGCTGCCGAGACCAGCCGGCCTTGGGCTGCGATCGTCGTGATTCGCCCCAAGACTGCCTCATCGTCGTTCTCCAGGGCCACCAGTACGAATTGACCGTGCATCGGCAGGGACTGGAAGTCGTTCCGGTATGGCAGGATCAGGTCGGCATGGAATTCCAGCCCCCCCTCGGAGAAGCCTAGGAACGTGCCGGCAACCTGGGCGTTCTCAAAGAGAGTCATTGATACCTCACGGCGGCAGGATCGGCTACGGACAAGACTTGAGCATCGAAGACGGGACGACGGTCGGCCGAAACCTGCTCACGAACCGCTTGCTCTAGTTCGTGTTGCAGAACGGCGAGATCCAGGTCGACCACCTGGGCGTGCCGATCCGCTTCCTGCAGGCAGTGCGGATAGCACGGAACCGGAAAGCCCTGCTCCGCGTCCGACAGCAGCGAGCCGAAAATCTGCTGTGCCTTCGGCGCCTGGAAATGCAACAGGTCAACGGTCCACACCGGATCAGCCGACATCTTGCCGAACCGCACCACATACATGGCCCCCATGTTGAACTTCGGCTTTTCCACGTCCGCCGCATCGTCTTCAGGCGACCGCACATATTCCGGCCAGGTGTCGTAAACCTTGCGCTGGATGCCTTCCGGGAGGGCGACGTAGCGCGGGTGCCCGGGCTGAAACACGTCCGCAATCGCCATCGCCAGCCGGTAACGCTCGATCACCCGGGAGTGCTTCGCGATTCCCACCAGGAAGATGTCCCGGTACCGCTCACAGCGAGTGCGTTCAATCGCTTCCTTGAACAGGTTGTAGAGCTTGATGAACAGCGGTTCCTGGCGCGTCCCGTCCCCCGCGAAGATCTTCGTTCGGAGCAGGCCATCTCGGATGATAAGGGTGTCGCTGCCCCACTTCTGGTGGCAGATAAGGTCGTACAGCACCGCCCACTCGCACAGGTCCCTGTAGACCAGCGGCCAACTCCGGGACTTGTTCTTCTCTGGGATCATCGGGCTCAGGTCCGCGAGGCGTGATACTCCGAGATCGCGCATGAGCTTCCCGAGCGGAGTGTCCCGGTCCAGGTGCCGCTGGCCGAGCGCGACAGTGTCCGTCGACGGGGAGATCACATCGAGGAAGAGCTCCTGGCCGAATGTGTCAACCACCCTGACCACCTGCAGCGAGAAGGGGTTGAACACCAGGCGGTTGTTGCCTCCATCGGATGCCACCAGTGAGATCGAATTGATGTTGCGTGGCTGGATCGTTGTGACCGGTCGCAGAGATGTAACCTCGCGCAGCACGTCATCGAGCAGCCCAGAGTCGCTTTGAGTTGCTTCGCGGACCAGACGCTTCAGTTCAGGGAGCTGGTCAGGGTCGAACACATGGCCCTCCTGGGCGAGAGTAACCAGGTAAGCACAGATTGTACATTCCTCGCGGGTCCTCTGCGGCTAGCGGCGACGATGTACAGGCACGAGTTCGGCCATGACGTCGATCTCATCCACTGCCCGTCCGATGACAATCCGGTCACCATTGAACTGTTCCGCCTGGCGACGGCTAGAAGCTGGCACCCCTACCGGACGAACATCGCGGACCAACCAGCCCACCGCAGCCTCGCGCAAGGACGCAACAATTAGCCTCTCCGGCGACGCCTTTACTGAGGGCAGGGCGCCGAATCGTATCACCAGGCGGGCGTCTGGGTTGCACTTCGCCGCCACCGCACGCCATACGGCCGCAAGTGCGGACACGAACGCCGCCTGGTTCGGCTGATGGGCGAGTTGCTCTTGGCTGCCGTAGGGAACCTCAGGCGGACCGCCCACGAACCAGTGACGTAGCCACTGATCAGACACGTAGGTGCGCATGCCGTAGTACGGCGGCGACGTAATCACTAGATCGAATCGTCCGCGAAGCCTCGATACAGTACGGGCCGCGTCGCCGAGCAGAACCCGGCCCGGCCTCCGCGGCGGACAGTCCGCCAATATGTAGTTCGCTTTTCGCCGGATCACGCCGATCGTGTCGACACGGACCGGAGTCAGGTCGCGCTTGCGCCAGTACTGCACTGAATACGCTGGCTTAGATGAATATGTACGCGGCATCTGATTGGACAGGTACGACGGCAGCCCTTTATTCCGTGGCCCATGCAAAGCACCAAGCACGATCGCACGCAGCAAGTGCGCGGTCGGCGTATCTTTGCATGACCGTAGCCCTTCGCGTAGAGCCACTACCTCTCGAAGAGTATCGGGATGGAACCCCCAGTCCCAGAACTCTCCCTGCGGTACTACCACTCCATCTGAGTCTCGCATGATCCGTTCTGCAAGCTGAACGACCGAATCGGGCGCGACCTGAGTTACCTTTGCCCGCGCAATGGCGAATGCAACCGCATTGATATCTACTCCAACCGCCTCCCGGCCGACCAATCGCGCGGCGTAGAGCGTCGTCCCACGCCCACAAAATGGGTCAAGCACTCGCCGGGCATCCGGACAGAGTCCGAGCTGACTCAGCGGGAAATCCAAGGGAAACATCGTGTAATACGGGCACACCGAATTGAGCCTAAGCCACCCATTAGGCCACTCGCGCATCTCTCTCGTGCCTGGCACGATCGAAGCGTACCTGGGTATGCGCCCGAGATCGACCGAAAATAGAGGGACTCGGAGTGCAGAATGATACTGGGCACCCCAGGCAGGATCCGAAGGGCTTCGGAGTCAGTCAGGTCGGTAACATCGGCGATGAGTCCGATCATGCCGTCAACCAGAGCCGGAAGATCGGCCGAAATCCCGCCGGACTGAGCGGAGCTGGGTGCGTGTCAGAGGCCGAGTCTCGCCGGGTGACACCCAGCCCAGCGGCCCAATCGTCATACGCCTTCCTGGCTGGCCGGACACTGCGCCCCGCGGTGTTCGCCACCTAGACAGGCAGCCGCGGTCGAGAAGAACCGGCTCAAGGGCATCCAGTGATCCCGTCTTGCCGGACGATCCGCCTCAGGGCCCCGTCAAAGTCGCGTGATGCCCGTTTGGTGTCGTTGACGCTGGTGGCGGCGTGTTGAGTATGGAACAGGCACGGTTCCCAAGATCATGTGATTGTCCAGATCCCATGATCACAGCGGGAGGCCGTGCCTGCCGTGTCATCATGGCTGGCTGGCAGAGGGATCCTGGCTCCGCCATCTTCCTTAGCTCCCGATTGTCCAGCTCGCGGCCACCGCGTCTAGGGCGGCCCTCCGAGCCGTCACTCCGTGATGGCCTCGCCAGCCTAGACCCGCGTCCGCTCACCAGGAAATTGTCGCCTGCGACTAAGACGGGGGAAATCAGGCGCCGGAACTTGGCCGCGACCATGACGTGGCGATCACAGTAACGAGCGTGACCGGAGGCCAATGAATGACACGGCTGCCAGAATCTACTGCACGTCGTTACGGCAAGGACCGAAAGCCCTGGCCGAGGTGCTGATCGATCGTGCCACTCGGCGCGAGCAGATCACCGAGAGGACCAGGTAGATCACATGACAACTAGCTCTTGCCTGAAGCGGTGAGTCACCGGGCGCGGGGGACTCGCACCACCGGACGCGTCCGTGTGTGAGCCAGAAGTGGCACCGTCGCTCGGCCCTTACGTCGACCGACGGCTCCAAGCTGGGTTGCTGCCTGTCATCGAATTCGACAGTCCAGCGCGGCCGTCCGGCGTTTAGCAGATTGAGCTGAATATCGTGCCCTCGTCCGCACGGGCAGCGAAGTATCGCCCATTTGGGGGGAGAGCCGACAAGGTACACGCGCCGTGGGAGCAGTGTGGGTGGTAGTGCGCCTCGGTGCTCGACCCTGATCGCCCGCCGGACCGCTGGATGAGCGGTGATGCGAAGGCGGCGCCAGAACTCAACGAGACCTGTGATCACGTCGGCCACAACAAGTCGAGGTATGGGGCTTCTAGGCCACGTGCGAGGAATGTCTTGTCAGCGCAGAAGCAGCCCTCCCTCTGCGGTACCCGGTTAAGGCGCAGTTCTCGGTCCTGGATGCGTGCGAGCAGTTCAGTAGGCGCGGAGTCCGCCAAGCCGAATAGCCGTTGCAGCAACTCTGTTGTGGCAAGCGAGGCGATGAGGCTCGTCAACGTCACCACGGCAGGCTGCGCCGTCTCGGCCTCTCGCGCGTATCCTTCGCCTGCAAGCCGCTTGCGCTCATCCGGACGCAGCATCTCAGCGTAGGCGAGAGCAGGGTCGACGCGACCGCGGCAGAGGAGACATGCAGCGCCTGGACTCAGCCAAGTGACACGCCCGTCGATGCCACCAATGCGTCCGTCCCCGGCGCTCACCAGAACGGCACTGTCGAGGACTGGCGCAAGGTGTGCGTACGCCCAACGGTTGAGCACCAGGCGGGCTCCGTGCCCGTCGACACAACAGAGAACGACATCAGCGTGCTGGATTGAATCGCAGGCGTGGAGATCCTGCATCGGCCGCGTGACGACATTGACCTGGGTGCCGAGCCCGATGCGTCGCAGATGATCCGCCAGCACTTCGGCCTTTGGGCGGCCGATGTCTGGCACGGTCATGCCGTAGCCGCGGGTCGGGGTGGCCTCTGTCACAATGTCGTCGTCAACGAGTGTGAGCGAGCCGACGCCAAGCCTGGCCAGTTGCTCGGCAGCCGCCGAGCCGGTGCCCCCAGCCCCGACAACCGCGACCTGCAGCGCAGCCAGAACCTGCTGCCCGAGCGGCCCGAAGACCCGGATTTGACGGTCGAACGTTTCAAGATCGGGAGTGGCGGCTGATCCGCCGAGTAGTACTTGCATACGGTCACCTACGACCCGGAACTTGTCGACCATGACTGGAGGCCCAGCCATCGGGTAGACACGACCCGCCGGGCGCGGCTGCCGCGGCGACCCAGCCACGACGAACGACGCATAGCGGCCTGCGGCACCGAACCCGGTGAAGGTCTCCAGCAAGCTCGCGTCAACACGATCGTCATGGGCTGAGAACGACGGTTCGCCGTTCGGATGGGTGTGCACGAAGATCGCCACGCAGCCGTCCGCGATCGCGGCGCGTGCGGCGGGCAGCCATCCAGTCGAGCGCAGGGACAAGCCGTCAGGAGCGCGATCGACATATGCCTCGGCAGGTGCCCACGCGAGCTCGCGCCCGAGCAATGTAAGACTCCCCGATCCTTCCACGGCACGGGCTGACAGCACCCCGGCGACCTCGCGGGAGTCAGCCAAAGCCGTGCGCAACTGCCCCCACACATCGTCGGTAATTGCAAGCGTCACAGTCATGGGCGGCCTCCGGCGCGGTCTAGGCACCGGCGGACGTAGGCGAGATAGGTCGCCAGGTTGTCAATCCCCGGACGCCACTGCCCCTGAATGTGCCGGCTCCACCGCTGCCAGCTTCGCCCGAGGTGGATCTCTCGGGTTTCCGTGCCGGGAATGGTCACCCCGACAGCGGTTGTCAGGGCCGGGTCGAACCAGAACATGTCTGGCGTGGCGTCTGGAAAGCCGGGTGGCAGCCGCAGGAGCAGGGTGGACCGCTGCGGTGCCAGCCCGGCGCCCACCGGGTAATCCGTAACCTCGACGAGCGTGAATCCCGCTTCCGCCGCCAGCGCATACGGCAGGCAAAGATCGTCGAGAGCGGAGGCGTCGGCGGTTCGCAGCATCAGCCGCCGCCGGGGTTGATCACCTTCGGCACGGTGAAGAACCGCATCTCGGGGCGGAGCTCGACTGGCTCGCTGTCGCCGATAATTCGGTCCAACCCACCGTCGACGTCGAGCCAGAGGTCTCGGTCCGCGCCGATTGGCGGAGTCGTCAGATCTCTTAGCTGCGCGCCGGTCATCGTCCGGTGCGGGGCGATGTATCGGTTCCCGTCTATGAAGATCGGCACCTTGCCCGGAGCCTCACCCGGCGGCGCCTGAGGAGCAGTGGTCATCGCGGTCCCTTCCGTTGGTAGATGCCATCGAGCATACCTGAATACAAACGACTTGCAAGCTAAGTATCGTGTTGGTATGCTGACAGGGCCTGGGAGGAGCTACAGACATGACTGAGACCCGCATCACCACGATTCGACAACCCGTAGAACAGGCGGATGAGGTCGAGTTCGCGGCCCGCGTGGACGGCGTCCCGGTCTCCGAGTTCATCCGTGAGGCCATCGCCGCCCACTTGGAAGGCCGCCGTTCGGATCCCGATTTCCAGGCGCGCCTGCGTGAGCGGATGAAGGCTGACCAGCACATTTTGCGCCGGTTGGCTGAATAGGAGGCGATCGTGATCCAGTACCTCGGACTCGCGGACTACCTCGTTATCGCGGAGGCGGTCCTGGATATCCCTGCCGAGGTGCTGGCTCTCACGACTGACCTGGCGCTGGCCGATTCTGCGCTCAACGCCCCCGCGGCGAGCTTCGGAGGGGCAGAGTTCTACCCGGAGTTCGCGATGAAGGCAGCAGTGCTCTGCAGTCGGTTGTGCCGCAACCACCCTCTAGTCGACGGCAACAAGCGGGTGGCCTACGAGTCACTTCGCGAGTTCGTCGGCCGCAACGGCCTCGGTTGGACGGATCCCGAGGCAGATGAACCCGACGGCGATGAGACCGTGAAGATGATGTGGGACCTGGCCGCAAGCCGGGTATCCGAGACCGACCTGGCTGTTTGGATCGCTCAGCGGATTGGCGCAGGTCAATGACTACCGAACAGGCGGAGCCGGTCGCGGTTCAGCTCATCGCTACGCCACGGGTCTACCTCGCGTCCCCGCTCACTAACCTCTCGTATGGCCAAAGGCGATGCCTCGGGAGCGAAATCGCGCTGGTGAAGGCGTGCATCGAGCAATTCACCATCGGCGATAGAGTCGAAGGGGAAAGGTGGCCCGTTGGGCTCTACGTGCCCTTCGATAACACCGCTCCTTGGAAGAAGGACGGTCTTGGCGCAAGCCAAGTCTACGAGCGTAACCTAGCTGAGCTACTCGACTCCGACGCGTTGATCGTGCTGGCGGACAGGGCGGCGAGCGCGGGAGTCGGTCAAGAGATCGAATGGGCTGCCCGCGCAGGTATGCCCGTCCTCTATCTGTCGGGCTCGGAATCGATCAGCCGTCAGATCCAGGGAATCCCCGCATCCATCACATGCGTCGCCTATGGGCACGACAGCGACACATTGACCGCCCAGCTCGCCAACTTCCTCCGCCAGTGGCGGACACGCATCCAGGACGGACCGCGGCGCCGAGCGTCGCGACGGCTTCGCTATGAGTCACTAACATCTCGGCTGCGCGCCGCATGGACAACTGCCAGCGACCCGACCGGAATCGCCGCTAGGTGCAGCCTGCATCCAAACTTGATCCACATGACCCTCGCCGACCCGGCCCGGGTTGCACTCATGCCGATAGACACGGCCAGCATGCTCTGCGCGGAGCTGGGCGTTCGGCTGCCAGCATCGTCGGCTCAGCTGAGCATCAAGGCAACGCGTGCGCTCATCCTGACGGCGATCGAAGAGTCGTGGCCGGATGAAACGATCGAGCGGATACGCATCCACGGGCTGGCTGCAACGGCGCGGGAGCCGGGAATTGACCTGGACACCCTCGACGCCTGGCGAGACCTGCGCGCTCAGGTCTCCAGCCACTTACGCTTGCGGCGTTACTCCGGCACTTGAGACGCGCACGGCTTTGGATTCTGTCCGGTCCCTCACGCTCTTCGGGCTAGGACCACCGGCCTCCATAGTTACGAATACTGGCTCGAGGATCCCGCGAACTCTATCCTCCGCCGGACTGCCGAAGGATCCGAGGGCTGCCAGCGAGCGGAGGGCTCACCAATGCGGGTCCAAGCTCTTGCCGTGGCCCTGCGGACAGCGACCGAACCCGGTCTCGGAGACACGCCAGTGCCCGTAGCAGTACGCGGCGTCACACAGCTCACAGAAGCCCGCATCGTCATAGAACCCTGCGGGATGGACTTGCGCGTACGTGTATGGCTCCTGGAAGGCGACCGCGATCCGGTCCGCCCTCGCCGCCTCGATAGCGTCGCCGACCCAGCCGTTCCCGGCTGCGACCCCCTCGAACAGCAGGTACCACCTGCGGGAGTCGCGGTACTCCTCGAAGACCTGCCTGCGCTCGGCCTTCCACTGCTCCCACTCCGCGGGCAGCTGCCCAGGAGCGATGATCTCGACCCGGGTCGCGGGAGAGCCGCATACCGCGTACTGCGGAGCCGCCACCATCCCCATCGCCATGGAAGCAATTGTGGTCTCGCCCGAGACGCTGCGTACCCCGGCGAGTCCAGTCGAGTGTGCTTTTGTCTCCCGATGCCACCTGCCGAGTGCCGCGCTCGGGGCCAGATCCCGCGGACGAACCGCGGACTAACGATCAAGAAGGCCACCGGCGCAGGTCGGTGCTGGTCCGGATGACCCCGGATGGGCGGAAGCTGGCAACGACGCGGATCGATATCGTCCCGGCAGGCCCTCGCGGCCGAGGTCGCGAAGGCCGGCCCTGCGCCGAAGGTGGTCCTGGAAGCAACGTACGGCTGGTACTGGGCCGCTGAACCCTGGAGGCGGCCGGCGCCGAGGTGCACCTGGCGCATCCACTCGGGGTCAAGGCCTTCAGCTACCAGCGGGTCAAGAACGACGAGAAAGACGCCGCTGATCTCGCTGATCTGCTGCGGATGGGCCGGCTGCCCGAAGCATGGATCGCCCCGCCCGAGATCCGCGAGCTGCGGGAGCTGACCCGCTACCGGATCAAGCTGGTCAGCTCGCGGACCAGCTGCAAAGACCAGGTCCACGCGGTGCTGGCCAAGCTCGGCGTGCAGGTCACCTGCTCCGACATCTTCGGGGTCTGGGGCAGCACCTGGCTCGATGAGCTGCCGCTGCCGCAGCCGTATGCGGGGAAACTGGCCTCCCTGTGGGGCCTGGCCGCCCAGCTGGCCACCGAGATCACCCTGCTGGACACGGTGATCGCGGACCTGCTGGCCCGCCACGACGCCTACCGGGCGCTCCAGCAGCTGCCCGGCATCGGCAAGATCCTGGCCGCGGTGATCGTCGCCGAGATCGGGGACATCAGCCGGTTCCCCGGCCCCGCCCGCTTGTGCTCGTGGGCGGGGCTGACCCCCGCCACCGGGAATCCGACCTCAAGGTCAGCCGCGGGCACGTCACCAAGATGGCATGTGCGAGCGGAATGGATCCGCCGAGGCAACAAGCGGGTGTCTCCCGCACGTTCCTCTACACCAACCCCGAAGCCAGAACTGCGGTGGCCGATGCCGCAGCCGCCAGCGGCCTCCAGCGAGCAGCGGACCTGACAGCACAAGACACCGAGCAGGAAGCGACCTGGCGGGAACGCGCACTCAACGCCGAACATGCCCTGAAGGCCGCCCACACCGAGATCGTCACGCAGCGCACCCGCATCGGAGATCTCCTGGCTCAGGTCCGGGACCTGGAAGCCGAATGGACCAAGGAGACAACCGGACTCTGGACGAACGGCTGAAGGCAGCCCGGTCGAACATGCGGTTCCAGGACCGCCGCCTCGCCGACCTCGAAGCCCAGCTCGCAGACCCCTCCGCCGCGACCTGACCGCACGATGCATGGCCGCCATCCGGTGGCCAGGGCCATCGGGTATTCCAGCCAGCCTGCACGTCCCGGATCCGGCGATTCCAGCGAAACCCCCCGCTCCCCATCGAGAACATGTAAGCTACGTATCAGCGCAGGTCAGAGGCCATTTGAGACTCCCTGCGGTCGGTAAAGTGGACGAGATCCACAACCTCCAGCTCGCCACCCGCAACGGCGCCGAGGTATCGGACACCTTGAAGTACTTCTCCGAGCGCATCCCTGCCACGTTCGTCTACGCCGGCATCGATGTCGAACGCGAGGGCCTGTTCTCCGGCACCCGCGGAAGCCAGATCGCGGGCCGGTTCACCCTCATCCCCGCCCTCCCGTTCCCGCTAGCCGCCGAATGGCAGGGCCTGGTCGCCACGCTCGAAGACGCGCTGCGCCTGCACCGCCACCCGCCCGGCACGCTGGCCGGGCTCCACGAGTACCTGCACCACCGCACAGGCGGCATGATCGGCAGCCTGTCCCACCTCATCCGCGGCGCCGTCATCGAGGCGATCCTGGACGGCAGCGAACAGGTCACCCGCAAGCTCCTGGACACCATCGAAATCGACCATGCCGCACAGAGCGGTACCACCCGCCGGCCCCGCAGGCAGCCATGACCACGGCTGCCCCAGGCGACGGCAGCAGTCCCCGCCCGCTGCCTGTCCGGCCCCGGCCCGTGCCCGGGGAAAGCACCGGCTCCTATATCCGCCGGCTGGCCCGCGCGAACCATCTCCGCCCCGCTTACCTGCGCCGGTACCTCGCCAGTCCGAAGGACGGGACGATCCGCATCGAGCTGCTGGCAGCCATGGCGGGCAGGTCACCGGCCGCGCTGGAGCATGCCCTCGCCGAGCTCGGGCGGCAGCAAGGCACGCTCCAGCACCGGGGGCCGCGCGCCAGCCCGGACCGGATCGCGGCCAGGTCCGCGATCTTCACCGCCATCCGCCGCGACGCCACCGAGCATGGCCTGTCCCATCGCGCCCTGGCCGACCGCTACGGCGTCCACCGCCGGACAGTACTGCAAGCCCTGCAATCGCCGGTCCCTGCCCCGCGCAAGCCACTGCCACCGCGCAAGTCCCGGCTCGATCCCTTCAAGGACCTGATCCGTGACATGGTCCAGGCAGACCACGACGGCCAGCGCACCGTGACCAGCATCATGCGCACGCTGGCCACCGACCACGGGATGACCGGCATCTCCTACTCCACAGTCCGCGGCTACATGGTCAGCCTCCGCGGGACCAGCCGGCAACCACGCCGCGCCAGGCCCGGTACCGTGACCTCAGCGCTCCCGCCGACCCCGATCCGGAGGACTCCCGCCATGACATGGTCGCCCGCTCACCTCGCGGTTGAGCAGGAAGACCTGCTGCGGCTGAGGGACCTACTCGACGCCGGGCACGACGTCGAGGACGACGACGGCCATGGGTGGACCCTGCTCCGCCACGCGATCGATGTCGAGCACGATGGCCACATCCAGACCGGCGGGCCGCTGCACGCCGACGTCACCGCGTTCCTCCTCGCCCGGGGCGCCGACCCGCTCCGCACCTGCAACGGCATGACCGTCATCACCGAGGCCGAGACCCGCGGGCACTGGCTGGCCACCGAGATCATGCGGGCATGGATCGGGCCGACAAGAGCGAAGCCCGGGCAGTAATGGGCCGGAATCACTGAGACAGGCCCGGCTTACCGGAGACGGGACAGCTGTCGTGAGCTGGCAGGGCATACTCGACGAGTGACCGCTTCGGCTGCAGGTGCCCTGATTACCCCACGGCTGCGCTGCGGCATCGTGCTCCGTTCCGAGGAGGATGCGTGCCAGGTCCTGGCCCCGGGGGCAGGTTGCCTCCGTCCGGTACGCATCGCAGTTCCCGGCGCCGCGGCGGGAGCGGGTACTGCCATGTCACCTGGTAGCCATCGCTGAAGCATCAGGTGCCGCCGCCGTGGTGATATGGCGCTGGTACGACGCCGTTGTGCTTGGCAGCGACGCGGGCTCTGTCCGGCTCTGGGAGCCGGCCCACGGCGAAGTTGCCGCTCAGCGACGCCGACCGCAGCACCACTATGATCCCGGGACTCGCGCATACCTGTCCGCAGGCCTGCCCGGCGCTGAGTGGTGGGTCGCCGGCAGAGCCGTGGACCAAGCCGAGGACACCGAGGTCGAGCTAGACGAGGTCGAGCGCCTCTACACCGAGCACGACATGTGGAGTTCCGCCTTCGGCTGAGCAGCACCAGCCAGCCAGTGGGCTGCCTTAATTGAGACCCGGGCCGTAATGGGCCGGAATCAGTGAGACAGGGCCGACTTACCGGAGACGGGACAGTTTCGACCGCACCTGGTGCCCTATCAGGCCAACGTTGGCGCCGGGGTTGGCGTGGCTCACCGCTAAGATCCGTCTTCATGGAACTGGTGGCCGGGCCGCCTTCGCACTGGATCGTGACGCTGGTTGGCGGCTTCCAGGTTGATGTGTGGGCGGACACAGTTACCGGGCTCACCGAGAAGACCGCTCACCATGAGCATGTCGTGTTCGGTGTTCTCATGGACATTGATGTTGATCTCCAGGATCAGTTCGAGGTCACGGCCCGTGCCCCGGCCCGCAGCCGTCGTGTTGAGGTAGCGGTGGCCCGGTTCCCGCGCAGCTGCGTGCAAGACGTTGAAACTGCCGCCTGAGGCGGGCCTGCGCGCGTCAACGGACAGCGGCGGCAGCGGCTCAATCGGATGCCTGGTGAAGTCGTTGTTCGTGAATTCTGACCGCATGGTGTGACTCATGGTGAGATGCTGGATGCGCTTCGTGATGAAAGAGCGTCCCCCATGCCCCCTTCGAAGGTCGAGCTTTACGCCGCGATCCGCCGGGATGCCCGTGCGGGGATGTCAGGCCGGGCGATCGAGAAGAAGTACCGGGTCGGACGCCGGACCATCGTCAGGGCCGTGGCGTCGGCGTGGCCCGAGCCCCGGAAGCAGTTGCCGCCCAGGGCCTCGAAGCTGGACCCGTTCAAGCCGGTCGTCGACGAGATCCTGAAAGTGGACCTGGACGCGCCGCGCAAGCAGCGGCACACGATCACGCGGATCTACCACAGGCTGATGGACGAGCACGGGATGGCGGACGTGTCCTATCCCGTGGTCCGGGCTTATGTCGCCGAGCGGAAGCCGCAGATCAGGGCGGAGGCCGGCCGGGGGCCGGCCGAGGTGTTCGTGCCGCAGTCGCACCGTCCGGGCGACGAGGCGGAAGTCGACTTCGGCGAGGTCGTGGTCCGGCTGGCCGGCCAGGACGTCAGCTGCTTCCTGTTCTGCCTGCGGCTGTCCTTTTCCGGGAAGGCGGTGCACCGGCCCGTTGACCGCACTATCGGCGTGTCCTGCGTGTTGGTGCGTTGAGGGCGAGGAGTCTCCGTTCGGGATGTGCCCGATGAGACGGAGATACGATGGATCACGATGCGGCAATACCTGAGCTCGACGTGTCCGGCCTGGTGGTGGCGCGGGTCGGCAGTGTGGAAGCGACCACCGCTGCTGCGCTGCCCTGGGTGGTGCTCGATGGTGCGGGTCGGCCGGTTGCACCGGTCAGCGAGTTCCTTCGAGAACTGCTGACCTGCGGCAACACCCCGGCCTCCTGCCGGTCCTATGCCTATGACCTGCTGCGCTGGTTCCGGTTCCTGGCCGCGGCGGACGTCGGCTGGAGCCGGGCAAGGCGGGTGGACGTGCGTGACTTCGTCCTGTGGCTTCGGACGTGCCACAACCCGGCGCGGGACCGGCGGCGCCTGGACGCACCCGCGCCCGGGATCGCTCAACGCACGCACCGGCAAGCCGTACCTGAAGTCCGGCTATGCCCCGGCGACGATCAACCACGCGGTGTCGGTGCTGTCGGCGTTCTACGACCATCATCTGCAGACGGGGCAGGGGCCGCTGGTCTCACCGGTGCCGCCGCAGTCGCGTGACGGGCGCCGGCTGGAGGCGCATCACAATCCGCTGGAGCCGTTCCGGCTGCACCGCCGGGGCGCGTATCGGCAGAAGCAGGCCGGCCGCGAGCCCCGCGCGGTTCCCCACGATGTCGTCGAGGACCTGTTCGACTCGCTGGGCTGTTACAGGAACCGGGCGCTGTTCTCCATGTTCTTGTCCAGCGGCGCGCGGGCTGCCGAGATGCTGGGCATGACTGTCAGCGACGTTCACCCGGGCGAAGGGCGGATCTACGTGCAGACCAAGGGCCTGGGTGGGGCCAAGGAGGCGTGCCCGGCCTCTCCGGAAGCCTTCGCCTGGCTGGCGCTCTATCTCGGCGAGCTGGCCCAGGACGGCTACCGGCCTGCTCCTGACGAGCCAGTGTGGTGGACCCTGCGCGGCCCGAGGCGTCCGCTGACCTACACCGCGCTTCGGGCGGTGCTGAACAGGATCAATGCCCGGATCGGGGCGAACATTACGCTGCACGATTATGCCGACACCTGCCTTATGCCGACGTCGGGCAGAAGTGCCTGTTCAGCGGTGGTGAGCGGCCTGAAGATGTCGGCATAACGACGATGTCGTCTGTCATCGTTTCCCTTTCTTCCGGAAGAGAGAGGGAGGACGATGACCAGACCAGCAAGCAGGATCAGCAACGTCGTGATGCCGGGGCCGCTGGCGCCCTTCGCCGAGCGTTACCGGCTTGAGTTGCTGGCGCGCGGTTATACCGCGCACTCGGCGGTGAACGAGTCCCGTCAGGTCGCCTGCCTGAGCCGCTGGCTTGAGGACCGGGGGGAGGAGGCCCGCGACGTCAGCGGTGAGCTCATCGAGGAGTTCCTGGCCTGGCGGCGGCAGGCCGGCCATGTCCGGTCGCAGTCGCGCCCGGGCCTGCTGTGCCTGCTGGAGGTCCTTCGCTGGGCCGGCGTGGCAGCGGAGCCTGCTGCGCGGCCGGTTTCTGCGACGGACGCTCTGCTTGCCTCCTTCGAGCGGTATCTGCTGGCCGAGCGCGGCCTGGCCGCCGGAACCGTCGCCGGCTACCTGGACCAGGCCCGCCGGTTCCTGGCCGGGCTGACGGCCGGGCTGGCCGAGGTCACCTCGGCCGAGGTGTCGGCGGCAGTGCTGAGGGTTTCCGCGCCGGTGTCGGTCGCCACGGCCCAGAATTTCGTCTTCGGGCTGCGGGCGTTCCTGCGCTTCTGCTTCCTGGAAGGCCTGATCGAGGCCGGCTTGTCCGAGGCCGCGCTGCCGGTGACCGGACGGCGCCGGTTCGCTCTTCCCCGGGGGATCGCCGACGCCGACGTCCAGGCAATCCTGGCAAGCTGCGATCGCCGCACGGCGCTGGGCCGCCGGGACTACGCGATCGTGATCTTACTTGTGCGGCTCGGGCTTCGCCGCGGGGAGGTCGCCGCGCTCAGCCTCGATGACATCGACTGGCAAGCCGGCGAGCTGGTGGTGCGCGGCAAGGGCGGGCGCGCCGGCCGGCTGGCTGCGCAGGGGACGGCCCGCCAGCGCGCACCGGGAGGTGTTCTTGCGGGACCGGGCGCCGGTGGCGCCGATCGCGGCGGGCACCGTCGCCTCCACGGTCCGCCGTGCGTGCCGGCGGGGCGGCGTCGCCGAGGTGGGTTCTCACCGGCTGCGTCACACCGCAGCCTGCACGATGGAAGTGAGCAGAGTTGCATTGGATGCATCATTCCGGCGGATCCGTGAATGGGTGTGGCCTGCGGTCCTGTTCATGGCGGGGTAGGCGGCGGCTGGCCGGGTGATCTGGTGACACGTGGCATGACCTGGGGATTCATCACTTCGGTTGGGCTTGATGCCACCATGTGGCATTCAATCTCGTTGCACTGAGTGCAGTACTTGATGCATTCAGTGACTATTCCGGGGGTGGCGGTGGCGGGTCCGGGAGAGGCGGCTGGATCGGCTGCGCTGACGCTGGTGACGGAGGCGACCCCGCTTCGCCCGGGTCCCGCGCTGTTCGAGGCGATGCTGGAGGGCTGGCGGCGCCAGCAGGCCGCCCGCCGCCTGACGGGGGCGCTGATTGATGGGCGGGAACGGGTAGTCCGCCGGTTCGGTGCATTCACTGGCGGGCTGCCGTGGCAGTGGACGCCCGGGCAGGTCGAGACGTGGATCGCGGGTGTGAGAACCATCCGGCGGTCTGGCTGACCGAGCGGGGCGGGCGGATCTCGCTCCGGCAGGTCGATGACCGGTTCGCCGCGTTCCGCGGGGCGGCGGGCTTGCCAGGTGATCTTTCCGTGCACTGCCTGCGCCATTCCTACATTTCGCATCTCATCGAGGACGGGGTGGACCCGTTGTTCGTGCAGTACCAGGCCGGCCACTCATGGGCATCGACCACCGCGTCCTACACCACGGTGGGCGCTGATGCGCGGAACCGCATGCTGCGGGCCGCGCTGGCCCGTGTCTTCGACCAGGCAGGTGAGCCGCGATGACCGCGAAACCCGGTTACCGGTGGCACCTGCGGCGGGTGATGGCCGACCACGGCATGTTCGCCACCGAGCTGGTGCCGCGCCTGGCCGAGCGTGGCATCAGGCTCTCCCGCGAACAGGTCTACCGGCTGGTGACCGGGGTGCCCGAACGGCTGAACCTGACGGTGCTGGCCGCGTTGTGCGACATCCTCGGCTGCGGCGTCGCCGATCTGATCGAGCCGGTCACCAGGGCAGGCCCGGTCGCGGCAGCCCCCGCGCACACGCCACCGGAGCAGATCCGCCCCCGCCGCGCCAGGATCGCGCCTGCCCCGGCGGAGCAGTGATTGGCAGCCACGCGCCGCTGCCCCGCGGGCCACCAGATGGGCGCTGGCCTGAACCGGATCTGCCCAGCCTGCCGCCGCCAGCAGATCATCGCCCAGGTCACCACGGCCGGCACGTCATTGCCGGCTGGCCAGGCAGCCGCGGCGGTAGATGCCGTGGCCGCCAGCCACGGGGCCCTGCGCAGCCTCGCTCACGCCCTCGCCGATGACCCCGGCGCGCTGACCCGCGGTGCCCCGCCCGTGGTCGGCCGCCTGGTCATCGAGCTGATCGCCCGTGGATCGACGACGCTCACGGTCCCGGCGTGCACCACGTGCGGCCGCACCGGATGGCCGCTGACCCGCACCAGCGCCGGTGCGATGTGCGCCCGGTGCGCGCATCGCGCCCGGGCGGCCGAATGCGTGCGCTGCCACGTCGTCAAGCCGGCCGCCGGCCGCGCCGATGACGGTCAGCCGATCTGCGAGCGTTGCCGCCGCTGGGAACGGGACACCCGCGAGTGCGGCAAATGCAGCAAGATCGCGCCGATCGCGGTGCGGGCCCGTGAGGACGCCCCAGACCTCTGCGCGAACTGCTACCGGATGCCATCGGCCGTCTGCAGCGTGTGCGGCCGGCGGCGGGAGTGCAACTTCGCCGCCAGTGATCACCCGGTCTGCCGGCCGTGCTCGCCCCGGGCCACCGTGCCCTGCGCGCGCTGCGGCGCCGTCCGGCCCCCGGCAGTGCGGTGGGACGAAGGCCCGCTCTGCGACCCGTGCTACACCGCCGCCCTCCGCCATCGCGGTCGCTGCGACCGGTGCGGTAACCAGCGGCGGCTCGTCGCCCCGCCCGGCCCCGGCGCCACCACCTGCGCCGGCTGCGCCGGGCTGCCGGCCACCCACGCCTGCACCGACTGCGGCATCGAGGACAAGCTCTATGAGCAGGGCCGCTGCGCCCGGTGCAGCCTGGCCCGCCGGGCCCGGCACCTGCTCTCCGGCGGAACCGGGCAGGTCCCAGCCGAGCTGAACAGCGTGTTCGAGGCCATCGCCGCGGCGCGCACACCCAAGTCGGCGCTGAACTGGCTACGCAAGGGCGCCGCGGCCGAACTGCTGGCCGGCATCGCCGGACGGCTCCCAGCCACCCACCAGGCCCTGGATGCCCATCCCAGCCGGCAGGCCGCCGACTACCTGCGGCACATCCTCCTCGCCCACGGCGTCCTGCCTGACCGCGACGAAGGCCTGGCCCGCGCCCAGCGATGGCTGGAGGATCTCCTCGCATCGATCGGCACACCTGAGCACCGCAGGCTCGTGCAGGCCTACGCCGCCTGGCAGGTGATGCGCCGGCTTCGCCGCAAAGCCGAAGCCAGCCCCCGGCCGCGCACCCACACCGCCCACGCCCGCAACTGCCTCAAAGCCGCCGCAGCATTCCTGGCCTGGCTCGATACACAAGGCCAGACCCTGGCCTGCTGCCGCCAGGCCGACGCCGAGCAGTGGCTGTCCACCGCCCCCAGCGCCTGCTACGCCCGGGACTTTCTCCTGTGGGCCGCCGGCCACCACCACTGCCCGCACCTGCAGATTCCACCGCCGCCACGCACGGCCGGCCCGGCAACCGACCCCGGGCAACGATGGGACCAGCTCGCCCGCCTGCTCCACGACGACAGCCTTGACATCATCGACCGCGTCGCCGGATGCCTGCTCCTGCTATTCGGCCAGCAGCAGACCCGGATCGCCGCGATGACCGCCGACCAGGTCGTCCGCCGCAGCGAGGGCGTCTTCGTTCACCTCGGCAAATGCGAGATCCCGACCCCCGAACCCCTCAGCAGCCTGCTGATCCAGCTGATAGAAGACGGCAAGTCACACACCGGCGTGGGCTCCCCGGCCCAGACCCGGTGGCTGTTTCCCGGCGGGCTGCCCGGCCGCCCCGTCACCGCCAAACACCTCGCCGGCCGCCTCCGCAAACTCGGCATCCCAACCCAGCCCGGACGACGTTCCGCCCTCATTGACCTCGCCGCGCAACTCCGCCGGCGTCCTCGTTGACCTGCTCAACCTGCACACCACCACCGCCGCCAGATGGGTACACGAGGCAGGAGGCGACTGGTCGCGCTACGCCGCCGAGATCGCAAGAACCCGCAATCACCAACCTTGCGAATGAGCTTCGGGCCGTTGCTCCGAGCCGGGGCATTCGCAACCTTGGAACATTGCTCTCTACCAGTTTCCTGGCCGGCAACGACATCACCGTCATAGCCCTATGGCTTGGCCACGAGCAGGTCACCACGACGCAGATCTACCTGCACGCCGACATGAGCCACAAGCAGCGGGCCATCGAGCGCACCCGCCCGCTCGGCGTCAAGCCTGGCCGTTACCGGCCCAGCGACACCATGCTCGCGTTCTTGCAGGCCCTCTGATTATGCCGACATCTTCAGGCCGCTCACCACCGCTGAACAGGCACTTCTGCCCGACGTCGGCATAAGGCAGGTGTCGGCATAATCGTGCAGGCGGGGCCGGCATGCCGCCGAGCGGGGTTGCAGGCCGGCGTCGCGGACCAGTCCGGGGAACACTGAGTGGACGCAGTTATAGATGAGCGGGGTTCCGGTGGTAGAGATGAAGAAACTCGATGCCGCCCGGCCTGGGGGAGAGCTGGTCACGGCGTCGCGCGTAGCCGGCGAGCGCGTCGATGGCGGCGGGATGCAGCGGAATCTCGCGTGATTTGCCGAATTTGCTGGCCAGGATGGTTACCAGCGCGTTGTCGAAGTCGACGTCGCTGCGGTCGGGGCGGATCGCCTCGCCGGCCCGCAGGCCGGCGACGGCGAGCAGCCCGATCAGGGTTTCGTGGGTCGCCGCCCGCAGCGGGGAGGCCAGGGCTCGGGCGGCCGCCATCAGCCCGGCAATGTCGGCCTCGGAATACGGGTAGGGCGTGGCCCGGCAGTGCCCGGAGGGCAGCAGCCTGGCAGGTGGCACCTCGGTGGCCGGATCGAGGGTGTGCAGGTACTTCGCGAAACCGCGGACCAGGATCAGCCGCTGGCGCCACCACGCGGGATGCCCGCCGGGTGGCTGGCACGACCAGGCCAGGGCCAGTTCGGTGGTGACCGTGCGGGCCTCCGCCTGCTCGAGATAGCCGATGAACCCGGATAGCCGCTGATCGGCGCGGGCGAGCTTGAAGCCGAGCGCGCGGCGGACGGCGAGGTAGTCCTGCAGGGCCTGGCGCAGTTCGCTCATGCCGTGCTCCCGGGCCATGGCCGGGCCAGGCTGCGCAGGGTGGCACGGTCGACCTTGGCGTAGATCGCGGTCGTCGCCAGGCTGGCGTGACGCAGCACCTGGGCGACCTCGGGCAGTCCCGCGCCGGCGCGCAGCATCTCGCTGGCTGTGCTATGCCGGAGCCGGTGCGCGCCCGCACGCGGCAGCCCGGCCCGGTCACAGGCGGACCGCACGACCGTCGCGATACCGGTGGGCGACAGCCCGTCCCGGGGCGCGAGCACCCGCAGGAACAAGAAGCGGCTCGCCAGGGCGGGCCGGCCGCCGCTCAGGTAGCCGGCCAGCGCCCGGCCGGCATCGGCGGGAAGCGGAAGCCGCTCCCGGCGGCCTCCCTTGCCGCAGATCACGATCTCGCCGTGCCGCCAGTCGATGTCATCGAGGGTCAGGGCCGCGACCTCCCCGACGCGCAACCCCAGCCGCGATAGCAGCACGAGAATCGCGTAATCGCGGCGTCCCATCACGGTGCGCCGGTCGCAGCTGCGCAGCAGGCGGGACACCTGCCCGGCCTCCACCCCGCGCGGCAGGGCACCCCCGCGCCAGCCCGCGGCTGCCGGCACCGCCGGCGCCA
>WNFC01002483.1_pt1 | contig 23408 bp, 19 predicted proteins | sample 5400541 | NCBI WGS metagenome assembly WNFC01 (sample SAMN13153342, study PRJNA577476) | soil metagenome | isolation source: 120 cm saprolite under Douglas fir tree site 2 hole 2 replicate 1 | place: USA:California | collected 2015-04-18
CGGTTTGCAGTGGATCAGCAACGGATACACCCTTAGCTTGTCCGCCCTCCTTCTCCTCGGGGGAGCGCTAGGAGACCGTTTTGGGCGACGACGCACAATGGTTTTGGGAGTGATCTGGTTTTCCCTCGGATCGCTGATTTGCGGAGTGGCACCCAATCTCTCCGCCTTGATCGCGGCGCGCATCTTTCAGGGCATCGGAAGCGCGCTGATGACCCCTGCGAGCCTGGCTATTCTGGAAACGGTGTTCGCTCCGGACGACCGGGCGCGAGCGATTGGAGCCTGGTCGGGCTTGAGCGCGGTTGCTGCGGCAACTGCCCCGTTTATCGGGGGCTATCTGGTAGACACGGTCTCCTGGCGGCTGGTGTTCTTGATCAACTTGCCCCTCGCCGCAGTAGTCCTGTGGGTCACCTCGAAGCACGTTCAGGAGACAAGGCCACCCGACAATCACGCTCGTCTGGATCTTCCAGGCATCGTGTTCGGGGCGGTCGGTCTCGCAGGGATAACGTACGCCGCGATCGAAGCCCCAGCTCTCGGCCTCAGCTCGCCGGCAGTGATTGGCACAGCTGCCCTTGGCCTCGTCTCGCTCGCGGTTTTTCTGCTCGTCGAAACCCGCGCTTCGAGCCCGATCCTGCCTTTGCAAATCTTTCGGGCGCGTCAGTTTTCCGGCACCAACCTCGTGACGCTCGTGCTTTATGCCGCGCTCGGAGCAGCATTTTTTCTTCTCCCGATCGAGTTGCAGGGAGGCCTCGGCTACTCCGCACTCCAAGCTGGCATCGCCCTCCTGCCAGTCACCGGGATGATGCTGCTGCTTTCGAGCAGGATCGGAGCTTGGTCGCGGCTGCGCGGTCCTCGAATGGCAATGACCTTCGGTCCGATTCTGGTGGGCGTCGCCTTCGTGCTGCTCAGCCGCCTCGCGCCGACCGAGCGATTTAGTCGCGTATTTCGGCGGAATGATCGCCGTAGCCCTGCTTCCTTCGGCCGCAGGCCTGTCGGAGCATTCGCTGAACGACCCGGCTGCACTAACCGATGGGTTTCGCCACGCGATGTTGCTCTGCGCCGTCCTCGCCGGACTGAGGCAGCCTATCCCCGGATGTTGACGGCGATTCGAGAGGCCCAAAGCAGCGTTCATCTTGAGGTCTACACGTTTGCCGACGATCGCATCGGAAGGAGCTTCGTCGACGCTCTGAAAGAATCCGCCCACAGTGGGGTCCAATGCACGGTGATCCTGGACGGCTGGGGCTCGGCCCGGTCCGGCCGCCGAATCGCACGCATCCTGCGTGATGCAGGCTGCCAGGTATTCATTTACAACCGCTTGATGTCCCTGCTGCTTGGACGTTTTCGGCGCGATCACCGAAAGATTCTGGTGGTAGACCAGCGAATTGCCTTCGTCGGTGGGATCAACATTGGTGAGGAGTACGCGTCGACTGAAACGCGAGCCGGTTGGGCCGATTTGGCGCTCGAGCTACGGGGCCAACCCGCGGCCTGGCTCGCAATGAAGCTGCGGGGGGAACGAAGGCTGCCGCGGCAACGGGCTACACGGATTTTCCTCTCCGGGCTCGCGGGTGGAGGGCACCTGCGAAAGCGTTATCTGCGCGCGCTCGCACGTGCCCGGCGAGGCGTTTTGTTCGCGCACTCCTACTTCCTTCCGGATGAGCGGCTGATTCGAGCGCTGACGGCAGCCGCCCAGCGCGGTGTTTCGGTGACGCTGCTGCTCGCGGGGACGAGCGATGTTCCATTCGTCCGTGCTGCTACGATGCGACTCTACCGTCGATTCCTCGATTCGGGCGTAATGATCTACGAGTGGAGTAACTCGGTGCTTCACGCCAAAGTGGCAGTAGTGGATGGAGCCAATGTGCTGCTGGGCAGCTTCAATCTCGATCCGCTGTCACTCGCCAATCTGGAGGTCCTGGTCGAGGTGCAAGACCCGACCACCGTGAACAAGACGGAAGCTTGGGTTCGCGCGCGCATTCAAGCGTCGCATCGAGTGGGCGTGGCCGACTGCGCTAACCCGATTCAGAGTTGGCTGACGGAGCGGTTGGGCTACTGGGCGGCGAAGCTTGCCGAACACTTGGCGCGATTCATTGCCCGCTCGCGGCCTTATCCGCGCAGGCTCTAGGAGCTGAGGGCCGACGCCAGGTCTGCGATCAGATCGTCCGCCGCTTCCAGTCCAACCGACATCCGAATCAGCCCGTCAGCGATGCCGATCCGCCGACGCTCGTCCGGAGACAGGCCCACGTGAGAGGTAAGCGCGGGACGGGTGACCAGCGTCTCGACGCCTCCCAGGCTTGGCGCGTTGAGCGGTAATTGGATGCGCTTGAAGAAGCGGTCCGCCGCGGGCACGCCGCCCTGGAGCTCGAAGCTCAGCATCGCTCCGGGCCGTGCCAAGAGCGCACGTCCCCGCAGGTACTGAGGATGTCTCTCCAATCCAGGATAGTTTACGAGTGATACCCCGGGATGCTGTTCGAGGTATCGGGCGATCTGGAGCGCTGTCGCGCATTGACGATCGAAGCGAACCGCAAGAGTCTTCAAACCTCGGTGAAGCATGAAGCAAGCGTGCGGGTCCATCGACCCGCCGAGATGATCGAGCTTATGCTTCACTCTCGAAATCCGTTCGCTTGATCCCATTACTGCGCCAGCGATCAAGTCATCGTGGCCGTTGAGGTACTTGGTCGCACTGTGGAGGATCAGGTCAAACCCCAACGACGTTGGGCGCAGGCCGATCGGTGTCGCGAACGTATTGTCGATCATCGATACCAGTCCGTTGCTGCGCGAGAAAGAAGCGACCCCTTCGAGATCGGCGACCCGCACGAGAGGATTGGTAATGCTCTCGCAATAGAATGCCCGGGTCGTCTTTCGCACAGCCGCGGCCCAGGCGGAACGATCCTCGCCGTCGACAAAGCTCACTTCGATGCCCAACTGTGGAAGATCGCGGGTCAGCAGATCGTGGGTTCCCCCGTAGAGACCTTCCTGGGCCAGCAGATGATCTCCGGCACGCAACACTGAAAGGAGCGTGGCGGAGATTGCTGCCATCCCGCTCGCGGTGACCAGGGCGCTCTCCGTCCCTTCCAGTGCCGCAAGCTTGCGGTGAAGTGCCTCATGATTAGGCGTATTGGACAGCCGGCCGTAGCGGATGTCGTGATACCCAGCCCCGGGTTCGTAGAGAAACGTGGACGATTGGAAGATGGGCATTGCCACGGCCCCGCCCCAACGAGGGCGCGGCTCACCTGCATGGATCAAAGCTGTTTCCAGTTTCATGGCTACTCCGTGGAAGGCGCTGACCGGGGCATACTAACCGGCTGAAGCGGCTCATCGCCAACAACTCAGAGACGTCGCCCTCGATTAACCGTGTCGAGCGTGTCTTTGGATTGCCGCCCACGAGATCGACGGCATCAAGCGGTTTACATACGCCGGACGAGCGGCCCAACTCGGCCGCTCGTCCGGGACTGAGGCGCTTTCTTTACGCCTTGGCCTTTTCGCCGCCCTTTTCAGTTTTTAGAGGGATGCGCTTCGGCTGTACTTCCGGCTTCTTCGGCACGACGACGTTAAGGACGCCGTCCTTTAACTCTGCCTGAACGTGCTCTACGTCAACGCCCTCAGGCAACGTGAACGAACGGGAAAAACTGCCGTAGTTGCGCTCGTACGTGTAATATTGGTCGCCCTCGTCCTTCTTCTCTTCTTGGCGTTCTCCGGAGATGGTGAGCCGGTTGCCAGTCACGGAGATGTCTAGGTCGCTCTCTTTCACGCCCGGAAGATCCGCCTTGAAGACGTCCCCCGCGATTCTGCGCGACATTTCACGGAAGGGATCCCACCGCATCAAATCCTGCATCACCTCCAATGGGTCCCACCCACGAGTGCGCGCAAGTCCGCGTTCCGCCTCTGCTTGCTGCCGCCGTCGAATAATTGCCATCGTTTATCTACCTCCTTCTGAGACGCTCGACTCCCGGAGGACCGTCCTCTCGGACCTCCGGTGTCGCTCCAATCTGTGTCAGCGAGTTGAATTGTCCAGTCAGTTCGATCGAGACCCCCGGTGCCAACATTCGAACGAAATGCAAGGTGCGCCTGCCGGCGGCCGCGTTAAGTCATTGGATGCCTACCGCTGTCAGAATCGAGGAGGTGCGACCATGCCGGAAAAGCCACTCGCAGAACGGATCAAACGGGCGAAGCGCGAGGGTGTAGCCGTTGCAATCAAAAAGGATGATCTCGGGCCAGTAACCGACAAGAGCCCCCATTCCGTAAAGAAGAGCCGAGGCATCGTCGATTTCGAGCCACCACCGGATCGACGGGCAGGGCTCAAAGCGGCACCGGGACGTGGCCGCAACAGAACTGCCCAAGCGGTCAGCTCACCGCTGCCGAAGAAACGACGCCGCGGGGAGAACCCAGAGCGCGCGCCAGAAATTACTGCGCGCCACGTAGCTCCGGTGCGGGGTCGAAAGAAATCCCCGAGCGAAATGCACATCTACCATCCAGGCGGGTGAGCGATTGCGTCTCAATCGGTGAAACGACCAAGGTCAGCTGTTGTGCCCGGCAGCCACTCGGCCAGAAAGCCTTGGAAAGTATTGCCCGGCCGTACCCGCACCGACCGCGGGTACCAATTGTCGATTGAAATTTAACGTTACATCGGCGAATACACGCCCAATAAAGCGCATCCGCGGGGGACAAAAATGACTAGCGCGATCGGTTTTGCTCTCGGGTTATTGGTTTTCGCTGAGAACCAGAACGCGGGCGACCAGGTGACTGTCTTACGAAACGTGGCGGTGCTCGACGGAACCGGGAGAGCTGTCCAACAGAACCAGGACGTAACGATCAAGGGCGATCGAATTCTCTCGATCAAAGCGGCGAGTTCGGTTGTTCCAAAAGGTGCCAGAGTCGTGGACCTAGCGGGCAAGACGATCATGCCGCAGCTGATCAACTCCCATGGGCACTTGGGACTGCTCAAGGGTACCACGATGTCCTCGGCGAACTACACCGAGGACAACGTCCGTGCACAGCTGCTGCGCTATGAGGCCTACGGGGTGGGCGCGGTTCTCGTCTTGGGCACCGACCATGACGAGATTTTCGGTTTGCGGGAGGCCTCACGGAAGGGAACTTTGCCTGGCGCGGCGATCTACACCGCCGGCAAGGGCTTTGGAGTGAAGGATGCCCTGCCACCCCTCAGCTTTGGGATGGATCAGGTCTTTCGTCCTCTGACTGAGGCCGAAGCTCGCAACGAGCTACGTCAACTGGCCGCGAAGAAGCCAGACGTAGTCAAGATCTGGGTGGATGACTTGTGGGGAACGTTGCCCAAGATGAAACCCGAGATCTACGCTGGAATCATCCAGGAAGCCCATCGCCATGGGTTGCGAGTGGCGTCTCACGTCTTTTATCTGGAGGACGCACGAAAGCTGGTTGGTTCAGGACTGGACATCATCGCCCATAGCGTCCGCGACGCCGAGATCGATGATCCGTTGCTCGCCGAGATGAAGAAACGGAAGGTAGCCTATATCCCAACGCTATCGCTGGATGAGTTTGCATTCGCCTACCAAAACGACCCGCAATGGCTCAACAGTCCTTTCTTTCAGGCGGCGCTCGAGCCCGGCGTGCTGCAGATGATTACCAGCGCTGAATACAAAGAAAAGGTCCGCAAAAATCCAAACACCGCGAAAGAAGTCTCTGCTCTGCAAGTCGCGCTGAAAAATGTGAAGCGAATCCATGACGCGGGCATCCTCCTCTCGATGGGGACCGATTCGGGAGCGCAGCCGATCCGCGTGCAGGGCTTTTCCGAGCATATGGAGCTCGAGCTACTGGTGAAGGCGGGCCTAACGCCCCTGCAGGCGATCGCCACCGCTACCAAGAACGCGGCAGCGCTCCTCAAGGTGGACGATCGCTACGGCACCCTGGCACCGGGAAAGAAGGCGAACTTCATCGTGCTCGATAAGGATCCATCGACCGACATTCTGAACACCCGGACAATCAGCGCCGTTTGGAAGAATGGGGAGAAAGTCAACGAGGGCCCGCTCGCGACGCTCGCCAAGGCGAATTGAAGATCATTCGGTCGGCGGCTCCGAAACGCCAAGCACGTACGTCAAGCGTGCGGAGGCAAACTCGCACTGTAACGTGCTCGAAATGACCAACTGATATTGAAACCCGCTCGGCGGATCAGGAGGGCCGCCGCATCCCCCCCGTACAGTACCGACGTGTTGGGACAAATCGGTGTTCCCCAGGACGGTCCAGTCGCGAACGCCGTTCACCGCGTATCCATAGCCAAAGTGGATGCCCTGAATGACGTTGTCCCTAACCGTGCCGCCATAGTTGACGGTATGCGGGCAACTCCACACGTCGGGTCCCATCGCGATGCCAACCTTGATGAAGGCCCCGCGGGCGTCAATCACGTTGTTGGTCACAATCGTTCCGGTGTAGTTGCCGCTGACCGGCGCGTAGTCGACCATGTTGATCCCGCCGAGCAACGTCTGGTTGTCCGCAATGATCGTGTTGTTCGAGACGATCGACCCCGGTGCGCCGAAAACAACGATCGCCCCATCGGTTGCATCGATGACGGTATTGTTCATCACTACGCTATTGCCACAGGCGTGCGAGATGCCGTCCGCCCATCTGCCATCCGGAGTACCGGCCGGACCGATGAGATTGTCGGTGATCGTTGCGTTCTGACACTGGGGAGTGCCATCGATGACTCTTCCCTCGTGAATATGCAGGCACGACCAGCTTCGGGTGTCGTGCGCAACGATATTCTGGACCGTCTGATCGGAACCGGCGTGGCCGATCTCGATCAGCGCGTCGCCGGGCTGGTAGCCCAGCTCGCCCCGATTGCCATCCACTTCGATGTACTGAATGGCAATCCCCGATTGATTGTTACCGTCGATGGCCTTGGTCAGCGTGCCTCCGCCAATCCGAAGGACCGCGCGCGAGGCGCCGGTTTGAAAGCCCTGGGTGTAGATGCGTTGGTTGGGCGCGGTGAATACCACTGGGTTGCTAAGAGTGAAGAGCGCTCCCGGACAAAGCACCGCCTCCGCTCCCTTGCCGACAAGCGCGGCGTTGATGTCCGCCTCGGTCCCGGAAACGATGCAATCGGTGAGCGCCTGTCCACTGGATCCGGCAATGACGAGGAGCGTGGGCAGGCAAACGAGCGAGTTTGTACCGGACATTGCTTTGTAGACCTCCGACGACAAGATACCCGACGACGTCCCTCGCCTGCCAAATCCCTTCGCGCCGGATAAGCTGGAACTCGGGCGAAGACCGTGTCGGCGGGCCCCGGATCTTTTGCGCTTGACCTGACTCGATCTGGGGTGTTCCAAGAACCTAGCGCAGGTTCAAGAACCGGGCGCTACGGGGAGCGAATCATGAGCCAGAGCCGCTACATCCGCCGCGCAAGCGTTGCTCCGCTTGTGCTCATTACGCTGTTTGCCAACGCAGTGCTTTTCCGGTCATCCGCCCAGGCACGGATCACCGAGATTTTGATTGACCGGGTCGAATCGCCAACCTTCGAAGGGCTTTCGTTTGGCCGCACAGGGCAGTACGAAAAATTGGTGGGGCGAGCGCGTGGCGCAGTCGATCCAAATGACCCATCGAACTCGATCATCACCGACATTGCGCTGGCGCCGCGCAACCGAGCCGGGTTGGTGGAATACGAGACCGATTTCTTCTTGCTCAAACCGATCGACATGCGCCGTGGGAATAGGAACATTTTCTACAACGTGGTCAATCGCGGCAACAAAGGTGGGCTGAGCACTTTCAACCGTGCCCCTTCCTCGAATAACCCAACCACTGCGGCGGATGCTGGAGATGGCCTGCTGATGAATCAGGGGTACGCCATCGTCTGGAGCGGGTGGCAGCCCGATATACTGGCCGGAGGCGACCGGATGACGATGCGGGTGCCGGTGGCATTGAACCCCGATGGCTCGGAGATCACTGGCGAGCTGCGAGCCGAATATATCGTCAACGCGCCGACCACCACCCAGAATCTCGGTGGAGGATCATTTACGGCCGGCACGCACGCCAGCTATGAAACGGTCAGCCTCGACACCTCGACGGCCACCCTTACCCGGCGAATCCGTGAATCGGACCCGCGAATCCCGGTGCCCGGCGATGGATGGGCCTTTGCCGACTGCACCCAAGTTCCCTTTCCCGGCGTCCCAAGCACGACCCAGATCTGCCTTCGGGACGGCTTTGATCCTGATTACATCTACGAGCTCATCTACACCGCCAAGAATCCGCTGGTCCTCGGCCTCGGCTTCGCGGCGACCCGCGATTTGATCTCCTTCTTCCGGCACGCGATGCGCGACGATGCCGGTACCCCCAACCCATTAGCAATCGAGCGAAGACGGACCGGGATTCGCCATGCGCTGATCATGGGTTCCTCGCAGTCCGGCCGCTATGTGCGTAGCCTGATCCATCTGGGGTTCAATGCGGACGAAGAGGGGGAAATCGTGTTCGAGGGCGCGTTCCCTCACATCTCCCCCGGTCGGATCCCGCTCAACGTACGCTTTGGGCCGCCAGGTCGGGTGTACCTGCAGCACGAGGACCATCTCTTCCCGGCATACGAAGCGTCCTTCACGTACTCGCCCGTTTACGATCCGAATACCGGTCGAACGGATGGAATTTTGGTTCGCTGCGAGGAAACGGACACCTGCCCCAAGATCGTGCACGCGATGAGCTCGCTTGAGTTTTGGCAGGGGAGGCAATCGCTGGACCAGACGGATCCGCTCGGAACCCGGGACCTGAACTTTCCGGAAAACGTTCGGATGTACTTGATGTCGAGCACGCAGCATGGACCGGCGCCGCGCCCGCCCCCGGGGACCTTGCCCGACCGGGGGGTCTGCCGTTGGCCCGCGAACTACGCGCCGCAGTCCGAGACAATGCGCGCCCTTTGGGTTGCGCTCGATCGATGGGTGAATGAACACTCCCGTCCTCCCGCGAGCCGGATACCGAGGATTCGAGAGGGCACACTGGTCGAGGCGGACCCGGCGACATTCGGGTTTCCGGGCATTCCCGCCACCACCTACGTGCCAAACTACCCAACCGAAGCAGTGGACTTTAATGGCATTCACAATGGTCTGACGCTGCTGGAGTACGGGCTTGCATTCGATGCTCAAAATGAGTCGGGCAACGTCACCTTGAACCCACCAAGGATCGTGGTCGGAAGAGACTACGGTGTGCTGCTGCCAGCGGTGGACAGCGATGGGAACGATGTGGCGGGCGTTCGATCGACGGAGATCCAAGCGCCGCTTGGGACGTACACCGGCTGGAGTCGGCGCCGGCCTGGATTCGCGGCCGACGAGCAATGCGGCCTCACTGGTATCTACATTCCGTTCGCCCGAAGCCAAGCCGGGAGGACGGCCGCGGGCGATCCGCGGCTCTCGCTCGAGGAACGCTATGCAGATCACGATGGCTATGTGGCTGCGGTGCGATCAGCGGCACAGCGGCTCGTCTCCGAGCGACTCCTTCTCCCCATCGACGGCGAACGGCTGATCCAGGAGGCACAAGACAGCGACGTGCTCCGGTAAGTCGCGTTATACATTTCCATCGTGCCTGGCAGCGAGCGCCGCATAGTCCGGACGATGTGTCCGATGAACTGTCACCCGACTTTGTGCGGGATGCTCGTCGAAGTCGAGAACGGACACGTGGCGAGAATTACCGGCGACGAACACAATCCGGACAGCCGCGGATTTCTCTGTATCCGCGGCTACGCCTCTCGCGAGATCCTCGACAATCCCGATCGTGTGCTCCACCCGCTCCTGCGAGCCAACCGGAAAGGTGCGTGGCGTCGGGCGAGCTGGGACGAGGCACTGGACCGGATCGTTGAAAGGATGCAAGTCGTGGGTCGGGAGGCGGTCGGCACGTGGTCCGGACATGGACTCTTCGCCAACAACTATGGCACCCGGCTGCACTCTCACCTGCTGCGCCGGTTCGCGAATTTCTACGGTTGCCAATGGTGGAGCCCGACCATTATCTGCTGGGGCCTCGGCGCGTTCGGCCTCGGCCTCACCGGCGTCCTGGAGACGAGCACGAAAGAAGACATGGGCGAGCACGCGGAGCTGATCGCCCTATGGGGCGCGAATCTGGCGAGCCAACCCAACACCGCGCGACACCTCGAGGCCGCGAGGCGCCGCGGCGCCCACGTGTGCACAATCGACGTGCGCCAGACGGAGGCGGCGTCCCACTCCGACGAGTTCCTTCTCATCCGCCCAGGCACCGATGCGGCGTTGGCGCTCGGGATGATGCATGTGATCGTCGCCGAGCAGCTGCACGACATCGAGTTCGTTGCGCGGCACACGATCGGATTCGACAAGCTCGCCGCCCATCTGGTCCCGCACTCCCCCGCCTGGGCGGCCGGAATCACAGGAATTCCCGCCGAGCGCATCGTCTCACTCGCCCGCCGCTATGCGACGACAAAGCCCGCGATGATCCTGGTCGGCGGCAGCTCGATGCACAAGGGCTCCAACGGTTGGCAAGGTGGCCGCGCGGTCGCCTGTCTTCCGGCGCTTACCGGCAACCTGGGCGTCGCGGGCGCTGGTCTTGGGCCGCGCCATGGCAGCTCCTCGCACGGACAAGCGCTGACGAGCATCATCGCCTCAGAGCAGCGTCCACCCGGTCGGTACATTCCGAACCAGATGTCGCGCATTACCCAAGCACTGCTGGATGAGCAAGTACGGGTGCTTCTCCTCTTCGGCACTGACATGCTCTCGTCGTTTGCCGACGCGGAGCGCGTGGCCGAGGGTCTCGGGCGCACGGACCTGTGCGTGAGCTACGATCTCTTCCTCAACGATACGGCGCGGCGCTTCGCCGACGTGTTCTTGCCTGGCACCTCATGGCTCGAGGAAATCGGTTGCAAGAGCACGAACACCCATCTCTACTTGATGCCTCGTATTCTCGATCCTGCGGGAGAGGCGCGCTCCGCGATCTGGATTCTCAAGGAGCTGGCCAAGCGATTGGGCCTCCACGACTTTTTTCCCTGGCAAAACGACGAGGGGGTGCTCGACGCGATCCTCGACCATCCCTCCACCGGACACGCCACAGTGGCGGCGCTGCAGCGGGAAGGTGGAATGCGGGCGCTTCAGATCTCCCACGTCGCTTACCCGGACCATGCCTTCCACACGCCATCTGGAAAGGTTGAGTTTTATTCCGAGCGCGCGCAGGCGCTCGGCCTTCCTCCCCTACCCGTCCATGAGGATCTTCCTTCGTCGCCGTATCCGCTGGCATTTCGCCAGGGGCGCACGCTGACCCAGTTTCACGGATTCTACGATCACGGGCGCGCGCTGCCGACGCTGGCCAAAGCCGATCCAGAGCCTTACCTCTGGATCTCGCCCGAAGACGCAACCGCCCGCGGTATCAAAGATCGCGTCCCGATTCGGCTGTACAACGAGCGTGGGGAGTTTCGCGCGCTCGCTCGCGTGACCACGAAGATTCGCCAGGGGACGGTCTGGATGCGCGATGGATGGGAGGGGTTGAACCGACTGACTTCGGGGAGGGCCTGCATCCCCGACCAGGCTGTAGACCTGTTCTCGTTCTCTTCGGGGCAAGCCTCGTTCGACGCTAGGATCGACGTCGCGAAACTTTGAGTTGATGCGCTCTGGCTAGAAGACCCGCGACCACTCCTTTGGCCATCGTTCTACGATTACTTTCTTGTCAGTGTAGAACTCGACCGCATCTCGCCCCTGCCCGTGGAGGTCTCCGAAGAAACTGTCCTTCCAGCCGCTGAAGGCAAAGAAGGCGATGGGGGCCGCTACTCCGACGTTGATCCCGATGTTTCCGACCTGCGCTTCGTACCGAAACTTCCGCGCCGCGGCGCCACTGCGGGTGAACAGGCAAGCTTGATTGCCGTAATTCGATCGATTCACGACGTCGATTGCCTCATCAACGTCCCTGACCTGGATCACGCTTAGCACCGGCCCGAAGATCTCGGTTTTGGCGATCTGCCCCTGCGGGTTCACGTCGGCGAGGATTGTGGGTTTAATGAAGTTGCCTTTCTCGAATCCGCGGATCTGTGCCCCGCGCCCATCGACCAGAATCTTCGCCCCTTCTTTGACGCCCACGTCGATCAAGCCTTCGACCCGGACCTTCGACTCGGCAGAAATGACCGGGCCCATCTGGACCCCGGGGTTCAGGCCGTACCCAACGACGCGCGACTTCGCCGCTGCCGCGATTGACTCTGAAAAAATACGCCCCGCCTCGCCGACGGCGATCGCCACCGACGAAGCGAGGCAACGCTGCCCCGCGCATCCGAACGCCGAATCCGCTACGATCTGGGTCGCCGCTTCCATCTCCGCATCCGGCAGGACGATCGCGGGATTCTTCGCACCGCCTTGGCATTGGGCTCGCTTCCCGCTCGCGGTCGCGCGGCTGTATACGTATTTCGCGACCGGGGTGGATCCCACGAAGCTCACCGCGCGAATCGTCGGGTGATCGAGCAGGGCATCAACGGTTTCCTTTGCCCCGTTGACCACATTCACAACGCCCCGAGGAAGGCCGGTCTTCTCGAGTAGGCGGAAGATCTTTTGCATCGTAATCGGCACCTTCTCTGAGGGCTTGAGGATGAAGGTGTTGCCGCAGGCGATCGCATACGGCAAAAACCAGAGCGGAATCATGGCGGGGAAATTGAACGGCGTGATCGCGGCCACCACTCCGAGTGGCTGGCGGATCATGATTTCGTCGATTCCGCGGGCGATGTCCTCACTGTTGTAGCCCTGCATCAAAATCGGGATCCCGCAGGCCACCTCGACGTTCTCGATTCCGCGGCGGAGCTCGCCCACGGCCTCGCTGTGGACCTTGCCGCACTCCTCGGTGATCGATCGGGCCAGCTCGTCAAGATTCGCTTCGAGCAGCTGCTTGAGCTTGAATAGATACTGAATTCGATCGCCCGCTGGAGTGCGGCGCCACTCAGGCAGCGCGTCCGCCGCCGCCGCCACTGCTCGACTTACCTCCGCCGCCGAGGAGAGCGGCACGCGACCGATCACCTCGGCCGTCGCGGGATTCTTGACCGGGATTCGCTCGCCGCTCGTCGCTATCCACGTACCATCGACAAAATTCTGAATCGCTGTTTCCACGATGTTTCTCCTGAGCCGCGCCACGCAGCCTGCGCGGGTTGCTGCGCCTACGCGTATTCCCGCGTGACAGTAGATATTGTCAAGGAGGGCACGCCGCCGCGCTTACTTGAGCAAGTTCTCCGCGCTCTCGAGCTACTGACCGGCCAACATTCACCCGCGCCCGCCAAGTGATGCACGAGTTATAGTAAGGCGGTTGACATGGCATTCGTTCCCGGCGTCAGCTCCCCCGCCTCCGAGGGCAAGCTCTACATTGTGACCGACCAGTCGCTGTGCGTCGTACGCACCACCGGTGGGGTCGACGTACCTGCCGGGCCAGCCGCAGGCGCAATCTATCTCGGCCAGCGAGACGGCCTTCCGTGCTTCGCGCGCGCTCTCGAGACCGGCGAGCCCCCGCCCGTGGGGAGCGAGCCGATCCCGCTGCGGCGTTTGTTTGGAGTCATTTCCGATGAGGATTTCGGAATCGCCGGGCGCGCGTTGGGACTCACCGCGTGGGATCGCGATCATCGCTTTTGCGGGCGCTGCGGAGCGACCACCGAGCGGTCGAGTGTGGAGCGCGTTCGCACCTGCACTGCGTGTGGACACAGCGCGTATCCCAGGCTGTCGCCCGCGATCATCGCGCTGGTAGAGCGAGACGGCCGTGCTCTACTCGCGCGCAATGCCCGCTTCCCGCGCCCGTTCCTCAGTGTTTTGGCCGGCTTCGTCGAAGTTGGCGAGTCGCTGGAAAGCGCGGTTGCGCGCGAGGTCCGGGAGGAGGCCGGGATTGACGTCACCGAAATCCGGTACTTCGGAAGCCAACCTTGGCCCTTCTCCGGCTCTCTGATGATTGGCTTTACCGCAAGGTGGGCAGCGGGAGAGATCGCTGTCGATGCTTCGGAGATTGTCGACGCGGACTGGTTCGCTCCCACCGAGCTGCCGCCGCACATTCCTCCCCGCCTCAGCATCGCGCGCGAGCTAATCGACGACTTCGTACGCCGGCACGGTGGAATACCCCGCGGGCAAGATTAGTCGCTTTTCGGAGGCAGAGGCTTCAGCACATACCGCTCCTTCGGCCGCTGCTGCCCGACCTTGAGAGCCGCGGCGATCCCAATCCCCTGAAGCAGCGCGACGCCCCCGAGCACCGCACTGAACATTCCCTTGTCCATCATTCGCCCGAACACCAGCGGTGCGGTCGCCAGTCCGACGTCCAGCCCCGAATACACGAATCCATAGATTCGCCCGAACGACTGCGGGCCAAACCGTTCCATCGCTGCTTTGCGCACCAGAAGATCACGCGATGGGGAGGCCATCCCGGTGCAGAACCCGATGATCGCGAAGAAGCCGCCGACGCTCCACGGCGGAATGCCGCCACTCGCGACGCCCAGAGCCGTCAACGCCGCAAACACCAGCGAAATCGCAATCACCCGATCGTGCGCGCCACTTCTTGCCGCGAGAAATCCGCCCAGCACGACGCCAGCAGCGCCACCAAGCAGATAGACGGTCAAAGCGGACGTGGCCACCGCTAACGACACCCCGTAAACGCGCTGGAGCACCGCCGGCGCGAAGTTCTGCAGAGCGCCAAATGCCAGCATCGTGACGAGAAAAAAAAGAAAACACATCCAAACCGCACCGACTCCAAGGAATCCGAACACCGAACCGCTAAGCGCCGCGCCGTGCGTAACTTCCCGCGGGTGACCCGTGGCGGTGTTAGCGAGAACATCGCGACGGGCAAACAGCACGGTCAGCGTGATCAGAGCAACTCCCGCCGCCGCGAACGCAGCCACGCGCCAATTGCTAGCCGCGGCGACGCCGGTCATGAACACGGGCCCTGCCGCCCAGCCGAGATTGCCGGAAAGGCTGTGCACCGAGAACGCATGGCCCAGCCTCGGGGCTGAGACCCGATGATTCAGGGTGGTGAAGTCGGCGGGGTGGAACACGCTGTTGCCGGTGCCCGCCAGCACCGCCGCTGCGAGCAGCATGCCGTAGCTATTCGCCGAGCCGAGGACGACTCCAGCAACCGAAAAGAGCGCAATCCCCGCCCAGAGCACGCGCTGTGCACCAACCCGATCGACGACGAAGCCCGCGAGTGCCTGGCCGATGCCGGAAGCGACGAAGAACGCCGCGGTCAGCGAACCCGCTCGCGTAAAGTTGAGCGCAAACTCGCGCATCAGCCAGGGGAACAGCGACGGCAGCATGAGGTGGAAAAAGTGGGAAGTTCCGTGGGCGAAGCCCATCAACGAAATTACTTCCACGTCGGTCCTGGCGCGCCCTGCTCCTCCGGAGTCGTTCATTTTGGCTGAGCGCAGCCTCTCACGTGAAACGCCGAGGATCAAACGGTCTGGCGCACTCTAATCCAGCATGCCCTGTAGGGTCGGCCCGTCGTAACGCTTACTCCTTGGTCTCCTTGGCCTGCTTGGCCTCGGCTATCTGTCGACGAACGTCTTCCATATCGAGCTTTCGGACTCGACCGAGAAGCTCGTTGATATCTTCGGCGCCTACCATCCCCGGTTGATTGAAGAGCAAGATTCCATCACGAAAGATCATCAACGTCGGAATCGACTGAACGGCAAAGGCGCCAGAGAGCTCCAGCTCCTCGTCGGTGTTGATCTTGCCAAACACGACGTCGGGGTGCTCCTCGGCGGCCTCTTCGAAAATCGGGGCAAAGGCGACACATGGCCCACACCAGGATGCCCACCAATCCAGGATGACAATCCCGTTTTTCACTGTGTCCGCGAAACTCTCCGCATTTACGTGAACGGTACTCATCAATTGATCTCTAGTTTCAGTAGAAATTGCATCGATGCTCCTTACGGCGTGAGAGCTTGATCTGCCAACAAAACGTTTAAATCATCGTCAAAACGAACAGCTAGCCTTGCCTGCGGCAACAGTCTAAGTAACGCCGCATGAAAGCCATTCTCGTTCGTGAGTTCGGGGGTCCAGAAGTTCTCAAGATCGAGGAAATGCCTACGCCAAAGCCCGCCGCGGGCCAGGTGCTCGTTCGGATCCGAGCGGCGGGCGTCAATCCTTATGACACGTACATGCGCAACGGAACCTACGCGATTAAGCCTGCGCTTCCCTACACGCCCGGGTCGGACGCAGGAGGGACCGTCGAGGCCGTCGGTCCCGGTGTGCAGCGGATCAAGCCTGGCGATCGCGTTTACACGGCGCAAACCCTCACTGGCGCATACGCCGAGAGTGCCCTCGCGCTCGAAAAGCAAGTCCATCCCCTGCCTGCGAAACTTACCTTCTCCCAGGGCGCAGGGGTTTGGGTTCCGTACGGTACGGCGTTTTACGCGTTGCACCACGCCACAAGGGCACGCGCTGGTGAAACCCTGTTGGTCCACGGGGCGAGCGGTGGAGTGGGCCTCGCGGCGGTGCAGATGGCCGGTGCGATCGGTTTGACGGTTTTGGGAACAGCCGGCAGCGAGAGAGGGCTGGATCTGGTGAAGCGCGAAGGCGCGCATCTGGCGTTCGATCACAGCAAGGCCGGGTATCACGAGGAAATTTTGAAGGCGACCGAAGGGCGCGGTGTCGACCTGATCCTAGAAATGCTGGCGAACGTGAATCTAGGCCGTGACTTGAAGCTCCTCGCCAACAACGGACGCGTGGTGGTGATCGGCAGCCGCGGTGATGTCACCATCACCCCACGCGATCTGATGAGCCACCGCGCCTCGGTCCAGGGGTTTGTGATGTGGACCGTGACCGAGGCAGAAGAGAAGGAAATCTTCGCTGGGCTGATGGCTGGCTTTGAGAATGACACGCTGCGCCCCGTGGTCCGCAAGGAGCTGCCGCTTTCCGAGGCTCCGCGCGCGCACAAAGAAGTGCTCGAGCCCGGAGCCTGCGGCAAAATCGTCCTTCTTCCCTAAGAAGGTGGGCTTCCCATCGCCCTGGCGAAAAACTCAAGGCACGATCACGAGCGGCTTCGGACAGGCACGCGCAAGCGCGAGGGTAACGCTACCAAGCAACAGCCGCGCAAGAGCCCCCTTGCCGGTTTTGCCAACAGTGATCATCCCCACCTCAGGATTCTCGCAAAGGCGAGCAAGCTCTTCCGCGGGATTGCCAAGCAATACTTGGGTGGCAATTTCCACGCGCTTGCCCTCGAGCTTGGTTCGCATTTCCTTCAGGGCGAGCTCTGCCGCCTGACGTTCCACCTGCATAATTTCCACAACGTTCGGTGGCGGAAACTCTGCTTCTGGCACGTAGGGCGGAACCACGAAGACCAAGAGCAACCGTGCCCGAACGGACGTGGCCAGCTGCAAGGCAAAATTCGCTGCCTTCTCTGCAATGGGGGAGCCATCGAATCCGATCACGATCGTTTTGACGTTCAAAGCTTGTCCTCTCCGATGGCCAGCATCAACGTGTAGCTCGAATGCGCGCAGTCAAGCAGAACCATTCGAGGAAGCAAAGGCCTTCTGTATCGAGCCCCTCCAGCACCGCCAGCTCCGACTCGAAGTCGTCTGCATTGGACGATCAGATCGAGCTCGAGCGGCGATCGAGAACGGTTGGTAGCGCCACCGGCGAGTACGCGTTCATGGCCGAGCCCGGACACTCGCGCGAAGCTACTCAGAAGCAGTCCGACTACCGCGCGAAGTTGAACAAGCTGCGTAATCTCAAAGGTCCAGAATTCGATCGCGAGTATGCCCGCGCGATGACGAAGGAAGAGCAGTACGACTTGGATCGGGTGACTGCAGCACGCTCGCACATTAGCGACCCCGCGATCATCGTGTTGGTGGACCAGGTGGTTCCGTCGATGAGCGACGATTTGAACAGGGCGCAAAAGCTACAAGGCAACGTCTCAAAGAGAAAGTAACGGAATTACGAGTGCACCACGTAGCAGTCCTCGAACGCAAGCTCGACGAACACTTCTTCGCCTGGCTGATAGGGCTTGCCGCTGGGCGTCAGCGCGCGAAGCTGCGCCCCATCCGCCAGAGCAATCCGGATGTCCTGGAGGTCCCCCAGGTAGGCCTGCTGAAGCAGCCGTCCGCCGGCCAAATTGGCTTCCTCCGACGCGGCCGGCCGGATGCGGTGAACCTTCACTGCATGCGGCCGGATGCAGAGCACTACCTCTTCTCCCTTGGATAGGCTGTGCTCATCATTTGTTCGGAACTGGAGCTGGCCGCAGCGGACGATTCCAGGGGCAACGATTTGTCCGGGCAGACAGTTGGCACCGCCGATGAATGAGGCTACGAACTTCGAACGCGGGCGCTCGTAGATCTCCTTCGGGCTTCCTGTTTGTTCGATCACGCCCCGGTTCATCACGGCGATCCGGTCGGCAATCACCAGCGCTTCCGCTTGATCGTGAGTGACATACACGGTGGTGATTTTCATTCTATCGTGAATGCGCCGGATCTCGAACCGCATCTGCTCTCGGAGGTTGGCGTCGAGGTTGGAAAGCGGCTCGTCGAGCAGCAGGGTATCGGGTTCCACCACCAGGGCTCGCGCCAAGGCGACCCGCTGCTGCTGGCCGCCGGAGAGCTCGTGCGGATAGCGTTTCTCGAATCCCGGCAAATTCACCAACTCCAGCATCGCGCTCACCCGCTGCTTGATCTGGTTGGATCGAACCCGGCGCATCTCCAAGCCAAACGCGATGTTCTGGAAAACGGTGAGGTGCGGCCAAAGCGCGTAGCTTTGAAAGACCAAGGACATCTGCCGGCGATCAGGCGGGACGATGCCCTTGGCGCTGGAAATCAGCCGATCATCCGACCAAATTTCACCCGAGTCGGGGGTCAGAAAGCCGGCGAGAACCTGGAGAGTGGTGGTCTTCCCGCATCCGGACGGTCCCAAGATTGCCATCAGCTCGCCGTTCTCGATCGTCAGGCTCACCCCCTGAAGCGCGGACGCGCCGCCGTAGTGCTTGCACAGTTTGTCCAGCCGAATTCGCGCCATCGTCCCGCCCTGTTCAGGTACCTCGCCTTTGCATCAACACACCCCGACCCAATACCCTATAGGCGATGCCAATTAAGCCAAAGGTGAGGAGCATCATCAGCACCCCGAGAGCCGATACTGGCTCGAAATTTCCGCCATCGGACAGATCGAAGATCACGTTCGTTATCACCGCTGTAGAGGGGGTGAAGAGGAATACCGCCGAGCTAAGCTCCCGCAAGGACGGAATGAAGGCGGTAAGCCAAGTGGTGACCATGTGTCGCTTCAGCAGCGGCAGGGTAATTCGGCGGAACGCCCCGAGCGCGCTCGCTCCCAAGGTGCGCGCCGCGTTCTCCAGGTCGACGTCAACGGTTCTGATCGCGGTTTCCGATCCCGAATACGCAATCGGAAGAAACCGCGTCGCGAACGCCACGATCAACATCCACGCGGTACCGTAGAGCACGATCGGCGGTCTGGCGTAGGCGAGAAAGAAACCAATCGCGAGAATGATACCCGGCACGACAAACGGGGCCAGGGCCACGAATGCCAGAATTCGCGCACCCCAAATAAGCCGACGCTGGGTCACGTAAGCCGTGAACATCGCCAATACGCTCGCAATCGTTGCGGCGGCGGCTGCATAGATCAGGCTGTGCTGGATCGCCGCCCGCGCCGCCGAATTCTCCACCAACGCCCACCGGTACCACTCGAGAGTCAAGTTCCCGGGGACCGGCCCCTTGCCCCAGGCGCGAGAAAGCGACGTCAGGAGCAAGGCTCCATAGGGAAGGACCAAGGAACACAGCGGTGGCATCAGACAAATCACAAACAGGGGCCAGCGCCACCGGCCGATTCGGAAAGGCTCGCGCGCCGTGCCTTTCCCGCCGAGCGTGGTGAAGCGGCCGCGCTTTAGCAGGCGCTGCTGAACCCAGAACAGGCCGGCCGTCACCAGCAACATCGGGATGGCATAGGCCGCCGCCAGGTTCGGCCGAGTTGGAAACTGAAAAAACAAATAAAGCTGGGTGGTGATTACCTGCTTGCCTGCGGGGATCAGCAAGAACGCGGGGGTCCCGAACTCCGCGAGCGCCTCCAAAAACGACAACAGCGCGCCGGCGATCAACGCTGGTCGGATCATCGGCAAGGTGATTCGCCGAGTAATTTGCCACCATTTGGCGCCCAAAAGCGCCGCCGAGCGTTCCATCTCGGAAGGAATAGTCTCGAGCGCGTTATTCGCAAAGGCGAAGGTGTAGGGGTAGCTGTACATCGAGATCACGAAAATCGCGCCGCCCAACGAGTAAATATTGAAAGGACCGCGTTGGGTGCCGAAAAACGCCACCGCCGCCCGATTCAGCCATCCCGAGTTCGGGGCAGCCAGAAAAGTCCAGGCCGCCGCGCCGAGGAACGAAGGGGTCACGAAAGCGGCGAACACCATGGCGCGAATCAGGTTGCGACCAGGCATGTCGGTGCGACTGACCGCCCAGCTGAGGAAGGTCCCACAGAGCAAAGCGATCAGCGCCGCGGCCGACGCCAACAGCAGCGAGTTGCGAATCGGAGAGAGATAGATCGCCTTCGAAAAGGCTTCGACGTAGTTGAGCAGGGTGAACCGATCGCCCTGATCGCTATGGACGCTGGCAAAGAAGATCCAGCCCAGCGGAACACACACCATCAACAACAGGATGCCCGCAGTCACCACCCAGACCACGATGCTCAAATCCAACCGCCGCTCTTGCACCACCAGACGGGGAGCTGTAGCCGGATACTCGCCTGCCACCCTCAGACTCCGAACGTCTCACGCCACTTGGCGACCGCCTCAGGCAGCGCCTTCTCCAAACGCTGGGCCTTGTTTCGGTACCATTTTACTTTTTCCAAAGGCATTCCGCTGGGAGGGGGCACGTCGCTACGGAGCGGATAATTGAACGTTTTAGCCATCGCCTCTGAGTACTCGCGCGAGTAAAAGAAGTTCTCGAAAAGCTTCGCCGCGTTTGGATGAGGAGCATCCTTCATGATCGCGACCGGGGATGCGATCAGAATCGCGTCATCGGCTGGGAAGAGGATGTCGATCGGGTTGCCTTTGGATTTGCTCTCCAGCGACTGGTTGTCCGGTCCCGCGCCCACTTGCCGCTCATTGCTCACAATATCGGTGACGGTATCGAAAATCGATCGGGCAATCTTGGGCTTATTCTTGGCCAGGTTGGTGAAGTAGTCCCACCCGTACTTGTCCCAGAGCGCGACCACCCAGTTTCCGACGTAGCCCGAGAACCCGGGATGGCCGAGGGTGATCTTCTCCTTCCATCTGCCGTCCAACAGGTCGGCCCACTTCTGCGGCGGTTTCTCCAGCTTGGCTCGGTAATTGATTAGCACGAACCCGAGCGCGCCCATGTGATAGGCGTGGTCCGGGTCCATCTCCTGAAACGCCTTCGGAACGTTCGTAATCCCCGGCGGGGTGTAAACGGCTAGCGCATCCTGGCTTTTGAGGGTCAAATAGTGTGCTTCATCGGTGCTGGCAAAGACGTCCAGCTCGCGAACCTTAGCTTTCAGATTTTGCGCCAGCCGTTGGTAGATAACCTGCGCCGTTTGACGAATGAACTCGACCTGGATTCCAGGGTACTTCGCGAGGAACGCGTTTCGCACCGTCTCCGCCGCGCTCAGGGCGTAGTGGGAGGTCCACCACACGACCTTTCCCTCTTTCTTGGCATCCGCGTAGAGCTTTTCTTCCTCTGGGGCGGCAGCGAACGCGATCGAGGGATTGAGGCGATTGAGGGCGGTCACTCCGAGAGCACCGACGCCCAGCTGGAGGAACCTGCGGCGAATGATTGACATGGAACGCTCCTCTTCCGTTGCTGGCGAAGGCCACGATGGCCCCAGCGGGGCGGACGAGGGCCGTCGAGTTGCGTGCCCATAGCAAACGCGTAGTGGAAGTCAATGAACACGGCGTTTCAGTCCGGAATTAGGCAGTGGGTCAGTTTCAAAACTGACCCACCGCCCCGGATTAAGGCGAAGCCCTGAAATCCGGCTAGATACATACCCTGCCCATTCCCCCTGCCGCCGCCCGCCCGCTCCCCTTGGGATCAACGATGGGGGCGTGCGCCCGACCAGCTTTCACTTGGTGCCCTGACTCCACATCTTGAGTTCGTTCCCCATCCGGGGACCCAACGAAGCGGCAAGGAGGCGACACATGGCTCAGGACCTGAACAAGATGATTGATAGGCTGAACAATCTTATTGCGCTCGACTACGACGCTACCCGCGCGTATGAGGCCGCCATTCAACGGATTGAAGCCAGACATCCGATTGAGCGGCTGCGCAGCTTCCAAGTGGATCACGAGCGACACATTCAAGAGCTCGGTGGCGTGGTGAAGGGCCTCGGGGGTAAACCGCGCGCAGGCCCAGACCTCAAGGGCCTTGTGATTCAGGGTTTCACCGCGATCACCTCGGAGATGGGTGACGAGGCGGCGCTGAAAGCAATGCAGGGCAACGAAAAGCTCACCACCCGGACGTACAGCGATGCACTCGCCGAGGACTGGCCGAAGCAGATTCGCAAGCTCATTTCGAACAATTATTCGGATGAGCAACGGCACCTCGCGTTCATCGAGGAAGCGCTAAGGCTCAGGTCCTGGGAGCGGCGGCCGTCGGCGGCTCCGTAAGCGCGTCCTCGACCGCCGAAGCAATTTCGCCGATCAAGGCTGGCCGGCGTAAGATTCGCTTCCAAGCACCGGGCGGCGTCTCCAACTGCGCTCGGCCGAGGAGTACGAGCCGCGCGTTTGGATGTCGGGACACGAGGAGATCGAGAAGCCGACTCTGCGGCTCCACCAAGACGTCCTGATCGATCACGATCACCCGAACCGGCCCTCGATCCTTCTCCACTGGCCGAGACAGCAGGGCAGCTGGCAGGTCCGGTGTCCCGACCACGTCGTACCCCCGCTCGATCAGCTCAGCCCGAAGTAGCGCGCGTGGCCAGTGTTCCGGCATGACGAGCAGGATTCTCGGGGGCGGCATGGGTCACGTCTGCTGGTTCATCGATCAATTCGCCGGCCGGTACACGGGAACGAGGTACGGGCCTTCTGGGATCACCGCAACCTGTGCGTCGCCCGTCTCGCGCGTGCTTTGCACTACCGCCTGTTCGACCGAGTCGATCACCCGTACGCCAGTAAGCCCGCGGTCACCGGCCGACAACCCGCCAGAGTAAAGAAAGACCGATCCGGCCTTCGTCGCCCTGAGCTGCATTTGAGTCTCCCACTCATCGATATCGGCGAAGCGCTTACGGCCGATATCGGCGAGGAAACCCTCAGCGCCCAGAGCTCCGAGCCGCTTTTGCGCCTCGACATATTCCTGGGACCCCATGCCCTCCGAGCACTCAGACGCAACGATCAGATTGCCGCCCGGCTCGAGGATGTCGATCGGTGCCACCATTCCTTTGACCGTCTGGTAGTAGGTCGCGTCAAGAGGATATCCGGCTCCGCTGGTAACTACTGTCTTGAAGCGCCTCGCCACCGGCACCTTCACATATTGCTCAACGAACGCAACGGCTTGATCGTGGCTT